>Ga0307511_10002428_pt1 | contig 19479 bp, 15 predicted proteins | sample 13_EM_MG_FD_200266 | JGI IMG/M metagenome (GOLD analysis project Ga0307511, IMG submission 200266) | Populus trichocarpa ectomycorrhiza microbial communities from riparian zone in the Pacific Northwest, United States - 13_EM | ecosystem: Host-associated > Plants > Roots > Unclassified | place... | reverse complement strand
GCCGGCGGCGCGGATCGCGGCGATGGCGGCGTTCAGCTTCACCATGCCCGTGGCCACGGCGTCGGCGCGGGTGTTGGCGCCCTCCATGTGCTGCCAGTTGCCGCCGTAGCCCTGGACGCCGAGCAGGCGGAGGTTCGGCTGGGCGGCGATGGCGCGGGCCGTCGCGGCCGCCTGCTCCGGGTCGTGGCAGCCGGTGCGGCCCAGGCCGACGTCGATATCGATGACGACCTGGATGGGGCCTTGCGCAGCGGCGCCCAGCTCCACGGCCGCGTCGGGGTGGTCGACGACGATGCGGAAGTCCGGCAGGTCAGCGGCCAGGCGGGCGGCGCGCGTGGCGCTGGCGGGGCCGGCGATGGGCGAGGTGACCAGGATCTGGCCGATCCCCTGCGCGGCCAGGGCCTCGGCCTCGGCGAGCTTGGCGCAACAGACGCCCACTGCGCCGGCCTCGATCTGGCGACGGATCAGGGCGGCGCATTTGTGCGACTTGGCGTGCGGCCGCAGCGCCAGGCCGGCGCTCGCGGCGCGGGCGGCCATCTTGGCGACGTTGCGGTCGAACGCGTCGAGATCGATGACGACGGCGGGGGTCGGTATGTGCGCCGCCGAACCGGCCTGACCGATCAGCGCAAGGGCGGCGACGACGTGGGGCCTGTCGGCCAGGGCGCCCAGGTCGGCGGCGATCAGGTCTGGGGCGCGCTGAGTCATGCCGCAAACTCCTAGAAGTTCTGGGCGGTGGAAAGCCCCCGCGGAAAGCTATGCTGTTTTCGGAGAGCCGAAATTCGTTCGGAAGGAATCCCATGACCAAGACCATCTTCATCACCGGCGCCTCGACCGGTCTGGGCCGCGCGACGGCGCTGCTGTTCGCGCAGAAGGGCTGGAAGGTCATCGCCACCATGCGCAACCCCGCCCAGGAGAGCGAGCTCGCCAAGGTGGCCGGGATCACGGTGATGCCGCTGGACGTGACCAACCCGGCGCAGATCACCGAGACCGCCAAGGCGGCGCTGGCGCTGGGCCCGGTGGATGTGCTGTTCAACAACGCCGGCTACGGCCTGGCCGGCGCCTTCGAGGGCGCGAGCGACGCGCAGCTGACGGACCAGATCAACACCAACCTGCTGGGCGTGATGCGGGTGACCCAGGCGTTCCTGCCGGCGATGCGCGAGCGCAAGTCGGGGGCGATCCTGACCACCACCTCGATCGGTGGGCTGGTCACCTTCCCGTTCAACTCGGTCTACCACGCGACCAAGTGGGGCCTGGAAGGCTGGAGTGAGAGCCTGGCGTTCGAGCTGGCGCCGTTCGGCATCCGGGTGAAGACCGTGGCGCCCGGCGGCATCGCCACCGACTTCGCCGGCCGCTCGCTGGTGCTGACCCAGCACGCCGCCTATGCCGAGGGCATGGGCAAGGTGTTCGCCGCCTTCAGCAATCCCGAGCGCCGGGCGTCCGGCTCGACCGCCGAGCAGATCGCCGAGGTGGTCTGGGAGGCCGCCACGGACGAGACCGACCACGTCACCTTCGTTGCCGGAACGGACGCCAAGGCCACCTACGCCCAGCGCCTCGAGGTCGGGATCGACGCTTTCCGGGCGGGTATCCGGCAGATGTTCCTGGGCGCCTAGGCCCGTCAATCGCCCATGAAGGCGGGCATCCAGCCTTCGTGGGCGGTGCGCAGGTCGGCCAGCGGCAGGTCCAGGGCGCCGTCGATGCGGATGGTCTCGCCGCCGGCTTCCCCCAGGATCACAGCCTGGAGGCCGGCCGTGCGGGCGGCCTGGAGGACCGGGGTCGGGTCGTTGAGGGCGACGAGGTAGCGGGCCTGGTCCTCGGCGAACAGCTGGACCCAGGCCTCGCCGGCCAGGCGCAGGTCGCAGCCGACGTTGGACGCCAGGCACATTTCGCACAGCGCTGCGGCCAGGCCGCCGTCGGAGAGGTCGTGCACGGTGCGCAGGGTTCCGGCGGCGATCAGGCCGCGGATCAGGTCCCCGGTCTTGCGCTCGAGCGCCAGGTCCACCGGCGGCGGGGCGCCGTCCTCGCGGCCCAGCAGTTCGCGCAGGTACATCGAGGCGCCCAGCTCGCCCTTGGTCTCGCCGACCAGCACCAGGACGTCGCCGGCCTTCAGCGAGGAGAAGTCGGCGCGGTTGGCGTAGTCGGCGATCAGACCGACGCCGCCGACCGCCGGGGTGGGCGGGATCGCCGCGCCATTGGTCTCGTTGTAGAGGCTGACGTTGCCGCTCACGACGGGGAAGTCCAGCGCGCGGCAGGCCTCGGCCATGCCTTCGATGGCGCGCACGATCTGGCCCATGATCGCCGGCCGCTCGGGGTTGCCGAAGTTGAGGTTGTCGGTGATCGCGATCGGCGCGGCGCCCACGGCGGTGAGGTTGCGCCAGGCCTCGGCGACCGCCTGCTTGCCGCCCTCATACGGGTCGTTCTGGACGTAGCGGGGCGTCACGTCGGAGCACATGGCCAGCGCCTTGCGGCTCCCGTGGACACGCACGATGCCGGCGTCGGCGCCGGTGGCGCTGTCCTCCAGGGTGTCGGCCATCACGTGGCGGTCGTACTGCTCCCAGAGCCAGCGCTTGGAGGCCATGTCGGGCGCGGCCATCAGCTGCAGGATCGCGGCCTTCAGGTCGCCCGGATGCGGCATGTCGGCGGCGGTGAGGCGCGGCTGCAGGTCGGGTGCGACCCATTCGCGGTCGTAGAGCGGCGCGTCGTCGAACAAGGGCGCCAGCGGTACGTCGCAGACGGTCTCGCCCTTGTGGGTCAGCACCAGGTGGCCGGTATCGGTGGTGTGGCCGATGGTGGCGGCGTCCAGGCCCCACTTGGCGAAGATGCGTTCGCCGTCGGCCTCGCGGCCGGGCTTCAGGATCGCCAGCATCCGCTCCTGGCTCTCCGAGAGCATCATCTCGTAGGCGGTCATCTCGGACTCGCGCTGCGGCACCGCGTCGAGGTTGAGGTGGATGCCGACGCCGCCCTTGCCGGCCATCTCCACGGACGACGAAGTGAGGCCGGCGGCGCCCATGTCCTGGATGGCGGCGACCGCGCCGGAGGCCATCAGCTCCAGGGTGGCCTCGATCAGCAGCTTTTCGGCGAAGGGATCGCCGACCTGCACCGTCGGGCGCTTCTCGTCCGACGCGTCGTCGAACTCCTGGCTGGCCATGGTGGCGCCGTGGATGCCGTCGCGGCCGGTCTTGGAGCCGAAGTAGACGACCGGCAGGCCGGCGGACGGGGCGGCCGAGTAGAAGATCTTGTCGGCGTCGGCCAGGCCCACGCACATGGCGTTGACCAGGATGTTGCCGTCGTAGCCGCGGTGGAAGTTGGTCTCGCCGGCCACGGTGGGGACGCCCACGCAATTGCCGTAGCCGCCGATGCCCGCGACTACGCCGGAGACGAGGCGCCTGGTCTTCGGATGGCTGGGATCGCCGAAACGGAGGGCGTTCAGCAGCGCGATCGGCCGGGCGCCCATGGTGAAGACGTCGCGCATGATGCCGCCGACGCCGGTGGCCGCGCCCTGGTACGGCTCGATGTAGGACGGGTGGTTGTGGCTCTCCATCTTGAAGATGCAGGCCTGGCCGTCGCCGATGTCGATGACGCCGGCGTTCTCGCCGGGGCCGCAGATCACCTTCGGGCCGGAGGTCGGGAACTTGCCGAGGTGGATCTTGCTCGACTTGTAGGAGCAGTGCTCGGACCACATCACCGAGAACACGCCCAGTTCCACGTCGTTGGGCTCACGGTTCAGCCGCCGCACGATCAGGTCGTACTCGTCGGGCTTCAGGCCATATTCGGCGGCCTTGTCGGCCAGGGACTTCACGGGCGCGGCGCTCATGGCGGGCCTATAGCGGGACTCTCCGGCGGGCGCGATAGTGGGCGGGCCAAGGAGACGTCGAATGAACCGCTACTGGACCCTGAGCGACAAACCGGTGGGCGGATGGCCGGATGACGGCACGTTCGAGCTCAAGCAGGGGCCGATGCCGACGCCGGGGCCCGGGCAGGCCCTGACGCGGACGATCTACGTGTCCCTGGATCCGTACCAGTGGGGCTACAAGCGCCGCGGCAGCGACAAGCCGGGCGACCCCTGCCACGCGCGCACGGTGAGCCAGGTGGTCGAGAGCCGGATGGACGGCTACGCGCCGGGCGACCTGGTGTTCAACACCAACGGATGGGCGGAATACGGCCTGATGGGCGAGGGCGTGCCGCGGCCGGGCTACATGATCCCGCGCAAGCTGGACCCGGCGAAAGGGCGGATCTCGCAGGGCGTGGGCGTCCTGGGGATGCTGGGGCTGACGGCCTATGCGGGGATGGTGCTGCAGTGCCAGCCCAAGGCCGGGGAGACGGCGGTGGTGTCGGCGGCCTCCGGCGGCGTCGGCCAGATCGCGGGACAGCTGGCGCGGCTGAAGGGCTGCCGCGTGGTGGGGATAGCCGGGGCCGAGAAGAAATGCCGCTATGTGGTGGAAGAGCTGGGCTTCGACGCCTGCGTCTCCCACCTGTCGCCGACCTTCGCGAACGACCTGAAGGCGGCCTGCCCGGACGGCGTGGACGTCTATTTCGAGAACGTCGGCGGCAAGGTGTTCGAGGCGGTGGTCCCGCTGTTCAACCCGGGCGCGCGGATGACGATCTGCGGCCTGATCGCCCACTACGGCGACGACGCGGGGGTCGATGGCCGGGCCGAGCTGATGAAGCTGGCCGAGCCGATTATCCGCGAGCGGGGCGTGAGCGTGAGCAACCTGTTCGTCGGCGACTACGTGGCCGATCACCACGACGCTTTCCTGGCCGAGGTGGGGCCTTGGGTGGCGAACGGGGACATCCGCTATCGCGAGGATATCCGCGAGGGGTTCGAGACCATCCCCCGGGCGTTCGCGCAGATGCTGAAGGGCGAGACCTTCGGCAAGACCCTGGTGCGGGTCAGCGAGGATCCGACGCTCTAGAGGCGCCGGAGCTCGCCCTCCGGCGCCTCTTTGGGCGGTGGCGGTCGGCCGTCAGGCGGCCGCTCGCCCCTCTGCCGCGCGCCGCTCGACGAGGGCGCGGATGTTACCGTCCTCAAGCGGGCCGAACGCTGCCGCCGCCGCCTCGCCGGTCATGGCGAGATCGGGGTCGAGGTCGTCGCCGAGGCGTTCCAGCTGCATGTTGAACCACGGCATCAGATGGCCGACGAACAGGTCGGCCTCCGGCGCCGGCAGGCGGTCGATCTCGCCGGCGATGAGGCGGGCGGCGACGCCCGGCTCGGCGATCAGCGGCCGGCCGATGCCGATCAGGTCGAGCTCGCCGGCCTCCAGCGCCGCGATCATGCCGGCCCGGGTGCGGAAGCCGCCGGTGACCATGACGGGCATGGCCGCCACAGCGCGCACCGCGCCGGCAAGCTCGACGAAATAGGCTTCGCGCCGGGCGGTCGAGGCGCGGCGGCCGTCCTCGCCTTCGTCGCGGACCGAGATATCGGCCATCTTCGGCTGCTCCAGGGTGCCGCCCGAGAGTTCGAGCAGGTCGAGGGTGGTGGCATTCAACCAGCGGACCACCTGTAGGTTCTCCTCGAAGGTGAAGCCGCCCCTCTGGAAGTCGGAGCTGTTCAGCTTCAGGCCGATCGGGAACTGCGGGCCGACGGCGGCGCGGACGGCGGCGATGGTCTCCAGGAGCAGGCGGGCGCGGTTCTCCAATGAGCCACCCCAACGGTCAGTGCGGCGGTTGGCCAGCGGGCTCAGGAACTGGGAGATGAGGTAGCCGTGGGCGCCGTGCAGCTGGACGCCGGTGAAGCCGGCGCGTTGCGCCAGGCGGGCGGACACGGCGAACCGCTCGATGGCGGCCAGGATCTCGGCCTCGGTCATCGCCCGCGGTGGGGCGAAGGTCGAGGCGACGCCGCGGATCGGGTCGAGCGCGACGGCCGATGGGGCCAGCGGCGCGGAGTTGATCGCGGCGTCGACCTGGCGGCCGGTGTGGCCGAGCTGGGCCCAGAAATGGGCTCCGTGGGCGCGGCCGGCGACGACCATCTCGCGCAGGGCGGCGAGACCGCTCTCGTCTTCGAGCACCACGTTGTTGGCGCGCTCCAGATGCCAGCGGTCGACCTGGATATTGCCCGAGAGCAGGAGGCCGGCGCCGGACGAGGCCCACCGGCGGTAGAGGGCGGTCAGGCGCGGGGTGGCGTGGTTGGCGCTGTCGGACAGGCCTTCGCTCATGGCGGCCTTGACGATGCGGTTGGGCAGGACGGCGCCCGAGGGGAGGGTGAGCGGTTGGGCGAGCAGCGAGGACATGGCGAGGTCTCCGGGCTGGGGTTGCGTTGACCCGTCCGATATCTGCTCTTGCGTGTTGATTGAGAATTGAGAGATTGAACGTTGGTTTGCTGCCTGAAAGTTGAGAATGCTCGACGATCTCCACGAGCTCCGGACGTTCCAGCAAGTGCTCGCGCGGGGCAGCATGGCCGCCGCCGCGACCGCACTGGGCGTCAGCGCGGCGGTGGTGAGCAAGCGGCTAGCGACCCTGGAGCGGCGCGTAGGCCAGCGGCTGATCCACCGCACGACGCGACGGCTGTCGCCCACCGACGAGGGCTTGGCGCTGCTGCCGCATGTCGAGCGGGCGCTGGAGGCGCTGGCGGCGGCCGAGGCGCGGCTGGCGCAGGGCGCCGAGGCGCCGGAAGGGTTGCTGCGGGTCAGCGCGCCGGTCTCGTTCGGCCGGCTGCACGTGGCGCCGGTGGCCGCGGCGCTGGTGGCGGCGCACCCGGCGCTGGATGTCGAGCTGCTGCTGGATGACCGGTTGGTGGATCTGGTGGACGCACGCATCGACGTGGCGGTCCGCATCGGCCAGCCGCGTGACAGCAGCGCCATCCTGCACCGGCTGGCGGACAGCCGACGGATCCTGGTGGCGGCGCCGGACTACCTGGACCGGCGCGGACGGCCGTCGCATCCGGACGACCTGGCCGGCCACGACTGCCTGCGCTGGGATGCGGCGACGACGCCGTGGCGGCTGGTGGGCCCGGGCGGAGCGGTGGCGGCGGCGCCCACCCGCTCCCGGCTGCGGGCCAACAGCGGCGACGTGGTGCAGGCCTGGGCGGTGGGCGGCGGCGGGGTGCTGCTGAAATCCGAGGCGGACGTGGCGGTGGAGTTGCGGACGGGAACGCTGGAGCGGGTGCTGCCCGACTGGGCCAGCGAGCCTGCGCCCATCTATGCGCTGACGCCGTCGCGGCGACAGACGCCGCTGAAGGCGCGCGTGTTCATCAAGGCCATGGCCGAGGCGCTGGCCACGACCTAGCGGCGCATGTGGCGGCGGAAGAAGGCGATGGTCAGGCGGTCGCGCTCGCGCCAGTGGTAGGCGAGGCCGTGCACGTCGCCTTCGAAGACATGCAGCTCGTAGGGTCGGCCCTTCGCCTGCAGCTTGCGGGCGATGGCGTAGCTGTTGTCGGTGTCGGCGCGCCAGTCGGACGTGCCGTGCAGCAGCAGGATCGGCGGCGTCTCGATCTGGTCGATGAAATAGACGGCCGAGCGGGCCTTCAACGCCTCGTCCCGGCGGGTGGCGAAGTCGGGGATCAGGGCGCGCCACGGCCCCTCCGACATTTCCGGGCGGCGAACAGCCTCGGCGGGCAGGTCGGCCAGGGCGTTCAGGGCGACCACCGCGTTGACCTGGGCGCCCTGCTTCAGGGCCAGGTAGGCCATCATCCCACCGCGCGAGCCGCCGTGCAGGAAGACGTTGTTGGGGTCGGCCTGCGGCAGGGCGCGGGCGAGTTTCAGGGCGTTCAGCACGTCGTGGACGTCGTCCCCGCCGAACTGCTCCAGCCCTTCGCCGCCGTCGACGCCGCGGTATTGGACGCCGATGACGACGAAGCCGGCGGACGTGAAAGCGGCCATCCGCCGGCCGCCGTCTGGGCCGAACTTGCCGAAATCGCGATTACCCCCGCGCAGCATGACGATGACCGGCAGGCGGGCGCTCGGCGAGAGTTTGGCGGGCTTCCAGATGTAGGCGGCGACCTTGAGGCCGTCGGAGCCGTAGTAGGCGAACGCGCAGTCGGCGGGCGCCTTGAGCTCGGCGTCGTACTCAGCGCGGGTGGGCAGGACGGCGCGCAGGGCGGCGACGTCGGGCGGCGTCACGCCGGCCTTGCGGCTGAGCTCGGCCTCCTCGGTCGCATCCTTGAGTTGGCCGGCGACCCAGTCGTCATAGGTCCGGGTGCGCGGCGGGCAGGGGCGGCTTTCGACCAGCGCGCCGTCGGCCGGAGCCGCGGCCGCGCCGCCAACCCAGCCGAGCGCCAGGGCGAGGGCGAAGAGCCAGGCGCGCACGACGGCTACCGCGTCTGGCCGCCGTCCACGGGGACGACCGCGCCGGTCATGAAGCTGGCCTTGGGGCTGAGCAGGAAGGCGGCGGCGGCGCCGATCTCGTCAGGCGTGCCGTAGCGGTTGAGGGGGACTTCGCGGCGGATCCAGCGGGCCCAGTTGTCGGCGCGGGGGCCGGTGGAATTGGCCTCCCAGGTCCCGCCCGGGAAGATGATGTTGCCGGGCGCGATGGAGTTCACCCGCACGTTCTTGCGGCCGGCGATGCGGGCCAGTTCCTTGGTCATGTGGTTCATGGCCGCCTTGGCGGTGCCGTAGGTCAGGGCCGTGCCCAGCGCGCCGAGGCCGGCGATGGAGCTGATCAGCAGGACCGACCCGTCGCCGCGCGGGGTCATGCGGCGCAGCGCCGCGCGGGAGAGGCGCCAGGCCGAGTCCAGGTTCTGGGTGAAGCCGGCGTCCCAGGTCTCGTCGTCGACCTCGAAGCCGGGTGGGCAGGGATAGAGGCCGACGTTGGCCACCGCGCCGTAGATCGGGCCGAACTCGGCCTCGGTGCGGGCGACGGCGTCCTCGATGATGGCGGTGTCGCGCATGTCGCCGGCCAGCGCCCAAAGGCGGTCGGCGCCATAGGCCTCGGCGAGGCGGGCGCGTTCGGCCTCAAGCGTCTCGGCGCCGCGGGCTGTCATGGCGACCTTGGCGCCTTCCGCGAGGCAGGCCTCCACGATGCCCAGCCCGATGCCGCGGCTGGCCCCGGCCACGAAGATCACCTTGCCGTCGAGACCCAGATGCATGTGCTTCTTCCTAGTTCCAGGCCGGTTCGGGTTCGCCGCGGAGGATGGCGAGGGACTGTTTCGCTAGCGCGGGCGTGCCGTTGATCGCCTCGCGGCCCTCGGTGGCGGCGTTGCCGGCCAGGACTCGGCGGTAGACGCCCTGGCCGATGGAGGCCAGGCGGAAGATGCCGAAGGCCATGTAGAAGGCCCAGTCGTCGATCCCGGCGCGGCCGGTGCGGCGGCAGTAGGCGGCGACATACTCCTCCTCTGTGGGGATGCCGGTGGCGGCGAAGTCGACACCGTCGAGGCTGCCCCAGCCCGGCGAATGGCTGCGCCAGAGGAAGCCGTTGTAGGCAATGTCGGCGATCGGGTGGCCGATGGTGGAGAGCTCCCAGTCCAGCACCGCGATGAGGCGGGGCTCGGTGGGGTGGAACATCACGTTCTCGAGCCGGTAGTCCCCATGCGCGATCGAGACCGACGGGTCGGCGGGGATGCGGGCCGGGAGTTCGGCGATCAGGGCGTCCATCTCCGGGATGTTCTCGGACTCGGCGTCGCGGTACTGGCGCGTCCAGCGGGCGACCTGGCGCTCGAAGTAGTTCCCCGGGCGGCCGTAGTCGCCGAGGCCCACGGCCTCGAAGTCGACGCCGTGCAGCTTGGCCAGGGTGGCGTTGAGGTCGTCGTAGACGGCGGTGCGTTCGGCGGGGGTGAGGCCGGGCAGGGTGGCGTCGCGGAAGATGCGGCCTTCCAGGTAGTCCATCACGTAGAAGGTGACGCCGATCACCTCGGGATCGACGCAGAGCGCACGCATCACCGGCACGGGGATATGGCCGTGCAGCGCCTTCATGGCGCGGTATTCGCGGTCGACCTGGTGGGCGGAGGAGAGCAGCTGGCCCGGCGGCTTCTTGCGCAGGACGTAGCGGTGGCCGGTGGCGTCGGTCAGCAGGAACGTCGGGTTCGATGCACCGCCCTGGAACTGCTGCACCGCGAGCGGGCCGCGGTAGCCCTCGACGTTGGCGGCCATCCAGGCGGCCAGCTTCGCCTCGTCGAAGCGGTGGGCGGGGACGACGTCGCGGACGGGAGGATTGGCGGGGGCGGCTTCGGTCATACGGCATTCCTCGGGCGTGGCCGTAACGGCAGTCTAGAGCCCGGGCGCCGCACGCGCGCCATCTTTCGCGCCACCATCCACGGCGGGAACAAGCGTGACCGCGGAGCACGAAGGTGGACGTCGAACTCGATGCCGAGGCCAAGGACAAGCGGCTGAACCGGATGGTCGCCCTGACCGTGGTGGTGCTGTCGATCATCATGGGTCTGGGCCAGGTGAAGGACGGCAACATCGGCCAGTCCATGGCCCAGGCGCAGTCGAACGCCGTCGACCGCTGGGGCGAGTACCAGGCGACCAAGACCAAGCTGCACATCGACGAGACGGCGATGGCGCAGGACCGGTTCCTGGCGGGGATTGGCGGGCCGAAGGTCGTGGCGGCGACGGCGGCCGAAGAGGCGCGCCTGACCGGCGAGGAGGCCAAGTACGGCAAGGAGATCCCGGCCCTGCGCAAGGAGGCCGAAGGGTTCGCCGCGCAGTACGACGCGCTGAACGTGCACGACGACCAGTTCGACGCCTCGGACGCGTTCCTGTCGATCGCGATCTCGATCTCGGCGGTGGCGGCGCTGACCGACAGCTTCACCGCCCTGGCGGTGGGCTGGGCGTTCGGGGCGCTGGGGCTCTTGATGAGCGCGGCCGGCTTCTTTGGCTGGAGCCTGCACTCGGAGCTGATGAGCCGGTTGCTGGGCTAGCGGGTGAACTGGAAGAGCTGGAGCAGGAGCGAGGGCTGCTGGTTGGCGATCTTCATGGCGATCAGGGCCAGTTGCTGGCGCACCTGCAGGGCCTGCCAGCGGGCGCTCTCCTTGGCCAGGTCGGCGTCGACCAGGTTGCCGATGCCCACCTCCAGCGCGTCCTGCTGCTTGCCCACGAAGGCCAGGTGGCTGTCCAGCGCCTTGGAGCCGGTGCCCAGGTGGGCGATGGCGTTGTTGACCCCGCTGATCGCGGTGGTGATGTCACTGAGGCCGGTCGGCCCCAGGCCGCCCAGCAGGTCGGCGGGCAGGCCGGAGAGCAGGGCGCCGCTGGTCGACAAGTCGATGTGGTTGACGTCGATGGTCATGGTCGCCGAGGTGTTGGCCAGGGCGCGTACCTGTCCCGTGCCGCCGGCCGAGACCAGGTTCAGGCCGCCGAAGTCGGCGGTGTTCACCGCGGTGTCGATCTGCTTCCGGAGCGCGATGTAATCTTCATTGAGCTGGGTGCGGGCCGGGTCGCCGATCTGATAGTCGGCGGCGGCGACGGCGCGGGACTTCAGCTCGTTCAGCAGGTCCGAGACGGTCTCGGCGGCGGTGATCGCCACGCTGACGGCGGACTGGCCCCGTTGCAGCGAGGCCTTCACGGCGTCCAGGCCGCGCACCTCGCTGCGCTCGTTCTGGGCGATGGCCCAGATGGCGGGATTGTCCTTGGCGCTGTTGACCTTCTTGCCCGTGGTGATGCGCATCTGCACCTCGGCCATCTCCGCGTTGATCGCGGCGAAGGTCTGCAGCGCCATCAGGGCGCTCTCATTGGTGTTGATGCTGTTGAGCGGCATCGCCCAGCGGCCTCAGGTTCTTGAAGGACGGCCGGTGAGGCCGTGGGACTTTCTGTCCCGGCCGCACCGTTGCGCCCGCAGGCCTTAGCCGGGTCTTACGCGACAGGGTAAACGGGACGCGGTTGACCTCCCGCCACGGAAGCGGCGGACTCTGGCGTCGACGCCGCCGCCAGAGCGGACGGGAGGTTTGCGATGTTCACCCTGCCGGATCGGTTCGAGTTCCTGTCGGACGCCTGGATCGAGGAGGCGCGGGCGTGGTTCGGCAAGCGCCGCGAGACGCTGGGCGCGCCGTTCTCGGTCAGCGAGCGGTTCGCCGACGCGCCGCCGCACCTGGGCCTGCCGGGCGACGTGGCCAGCTGGACGATCCGCTGGGACGGCAGCGAGCTCACGATCGCGGCCGGCTTCGACGCCAAGGCCGACGCGACCTGCGAGGGCGACTACCAGGCGGCGCTGATGTCGGCCCAATGGGTGGGGATGCTGGTCCCGGGCGCCACGAGCGCGATGCTGCGCGAGGTGAAGGCGGCGTTCGGCAAGGGCGCGATCAAGTTCGGGGGCGACGTGGGCCAACCGGTGATCGAGCTGATGGGCCACTTCCACGACCACATGGCGCGCCGGACGATGGAGAACCCGGACCTGGAGCACCGCGCGCGGCGGATGGGCCTGACCCGCCACATCCGCGAGATGGAGGAGCAGGGCTACACGGTCGTCGAGCGGGCGATCTCCGACCAATTCGCCGACGAGGTGCGGGCTGCGACCCTGCAGGCCCTGGTGCAGCACCAGAGCGTGTCCCTGCAATGGATGACCTACCACGGTCGCGAGTTCGAGCGGCTGGTGCAGAACCCGCAGCTGATGACCCTGATCGACGCCTCGCTGGGGCGCGGGGCGGTGATCGCCTCGATCTCGGCGATCCGGCGCGGGCCGGGGCCGGGGTTCATCCCGATGCACACCGACTACAGCCACGTGCCGGAGCCCTATCCGGAGTTCTCGCTGACGGGCGTGGGGGTCTGGGCCTTGGAGGATTGGACAATCCAGAGCGGGCCCACCTGGATCGTGCCGGGCAGCCACAAGCACCGCCGGCCGCCGCGGCAGGGCGAGGGCCATAACCAGGGCGTGCCGATCGTGATGCCGAAGGGCAGCGTGGTCTATTTCCACCACGGGGTCTGGCACTGGCAGGGCGACCGCACCGAGGCGGGTGAGCGGGTGACCATCCACAGCCACTTCAACCGCGGCATCCTGCGCAGCCTGGAGCCGAAGACGGTCGACACGCGGATGCTGCACCGCAATCCGCCGCGGCTGGCCGAGATGCTGGGCGAGGACGACTGGTTCGACAAGATGAGCGGCCAGGGCCGCGACTACGGCCGGTTCGACTACATGAACAAGCTGCTGCGGTTCACCGAGGCCAAGAAGGCCGAGATCCTGGCCGGAGGGCCGGTGGAGCAGCCGGTGGTGCAGGATCTGGCTTACATCGCCTCGCGCTAGGCGACCGCCACCATATCCCGCCGCAGCCACCGGCAAGTGAGCAGGAAGAAGAGGCCGCTGACGGCGTAGGCCCCTGACGTGGCGATCATGGAGAGCTTCAGGCTCTCCGGGTGGGCGATCTTGCAGACGGCCTGCAAGGGTGCGGAGAGCGCGGCGCGTGCGGCGCCTTCGCAGGCCTTGCGGGTCAGATCCGGGGCGCCGAGGTCGGCGACCTGGGCGGCGAAGATCATGTCGCTGAGGGCGCCGGTGAACAGGGGCCCGAGGCCGTAGCCGAGCAGGTTCACGACGAAGAGCAGGATGGCGACGGAGACGGCGCGCGCTTGGGCCGAGGCGACGCCCTGGCCGATCGTGTATTGGCCGGTGAGGTAGGTGTATTTCAGCGCCCCGCCGAGGCACAGCAGGGTGACGCACAGCCACAGCTGGTCGGTCATGAAGCCCCAGACGTGGATCGGCGCGCTCGCCACCAGGCAGACGCCCGGCAGCCAGGCGATGGCGTTGGGGTGGCGCTTGCCCACCCGCTCGGCGGCCCAGCCGGTGGCGAAGGTGCCCACCGCGCCGATCAGGCCGACCGGGGTGTTCACCAGCACCGCCGCGTCGCCGGACGACAGGCCGAAACTGCGGTTCAGGAACAGCGACTGGAACGAGTTGATGCCGTAGCCGCCGAAGGCCGCGAACATCGAGCCGATGGTGACCATCCAGAAGGCCGGCTTTGTCCCGACCTCCTTCAGGGCATCGCGGAAGGTGGCCCGCGCCCGGCGCGCCGTGCCCGGCGGGTCGGTGTAGCCGCGCGGCGGCTCGCGCACCGTCAGCACCATCACCACGGCCAGCAGCACGCCGGGCAGCCCCACCACGATGAACGCGATCCGCCAGCCGAAGGCGTCGGTGACCGGGCCGCCGACCAGGTTGGCCAGGACCGTGCCGAGCGTCACGCCCATGGCGTAGTAGCCGAGCGCGGTCGAGCGGCGCGCGGGCGGATAGTAGTCGGCGATCAGGGAGTTGGCGGGCGGCGTGCAGCCGGCCTCGCCGATGCCCACGCCGACCCGGCAGGCCAGCAGCACCCAGAAGGCGCCGATCGTGGCGCCGCCGATCACGATGGGGGCCGACAGGCCGCAGAGCGCGGTCATCACCGACCACAGGGTGATGCAGATGGCCATGATCCAGACCCGGTGACGGGTCTCGGCCAGCTGGGCCACCGGGATGCCGACCAGGGTGTAGAGCAGGGCGAAGCCGAAGCCGGTGAGCAGGCCGAAGGCGGTGTCGGTGATCCCCAACTCTGGCTTCATCTGCGGCGCCACCACCGAGAGCAGGGCGCGGTCGATGAAGTTCAGGATGTAGCTGGCGAGCAGCGCGGTCAGCACATAACTGCGATAGGGGCGGCTGCCGTAGCCGTGGATGTGGCCGTCGGCCGCTTCGGCGCTCGCCGTCATGGTGGTCTCCCCCAGCGGCCGTCTGGCGCGGCCTGCAGCTAGGCTAGCGAGGAAAGTAGGGACACACACCACTTTCTCCGATCCGCCAGAGCCGGCCGATCAGCCAGGGGGCCGAGAAAGTGGTGTGTGTCCCTACTTCCTCGCCGACCGGCGCCCGTCGAGCGCGCAGGTGGGCGTGTGCGCCGCGGTGCGGACCACGCTGGGTTGACCTGAGCTGTCACACGGCGTCGCCATACTGGGTCGCGGGCGACCCAGGAGCGAGGCGATGGCGGACGTAGCGGACGACACCCCGGTCGTGAGGGCCCTGGTGCTGCAGGGGGGCGGCGCGTTGGGGGCGTTCGCGCTGGGCGCGGTGCGGGTGCTGTATGCAGAACGGGGCTGGCGGCCGGACGTGATCTCCGGGGTTTCGATCGGGGCGATCACCGCGGCCCTGCTGGCGCGGCCGAAGGGCGGCGATCCGCTGGCGGCGCTGGAGGCGTTCTGGGCGGCGGTGACGGTGGAGGCGGCGTGGTGGCCGGGGCCCCTGCAGCGCTATGCCTCGACCTTCGGCAATCCGCACTTCTTCACGCCGCGCACCGATGTCTGGGCGGCGGCGGGCTGGACCAGCCTCTACTCCACCGAGCCGCTGAAGCGAACCTTGGCCCGGCTGGTGGACGAGGCGGCGCTGGCGGACCGGACGGCGCGGCCTCGTATCTTGGTCACCGCCACCGACATTGAGGCCGGCGAGATCGAGACCTTCGACAGCGCGGACCCCAAGAGCACCGGGGGCGGCATGACCCTGGACCACATCCTGGCCAGCGGCAGCCTGCCGCCGTCGTTCCCGATGACCCGGATCGCCGGCAAGGCCTATTGGGACGGCGGCCTGTTCGACAACACCCCGCTGAGCGACGTGCTGAAGCTGTTCAAGCACACCGACCACGGCGGCGACGACCGCGAGATCGTGGTGGTGAACCTGTTCGCCAATACCGGAGCGATCCCGACCGACTTCGCCGGCGTGAGCCAGCGGGTGCTGGACCTGACCTTCGCCAACAAGAGCCAGTCGGACCTGGACCTGCTGCTGCAGTTCAACCCGGTCGCAGCGCTGCTGAAGACGATCCGCGAGAAGCCGGAATGGGAGGCGCTGCGGAAGGAGAAGGCCTTCACCGATGCGGACAAGGGCTACATTGAGGTACCGGAGGTGAAGGCCATCACGCGGAAGGGCGCCACCGCCAACGGCGCCTGGACCGACTTCTCTCCCGCCGGCATCGCCGCCCTGGCGGAGGAGGGCGCCGACGCCGCCCGCCACGGGATCGACCATCCCCTGGTAAGCGGCGGGAAGGCGCTGCGTTAGAGGAGCCGCCTCTCCCCCGCGAAGCGAGAGGGAGAGGGTAGGGAGAGGGCTGGCTCGGCGACTCAGCGGGTCGTCGAGGGCCACGAGGGAGGCCCTCGCCCACCCACCGCGGATGCACGCTTGGCCGAGCCAGCCCTCTCCCTACCCTCTCCCTCTCTTCGCGCCGGCGGCGCTCGGGGGAGAGGAGGTCAGTTCACCGGCACGACCGGGAGTTCGATCGAGCTCGCCGTGTCGCCGCTGAGGTAGATGCGCTGGGTGGCCTTCCGGTAGTCGGAGGGCTTCGCGAAGAAGATGTTCGGGACATAGGTCTGCGGGTTGCGGTCATAGAGCGGGAACCAGCTGGACTGGACCTGCACCATGATCCGGTGGCCCGGCAGGAAGACGTGGTTCGTGGGGGGCAGGTCGAAGCGGTATTTCTGGACCTTGTCGGCCGGGATCGCGGAAGGATGTTCGAAGCTCTCGCGGTAGCGGCCGCGGAAGATGTCCATGGCGATGGCCAGCTCGTAGCCGCCCAGCTCCACCTGTGACGGCACCGCGTCCGGGTAAACGTCGATCAGCTTCACGACCCAGTCCGAGTCCGTACCGCTGGTGGAGGCGAAGAGGTTCACCACCGGCTCGCCAGCGATCTTTAGCGGCGTCTTCAGGGGCTCGGTGACGAAGGTCAGCACGTCGGGGCGGCCGTCCACGTGGCGCTGGTCGGTGGTCAGCCAGTAGCGCCACTGGTCGCCGTCGTCCCAGCGGACCGGACGGCGGACATAGGGCACCGGCTTGGCGGGGTCGGAGACGTATTCCTCGAAGGCGCCGGCGGTGGCGGCCTTGTCGAACGACAGGCCCAGGCCGGGTGAAAGATACAGCGGCTTCATCCCGGCGCCCGAGACCAGCGGCCACTTAGGATAGTGGCCCCAGCGCAAGGTCCCGGTCTCGAAGATGGTCACCGGTGGCGTCGTCAGCGGCGGGCCGTTGGTCTTGAGGTAGTGGTCCAGGAACGGCTTCAGGACGGTCAGCCGGAACTCGGTGGCGGTGTCGCCGGGCAGCTTCAGCGCGTTCAGCTGGCGCTGCTCGTAGTTGGTCCCGGAGTGGCGCCAGGGGCCCAGCGCCAGGAAGTTCATGTCGTTGGCCGCGTCCTTGGGCTCGGTGGCCTCATAGGCGTGGATCGCGCCCCACATGTCCTCCTGGTCCCACAGGGCGCCCATCCAGAGGGTGGGCACCTTCAGGGGCTGTTTCGCCAGGATGTGGTCCAGGGCCTGCTCCTGCCAGAACGCGTCGTAGGCCGGGTGCTCGCTGATCTTCTTCCAGGCGGGGATCTGGTCGAGGCCCGCCGCCTTGGCGAAGTCGCCGAACGAGCCGGCGCGCAGGAAGTTGTCATAGTCGTCGAAGGTGGCGCGCGGGACGTCGTCGCCTTCCTTCTTCGAGGTCATCTGGCTGGTGAACCAGTCCACGTTGCGCATGCGGAAGGCGCCGTAGTGGAACCAGTCGTCGCCCATCCAGCCGTCGATCATCGGGCTCTGCGGCACGGCGGCCTTCAGCGCCGGGTGCGGGTTGATCAGGCCCATGGCGGTGGTGAAGCCCGGATAGGACGAGCCGATCATGCCGACCCGGCCGTTGCTCTCCGGCGTGTTCTTCACCAGCCAGTCGATGGTGTCGTAGGCGTCGGTGGCGTGGTCGACCTTGGTGGCGTTGAGCGGCCCGCGCAGGGGGCGGGTCAGCACGTAGTCGCCCTCGGACTCGTACTTGCCGCGCACGTCCTGGTAGGCGCGGATGTAGCCGTCATCGAGGAACGGCTCGTCCATCTGCGAGCCGGTGGCCATGGCGTAGGGCGACAGGTTGCGGGCGGCCGATTTCTTGGCGTTGTAGGGCGTGCGCGTCAGCAGGATCGGCGCGTCCTTCGCGCCCTTGGGGATGATCAGCACGGTGTACAGCTTCACCCCGTCGCGCATGGGGATCATCACCTCGCGCTTGACGTAGTTGTAGGTCTCGTTCGGCCATTTGAAGTCGGCGGCGATGTCCGGCTTCATCGGGGGTGTCTGGGCCGGGGTCTGGCCCTGGGCCGGGACGACGAGCAGGGCGAGGGCGGCGGCCGCAGCCGCGAGCAGGGGACGCAGGATCATGCGCCGAACCTAGCGGAAGGCGCGGCCTTGAGAAGAGCCTGGAGCGTTGCTTTGACGCGCCACCCGCCGGGCCGCGATCGACGCTTGCCGACGCCACGTCAGGGCGACGTATAATACGCGAGCTTTGGTTCGCAGTTTCGGAGTCCCGCCATGCGTCGCGCCACCCTCCTCGCGCTTGGAACGGCGCTCTGTGCGCTGGCCCAGGCCGCCGCCGCCGCGCCGCCCGCCGCCGCCCTGACGGCCGATCCCACGATCGTCCGGCCGGGCTGGGCGCCGCCGAAGAACGCCATGGGCCAGCCGGACCTCTCCGGCTACTGGACCAACGCCACGCTGACACCGCTGACCCGCAACCCGCGGCTGACCGACAAGGCGACGCTGAGCGCCGCCGAGGCGCGGGCGATGGAGAAGACCTGGGCCGAGGCGCTGGAGGAGTCGGTGAAGCCCACCGACCCCAATGCGACGACCGAGTCGTACCAGGCCAAGTCCAGCGAGGCGAAGCTGATCGCGATCAACCCGGTCTTCGCCGCGGCCGGCGGCGACGTGGGCGGCTACAACGCCTTCTGGCTGGATCCGGGCACCCACATCCTGGAGGTCAACGGCGAGTTCCGGACCTCGATCATCACCACGCCCAACGGCCAGATCCCGCCGCGGAAGGGCGCCGGGGCTGGCGGCGGGCGCGGCGGCGGCTATCGGGACCTCTACGACAGCTACGAGAACCGTTCGCTGGGCGAGCGCTGCATCACCGGCTTCGGGCGCAACTCGACGGCGCCGATGCTGCCGAACGGCTTCTACAACAACGACTACTACATCATGCAGACGCGCGACTCGGTGGTGATCCAGGTCGAGCTGATCCACGACGCGCGGATCGTGCGCCTCGGCGGCCAGCACCGCACCGACGGTGTGCGGCCGTGGATGGGCGACTCTGTCGGCCATTTCGAGGGGAACACCCTGGTGGTCGAGACCACCAACATCCCGCAGGCGGAAGCCTTCATGGGGTCGTGGAAGAACCTGAAGGTCACCGAGCGGCTCACCCGCGTGTCGCCGACCCGGCTGAACTACCAGTTCACGGTGGAAGACCCGGACACCTGGGAAAAGCCGTGGGGCGGCGAGTACAACTTCTCGCCCATGCAGGGGATCATTTACGAGTACGCCTGCCACGAAGGGAACTACGCCCTGCCGGCCATCCTGGCGGGCGCGCGGCAACAGGAGCGGCAAGCCGCGGAGGCTGCGGCGGCCAAGGCTGTGGCGCCTGTACCGGCATCTGCCCAGCCCGCGAAGGGCAAGCCGGGCGCTTAAGCGAGACGCTTCTCGTAGAACAGGTTGGTGGGGTGCTCGCGGTGCTGCGCGAAGGCGGCGCGGCGGGCATAGCCGTTGCGCTCGTAGACCTTGAGCGCGCCCGGCTGGCGGGGTCCGCAACGTAGCATCAGGATTTCGGCGCCCTTGGTCCGGGCCAGGGCCTCGAGCTCGGCCAGCACCTGATCGGCGATGCCCCGGCCGCGGAAATCCGGGCGCACGTACA
>Ga0307511_10002427_pt1 | contig 19480 bp, 13 predicted proteins | sample 13_EM_MG_FD_200266 | JGI IMG/M metagenome (GOLD analysis project Ga0307511, IMG submission 200266) | Populus trichocarpa ectomycorrhiza microbial communities from riparian zone in the Pacific Northwest, United States - 13_EM | ecosystem: Host-associated > Plants > Roots > Unclassified | place... | reverse complement strand
CGCCTCCCCATTCCCATCATCACTCCCAGCGTCCACACCCTCATCCTCATCCTCAAAGCCAAAAACATCTACCTCAGCCGGGGGAGACTTTGCCTTTTTCTTCTCCTTCACAATCTCCAACCCACGTGCACCCTCTGCCCCCGCAGAACTAGAAAATCGTATAGGTGCCTCAACGACCCTTGCAGCAGCGCGTATACTTGCGCAGTAGACCACTACATGGGTTCCAATTGCTAGACTAGTAGCTGTTACCCCACCCCCAACGCCATCGTCATCCTCGCAGGTGAACTCTGTAACGAAACCACCGTACGCTTTCGGCCACTCCACATTTCCTTTGGCCCAGGCTGGGGCTGACTGGTTAAGAACAACCATTCCTTTCCTCAGCCGGAACTCTAGAGGCTGTGCCACATCATTTAACGGGCTTGACACACCGTTCCCTGAATCCGTATTTCCGATTAACGTCGTTGGAGCCGCAAAGGAGACTGCCTTCAAAGTACCAGGTGGTGTCTCAGTCGCAGGGTTTTGCACGGTTCCATCGATGGTATCCTTCTCATATATAGAAATCGGCTGCACGCCCTCTCCAACTGCCTTAAACCCATCCTCAGTAGCCCCATCTACTCCAAGCAAGCTTACACCCCCATCCTCTGAACTATCTTCATCATCTGGATTTTTCTCTACCATGGTCTCAACTTTGATCTCCGGGGTCTTGGATGCAGAAGTGTTACCAAGTTTTGCAGCTGGTGGTTGATTCCCCCCCAAACAAACCAACCCCACTGTTCCTGCCTCTCCTTCAAACAGTGTCCCCACCGGGAGCCTCAACCTCCTGACACTCACCACTCTAGCAGCCCTCCATTCCTCTGCCTGCTGTTTTTGTTGAACCTCCTCCATGTCATATACTCCCCCGCTCATCTTTCTCCCTGTATCTCCCTTCCCCATCGCTGACCTTGGCCTTCTCAGCTTCCTGTCATGCTGAGGTTCATCACCACTGCTGACCCCAGTGCCATCCTCATCGCTCAGCCAGCCTCTCCTCCCAGGGGACCCCACCGAGGATGTTGATAGGAAGGAGCTATGGCCAGGACACAATTCGGTGGGGCCTTTCCTCTTAGATGGGAGCGAGCCGGTAGACACGGACCGCGTCATTTCCGCGCCCCGTGATCCCAGATTTAGCTCGGAAGGTCGAGTAGAGAAAGGACCAACAACCAGCTCATCCCCGACAGAGATCCGGCCATAGCGGAGATGACCACTAACAATGGCTCCTTCTGGGGCTTTAGGAGGTGAAGGACCACCGGTGGTCATTTCTGGGAAGAACGTATAAGTGCTAGGCAAGGCATAAACTTCTTCGATGTGAAATAGTGTTTCAATGGGCTGCGGGTGGTGCTCTTCCTCCGTTGATCTAACCTGAAGTGCCTTGTCCTCTACAAGGACTTTAATTGCACGCTTATCCTCGATTTTAACCTGCCCCAGCCCCTCCATAACCTCCTCCAGCGAGCTCCCTTCCACAGGCACTAAGCCCAATGCACCTTTCATCTCCGATGTCCTTTCCCTGGTGTCCTCCATGGGAATTGGCAGCCCCCTCAATAGTGCATGTATTGTTCCCAACCCTTGGCCATTGCAACTGCTCGTGAATACAATAGGCACGACCTTCCGCCCTGCCCCTGAACAATCCACGTCTAGCATTTTAATCTTATCAACAACTTTCCTAACTCCCTTCTCTTCTTGGTCACTCCAGGTACCAAAGTGTCTCTCTGGGCTATTGATTGTCTGTGGGTCCCTTCCCGCCTTGCGTAGTGAGCTCAACACCTGCTGAAGTATAACCCTCAGGCAATCCCTGCGTGCAATATCCAATTTGGTTATCAGTATCACAAGCCTTAAGCCCAGTTTAAGCACCAACTGCAGATGCCGTTTCGATGCATCACTGAGCTCTGATTCATCCCCGGGGATTAGTAGGAGTGCGTAATGTGGTGCCCACCCAACCAAGGACCTAATTGTAGTCCGACGGTACCTGGGATGCCCTGCAGTGTCTGATAAAAACACCACCCTCCCATTGCGGTTAGTGTCAGGAGCTGCTGCCATGTTAGATATAGCAGTATGCACATCCGTCCATGACGAGATATTGCCATAGGAATAATTGATAACCTCTCCACCACGATTATGCCATGTCGAGTAAGGCTTGTATCCGAGAATCTCTTGCGCCACAGACGAAGTCACTCCCGAGACCAACTCATGCCTATGCCTGAAAAGCCCCAATCGTGACTTCCCCCTACCATTATCGGCTTGCGAAGAAGTCAATGTCCCCAGCAAAGTGGACTTCCCGGAAGTGGTCGTTCCCGTTAGAGATATCTTCAACTGCTCAGTCGCAGGTGGGACGATATCCTCCTTAACCACAAAGGAACCCTCCGGCACTGTGCCAGAGGAGCTATTGCTGGCACCCATTTCCTCATCTGCTTTTGAGATGATAGGCTTGACGAATGCCTCTGCTACCCACAGCGCCCCCGTTTTTGAGCCCCTTCGGCGTCCCATATCCTCTCTATCATCCCACTCCCCGGCAGGGTAATTCTCGCTGCTATTCCGAGCTGCATCTTCCAGGGTGACCTCCCCTACTCGCACTTTCCGCAGCACCCATACGGCACATCCGAGCTTCGAAGCCATGAGTCTAAGCGTATCTAAACTCTCCTCCAGCTCCTCTTCCAAGAGCCCGACTAACGTACCGTCATCGCAAACACCCAACTCGTACAGCGCCCCTTGTGAGTCCTGCAGTGAGTCACGAATATGCTGCGGTTTGTTTGACCCTCCGCCGGGGGCGTTGGAGAAGTTCCTAGAGTCCAGCAATATGTAAGTTGAACGAGCCCAGAAATGTCTACAGTATAAGAGACGTACGGATTGCTCTGTTGCAGTCTCCACAGGAGCTGAGTCGTAAGCTGCTCCAACCTTATCGAACTCTTTCCCTCCTTAAGCAAATGCAGCTTATACTCCGTAGAGCCAACCTGTGGCTCGGAGATGAGCCCCTTTGTACCTACAAGACCTTTTGCACTCGTGTAGGTCTCTGCATTGCCATGCGTCTTGATGTTAGAAGCGATGTTTCTTGAAGGTGGTGTTTTGTTTTTCCCCTGGGTATTCGTCCCTTTGCTATCATCCGCCTTATTCTCCCATGGTGACGCCGGATGTGGAGGGGAGGGATCAAACGAGAAGATATGAGCCATGACTAGTAGATATGGTAGCGAGCGTTAATCTCCAAGACCCTAGTCTAAGACCGTTATGTGTAGTGTTGTAATGTAGTGAGGTAACTCTGGTAGCACAAATGGTGATAATATGTGGTCAAACAGCTCTCCGTTCTCCTCCCTCCTCCGGGGCAGGCAAACAATAGTGATGTATGTTTGTAAAACCCTATTATCTATATCCCACAATCAGTCATTGTCACCAATTACGGCTCCTCCCACCTCATACTTCAACCTGATCATGTCCACCACTCACCTAATTTTTATTTCTTTGGGTAACAAATCCCGATCCCAAACTGAGATTAACTGCACCTGAACCCCTGCTCGAATCCCGCTGAATTCCCTGACTTCTTCCTTACTGCCCCTTCAAATCCGTCCAAGCCGTGTGCCTTGCTATTATCCTCTCTGCAGTGCTATTCAATTGGCCGTGTGCTATGCGTATTCTTCCTGTTATCCGTGGCGGCATCTTCACTATAACTTGCTACAAGAACTACCGTAAAGTAGTCGTGGTGGTGGTCCTGTTTGGTTGATACTTAAACCTGTGCGCAGCGAGAGTGGATATTCAAGCACGAGGAAACATCTTGTGTATCCTTGTGTTTTCGTCCGGGTTGAAGGGTGATAATTTGAAGGGGCCTGGGAAGCTGCTGCTATTTAATAGCCTCCTACTTAAGGTATGTAGGTGACTCGGTGACTCGGTGACTCGAAGCTTCGTCCTACTTAGAGCTGAGGTAAGAACACAGTACATAGACCCGCAACCAGACTAAGTACATAAGTAGACCCCTGGTGGATGTGGAAATGCAGGGGGCAGTGCCGTCATAGTCACATGACGCAGGGGCACAATGGCACGAGAACAGATGACTGTGCACTACAAGCGAGAGGGGATCGACACCTCGTCCGGGTAGCAACGAAAACACTTGCATCAGATCAGGGCATTAATCTTTTGTTGACTCCATCAGCTACCTATAGTAAAGCCATATCCCCACCACGGCAGCAAAGAATTGAAATCCAGTGGACATAGCTATGAAAAAATCACAAACACCTTTCGTAAAAGCGACAAGGGCTCAACATCCCTTAAGCTTTAAACCAATGAATTGCAAAATAACGACTCCCATGGCTACAAATATCTCAATTGTATAGCCCTCCACCGGCGCTTAAGCTACGTTCGTAACCCTTGTTCCCACCAACTTCATCGCCTTCCGTAGTTTGTCCCCCATCTGTCTCCTGGCAGTAATTTCCTCTCTGACTTCTTCAAGCTCCAACTCATCACTGTGCAAGCCCCTTCTCACTGCTGCCCGAGGTTCCTCAGCGCCCAGTACCTCCACATTTTCCACAACCCGGGCCTTTTCTCTCGCAGGCGTCCCAATAACCATCATTGTGGTCCTCATAAAAGATGATTCCTCATACATACTAGCCCCACCAAATGCCTGCTTTGCCTTCAGCCTTCTCAAGAGCTCCCCCAGATACTCCACATCACTATTTTTTCTTTCCACCATCGCCATCAGCTTCAAAATTGTATTTCTCACGGCTTCCACCGTAGGTGGTTTGACCCTTCCTCCTGATTTTCCGCGGTCCCGCGCCACAACGTGAGCTTTCAGCATCGTCACAGACTTCTCAGCCTCTTCGAGCTGGTACTGAACAGTTGCAAGCTTGTTCCGTAATTCCCGCTGCTGTAGAGCCTGCTCTGGGGGAAGATAACGAGCTTGAGCTGCGGCTGCTCCCTTCGGATCCGTCACCACCCGTTCAAGGCGCGCAAGCTCGGAAGCCTTGGTTTGCACTAATAGCGAGTTAAAATCCAGCCCACAACTACCCTCTGAAAGCCAGATGCGTCACAGGAAACACTCACATCTCAAGACACCCTTCGTGAGGTCGTCGATAGACTCGTTCAGTACTTCCCCTCCCTTTACTACCATTTCGTGGACATGACGCGCTTTGTTCACCATAGCCCCCACATACGCAAGCTCGGCAAATCGCCATTCGTCCACCTCCTTGAGCTGATGCACTGGTCGGTACCTGACATGTTTTAACTCGTCTGGGGCCTGGGAGTGCGCAGAAACATAGGCCTCCATATTTCGAGCCAGTACACCAATAGAGTTCACCATAACGTTACAACTTTCGTAGGCTTTATCGTAGATTGCTTCAAAACTCTGGCAAAAAATATACCTCTTAGCAACTTCACAATTGGTAAAAAGCCAAGTATAAAAAAGAATCACTTACATCGTCAGGACTAGCTTCCACAATCTTGTCATTTTGGACGAAAACCGGTGCGCTTGGATTTGGCTCCACAGGAATTTCAGAGTGCAAAATTTTCCTGATCCTTTCGTCCTCAAACTCCGGTGGTGGGGCCGGTGGTGCGGGTGTAGTCACCCTTGGAGCAAGCTCCCGTTCCGGAGTTGGTGCAGCAGGCTTTGGCAATAACCGTGCAGGTGCCTTAGGTGTCAGAACTGAGGCTGTTTCCTGCTTCACATTCCCAATTGCTGAGGTAGGCATAGCGCCCCCAAAGGCGGACTTAGGTGTCTTGGGTTTCAGATTTCCGAAAGCTGCTTTCGGCACTGGCTTCTCCCCTTCCTCCCCCTCCTCTGGCTCATCTACCTCAGACTCAATTTCCTCATAGTCTTCATCATTATCCCCTTCTTCCTCCTCCTCCTCCTCCTCCCCCTCCTCCTCATCCATGTCCTCGTCTTTGACATCCTCCTCTTTCTCGTCCTCATCTTCGTCTTCTAGAGCCCTGTGCGATAGCGGACTAGGTTTCATGGTTGGTCTCGACTTCCCTGTCCCAAACCTATGCATCGGGTTCACTGGTGTAGTCTTTGCCCTCCCTAGATCCAGCTTCTTCCCCACCTCAGGCTTCTTACCCAGAGTGGACTTCGTTGCTGGAGTTGCGGAGATCCTCGACAATGGGGGCTTGCTTTCCGTCTTGTCCACTCTGTCGGATTTTACAGGCTTCTTCTTCGAAAGTCCTGCAAATATTCCACCAGTCAATTCAGTGGGGGGAGAATCAAACACAGATCCTCCAGCCTTTGTGTCCTTCTTACGGACTGCAGGCGAGGTACTCCCCTCACCAAGAGGAGGGAGAGGTTGCGTCGTAGTCGCGGATGTGCTCTGGGGGGGGCGGGCGGGGCATTCGGGTGCCGGTTTTCCATCAGGTACACCCAAAGGTGGTTTAGGCGGAGCGGTAGAAGGTGGCGAACTTAGGGCAGCCTTGTCTGTAGGTGCTGGTGATCCCACCGGTGAATCAGGTTTCGGTTGGCTGAGGAGCCCAGGGGTCGGGGCTTTAATGGAGGAACTGAATGCTGGTGCTAAAGGAGTTGACCTGCCAAAGGCTGAAATCGGGCTTGGCTTCCCGAATGATGAACCTTCGGAGGACCAAGGTGATGATGATGTTATAGATGGTTCTCCAAAGGCCGCAGTATTAGCAAATGAACCCCCACCACTCCCCGTAGAGTTAAAAAGCCCTGAAGAAGGCTTCTGTAAGGGGAGAGTAGCATTACTACCAAAGACATTCTTCGGCGTTTCCCTCTCCCCAGGTTTTGATTGATCACCCTTAGATTCATCACCAGGCATTGGGGGGAGTGGGGTATCAGGTATCTCTTCCTTCGTGGTTTTCAGCACTGGATCTGGAGGCAGTGGTGCATCTGTTATGGATGCAGGCGGTGAAGCCTCAGGGGTAGGTTTTCGTTCAGCAACAGGAGACGGCGGAAGAGGGGCAGGAGGGGGGCTCTTTGGAACTGCAATTGTAGCAGCAGTCGAAGCGAACGCCGATGTCATCTTAGATGCTCCGAAGCCCCCAAATAACCCAGGTATTGGAGCACCCGAAACCACAGGGCGAGCTTGCGGGGGAGTCGAGGGTTCAGAGGGCGTGCTCTGCATATCCTCCTCCTTATCCATTGGTGTTGCAACCATTGGACTCTCCGCATCCATATCTGCATCTGGGGCAGAGAGTGTCTTGTCGCCACCCAATGCACCTCCAAGCGAAGATCCGAATCCTCCAAACAATCCTCCCTGATTCTCAGGCGCACTAGACATACCGCTGGTTTTGTCTGCCTGAAACGTACTAGGAATCGTCAATGGAACAGCTGCAGAACCGAAAGCACTTCCAGATCCACTCCTTGGCAATCCACCGAACGAAGACGTACTATCATTAGCTAGACCTCCGAAAGTTGACGAGGAAGTGGTACTTGACCCAAGGCCTTTAGCCCAGGCAGGTCCAGATCCAGCGGTAGTGCTAGCTGCCATAGAAGCAAAGCTGCCAGCACTTGCAAACTTCCCGAAGCCCGAGGAACTCGCGAGTGTAGTGCCTCCTATCGAAGGTGCCGCGGTTGTTCCAAAGGATGAGGCCCCAAATGCCGGTGCACTCGATGCTGCACCCCAGCCTGACTGTCCGAGGGTTGCTTGTTCAAACGCAGGTCGTCCGAAGGCAGGCTGTCCAAAGGCTGGTTTGGCAAGTAAAGTCGGCTGTCCAAATGCGGGAGCTAGCCCGGGTGCTGCGGGGGCACCAAATGGTTTGATATCTCCACTTATTTTAAATCCAGACCCAGTGTTGAATGCGGAGACGTTTGCCTCAGGCTGCTGTGTTACTTGAGGGGCCTGTTTTTCTTTGACAACTGCTAATTGGGGATATTCACAATTGCTCCTCACTGCGTCGCTATATACTATATGCCACGCGGAAACAAGAGATTCATTATTCAACACCATGAATATTGGCAGTGGTCCCGTTTCTTCAGGCTCCTCTCCAGCAATCGGTCTGGAAACGCTGTCCCGACTGCTCAGATCTAATGCTACTCCTATGGGGGATGTGTCGGTCATATCCTGGTCACCCAGCGGTAAAGCCGCCCGTCGAGAATCATTTGCGATGGTAGTGACTGTGAAGGTCCCTTCAGGTACGTCGTTGATAGTAGCTGTAAACCGGGTAATAAGTCCGATGTCTGCAGAGCTTGTATTTGCAAAAACCAATGTATCCTGAAGGTGAGGGTGCCAGTGCTTTATTTCACCACAGAAAAAATAAGCCTGTCGAGAGGTCATTCCAAATGGCGGGGTTGGGTCTGGTAGCTTCTGAAACCGGAAACCTTCGGTGTTTTTTGTTCGAGAGAAAATATAAAATATGGAGTCATTGTTGGGTTCTTGTGGGTTCGATGGTATGGGAGTGAGGCCAATGAGGAACAGGTTGTTTTCCAACCATGTCACATGCGAAACTAGACATTCATTAGCATAAAAGCAAAGCGATGCAGGTTAGAGTACAAACCGTAATGGTCAGTTAGCCCTGGAGGCCTTGGTATCGTAGCCCGTTCAACTCCATCGGGAGTTAACTGCGAGCAAGAACCATCCGTCAGACCGCAAATAATCTGTTTGCCCCTCTGACTCCAGGCCACAGTACTTATTCCAGATTTTAGAACTTCGCCTGACTTCCCTGGCACAAATGTTTGCTGGGTCAGTCCCATTATCCTGAGGTCCCCATTCTGTGTCACGACTGCTATTAACTCTGCAGCTGTGTCGCTTGGGTTTGGCTTGATTTCCCTCAGCACCAATCCATGCGTACCGACCTCGAACAGAGGCTTTGCTTGGCTATTGGGCGATCCCAGACTTTGCGTAGAATAGACTGCCAATCCCCCTGATGATGCCCCCAATACCAAGTACTCTTCTGAAGAGTTAAATACAATATGTGATATCGATGTCGGTAATGGTAGGGACACTGTTGGGCTGTAGTTCACTCTGGCGTTACCTGCTGGTGCAGTCGTAAAGGTTTTTCGTAGTGATTCGGTTGTTCCCAGTATGAATGCTGCCGAGCATATTAGCAAAGCCCACGGCCCCGCAAAGTTGTTTCGATGACCTACTTGATGGCCCAGCCGCTGCGAATACTCCCTTCTTGTTGGCAATCGTAAATAGAGAAGCACTAGAAAACGGTATGGATGACTCGGGGAAAGTATCTGGAAATAGTTTGACTTTGACATCGCCGTTCAAAGCAAGAAATCCGAAGTTCTAACTTCACATCAGTACTCAGATACTCATGAATAGTTAGTATCCATAGATACCGTTGCAACTTACCTCTGTCTCAACTTCCTCCGCATCGTCCCCAGTTACGGTGATGTCTGGGTCCGATGACATCCCATCCTCGTTCGAAAGTAATCCGAAAGCGTTCTGGTTACTGGCCAACATGGCTCGACGTATAACTTCCGGTTGTTGCCTCGTTTAGTTGGATGTTGTGCTTTTGCAGACTATCTTTGCAGGATCAGGGGTTGGATGCACGAGAAGCAAGCTTTGAAACAAACGTGATGATGGGCTAGCGAATGATGCCTGTACGGTGTACCAGTATGGCAGCTGACTCAGCATAAAATTACCGTGTATTACTCGCATAACCTCTCGGGAATTTAGGTACTAAAGTGTTCACCCTATTTGGCATAGAATGTAATACATAGCTAGTATTGGTCTGGCAAGTCTAAATAAATATCATACACTCTGTGGCCCCAGTCCTACTTAACATGCTCCACTGTACCGTATAAAGTATATTTACGAGATAAAGGTCTGTCTGGCATTGCTCCATCCAGAAAACCAAACAATTTATTCCAATTGTAAGTAAGGGAGGTCTGATTTTACTCGAAAGCCTGATCATGACATACAGGATTTTGCTTCAGGGCGGAGACCTTGAGACGTATGTCCTTTGAACTAACCGAATAAAGCGCTATCCCGCCCGACATGCAAGAGTAGTTCTTTGAGGCCTGCGCTGAGGTCAAACAGTCTCTTATTGTATTTGCCATAACTGCACGACAGGGTCTATAATTGTGTATATTCCCCCCCCTTAATGCATCGACTGACTTGGTCCTGCAGCTATGTATATACAGTATCAAGACATATTCCACTGCAGAATGTTCTACTAGCAGCAAACCATGTGGCGATAGATACTGTTAGTATATACAGTCCCATTCAGGAACTGTCCGGGATGCATAAATGAAGGCGTGCATAACCGGTTCATGTGGACTGCATAAATGGGCTATTTTGCCTATACCAGACACTACGATATCTCCAACCTCACCTTATGACGTCCAGGCATCCTAGCCGGCCTCATGCTGCCTGAAATATGCAAAATAGGCGATTTATGCAGCCCGCCTGAGCAGGTTATGCAACCCCCAATTTATGCATCCGGACAGTTCCTGAATGTGACTGTATATATGGGACGCTGAGAATTAGCAGTGTATCTTCGGGTCATACTTTATCGGTATATATATATGTTCTGGGCCGCGGGCGGCATACCCACTGTGCCGCTCACGGGCAATTTAAATAATTCCTCGATTTGGTGTAAAACGTACCTGAATTGATAAAGCTTTACGGAGGTGCGGAACAAAAGTCCTTCATGTTTGGAAAAACAGGCTTGGCGCGCATATGCAGTAATATGCAGTTGTATGCTTGGCATATCCCGAGACATGCAGGCATATACTTAGCATATGCGTTGCTGGTAGTATGCGTCATATGCAACATTGTTGGTAACAATTACGGCGTTCCACCCTCAAATAAGCTATTCAGGTATCGTATGAGTAACAGCAAATGTACAATGCATCACCACATATCTGATATCAATAGCACTGTCATACCTACCACGCTAACCCTGTCCTGATTCGAGGAATGCGAGCTGGCGGGTGGTGCATAGGCTGTGCATATGCCAAGTTTATGCACGCCAAGCCCGTGTTCGAGTTAGGAAAAGATCTTGTTCCACACCTCCGTACGAGTACTGATTTACAAAATAGAAAAAAGGTATACCTAGCTAAAGCTCTGCAATAGATCCATATATTTCCAGTCGATTTCTCCTCTAACAGTCCAATTTGTGTTCATTCAACTAGAACTAAGAGGTTACCAACGTCATGACCCGTTGACACTTTCGCATTCAATAAATTGATCATTGTTAAAGCATCGGCAGAAACACGAGTAGTTGTAGATGCCTAGCAAGCAGCATTGGCTAGTGTAATTGTAGTTTGCCTAGTAGTCAGAGTATCTGAGTATTTGAAACCAAAAAAAAAATATCACAACTTCAAAAATATAATATCCCTTAAAGCATTTCGCCATTCGGTCCCGATCCACCTGTCTACGATGTAGAAATCATTCTACAGCGCTTGTCTCGTTTGCGAGATAATAGAGAGTATATTTGTATACTATAGAAGAAGCCGTTTGCTTAATGATACAACAGGAAGCAAGAAAATCCGCCCCCTTATATACCACTCGCTCATCTATATAACAGAAGAAAGTCCTTATCCATCCAGTCCCTCAATAACGCGAAAATAAGAAACCATGATATCCTCCATTCTATACCTCATAAGAGATGAAGATGATGAGTTGTTACCGACATCAGCATGCTCTTCATTCGAAGGACTTGAAACAATTTTCCTGGAATTCTCCTCTTATACTATGCCTGCCGCCTCCCTCTGACAAATAGAAGGGTACGTGATGTGGATTGGGTCGGTCAAAAATAATTTCGTAGGGAGTTTTGGGTGTAGGGGAATGTTTTGTTCAATTGACATTTACCAAATAGAGTAATTATATTAATTGCCCGCGACCGGCATAGAGGGTATGCCGCGAGATGCATATGCTGCCCGCGAGTGGCCCAGAACATATACGTAGGGGTATTCAGGCAAGGATTGTGCGATCTGCTATAAACATCACATGTAACTGAATACTTGTTTCAGAAAAGTTCTCCATGCAAAAAGTATTTGGTTTAGGGACTATTTGAAACACGAATTCTCCACACAAATGGGGTAGATATGTGACCACTCGTTGTACCACCAGATAGGCTCCTGTTTGCGATCAAACGAGCGGCTCAGACTATCAAATACAGCAAAGCTTGCTCAGGGTAACCGCAATCTGCCTGCCAAGACCAATACTACTGTATCAAGGTCGCTGGGCTTCAGACCTGTGCCCTGCCTACTCCAGACCTATCTATTACCGGCATGCCTATTTTAGGTCTGCTGGTAGGTCTATCTGTTTCTTAGCTGATAGTGAAAACACACAGGAAAAAAATGGTTTTTAAGAATGAATGTATGTTCGGGCGCTATTGCAGGTCAGTTTCGAGAAGAGGTTGGAGGCCTGTCGGGAGGCTGTTAGCGGGAATACTGGACGATTGGGAAATTTATAGGTATGGGCTAGGGTATTGGATGCCTTCCATTTCATCTCTGAAGTTTATACAGTCCCATCCGGGATGCATAAATGGGGGCGTGCATAACCGGTTAATGTGGACTGCAAAAATAGGCTATTTTTGCCTATGCCAAACAGAACGATGTCTCCAATTCTTCCGGACATCTCAGCCGGCCAAGTGCTGCCTGGAATATGCAAAATAGCTGATTTATGCAACCCACCTGAACCGGTTATGCACGCCCCCATTTATGCATCCCGGACAGTTCCTGAATCGGACTGTATATATACCGATAAAGTATGACCCGAAGATACACTGCTAATTCTCAGCGTCCCATATATAGCTAAATCAGACCAACATGATACCAAGCGCACATTAAACCCCTCTGTTCGTACTGTGCACTCGAAGATACCCCGCCGCTATATTATGTCTAATAGCAAGTACGATAAAAAAAAACATGATGCGCGGAGTGCGCGGTTTGCGCACATAGGGTACATTTTGTCAAGTTCAGTACGAGTGCATTATAGTGGGCGTGCCATCCCGCATATCTATGCTTGGGACATAAATCGGTTAAAATTCCTGTGGCACAGCCATTTCAATATATGTAGATAATTCCATCCAATATCCTTCCCTCTAAGTCAATCCCACCTTTCGACTACCAATAAACACACAACAATACGCTACCTAATCCAAATCTCTCAACAAGATTGAAAAATAATAAAGGGACTGTAAATCCGTACAAAATCTCCAATTCTAGGTACACATCATTACTCATGTGTTTCCCGTACTTCGCAAAAAAGAAAAAGAGAGAACCCCTCGATTGCCAGCCATCCAAAAGCATTCATTTAAATAGAACCCGGTCTCGTATGTACCCGGCCTGGGGTATGATTATCCCCTCTCCCAGCCTCATGGAACAACCTCGCTGCCTGTGACTGTGCCTGTGCTGGTGAGACTGGTGAAGCCGATGTTGCTGGATGTGTATTCAGGGGCCCGAGTTCTTCTGTAGCTTCCCAGGGGGCTGGATGTCGAGCCTCAACCCCTGGACTCGAAGAACTATGGTCTGATTCAGGAATAATAAGTCCGGCCCTCTGAATGGGTGGACGAGTGCTGCCACTATCGGTCCCCACATCTAGCTCATGCTTGCCCCAACCTGGCTGCCCCGCCATGGAAGCGGACATCACTGATCCAGAGAAGACACTTCCAGTACGCCTCTCATTTTTTTCACGTTTCATTGGAACATAAACCCAGAAACACCAGTAAATAAAAGCACCAGTTAGAATTAAACCAATGAACCCTCCTACGCTTGCACCAATGATCGTGCCAAGCGATAGTCCCGTCTTGGACCTGCTTCCCCCTAGTGGCTCGGTGGTGACCGTAGGTAGTAGAGTTGGAGTTGGAGTTGGATCTGGGGTTTGGGTCAGGAGGGACTGGAGTACTGGACTCCCCCATCCATGGAGAGGCGGATTCTTTCGCCAGCGGTCCAGTCCGTTGTTTCCCGTTGGCTGTTTGTAGGTTGAATTCGCTTTGAACTCTCCAGTCCACTGTTAGGGTAGATCAGCATTCATTACCAGTGATAATCAGGCGGTGAAAAGTAAATCTCACACTCTTCTGGGTCATATCGAAAACCTTCATGAGATTCGTATCGCAAGGGGCTTTGGGATCTACAACTTCGGCTGGTGGATAGCCTCCCAGCACGACCATCTGACTACCCACTGCATGGCAGGTGTGGCCTCGCGTGTAGACGTCCTCAAATGTATGCGGTACCTTCACCCACCTAATAATAGTAGGTTAGTAAGGGCTTCATTTTCTAGACTCAAGAAAGTAAAGGTACTTTACATGAAAGCTGGCATAGTTAGTACCCAAATCTCGTTTGGGGTGTTCGTAATATCCTCTACACCCTGGCCACCGTACAGCCAAAGATCCCAGGTTTGTGTTCCTTCCTCTCTCACGAGAACGGAGCAAAATCTCGTGCGTGCTACGGGCTTGTCACCGCTAATGAAGTCGGCTTGTTGTGTATACCATTCGTTAGTCTCGAGGTTGTAAAAACGGATCTCGGTGAAGTCGAACTGCAGCACTTGTAAGTTTCCATATTATACCTCTAGCTCCTCTCTGTGCAATCACAAAGTAGACTTGACTGCAGTATGCAATTTAAATCTTACTTACAATCTTGCCACCCGCCGGGTCGTTCTCTACGAAGTTCAGGTTCAGAGGGTACTCCCTGGCCATCAGGACTAGCAGAAGCCCTTTGTGGTCTCCAAACGGCCCGATGTGATGTAAAGCACCATGCGTATACCCTAGCTGACCAGGCTGACTGATATTATGGGCTTTATTGGTACTATGGTCGTAGATGACCATTCCGCTAGTAGACCAATTGCCATTAGCGTTGTCCCTACCACTACGAGGTGACGAGTAACCACTATATATAAATTCAATTAGCTAGGCCCCATTCCTCTGTAACCCCAGCGTGACTTACGCATAGGCAAAACTCAAGTTGAACCCCGGGATACTAGTAGCCGCTGATGAGATCAATCTAACCATAGAATCACCCGAAGAATCCAGAAGCATCTCAGTCCATTTATCTTGATTGATGCTATATCTCCAGATGCTAAAGTTTGGAATATCCTGCTTTTGTACGTAATAGGCCGACTCGTTCCAGTATGCCCGCTCGAAGAAATGACCGCCAGAAGTGTAGATGTAACCATTACTATCCGTCCACATATATGCTCTATTGACAACAGGAACATAGACATTGTTGACTTTGGGCTTTGGTATGATTTGGATGCGATTGTTAACGTTGTTGATCGTAAAGTCGACATCTAAATCGATTAGGGCCGTAGCACCATCTGCCCGTAATTATTGAGTTAATCTCTCTACTTGATATCATAGGACTCCGACCATATAATCTCGCAACCCCATTAGACCCCTTATATTTGTATCAGAAATGGAAAAAGCGCAAATTTGCATAGCTTTCACCTGCTCTGTAGGACTTTCAAAGCCCCTCAAGGTTGTTTGGAGAAGTTTTCTCATTGCGAGATTAACGGCTCAGAGGGGCTACCCCTGGGTGAAGATATCTGTGATGCAGTGCAGTAGAGTTTAAAGTTGTGTGATACTCACTGAGGTCTGGAACTTCCCAATTTGTCTCTAACTTCGAGTTATTGAATTCGTCTATCCTCGATCGTTCTACTTGAACTTTGTATTTCGCCATTCCACCATCTACAACTATCGTGAGATGTCCATTGCGGGGATCCCGCAAAAGCACACCTATAGTTTGGGTGTTCAAGCACTTGTTAGCTCATGGCCTTGAAAACGAACTGGCAACGTTTAAAAATTCCTACTTGTGTGAGCTAGAAGTCTGCAATAATTATCTCTAATATTGTAATCTCGTTTGTCTGACGGTACTAGACTTGCATTCAGCACCGGCCAATCTTCTCCATTCGTCCCATGTATCGAATAGAGCCATAGAAATAGATATGCCGCGAGTAGGAAGGAAACCATTGGGATAATTTGACTCTAGGCTGTATAAAGTGTTGAAGTGTTTGGGATGGGTTTATGGTGGAGCTACACACAGAGGCTCGAGATCCTAACTAGGATTCGGGAAATGCAAGATATAGCTGTGGTGAAAAGGTGATGAATGGAACTTGGGGTGTCATTAATAAATTACCACTGTGCACTACAGCCAACCTCCACTGCGGTTAGCCAGGCTTCGGCCTCCCCAAACTTCGAACTTTCAGCCCCGTTACTGCATGGAGTTGGGCCCGAATTACCCACCAGCCGCAGGATATCAAATGTACTTAATTAGACGTACAAAATGTTTGCTACACGTTCGACCCACGATGACTCGCATGCTTGGAAGGCTTTGATAATAAATCGTATACAACACAGAACTTACAATATCAACATCTATGTAGTAGCCTACTCACTCTCGAGATCCATTCAAGGACTGTGATACAAGAATTCACATGTATGCAACTATAATACTGCTAAATGTCGTGCTGGCAATGAGCTTCATTACAACTAGATTGAATCCCATCTGTCAGAACCTGGTCGAGAATTGTACTGCAGCTGCCAGTGCTGCTGGGCTGCGCAAATCGATATTGAGGAGGGGGCGAAAGTCGTGCATGGCGCTCTGGGTGAAACCTCAGCTACAAATTCCTTAACCGGTGAGCCTCTGGTCAAGTCTAAAATTGAGATAGAGGTCGCTGGAGCGCGAGGCTTGACAAATGGACGAGATGTAATTCACCGACTGCTGATCTAAATCGTGGGCGATCAGACGTACATTATACTCGAATTAAGCTTTATGCATACGAATTTCTGGGAACTGGAGAGTGGTAGGTGGGGTGCTACCTAGTAGTCTGGCCGTGGGGTACATACAATGCTAGACCTGCATCTTCCCGTGCAACCAGACACATTTGCCCAATGAGAATTGGTCTTCGAGTCACGTCCTATATGGAAACTTACAGGTACCGGTACTCTACTATATATATATATCTGATTAGTCTGGTTGTTTGAGATGTTGAAGACGAATATCAATATCCTCAACCTGATTCATCTGTACTATCCCAAGACAAGGGTGCTGTACCAAGTAAGAAGTACCGGCTTAAGCACCTACTGTATTACTCGAATAGGCATTCACACATATTAACTACCGCATTATCTGGGAGATACCGTAGACACTAGCTAGAAAGGTCTTTACAGTTCTGCTAAGCGGTTAGTGCAATTGGGTGTCAGATAATGCAGTACTTGCCACCGAATATAGATCGCTACAAATTCACTCTAGGTCTGCAATTTGCGAGCACAGCCCCAAGGCTGAACCAACAACCAACAAGTTCCCATTTGCTTTTTGTTCTATCACGGACGGGTCGTGACAGCAAGGCAGATTAGGTAAAGGCTGGGGTTTGTGGAACGTAACACATAAACTAGCAATTTAGCCCAGAATACTTAATGGAGACGACAACAAACTTAAGCCCCACAAAAACTAGTTCGGACAAGGCAACCTGTGCAGCTGAACAACAATTTTCTGCAAGTTTAGCTTGGAGATCGGCTACTTAATTGCAACCTAAGCAATGTTTTCGATGTCAACCTATAACTCTTAAATGTCAAGTCAGGGCCCGTATGTGTAATTATAGACTGGTACTGTGTGTGCAGGTGAGTGCTGAGCTTGGTGCGAGGCTGGCCTAGGTATGTTAGCTAAGAAGGGATGGTTCTTGCACCCGCCCTAGCCAGGGGAGAGTGTGGCGCGGCATGCATACTGTAGGTGTCACCAATCATTTTTTACCGACGCAAGTGAGAACTTTAATCCCCCCCCAGCCTAGCTACCGGTAGTACAGAATCCCCTACCGTAGGTACCTATTTGTACAGCCCTAGAACTAAGCGACCTTGATATTGTCCACTTCGCTTAATACGGCTTGAGGCCTGGGGCTGATTCTTATATAAAAAAGCAAAGCCTTTACAACTTACATAAGTACCCTTGTGATTAATGCCATGTTAGGCCTAGTCTTTGAAGGTCTTGGGTCCTTGGTTTCGACGATTTCAGGGTAATTGTGCTTTCCTGTCAATAAACTGTCATAGCACATTCCAAGAAATTTTTCCATTCCCTATTGAGGGCAAATAAATATTTTGTCCCTGTCTTATCCAAATCGCTACAATAGAAACCCTCCAATTGGCTGCCATCAAGCAGGGAAGTATCTAGTAAGTCCCCCATCCCCTGCCTTCGGGGTTCAGTTGTTTCGTCGAATCTGAGAGGCTCAAATAAACTATTAATTATATAAAGTCAATAGTTTGTACTGGTGATTTTAATATTAATCAAGTCTAAGCCAATCTTGTACTCCAGTCAGCCGTGCTTCCCCCTATGCCTAGAAGAGGGTGGTAACCAGGAACATGGGGCACCGATCGAATATAATCCATTATCCCGAGGGTTTGAATCCCCAACTTCGGGGGTCCCATAGAATTTGGGGTAGGATTGATCTATTAAATTTACAGCACTTACCTTGTCAACACAAGCCCCAAGTTATGGCTCTCAGGTGATGTGCTGCTGGTCGAAGGTCGTAAACTAACCGCGATACTCCGACCAGATGTTGATGCGCCTGCAAACTATAAAACGATATGTGATGTCTCTTAGTACTACATCATGCTCCAATGATTTTCAAGCCACCCTACCACGTCCATTAATTAAACTCCACTAGACCCAGCGATCCTGATCAATAGGTAGGTCGATCTCTTAGTCTAAATAGTGGGATCAAGCCATGAAAAGGTTGAAAACTCTGTGATCGACTTAAAATAAGTTCTGAATTATAAGTAGTAGAGATACTCTGCAAGAAATCTATCCGGACGTGTGCTTGTAGCAGCGAGTGTAATGCTATATTACGTCACCAGGCCTAGGGCTTATACAGCTATACCTAGTAGTTGTGTGCTAGTTGTGACTTTGATCAGTTGTTCTGCAGTCTCGCTACTCTGCTGTGGAAAACGTCTCTAGCGCTTTTCGAAAGTGCTAGTTTCGCCCTATGATACATCGATAGTGAACTATGATGGATGTTTGTTGAGGATCATATGCATGAGAAATCAGCATTAAAGGCGTACAGCTTAATTGGTTTTGAGGAACCTGGTGCATGCCCAGTTCAGAAGCCCTTAAGCGCGGGGGCGCACATGTAGCTGCGGACAAATCAATGGAGACTAACAGTATTCCATGGATCTAGCCAGCTCTTAATCTTCAGGTCGAAATAATTGGGTAATGAGTTTTTTTAAAAAGAAAATGTCGAGCCATATACTTTCAAGTATAACGCAGCATAATTCCTAAAGCATCCCCATCTCGGGCCAAGGCCACTCTATGTGTTTTAAATCGCACCCAGTCCGGGATACCGTATTTTTTGGACCCTCTAGGCGTGATGTCATTGTTTCCGTCCTGCAACTGTAAGGGCTGCATTACCATAAAAGTTATGGGATCGTCATCTACATAAGATCGACTGTTGACGTTTAAGAGATCTTGGCATGGAACTACCCAAAAGGAGGCTAAAAGGTCAGTTTATCGGTAAAATTAGCAATATGTCACGTGGATTTACCTAGGGTTCCTGCCTCCCGGGATGGGCTTTCCAGCACCTCAAATTCAGTACCGCAAAAATTGAGAAGTAAGACCCCCTGTCTTTCCACCGTAGCAACGGATTTT
>Ga0307511_10002426_pt1 | contig 19480 bp, 18 predicted proteins | sample 13_EM_MG_FD_200266 | JGI IMG/M metagenome (GOLD analysis project Ga0307511, IMG submission 200266) | Populus trichocarpa ectomycorrhiza microbial communities from riparian zone in the Pacific Northwest, United States - 13_EM | ecosystem: Host-associated > Plants > Roots > Unclassified | place... | reverse complement strand
CGGCCTGCTGGAGCCTATCGCCGTAAAGCATGCGGCTCTCATTACCGGAGTGGCGGAAGGGTATTACCAGGGCGTTAAGGAAAGAAATCCGCATTTAGTAAAGACCTGCCTGTTTGGTGCAATGCCCTACGGGGGAGAGGAGCAGGACCATATAAAGGTAAAGCAGCTACCCATGCCAGCATACCTTTTTAAAAAGACCCCAGGCCGGCATCAGTTGATCTACGCCGGGGCCATGCTGCCGAAAGCATTCGCCCCTCTTGAGGCTGTTCTGGATGCGATTAGTAAAGATCCCGCATTGTTCAGGGATCTTGAGATCCACTTCATTGGTACTGGTAAGACCCCGAATGATCCTGAAGGCTATAATATCAGGCCGCTGGCGGAAAAATATGGATTATGGCAGAAAGTGATCTTTGAATATCCGGCAAGGATCCCTTACCTGGATGTTTTGATTCATTTGGAAGCAGCCAACGGGGTATTCATACTGGGTAGCACCGAACCTCATTATACGCCATCAAAAGTATACCAGGCCGTATTGAGTAAAAAACCGATCCTGGCCATTTTGCATGACCAGAGCACTGCCTGCGAGGTCATACGTACGACCCGGGCCGGGATAGTAGTCGGGTTTAATGGAGAACAGGGAATAGCCGCCATAAGGAAGGAATTTGGCCCCGCATTCGGGGAATATTTGTCCATTGCGGAAGAATTTTCACCGTCAGCGGAAATTAAAACGCTCTTCGAGCGTTTCTCGGCAAAGGCCGTCACCCGGACCCTCTCGCAAATGTTGAATTTGGTGATGAAGAGTTCGGGTTAACCAATAAATTAAATGTAACCATCAACATGAAAAGTTTGTTTCTGATCCTACGTTTTATTTTTTCTCATCCCTTAACCAGGAAAAGCAAAATTTCGGCCTGTTTCCGGTTGCTCAAATGGCAGGTAGGCAGCAGGTTATTTCCTTTTCCTGTCTTATGGCCATTCGTGGAGGGAACACGGCTGATCGTGACGAGGGGTATGTCCGGTGCGACCGGTAATATTTATACCGGATTACATGAGTTTGAGGAGATGGGTTTTTTGCTTCATTTATTGAGGCCGGATGATCTGTTCGGGGATATCGGGGGGAATATCGGATCTTATTCTATATTAGCTTCCGGTGTTGCCGGGGCTCACAGCGTCGGTGTGGAACCGGTCCTGTCCACATTTTTGAATTTCAGGCACAACGTGGCGGTGAACGATCTTGATTCAAAGATCGGTCTGCATCATTCCGGGATCGGCGCCAGCCCCGGAAAGTTATACTTTACCAGAGACCAGGATACGGTTAATCATGTGGTGCCCGAAGGCAAATCGATTCTGGAAGAAACGGAAGAAGTAAACATTACAACACTGGATAAATTGTTCGCGGATCGAACGCCTGTCTTGCTTAAAATAGATGTTGAAGGCTACGAAATGTCTGTCATACAGGGAGCAAAAGTATTATTACAGCAGCCCGCATTAAATTGTATAATTATTGAAATTAACGGGGCATGTAATCGTTATGACGTTAAAGAAGAAGAAATTCATCAATCTCTTTTATCTAATAATTTCGAGCCTGTATCCTACGACCCCTTTGACAGGAAACTCACGCCGGTCAAGTCCTTCAATCCCAATGGCAACACCATTTATATAAGGGATAGAAAATGGGTTGAGGGAAGGGTGTTAAATGCCAAAAAGATACAAGTGCTCAATAAAACTATCTGACCCATAAATATTTATTACGAGTGAAGCGACTTGCTATCATCACCACTCATCCGATCCAATACTATGCCCCCATATTCAGATTACTGAACGAGCGGGAAAATATTACCATAAAGGTCTTTTATACCTGGGAGAAAGATGCATCTCTCTATGATAAGGATTTCGGGAAAGAAATAAAATGGGACATTCCATTATTGGAAGGATATGACTACCAGTTCGTATCGAATAATGGTAATCCCGGAAGGGATTTTCGCAGTGTAAAGAATCCCCGGCTTATCCGGGAGATAGAGGATTGGGGGGCTGAAGCAGTACTCTTTTTTGGTTGGAATTATCATAGCCATCTTACAGCTATGCGGCATTTCAAAAATAGGATACCTGTTCTATTCAGAGGCGATTCCACTTTGCTCAACGAAAGGCCCGGATTAAAAAGGATGGCCAGACGTCTCTTTCTTCGCTGGGTATACCGGCATGTCGATACTGCCTTATATGTTGGTCGCAACAATAAAAGCTATTTCCTGGCCCATGGTCTGAAAGAAGATCAATTGGTCTTTGCGCCTCATGCCATCGATAACGACCGGTTTTCTGACAGGGATGGGAAATATGAGGAAGAAGCGCAGCGATGGAAAAAGGAATTAGGGATTGGCCAGCAGGATCGGGTCCTGACTTTCGTAGGGAAATTTCAGGATACCAAAGATCCATTTTTATTGCTGGAGGCTTTTATGGAATTGAATAACCCCGGGTGGCGCTTACTCTATGTCGGTAACGGCGAACTGGAATCACCATTAAAGGAGGCAGCGAAGGGGAATAAGAATATTCATTTTTTACCTTTTCAGAATCAATCCCGTATGCCGGTGATATATAGGCTGGGAGACGTATTCTGTTTGCCTTCAAAAGGAGAGACATGGGGCCTGGCAGTAAATGAAGCGATGGCATGCGGGTGTGCCGTCCTGCTCAGCGATCGGTGCGGTTGTACCGCGGACCTGCTGGTCGAAGGCCGCAATGGATTTTCCTTTGCATCAGGAAATAAAAAGGACCTGGTTGATAAAATGAAAATTTTGACGGCGCCGGATGGGGACATACGGTCGCTGGGTCTTTCCTCCGTTCGTCTGATCCAGTCCTGGTCATATAGCCAGGTGGTGTCTGCGATAGAAAGACTGATCTTACAATAAACGGTGAAATAATGATAATAGACGGTATCTTTCGGAAATTACCTGATTTTAAGGGCAAACAACGACTAACAAGGCTGATTTATGGGAATTATCTGAAGAAGGCAGCCGATGTGGTGGTAACCGGTTCTTACGGATGCAGGTATATCCTTCCTAATTTAATAGAAACCATTAGCTTTGAGATATTTATAAATGGGATGTATGAGAAGGACACCCACGAGTTCCTGTTACAAAGGATCCCGCCCAATGCTGTTCTTTTGGACCTGGGAGCCAATATTGGGTCGATCATCATCCCGATTTGTAAGAGGAGGAATGACCTGCGGGTTATTTGCGTCGAAGCTTCGCCCTGGGTATTTGAATACCTGAAAAAGAATATCGAATTGAATGGATTGACGAATATTGACCTTGTAAATAAAGCGGTACTTGATTCGGATGGTCAGACAATAGATTTTTTTGGACCTGAGGAAAAGTTCGGCAAAGGCTCCTTAACACCTAATTATACGAATAAGAGTGTTCCCGTATCGGCCATTCAGGTAGATACCTTGTTGAAAGAACGTAACATTCCTAAAGTCGATATCATAAAAATTGACATACAGGGTTTTGAATATTATGCTTTTAAAGGCGCATCGCATTTGTTGCAATCGCCTGAAGCTCCCGATATTCTTTTCGAGTTTGAAGATTGGGCAGAAAGGGAGGCCTCCGGACTCAAGGCAGGATTTGCCCAGACTTTATTAAAGGAGTATGGGTATGATATTTATTTGTTTGAGGAAGGACGTCTGGTGCGGCAGAATGAGATCATCGTTACAGGAACTCATATGTTATATGCTACAAAAAAGATGAGGTGATAAAAAGGAATTTTTTCATTTTTCTGGTGGCCGGAATTTTTTTATTGTCCCTGGTTACGGATTGGTACTATGAGTTGTCCATATTGTTTCTCTGCGCGACAACCGTGACCATTTTAGACAAATTGGGCAAGGGGATCGTCTTGCGCGAAATGATCGTCCTGCATGCGATTTTTGTTTGTTTGATAGCACCGATAATAGGATACGAGGTTTATAACCGGCAGAATCACCTGGCAAGGCTCTTTGTTAAATATATGTTGGTGCCAAAGGAACAGTATTTTGGCTTTGTTCTACCGGCCATTTCGGCATTCGCCATGGCCATCTGCCGGCCGATAACGAAAAATAAGGATATACTCGACGAAGGGCTCTTTTTTCAGCATCTGTTAAGTGAAATAAAAAAAAGACTGGAATCCAGCAAATCAACAGGCATTGTTCTGATCCTTATCGGTATAGGAATGTTCTATGCCAGGAATTACCTGCCGGTTGAGCTTAAATTTGTCGCCAGCCTCTTTTTTTCAGCCTGTTTTGCGGGAGTCTTATACATCTTTTATTCGCCTCCTTTTCGCTACAAGAAATACCTCTTGCTTTTATTTGGTTTTTTTATAGTATGGACGGCTGTGCAAAGTGGCGTTTTTACGATCATCGCCTATATGGGAATTACCCTGTTTTCCTTCTTTTTCGTTGGAAGGACATACAGTTTTTGGAGAAAGCTGATGGTATGTCTTATTTGCATTTTTTTTCTTTTTGTGATACAGAATATTAAAGGTGCTTTCCGGGATGTAGCCTGGAAGAAAAATTATACCGGAGATAGGACCGAGCTCTTCAGCACTATAGCATCCGACAAGCTGACGCGCCTGGATGAACTGATTAATGTAGACGCTTTGTTCCCGGTTTTTTTAAGGATCAACCAGGGGTACAATATTACCCTTGTTATGAGAAGAATTCCGGCTGTGAAGGATTTTGACAACGGGAGCCGCCTGGCGCTGGTTGCGGCGTCCTCCCTGGTGCCGCGTTTTTTATGGCCTGATAAGCCCGAGGCCGGTGGAAGAGAGTCCATGCTGTATTTTACCGGCTGGAATATCGTCGGCTGGTCGACAAATGTCAGTCCGATCGGAGAGGCGTACGGCAGTTTTGGCGTTGCCGGTGGTGTTTTATTTATGTTCCTGCTGGGCGTCTTCATACGATGGGCCTATTATAAAGTTTTTATAATTGCCGGGAAAATTCCCCTGATCGTTCTATGGATTCCCGTTCTTTTTTTCCAGGTCACCTATTCCATGGAAACTGATACCCTGCAAATCCTCAATTCTTTGTTCAAGAGCGCTCTGTTCATGTGGCTGTTGTATAAAATATTCCCGGCATGGTTTGGGAAAGCTAAAAAAAGCGCCAGACCCATCCATCTTGTTCGTCCCAATCAAAATATCCCCGCATAACTCCCTTGAAACCCGTACTGTATTTTATTTTCAGAAAAAAAGACCCACTCTTCTTTAGTATCGAAAAAGTCTTCTCGGGATTGATTCGATCACTGCGATCTGATTTTGATACGAGGGTAGCATCCGTTCCCCATTATAGCTCCTCTGTACGGAATATTGCGGCTAATATCAGGGCTGTCAGAAAATATAAAGCCGCTGTTTATCATGTCACTGGTGATATCCACTATGCTGTCTTTGGATTACCGGGGAAAAGGACGATCCTCACGATCCACGATTGCGTATTTCTTCAGCAGGCTTCCGGAATAAAAAAGAAGATCTTACAATGGCTCTGGTTGACAGGACCTGTACGGCACGCGAAGATGATAACGACGATTTCAGAAAAGTCCAGGCGTGAGATTATTGAATATACCGGGTGCAAACCGGAAAAAATTGTAGTTATTCCCAATCCTGTCGGAGAGCATATCTATCATAAAGCAAAAGAATTTAATGGAGCTTGCCCCGTAATATTATTTATCGGGTCGACTCCGAATAAGAACCTTGACCGTGTTATTAAGGCGCTTCAGGGAATTAAATGTATACTGGAAATTGTTGGAAAGATCAGCGAACAGCAGGTTGAGCTCCTGAAGGCCCTGAATATCGATCATAGGATATCATGGCAACTTTCAGAGGCTGAGCTGGCAGGAAAGTATGCAGATTGTGATATAGTCCTGTTTCCCTCTACATATGAGGGCTTTGGCCTTCTGATAACGGAGGCGCAAAAGGCCGGCCGGCCGGTGATCACCAGCGATCTGAGCCCTATGAAGGAAGTGGCAGGTGAAGCTGCCTGCCTGGTGGACCCTTACGCTGTCGATTCCATCCGCTCAGGCGTGCTTAGGGTAATAGAAGATGGCCCTTACCGGCAGGAGTTGGTGGAAAAAGGTTCTTTTAACGTTCGGCGTTTCGACCTGACGACTATTAAGGAGCAATACATGGACTGTTACAAAAAAATTATAGTATGTGCGGAATAGCCGGTATCCTGAGTATTAAAAGTACGATCGTAGAAGATGCACCCATCCGGCGCATGACGGATGCCATGGCGCACCGTGGACCCGATGCTGTCGGTTTCTTTTCAGAAGGCCCTATTACCCTGGGCCACCTGCGCCTTTCTATCATAGATCTCTCCTCTGCCGCAAATCAGCCTTTTACCAGTAATTCGGGCCGGTATGTGATGGTGTTCAATGGGGAAATGTATAATTATAATGAGGTCAGAGCCAAGCTCACGGACTATGATTTTCATACGACGGGAGATACGGAGACCCTGATCGCCGCCTATGAGAAATGGGGGCCTGAATGTCTTCAGCACTTCCGGGGCATGTTCGCTTTCGCCATCTGGGATAAGAAGGACCGGGAACTGTTTATAGTCCGCGACAGGATGGGAGTGAAGCCGGTGTACTATTTTATGGATGGACAACATTTCATTTTTGCGTCGGAGATCCGGTCTATCCTTTCTTCCGGGCTTGTGAGGAGAAAGATCAACGCGGCTGCGCTCAGGGACTATTTCAGCTATCAATCCTTCAGCTACCCCCATTCGGCTATTGAAGGGATTGACCAATTGGAAGCGGGATCCTGGATAAAGATTAAAGATGGAAAGATCTCTAAAAAGGTATATTGGGATGTTACGAAAAGCGCCGGATCATTCGACTTTTCCGATCGGAAAAGTGTACAGGAAAAGATCCGCGGGCTGATGCTTCAATCGGTGCAAAGAAGAATGGTCAGTGACGTGCCGGTCGGCGCCTTCCTTTCCGGAGGCATCGATTCATCGGCAATCGTAGGATTAATGGCAGAAGCAGGAACGGCACGGCCGAATACCTTTACCATCGCATTCAGCGAAAAGGAATTTGATGAATCCCCCTATGCGGATATAATCGCCCGGAAATTCAATACGATCCATAATTCCATCCTGTTACGGCCAACGGTATTCCTGGATGAGCTCAAAAATGCACTGGATGCGATGGATATACCCAGCGGGGATGGGATCAATACTTATGTAGTGTCCAAGGCAATAGCCGGGCAGGGAATGCGAGTTGCCCTTTCAGGAGTCGGCGGTGACGAATTATTTGCCGGATACCCTCTTTTCGGTCAGTACCTGAAGCTGCAGAAGCTGAAATACTGGTGGAAGTTGCCTTTACCGGGGAGGAAATTACTGGCAGATGCATTTTTTGCCGGCAAAACGGGGAAGAAAGACCGGATGGCGCAGCTATTGAAAGCGCCTTCCTGCGGTATTGACCAAACCTATCCTATTTTCCGCCAGGTGCTGACGCCACACCTGATTGACAGCCTGACCTCCCTGGGCAGTTCTTCTTTCGGCACCGATCTGCAGGGGGAACTGGCGCTAAAGAAAAGCGACCTGTCTCACCTGCCTCTTCTTAGCCAGGTATCGGCCGCCGAATACCTGGGCTATACACAACATACCCTGCTGAAGGATACCGACCAGATGAGCATGGCCGTATCCCTTGAAGTGAGGGAACCCTTTTTCGACCAGGACCTGGTCGAATTTGTGGCAGGCGTTCCGGATAGCCTTAAAAAACCCCTGTATCCCAAAAGCCTGCTGGTAGAGTCCCTAAAACCGTTACTACCGGACGAGATCGTACTGCGGAAAAAACAGGGATTTGTATTTCCCTGGGCGACCTGGCTGAGAACCGATCTGCAGGCATTCTGTGATACACATATAAGGAATATGGCAGACCGTTCTTTTATTCAGGGAGACCCTCTGATAAAATACTGGCAGGATTTCTTAAAGGGAGATAAAAATATCCGATGGGTGGAGATCTGGCTTTTTGTTGTACTCGAATACTGGCTGGAAAAAAATGGAGTAGAATGCTGAACGGGGAACGTAAAAAGATACTTTTATTCACCGACTGGTATGAACCCGGCTTCAAGGCGGGAGGTCCGATACAATCCTGCAGGAATTTCGCCGGAGCTATGCAGGATAGCTTCCGGATCTTTATAATCACTTCGGATCGTGATCTGGGCGATCATCAGCCCTATCCGGGCATTCCCACGGATACCTGGATCGATAAAGGACAGGGCCTCAGGATCTATTATTCCGGACCGGGTAAATTAACGGCTTCCTTGATAAAAGAGATGGTGCAATCGGTCGATCCGGATTATATTTACCTGAATAGTATGTACTCCTACCATTTTACCATTCTCCCGGTATGGCTGAAAATGAGGAATAAATTGCCGGGGAAGCTGGTCATTGCTCCACGGGGCATGTTGCACCAGGGGGCCATCCGGTTCAAACCCCTGAAAAAAAAGCTCTTTATACGGCTATTGAATATTTCCGGTATTGCGAAGCAGTTAATATTTCAGGCGACCGATCCACAGGAGAAAGCGGATATTTTAAAATATTTTCCGTCTGCGGGTACGATATCCGTTATCCCTAATTTCCCCCGGATGGAAAAAGTCGAGTGGAAACCCATCAGCAAGCAGCCTGGCGAGCTTCGGTGCATCTTCATTTCCCGGTTGGCGCCCAAGAAGAACCTATTGTTCCTGTTGACTGTTCTGCAGCAATTACCAGCCGGTATCAACCTATGCCTTACCTTAAGGGGAGAAGTAGAAGATGATGGTTATTGGAAGAAATGTCTTTCCCTCATCGAAGGCTTGCCTCCTGGCATTTCTGTACGGTGGGAGGGACCGATCCTCAATAACGAAGTCATAGGGGTACTGCAGAAACATCATATATTTGTATTGCCCACTCTGGGAGAGAACTTCGGGCATGCTATCTTTGAGGCATTGCTGGCCGGAAAGCCTGTGCTGATCAGCGACAAGACACCCTGGTTGCAGCTGAGCCAGCGAAAAGTGGGATATGACCTTCCCCTGGAAAGGGCTGCCTTTGAAGAGGCCCTGTGCTCCCTTGCCGCTATGGACCAGTCCGGATATGATGAATGGTCGCGGGCGGCCTTTGGATATGCGCAAACCATACAACAGGATAGTTCCTTAAAGCAGGAATATGAGAATTTGTTTGCTTAACCGTTTAAATGACTGCTGGAAAAATAAAAGAAGTTAACAACGCGTTGTATAAAACTACCCTTGTGATCGGAGCGTCCCGGTTGAAACAGGTAGTTTGGTACTTTGTAAATATCCTTTTTTTTAAGGGCTCCTGGAATGTTTTTTCTTCCGTCAAAGTCGGCCTTTTACGATTATTTGGCGCAAAAATTGGTAAAGGAGTGGTGATCAAACCGGCCGTGAATATTAAATTCCCCTGGAAACTAAAGGTAGGGGACCACTCCTGGATCGGGGAAGAAGTATGGATCGATAATTTGTCGGATGTAACACTTGGAAAAAGTGTCACCTTATCGCAGGGATGCCTGTTACTCACCGGTAATCATGATTACGGGAAGGAAACCTTCGATTTTATGACTGCTCCCATTGTTCTCGGGGATGGGGTCTGGATTTGTGCGAAGTCGGTCGTTTTGGGAGGGGCCACCTGCGGTTCGCATAGCATATTGACTGTTAATTCAGTGTCGGGAAAGGACCTGGAGCCTTATACGATCTATAAAGGAAACCCGGCCATCGCCATAAAGGAAAGAGTCATCGCGTAATGACAAGTTATTAACTAACTATTAATAAATTTAATATTTAATTCTATGATTAAAAGGGCTTTAGTATGCGGTGCCGGTGGATTTATCGGAGGTCACCTGGTCAATAGACTAAAAAAGGAAGGATATTGGGTAAGGGGGGTGGATATTAAACAGAACGAATATGGAAATAACAATGCCGATGACTTTGTCGTAGGGGATCTCCGGGATCCGGTCCTTTGTAAGGAAGTGCTTGGCAATGGATTCGATGAGGTATACCAATTGGCGGCGGATATGGGCGGCGCCGGTTATATTTTTACCGGCGAACATGACGCGGATGTGATGCATAATTCCGCATTATGTAATATAAACGTATTGGCGGCCAGCAAAGACGCCGGGGTGAAAAAGATCTTTTATTCTTCCTCTGCCTGTATGTATCCGGAGCACAACCAATTGGACCCGGACAACCCGAAATGTTCGGAAGATTCTGCCTATCCGGCAGCTCCGGACAGCGAATACGGTTGGGAAAAATTGTTCAGTGAACGGTTATATCTCTCCTATTACCGGAATTATGGGATACAAGTCCGGATCGCCCGGTTTCACAATATCTTCGGGCCCAAGGGTACCTGGGATGGCGGTAAGGAAAAAGCCCCTGCTGCTATGTGCCGGAAAGTAGCCGAGGCAAAGGATGGTGGAGTGATAGAGGTTTGGGGGGATGGCAAACAGACCCGTTCTTTCCTCTATATTGACGAATGCCTGGAGGCGGTAAGACGTCTGGTGGAATCCGATTTTACAGGGCCGGTGAATATAGGGTCGGAAGAAATGATCTCCATCAATGACTTTGCAAAGATGGTAATCGGCATTTCCGGAAAAAAAATGACCATAAAGAATATCGCCGGGCCCACGGGCGTCCGGGGAAGGAATTCCGATAACAGGCTGATAAAGGAGAAGCTTAATTGGGAACCTTCCCAGCCCTTGCAAAAAGGGATGGAATTGACCTATGCATGGATCTCGGAAAGAGTAAAAGAAAAAAAGAATAAAACAGTCCCGGTTTAAGTCACGGAATCCATGAAGGTATTGATCATATCGCAGGCATTTTGGCCGGACACCGCTTCTGTCGCCCAGCACATGACGGACCTGGCTGAAGAGATGGTAAAAAAGGGGCATGCAATCGATGTTTTTTCCAGCCGGCACGCCTATGAGAATAATAAAGACGTATTCCGGGCGGACGAAGTTCATCAGGGGATCTCTATTCGGCGGATCCGAACGACCGGGTTCGGAAAGGGAATGGTGATCGGCCGGCTCAGTGATTTTTTTTCTTTTAATGCCCTCCTTTTTTTCCGGTTGATGAAGATCGGGAAGGGACAGTTCGACCTGGTGCTTTGTACGACCTCTCCGCCGCTGGTAGCCTATATTGCCCTGAGGGCAGCCCGGTACAGAAAGATCCCCTTTTGTTATTGGGCAATGGATCTGCAGCCGGAGCTTTCTATCGCCTCAGGGTTGATCAAAGACGGGTCGCTGTCCGCACGGGCCCTTACCCGTATCGGCAATTTTATTATTAAGCGATCTTCCTTCATCTTTGCCCTGGATAAGTATATGAAGGATTATCTGACCAGGCGGGGAGCGGTAGCGGAAAATGTCCATGTGGTACCTGTTTGGCCGGTAATGGAAAAAGTATACGAGGGGGGAAGATCGGAGAACAGTTTCCGGATCCAAAATAATTTCGGTAATAAAACCGTCATCATGTACTCGGGTAATCATTCCTATGTACATCCTTTGGACACCTTATTGCAGGCCGCTCTTAACCTCCGGCAGGAGGAGGACTTCCTTTTCGTTTTTATCGGCGGGGGGGTAAGGAAAAAAGACGTCACGGCGTTCAAAGAACAGCATCGGCTGGAAAATATCATCCAATTACCCTATCAACCCCGGAATAATATTCATAACTCCCTGGGCGCTGCGGATATCCAGGTGGTCATAATGGGAGATGGGCAGGTGGGCTTCACCCATCCGAACAAGGTTTACGGCGCTATGTTTATCGGTAAGCCTGTCCTATACATCGGGCCTTTCCCCTCCCATATAACCGACATCCTGGCGACACTGAAAGGTAATTTGAGCGCAGAGCATGGCGATGCCGGCACGCTTACGGGGCAATTGTTACAGTTCGGGCAATTTTCGCAGGAAGAAAGGGAAGAGATCGGCAACAGGAACAGGGAATACGCCCGGCGGCATTTTTATCCTTCTGTCCTGAAAGACCAAATGTTAGATATCCTGGAAAGCCAGACACCTGATCATTCAGTAGTATCTCTTTAACTAATTAATGGGAATATAAATATATGAGTAAGATCGCATTAATCACCGGTGTCACGGGGCAGGACGGCGCCTATTTAAGTGAGTTGTTGTTGAAAAAAGGGTATATCGTACATGGTATTAAAAGAAGGAGTTCCCTGTTCAATACGGACAGGATCGACCATCTCTACCAGGACCCCCATGAATCCCATGTGAATTTTCACCTCCATTATGGTGACCTGACGGATAGCACCAACCTCATCCGTATCATACAGGAGACCCAGCCAGATGAAATTTATAACCTGGCGGCTATGAGCCACGTACATGTGAGCTTTGAAATGCCGGAATATACCGCTAACGCGGATGGTATCGGCACTCTACGTATACTGGAAGCCGTTCGCTTACTGGGGCTGACAAAAAAGACAAAGGTCTATCAGGCCTCCACTTCCGAACTGTACGGATTGGTCCAGGCCGTTCCTCAGAGTGAAACAACTCCTTTCTACCCCCGCTCTCCCTATGCGGTGGCTAAATTATATGCTTACTGGATTACGGTAAATTACCGGGAAGCATATGGCATGTATGCGACAAATGGCATCTTGTTCAACCATGAATCTCCCCTGCGGGGCGAGACCTTTGTTACCCGTAAGATCACCCGGGGGGTGGCCAAGATCGCACTGGGCTTCCAGGACAAGATATTTTTGGGCAATCTCGACGCACGGCGCGACTGGGGGCATGCCAAAGACTATGTAGAGGCTATGTGGCGGATCCTGCAACAGCCTGTGGCTGAGGATTATGTGATAGCTACCGGCGTTACCACTCCCGTCCGTGAATTTGTCCGGATGGCTTTCGCCGAAGTAGGCATCGAACTGGAATTCAAAGGGAAGGCTGAAAAAGAAGTGGGTGTGGTCGTGTCCAGCACCAACCCGGATTTCATCGTCCAGGCAGGGAAAGAGGTAGTGGCGGTAGACGCCCGGTATTACCGTCCGACGGAAGTGGATCTGCTGATCGGAGATCCCACCAAGGCCCAGCAAAAATTAGGCTGGAAGCCCGTCTATGACCTGCCTATGCTGGTGAGGGAAATGGTATCTGCCGATGTGCACCTGTTCCGGAAAGAAAAGGTCCTGAAAGACTCCGGGTTTTCTATAAAAAATCAGTACGAATAAACTATGCAACAGCACGATAAAATATATGTTGCGGGCCATCGGGGAATGGTGGGGTCTGCTATTACGAGGAAACTGCAAAAAGAGGGATTTGCTCACCTGCTGCAAAAGACGTCGGCAGAGCTGGACCTAAAGGACCAGGCCGCTGTGCGGGATTTCTTTGAAAGAGAAAGACCGGACTATGTTTTTCTGGCAGCGGCAAAAGTTGGAGGGATCCTGGCCAATAATATCTACCGGGGTGAGTTCCTCTATGACAACCTCATGATCCAGAATAATACCATCGACGCGGCTTATCGCTCCGGAGTGAAAAAGCTGATGTTCCTGGGATCCTCCTGCATCTACCCCAAACTGGCTCCGCAGCCTCTGAAGGAAGAGTATTTGCTGACAGGAGAACTGGAACCCACCAATGAGCCCTATGCCATCGCCAAGATCGCAGGCATTAAAATGGCGGATGCCTATCGCTCGCAATATGGGTGCAATTTTATCTCCGTCATGCCTACGAACCTTTATGGCCCCAACGATAATTATGACCTGAACAATTCCCATGTATTGCCTGCCCTTATCCGGAAATTCCATGAGGCAAAACAGAAGGGCGAGCCGGAAGTGATCCTATGGGGCTCTGGTAAGCCAAAGCGTGAATTCCTCCATGCCGATGACCTGGCCGATGCCTGCTTCTTCCTCATGCAACAATATAACGAGGCTGGCTTTGTCAATATTGGTACTGGAGAAGATCTGGAAATCAGAGAACTGGCGCAATTGGTAAAAAATATTGTCGGATACACCGGCGAAATAAAGAATGACCTCACTAAACCCGACGGCACTCCCAGAAAATTGATGGATGTGAGCAAACTGCATAAACTGGGCTGGACAGCCAGCATCAGCCTGGAGAGTGGCATCCGCAGGGTCTACGAGGATTTTAAAAAGACCCATCCTTAATGTAACTGCCTGTGATTTCATTTTTTAGAAAAAAATCTCCCCATCCCGCTGCTGATTTTAGCCGGCTCGCCTGTGATATGCACTCTCACTTCATTCCCGGCATTGACGATGGAGCCCCGGATATAATGACTTCCCTGGAATTGATCAGGGGTTTGATAGACCTGGGCTACAAAAAGATTATTACCACTCCCCATATTCTGTCTGATTTCTATCCCAATACCCCCGCGACCATCGGCGCCGGTTATCGGGATGTCCAGGACGAATTACAACGGCAAAATATTTCCGTGGAATTCAAGGCGGCCGCCGAATACCTGATGGACGATCATTTTGTCCGGATGCTGGAGGAGAATCAGCCTTTACTGACGCTGAAAGACAAGATGGTGTTGGTAGAACTTTCTTTTGCCGTTCCTGCCATCAATCTCAAAGAAATCTTATTTCTGATGCAATTGAAAGGCTACCAGCCCGTTCTGGCCCATCCGGAAAGATACCTGTATTTCGGGGGTAACAAGGGGTGGTATGAGCAGTTGAAAGATGTCGGCTGCCTCTTCCAGGTCAACCTCCTTTCCCTCAGAGGCTATTATGGCAAAGCCTCTCTCGAACTGGCACAATACCTGATCAAGAAGAAATACATTGACCTTTTAGGCACTGATATGCACCATGAAAGACACCTGGAAAACCTGCGGTCCTTCTCTCCTCAGCTCATGGATACGGTCAATAAACTCCTCGATTCCGGCCTGATCCGGAATGCTACCTTGTAGCCGCCGGCTCCCCTTGACATTCCTCCTGTCCCGCCCCTTTTCTTATTCGCCTGCCATCCCTCCCTTCGCAAAGTCTATATCCCGAATCCCTGTTCTTAAACAAAGCGCCCCTCTCTCTTGTAGTAAAGATGCATGAATGTCTTTACCATCAAGGATCTGGAGAACCTGTCAGGGATCAAAGCCCATACCATCCGCATATGGGAGCAGCGGTATAATTTCCTAAAACCCTGTCGTACAGAAACAAATATCCGCTATTACTGCAACGAGGAATTAAAGACCCTTTTGAATATATCCCTGCTGAATAAATACGGATATAAGATCTCCCAGATCGATAAGATGAGCGGGCAGGAACTGAATAACAGGCTTCTTTCCCTTTTGGATAAGGAAGCCCGCCAGGAAAGGATCGTTATCGAGCTGATTGCCTGTATGATCGACCTCGATATCGAAAATTTCGAGCAGATGCTGGATAATTATATACAGGCGAATGGGATGGATCAATCCATCGACCAGATTATTTTCCCCTTCCTTCACCGCATCGGCATCCTTTGGCTCACCGATCACATCCACCCTGCCCAGGAACACCTGGTGACCAATAGCATCCGCCAGAAGTTAATCGTAGGCATAGAAAAGGCTATTTCCCGGGCAAACGTCCACAGAACGGTGCTCTTGTTCCTGCCAGAAGGCGAATATCACGAACTGGGACTGCTCTATGTATATTACCTCCTAAAGAGTCACGGCGCCAAAGTGCTCTATCTGGGAGCCGATATGCCTTTAAAGGATATTGAATTTGTCTGCCGGTTCAGGAACCCTGATTATCTGTACACTCACCTTACGGGGATTGCAGGGAATTTTAACTTTGAGAAATTCCTTTCTCAGACCAGCCAGCGCATACCGGGAATACCCCTCATCATTTCCGGCCAACTGGCCCGGACTCAACTGCGAAAAGTCCCTTCCGGAGTCAGCTTTAAGCGATCCCTTCCTGAAGTGCTGGAATTTGTGACCAGCTTATAGCTACAAGCTTCTAGCCTCAAGCTACAAGCTAACAGCCGGTCGCTTGCAGCTAATAGCTAATAGCTTGCAGCTACTCCTGCAGCTCCTTTCTGCCACCCCGTCAGTGCATCAGCCAAAGGCCCATTTTTTGCATATACAGAATAGGCAGGAAGTAATCAATTGATTGTCTTTTCATTAATATTTTAACTAAACCACTAGACACTAAAGTTTGTCTTCCTTCCCTTTTGTGTTTAAATTTGTGATTAAGATCATTAAACATTTTGTTAACATGGCAACCTTAGAATTTAACCAGCTTTTGGTCAATAATGCGGAGTTCTTAAAGCCCTTCGCTATCACGCTTACCCGTGATTCTGAAGCTGCAAAAGACCTTTTCCAGGAGACTTTATACCGTGCCTTAGCCAATAAGGATAAATATAATGTGGGTACCAATATCAAGGCATGGCTTTACACCATCATGCGGAATATTTTTATCAATAACTATCGCCGCAAAGCCAAGCAGAATACCATTTTTGACAGTACTCCCAATGAATTTTTACTGAATTCCGCCCAGATGGCGGTTCCCGGAACGGTAGAAGGAAATTTGCGGGTCAAGGATATCCAGGCAGCTATTCATAAATTGCCGGAGATCTTCCGTAACCCTTTCCTGCTCTACTTTGACGGCTTCAAATATCACGAGATCTCCGAGATGTTACAGGAGCCGCTGGGAACGATCAAAAGCCGTATACACTTTGCCCGCAAATTATTAAAAACGCAAATTCAGCGATTTTGATGGAAAACAGGCAGGAGGAAGTGATCCTGGTAAACGAATATGATGTCCCAATGGGCACCATGGAAAAACTGGAAGCCCACCGGAAAGCTCTTTTACACAGAGCTTTCAGCGTTTTTATCTTTAACGGAAAGGGAGAGATGCTCCTGCAGCAACGGGCCCCTCAGAAATACCATAGCGCAGGCTTGTGGACCAATGCCTGCTGCAGTCATCCCAGGCCGGGAGAGGATACGCGTGAGGCTGCTATACGCCGCCTGAAGGAAGAGTTGGGTTTTACCACTGACCTGGAAAAGATCTTTGATTTCACCTATAGGTCGGAATTCGGGAACGGCCTGACGGAATTTGAATTCGATCATGTCTTTGCAGGGAGGTATGACGAGCCCGTTTTTCCGAATAGGGAAGAAGTGAGCGATTATTGCTTCAAGACCCTGGATGAGATCGGGATTGGCCTGGAGGCGGATCCGCATAACTATACCAGTTGGTTTCACCTGGCTTTCCCCCGGATAAGGACCTGGGCGGCGGAGTCCTATTCACAAAGCTGAATGGTTTCCGTGCCTTCCGTACTGAACTGGAAGAATTTTACCTTACCGGCTGCTCCCGCGACATCATAATGTAGTATCAGGATGCCATACTGCATATCATAGGCATCCCACAGATCGTCCTTTACTTTAGGATTACCCAGGATTTTGAACTGGGTGCCGCGCCGGGTACCCAGCAGGGGGATACTCAGCTTCCCGATGAATTTCGGGCCGATCTCTATGTAATCCCGTTTGGTATAAAAATAAATATCCTTATCCTTATAGAATACTCCCCCGCCGCACTTGCTGGCAGCCCCTTCTTCTTCAGCGCTGGTAAAGCAAGGGAATTTGGCCTTGATCTCGGCCCACCCATGGTTCGGCTTCATCTCATTGACCGTACCATTCAAAATATCCACATAAAAATCAGGACATTTCGCCTTGGCCTTAAGCTGACCCATGGCAACGGATAAGAAGCTCATGGAAAGGGCAAGAAAGAGAATTTTCTTAGATGTCTTTTTGAGGAATTCAGGGATTTTCAGTCTCATAAGTAAGTATCGTTTTTTAATCTGCTCATGTACTGCAAATTCCTTGCTAAAAACCCCCTAACCCCCTAAAGGGGGAATAAAAATCCGAAATTCCGGGGGTTAAATAATTCCCATCAGTAGAAAAATGATCCCTATGATAGTGAGCACCATCCCTCCGAACCAAAGTTTCTTTTTTTTGGTCAGAATGGCGATTGCGGAGATGGCAATGGCGATTTGGAAGCAGGTGACGGCGGTAGCCAGGGGCACATGCATACTCAAATGCGCTTCGGAACTTTTCTCGGCTTCCTCGGCTGTCTTTTTGATGGTCTCTTTTTCCTTTTCGTAACGGGCGATCTGCTGGCTATTGTCCTCTTTCGGCGGAGTGGCGGACAGCGTGCGCAGGATCTTATCTGTGCTGGCCAGTACTTCTGCTTTTAAGTTCCTGGACTGATAGAAGCTCCATTGATCGGAGGCCTTGACCCGTTCGATCAGTGCTTCATTGGCATGATGCCCGGCCAGCAGCCCGGCCACGGCCGCGAGTACTGCCATAAAGGCCGTAGAGAGGGCTACGTATAAGACCCATTTTTCTTTTTGTTCTTCTGCTTTCTCCTGGATCTCTTCGTGCAGGTGTTCTGTTGGTATTTCTATTTCTTCCATAATGGCAAATTAGAGCGAATTTATAGGATGTTAACAGAGTGCGTTTGTTAACTGGTTGTTATTCAAATACAGAAGCCGCCACGAATTTTCGGGACGGCTTCTTAAAATTATAAAAAGGTACGCTTATTTGCTTAAATACATGCTCCTGTCCTTATAGAGCTGCCGGAAATAAGGATCACGCAGATCTTTGATAAACCGGATCGCCTCACCCGTAGACTTCATTTCAGGTCCCAGTTCTTTATTCACTCCGGGGAATTTATTAAAGCTGAATACCGGCTCCTTGATGGCAAAGCCTTTCAGCTTCTTTTCAAATTTGAAATCCGTAAGCTTATGGCCTCCCATCATTACTTTCGTAGCAATATTGAGATAAGGTATCTGGTAAGCTTTTGCAATGAACGGAGTTGTCCGGGATGCCCTGGGATTGGCTTCGATCACAAATACCTTATTGTCCTTTATGGCAAACTGGAGATTGATAAGTCCTTTGATATTCAGGTTCCGGGCAATTTTCTCCGCATAATGCTCCATGGTAGTCACTACCAGGGGGGTAAGGTTAAAGACAGGCAGCACCGCATGACTGTCCCCGCTGTGAATGCCTGCCGGCTCAATATGCTCCATTACGCCCATGACATGGAAATTCTCTCCGTCGAAGATGGCGTCTACTTCCGCCTCCTGGCAGCGGTCCAGGAAATGGTCGATTAATATCGTGTTGCCGGGAAGATGTTTTAACAGGCTCACCACCGCCTTTTCCACTTCCTCATCATTGATGACGATCCGCATCCGCTGGCCTCCCAATACATAGCTGGGGCGGACCAGCACCGGGTATCCTACTTTATTGGCGACTTCTATGGCATCATCTACATCGTGGGCCGTGCCATAATCCGGGTAGGGAATATCCAACTCTTTCAGCATATCGCTGAACCTGCCCCGGTCTTCGGCAATATCCATGCTGTCGTAAGATGTGCCGATGATGGGGATCCCTTTTTTATGGAGACGCTCCGCCAGTTTCAGGGCTGTCTGACCTCCCAGTTGAACGATCACTCCCTCTGGTCGTTCATGTTCGATGATCTCCCAGAGATGCTCCCAATATACCGGTTCGAAGTACAATTTATCGGCAATATCAAAATCCGTAGAGACTGTTT
>Ga0307511_10002425_pt1 | contig 19488 bp, 14 predicted proteins | sample 13_EM_MG_FD_200266 | JGI IMG/M metagenome (GOLD analysis project Ga0307511, IMG submission 200266) | Populus trichocarpa ectomycorrhiza microbial communities from riparian zone in the Pacific Northwest, United States - 13_EM | ecosystem: Host-associated > Plants > Roots > Unclassified | place... | reverse complement strand
TGATCACAAACAAAATAAATAACAATTAAAAGAATGAAGATCAAATTTCAAAGATTAAAAAATAATAGGTGGGTGAAATTAAGATTCTTTTGTAATTTGATAGATTATTCACAGATTAAAAAATAGTAGGGGTGGAATTGAAAAAAAAATGTAATTTTGTAGCTTATTATAAAATAAAAAAATTGTAATAAAAAGGATATGAACCAAATGTAAAGGAAAAGGAAATTGAAGGGTTTGCTCTAAAAGTTTGTAAGGGTGGTGCAAATTTCGAGGTAGGGAGAGAAGGAAAAAAAAGAAAAGGTTTCTAGCGCTAAACCAGCGGCGCTTCTAATACATGCGTCGAGCCACCATGTGGAAGGCACCGAGATCTTCCAAATGCCGCTTCGGAAGGCGGCGTTTGGTGACCAGACAACTTCACACGCACCTACAAGTTTTTTTAAAATAATATTTAATATATGCCAATTACAATAATACCCTTGAGCGGCCTCCAAATCCACAACAAAATCAATGTAAAATGACCAAAAAACTCTTTTGAGAGAGTTGTATTGTTTTTGTCTTCAAGGACATCAAAGTAATTGTACTATTCCCGAAAAAAATGAAAGGACAAAAACACCCGTGAGCCAAAAGCATTAAATTTTTTTATTCCAAGGCTAAAGTAGTAATTTTACTGTGCATAAAAAGGAAAATAACAAATAGAATCCCATACAATATGTTAAAGACAATTGTGTCATGGTAAAAAGACAATTTTACCCCTAAAGCTTAGTACGTTTTTTTTTTTCCAAGGGAAAATTTGTAATTACACTATTACAATAAATAGTAATTTGTTTCTTGATGCTTGATGCACAATGACTTAGCAGATTTTTTTTGTTTTGTTAATGGTATTAAAAGGGTTCTCTGATATCTCATGTGTGCCTTTTGCAGTTCTCTTGGTCAAAATCTTAAAACAAGTACCTACGTTTGGGAAATCTGCTTTGCAGTTTTCATTTCTATCTCCGGCTTGGTACTATTTTCTTTTCTCATTGGAAATATGCAGGTTGGTGTTCTTTTCTTTATTTGATAGCTCTTCGTAATGCAATTATATGCAGAGGATAGAGTTGAACTGGTTTCTAATATCAAGCAGGATTTCATTCAATTTTTAATTGTTGGGAGCATACATCGTATGCTTACATGCTATGATCTCAAAATCGAGGCCCACAAACACCTGATCAAGCATTCTTTGATCAGTAATTAAAAGGACTTGTGATATAGGTTGAATTTGATGTTTATTAGGAGGGTAGCTTAATCGCAAGCGGAATCTCATTAATAATATGAAGGTGGTTGCATTTATTTTTTTTACTTTCTCATCCTTTTTTTTTCAATTTTAATTCTTACTTTTGAAAAAAAAGAAGAAAAGAACAAGTATCTGCCATGCTGCTTTAAGAATAGTATGTAGGATTCTTGTGCACCATTGTCACCAATGACATGCTCCTTGGGTGGTTTGCTTTTTCATTATCAAAGGGGTGCCATCTTGATTTTTGGACTATTTAAGGAACATGGGTTCTTGAAAGTTCATTAATAGTTTAGTTTCCAATCAAGCATGTGATATTAGTGAGTGAAATGGTTGAGACAGCTTTTAATTTTACGCCCTCTATATATTTTATGAGTTGATGAACTGAAACTACTCTTAATCAGACTTATTTGCAATCCACAACTACAAGATTGGAGGAAATGAGAATCAAAAGAAGAGATGCAGAACAGTGGATGTCCCATCGCTTGCTTCCTGATAGTATAAGGGAACGGATCAGACGGTATGAACAATACAGATGGCAAGAAACTAGAGGTGTTGATGAAGAGATGCTTGTTCATAATCTTCCCAAGGACCTTAGAAGGGACATTAAACGTCACCTCTGCTTGGCTCTGCTCATGAGAGTGAGTTCTTCCTCTTTTTTGTAGTTTTCCATTGGTGTTGCACATATGATCTTGATTAGACCGATTTTAACCTTCCTACTTATTTTCTACTACCTGCAAATGTTGGCTTAATCACTTCTCATTGGAAATGTTCTTTGGATCAGTAGCCTATAGTGTAATTTTCCAATTTATTTCATGTGCCTTCTCTTTCTGTGTATTCACTCGTGTTAGTACGTATTCTGTTCAGAGAAAAAAATGCTTACATTTGAAGATTATGTATATTGTTTCCAGCTTTTGTGCTTTTACTGAGCTGTTGCAGTACACTGCTTTTAGCCGCTCTGGAATCTTTTTCTCTATATAATGAACTTTTTATATTAACAAAAAACTGCTTCTTTTCTGGGGAGGGATAATAGATAGCTTGACTTGTTCATTTTGTAATTAACATCTCTGAGTAGCATTTTCTTGAGATGCTAGTTAACCTGCATTTTCATTGTAAATCTTGAGGACTGTTTAGTACTGTTACTGGAGATGACTTGTGTAGTTGTGTCATGGCAATCCTGCTAAACCTGCCTTCGTGGAAAAAGGTTTATTTTTTAGTTGATTCCTAATGGGGAAAAAACCCGTAAGTGTTATATGAAGTGGTTCAAGTTCTTAATGACCACTCAGTTCATGCCTCAAAATGGATGTCTTAACTAGTCATTTTAATACGCATGCATACCCCGTGACTCACAAAGAAGAAAGGCTGCCAGAAATTACTGAGTTGAATTTCCTTGCATTGTTGGGTGATTACTTGATGTTTATTCTGTTCTCATTTTCTGTGTGTGCTTCTCAGGTGCCGATGTTTGAAAAAATGGACGAGCAATTACTTGATGCATTGTGTGACCGTCTCAAGCCAGTCCTATACACAGAGGAGAGCTACATTGTTCGTGAGGGAGACCCAGTTGATGAAATGCTCTTTGTTATGCGGGGCAAGCTATTAACCATAACCACCAATGGTGGAAGAACTGGCTTCTTCAACTCTGAGTACCTTAAGGCCGGTGACTTCTGTGGAGAGGAACTTCTCACATGGGCTTTAGATCCCCAATCCTCTTCTAATCTGCCCATCTCAACTAGAACAGTTAGAACCATTACAGAAGTTGAAGCCTTCGCTCTAATGGCTGATGACTTGAAATTTGTTGCTTCTCAATTCCGGCGACTTCACAGTAAGCAGCTCCGACACACTTTCAGGTTTTACTCGCAGCAGTGGAGAACATGGGCTGCTTGTTTTATACAGGCTGCATGGCGTCGCTATAGTAAAAAGAAGCTCGAAGAGTCTCTCCGGCAAGAGGAAAATAGATTGCAAGATGCATTAGCGAAAGCTAACGAGAGTTCACCAAGTTTAGGTGCTACAATATATGCCTCAAGATTTGCTGCTAACATTTTGCGTGCTCTACGACGCGGTGGCAATCGCAAGGCAAGGGTGCCAGATAGAGTTCCACCCATGCTGCTGCAGAAGCCAGCAGAGCCTGATTTTACTTCTGAAGAATGATTGGAAAGGTAGGCCACTTTTCATGATTTTGTGCTTCTGATAAAAAATAGGAAAAAAAAAAACACCAAGAGGTTGGGACAACGTTATGGTAGATTGCTGTTGTTGGTTGGGTGTTACAAGGTCTGTATATGTATATCATGTTGTATATGTAAGTGTCCAATTGTTTTTGTCACCTTTTCCTGAGTTGATTTATGTTCACAATTTCGAATGGAAAAATCTAACAGGATGTAACGAATTTAAATTTAATGCATAGAATTGTGTATGAATGTGCAAACTATCTGTTGAACTCGGATTGAGACTGGGTTGCTCTTGATGGGACAAACTTAAAATTTAAGTTTCATGTAATTTTTCAGGATTTTGAATTCATAGAAATTATTAAAATATGTTAGTTTGTAATAAAACAAATTGACATAGAACTAATAATTGTAAGAAAATAGGAAAACTTCTCTGTAGAAAATATAGAAACCTCTCTACTTAAAAATGTGTTTTTCTTGTGTGATTACACTGGTTATATAAGCACGTGTAATAACAAAAGTCTTAGGGCTTTCCCTGATTGATTTTGATTTCCCTACAATGGTTTTTGTTATTGCTTTTGGTTGGTTTATATGGTTGTTTGTATGAGTTTTTGGTATAAACTCGTTAATGGCAACTCATTGTAGAAGACATATTAGGCCATGGAATTTTAATTTGATGCTCTATGATAGAGGAACTTATGTTCACAACTTCAGATTAGAACAGAATGTGTGTATTGAGAAATAATAATTTGTGTTTGAGTTCGTTTTATGTTCATAATTTACAACCTTCCGTAGACAATACCAAAAAACATGAAATCTGCACCTAACAACTTTGGTACATGGAATAAATCTGAAAAAATTGGTATTAATTGCACTGCTGAGATTTTCGCATTTGAGGTTTCTGCAACAATGGTGGTTTGACTTATTTTTAGGGTTTGCAATCTAATACATGTACTTTTGAATTGGTGTCGCACCTATGCCGCTATGTTTATTCTACCATGTTAGCTTTTCAAAGAGCCCAGGATCATCAAAACCGGGAATATGATGAGTGAAATATCAGATCTCAAAGTAGGCCACATGAACACGAAAAATTCGAACAGTGGTCGATAGGCTCATTTTAGAGGCTTAAGTTCTCATGTTCTTTTTTTATTAGTGTCAATACTTCCATGCTACGTATAGTATAACATGCCAGCTCTCCAATGAGCAGAATATCACTGGAATCGGAGTTATGGTGAGTGAGGTGTAAGATCTCAAGATCTCAAAGTAAGCCACTTGAACATGAAGTTGTGATTTGTTGTAGTAATTTTAGAACCTGTTCGAGACCACTCTCCCTCTCTTTCGGTTAAGACTTTAACATTTGAATACTATGATGTATGGCCATGGTGGGACATGAAAAAACTTTCTGTGGCATACCATAATAGCAAGAATTAGGTATTAAAAGTTCACGGTGCTCGTTCTTGCCTCTTCTTCTGAGATTGCGTCTCTCTTGTTATCTAGTGGAGGGATTGCACATTCCAGGTTAAAAATACTTTTGTTTGTTCATGAATGTTCAACTTGTGAAATTAAAAAAAAGAAACACTCAACTAACTAGGCTGATTCAGAATTTTGGTGATAATTCTTGTCAAATACATTTTTCATTTAAAAATATATTAAAATGATATATATATTTTTTTATTTTTGATATTACTACATTAAAACTTTTAAAAAGCATAAAAAACATTAAATTTAATGATTTTTCATGTCAAACACACCAAAAAAATTAGAAGCTACCGCTCCCTAATATTTGCAATTGAATAATTCAACCTTCAGTTCCATTTTCAGCACCGCTCGGTGGACAATATATCCAGGTTTCGAAGACTTTGAGGTCAAGGTAAAGGACAGACCAAATGAAGATTGGTTTTCCTTGTTGATGGGCAAAGCAAGCTTCGCAGAAATTTCATTGCTAAATACTCTTCGGAAAAACATGTCTGAACACTAAAGTTAAGCTGTCACAATTTGTTTTATATTCAAGAAGCAAAGACTTTGGGGTCAAGATAAAGGGCAACTAAGTCGTTGGTGCTCAAGATTGGTTCTTGCTTGCTACAGAAATTGAATAGCACAATCAAGTTTGGTTTGCCTATAAATAGTACTAGTGATGATCTTGATTTCTCATCTCTCCCAACCGAAAGATCTCGTTCAACATTCCAAATATACTTTGAATCCTGAAAAGAGAAGATGAGGTAATATTCATTATCCCTCACTCAATTTCTCTGTTCCATTTTGTTTCTCTTGCATTTTCATACAACAATTTCATCATCATTCTCCTCAAATCACTCCTCTTCTACTCATTTGTGTGCTCATGACCAAAGCCTTTCTCTGCTTCAATCCAAACAATCCTTTTCCATTAATAGTTATGCTTTTTTGGAGGGTTGTCAATATCCCTAGACAGAGTATGGAGAAAGGGTACAGACTGCTGCTTATGGGATGGGGTCACCTGTCCTGGAAATGATGCTGTTGCTGAAGTCAATGAGCTTGTTCTCAATTTGTTACCCACAAAAGAGCACATTTACTTCAGCTCTGATTCTATTTGCTCTCCATCAGGAGATGCTGAAAATCTTAATATTGTGCATCCACCTGAGTTTCTCCGCAATCTTCAACTTAATGGGACCCCCCCAACACAAATTATCTTCGAAAGTCGGAGCTCGTATAGTGTTATTGAGGAATCTTCCTGAACCTGCTGTTGTTCATGATCAGCTATACATAACAATGATCAGATTGGAAATGAATATGCGAAAAAACAGTGTATAAAGATGTGCTGAGTAGCTTGCCAAAAGGTGTCTCAAAGTTGTTGGTATTTCAATCTTTGTTTTCTCTAGAAAAGATGTTTGTGGCAGTTTTGAAAGCTTTTCTTTCTGCCTCCTGAACAAAAATTGCTCCAAGATGGAAGGTTAGAGGATAAAGGAGAGTTCATCATCGAAAATGCAAGGTAAAAAAGAATCTTTTATACGATAAAGAATTTACCAGTTAATAGCCATAATTTATTTTCCAATATCTAGCACTTACTATTATTTACACATCTTAATGTGAACAGCAAACTGGAGCTCCGCATCACTCTATGGGGCGACGCCGCAAGGCGTTTTGATCAAGCTGCTCTGGAAACATCACCCCTTCCAATCATAATTGTCTTCCTAGGTTTTAGAATCAGGGAAAATTTACCTGATTCATCATCATCATCATCCATGTCTTTTTTGTATTTCACGTCCCTTCATCGATATCTTACCAGCTTATTTATACTATGGACTGCCTTTCATTTTTATAAATTATACCTTGCCATGTAGTGACTTATGCATACTAGATACTGAAACCAGACTTCTTTTTGCGAGCAACTCTTCCTGACCACAATCTGACTCAACTTTGACATATGGGATTAGCTGTTTTGCTCTAAAATATTTAAATTCCTTCGCTGTTCTTAATCCTGCCTTCTATTCACTTTGAACCTTCTTGCGCATTCAATTTTATGTAAAGGATGAAAGTAAAATTGCTTTTCTATTTTGCTCTTTTAGGTACAAGATCAGTTGTATAGTTGACAATGAAAACGAGCAAGAAGAGTTTCTGATGATCTGTAGGACAGCTGAATTTTCTTTTGAAGATTTACTTGGTTGTCAAAGATGGTTATGATGATCCATACCAGCTTCCACGACATCTGGTTAATGAGCTTCAGAAAACTAAGATTTTCCAAGTTTGTTTCGGCACTGTCCTTGCAAACAAAAACAGATGTGATGTTGTGGTTTGCAGTGTTTTTGAGGATGGTTCACCGATTGAGATACATGGTCAAACCAGTGGTTGAAGAAGCACAATCAGCGCTTTCTCGAAACCTGATAGCTGTCACGTCGTCATCAACTGCTCCTGTAAAAATGGCTCCTACAACTCCAGAAACCAAAGAAAGCGACATTGCTGCTTCAGGTAGTCCAATAGTGCCTTTAACTGAGCACGGGCCATCTTCTGACATGAAATCTCTGTTTCTGCAAGTCAAAGATTGAGCTTCCAAACAGCGGATGACAAGGAGAAAAAAACAAAGGTATGCGTTTTATATGCTGCTGAAATCAATACACTATGATACACCAAAACCATGGCTGAATTTGTTTTACAATGTGACGATCCTCCTTTCTGATAGGAACACTTCTTCTTGGAATTAAACAGTTGCATCCGGTGTAATTGCTATCTAAAACTATGGCTGAGTCTTCCTTTGCTCTTTTGAGCTTGCATTGTTTGTGTCTGAAATATCTACTTTCCAACAAAGTAACTTACCTCTACCTAACTCTCAAACAAGCTTTTAGACTTGAAAGGAAATTCCTGATTATCCTTCAATTCATGAAAAGACTTGTGATTTGGCTATTAATTCAAGATCCTTGCATCATTTTCTTGTATAAAATGGGAGAGGAAGACCTGCATTATGTAGATCTTTTAGAAACAATTACTGTGGAGTTCAAAATGCAGTGGATTTCTACTTTCTGATCAACTCATCAATTTTCCATTAAGAGACCTCATTGTTTCACACATGGAAAACGGAGGAAAAGAAAAACACCGTCATTGTCTATAATAAATTAACAAAGTAGCAAACTACAGTGACAAATCCCCAAATTTTTATTTTAACTAAAGATATTTACAAGATTAGGGTTAGATATGCCAACCCCTCTTCTGCTTTCCAAAATCAAAGAGACAGATATCCACTAGAAAAGACCAACTTTTTAACGCAAATGGTGGCTAGAGAGTATAACGGGCTTTACGTCTACTTTCCTTTCTGCTGATTTCGAATGGAGGATGTTATCCAAAGTTGAAACTGCTTTCACAATGTGTTTCCCTTTGTTTAACATGACACATTTTACCCTGCCATGGAGATGAGAAAAAATAGAATCAGAAAATCTTCTAAGAAAACTGTGTATAAATCTGAAAGATTGTTGGTAAGTATCTTCAAGCATGAACAGGTTATCTAATCACTATTGACTTTACTGGCTTAATGTGGTTACATAGATTATAAGAGGGCTTTGGGACAGGATGGACTGCAAGAAACGAAATGTTGATATAAACTTAAGGGTCTGCTGCCTAATAAACTTAAGTCGAAATGTTGATAGTTACCTCCTTCCATGGGCTGCATCAGTGATCTCAGCTCTGGTAGGAACACCAGACTTCACAAGCGACTCTAAGACCTGAGTTGCCCAAACAACTGGTATATGGGCGGCACCGCAAAGAGAAATAATTTCTTCTTGCATATCAGCCAACATTTCCCATCCACACTCCACGGCTAGATCTCCTCTAGCAATCATGACCCCTAAAGGATTTGAGGACTTCATTGCCTCCAACAGCATAAGAGGCAAATTCTCAAACCCACTCTTTGTCTCGATTTTCAAAATAACCCCAAGGTTTTGAAGTTTGCGCTTCTCCAGTTCTTGGCGGAGCACAACAATGTCATGAATATCTCGAACAAAAGAAACACCTACAATATCAGCATGGGCAGCAACAAATTCAAGATCCATAAGATCCTTTGATGTCAGGCCTTCAAACCGAATATTACTCTCTGGGATATTAATGGATTTGTCGGATCCAAGTTTACTGCCTTTTGGACTAGCATGGGTGATAGAGACAATGATTTCAGATATATCTGTTCCTTTTATGACTCCCCAAATCTTTCCATCATCAAAAGCAATTGGTTCACCAGGTGTGACTGAATCAAACAGATAGCCAGAAGAGCAAGTGATCTTATGAGTGCCACTCATAGACACATGCATTTCATCTAGTTCGGAAGAGCTGCATCGTGAAATGACTAGCAAGTCTCCAACTCTCAGTCTGATATACGGCTCTATAGCTGGGACATCCACTACTTTCCCAAGTTGTGACCTCCTTTTCTTTCCCTTCAAGTGGAGTTCTGTTCCGGACTGAACATAAGCAGTCCTAGTACACTCAGCCACACATCCAGTACCAGAGAAAACATGAATTTTTTTAGAAATTCGAAGCAGCCTTTTCTTCCCTCTAGCATCACTGAATCTTATAGTGTCACCTATCTCAAGCTCACTGAGAAATTGTTGGTCATCTACGAACAGGACTGCATCCGGAGACAAATGAGTAGGAGGAGTACCTGCTTCTCTGTGAGACAACCAAACTTGAGCAGGGAATACCACATTTCCTGAAGCATTTTTCTTGGGAGATATTTTGACTACAGATGGACCAGACTTCAGCTTCCCTGTTCGGAGCTTTGGTCCTGCTAAATCCATGAGAATTCGACAAGGTTTTTCCAGCATCTGGGAACTTTCTTTCACTCTTTTGATTATCTCACTCCAGATGCTAGGATTTCCATGAGCACAATTGATGCGAATAATGGAAGTACCTGCCTTGATGAGATCAGTGATAAATGTTTCATTCTCGGTAGCTTCTTGGCCAACTGTTACCATGATGTGAGTAGTTCTGCCATCTTGTAGACGGCCCAATAAGAACTCACTGTTGGAGGATGCCTTCTTCCTCATTGCTTGTATTGTGAATTTTCCATCATTCTGTGGGTCTAATCTTTTCTCTGTGAAAATTCCTTCACTAACACTATCGTTGGGGTTCAAAGAATTTGATTTCAAGGCCTCCAAAAGTCGAATACTGGCATTAAGACTTGAAAGAACGTGCAAATTGATAGTCTCCAAATTCATGAGACCGACCAAAGTGAGATCTTCTTTCAGTTGCTGAATGTCAAGGCACCTCAAAGCCAGATAATGTATCAAGTTTGTTGCACTATCCAAGTAATTTCTGAAAGGACCCAAGCATTAGAAGGTGAAAATTGAAGGAAGCAGAAAAAATAAAGATCAAGATAAGACAGAGAGCCTAGGTCAACAAGCATGTTTAACCACATAGTTTTTGCACAACCAAGATAATTCATAAAGCAATAAAATTAAAAGTTGCGTGTATCATAATTAAAGCAGGAAAGAAGCCAAAGATTTCAATTACTGAATGTTATTAGAATATCAGCTCGAGTAATGATGCATACAAAGGAGCATGAAACAATCTTTCACTTGTCAACACATATCTACATAGACACGTATGGATATTTCTATTACAAGATTATCATCAAAATTACCTGTGATCTTATAAACAACATTATGTAATGGTCGAATATCATAACACCGTATAAGCTAATTTGATTGTCTTCCATAACATGACCTCAACAATACACAACCAACGTTGTAAACAACAACAAAAAAGTACCTGTGACACAATTTGAGTTGAGAAGCATTCCATTGTTCAGATGCCAGTACATGCAAGTAAACAGCCTTTAACTTTTCAACAACACTCCCTTTACTGCCCAGATGCTCAACAGTCCGCAATAAATCCACTTCTGTACCCAAAACAGAAGAAACAATTTCTTCATCTGGGCCCTTCAAATTCTCATCATTTTCGAAAGGAACAGGCATTTCATCGCCAGTGCAAGTGCCCGAATCACATAATCCAGCTTGATCATTCTCATTAGGAACAGAAAAGGCAAAACTTTTCAGTTTCAACTTCGTCTTATGTAAACCAAACAACTGAATTACACCAACTTGTGTTCTAACAGGAAACCTCCAACTCAAAGTCACATTTATAGGCCTCCCCTTAGGCACAAACCCCAGGAACTCAGTACATTGAATGGCCTGAAAAACAAAAAAAGAAATTCGAATAATCCATCCATTCAAAATTCCATAAACACTAATAAAACTCCAAAAGGTGCAATCTTAGCCATGGGTGCCTGTAGGCCATAACAAGAACCCATGAACATATTCTATGTGGGTCCCAAATAGTCAAGATTGCACAGGCGCATCGCTCATAAATTTTTGCAATACTAATAAACAATTAGAGAATCAAATTTCCACAAAAAAAAAAAAATATATATATATATATATATATATATACTAAAAGATGAAATTCACTAAAAAGAACAAAAGGGAGTTAAGAGATTTACATACATGATGAGGAAGTCTTGAAGTTGGATTTGTGACTAGACTAGCTGAAAGTGAACTAACACCTGACATCTTTCTATGCCTTTTTCCAATATCAGCCAAAAAAAAATGAAAAAGAAATGAAACTTGTAGAAAAGTAAGGATCTTTGTAGAAAAGGGTACCTTTCTTTATAACAGATTGGTGAGGATTAATAGAGAGCAGAAGAGAAGAAGACGAGCGGCAGCGTTTTTGGTTTGAGAGGAAGCTCTGAATTTTCTGCATATAAAAAGGAGTGTGGTGGGCGTGTGCTAGATTCGATCCAGCTACATTACGTGGCAGAATCTAAATGGGGATTCGTAGGGCCCACTTCTTTAGTTGCCGATTTAATTTTGACGTTTTGTTGTTTCCTAAATCTAATCATGTAATAAGGCTACATTATATTGCAATTTTTTAAAAAAAAGAAGAAGAAGAAGAAGAAGAGCTTTTAACGTTTTTAATTTTGTTCGACGATTAGATTTAAAGTTTAATTGAGAATGGGATAATAATTATTTTTTAAAATATATTTTATTTATAAATATATTAAAATAATATTTTTTATTTTTAAAAATTATTTTTTGTATCAGTACATCAAAATAATATAAAAATACATTTTTAAAATATAAAAACAAATAGAAGTTTAGTCTTATTATTAACTTAATATTCATTTATATTTTATCCTATTTATTATTAAAATTAACTTTACATCTTTGACATAGTAATAGATTAATTTCCTTCCATGATAGATATTAAACTAGGTTTTAATATTATTAAAATTAATTTTATATCTTTGATATGGTAATTTCATTGTACAACGGATACTAATTACATTCTCCCTCACTTTTAATACTATTCCAGCCATCCTCATCTTTCCCGAAAATGGACTTGATTATTCGTGAAAATCAAATCTTTCGTGAAACGACTATGAATATATACAGGAGAAATGACAAGAAAATAAAAAAACAGAGAGTGAAATGCTAGTAGGATTTACGGGATTTTCGAAGAAGAGACGGCTGATATAGCTTATTAGAGCATCAGCAGCCACATCTTCTTTCCAATGGCTTTTGAGATCCACTTCTTTTTGTGGTATTATTAAGCTATCTTCCAACCAGTTTCAGATACAAGAAATAAATCTCAAGGAAACCAGCCATTCATGTCCAATTAAATTTGAGATGAGACAATATTGTAAGAGGTCACTCGCTACTCAAGCCAAAACCTCAACATCAAGTCTCTCACTGCTAGAATCTAGATGATAACGTTAAAAGCAAAAATTATGAATTAATAATAGCTGATTTGCTTACATTAAGGCATCAGTCCACAACAAAATCAGATAACAGTTGACAACCATTATCCACAAAACACAGCATCAGGGAATTATTAAAGATAGGTCTTGTACTAATCAAGTACGTGTAGAAACCATGATGATATATGCTAGAATAAAATTCTCACTAAACTATTAAAGGCTGAGCAAGTGCTCTCACATGTCACATGCATCTACATTTATACTAGTTTTAATCACTTGATATCTATTGCCCACTCACGAGAAATCCACCTTATCGTAAAAATCCAATGGCCAACGCCACTCAATAACTACAAAACGTGGAAGCAGTGCTTTTGCTGGGGGATCGCTGAGGAAGCTCACCTCCCTTGATCTTGGAGCAAGCTCACCTCCTTCTTCAAAAATGTTGGCAATGCAAAGGCAGCTGAGTGAACCTGTCAAGAAAATGTCACAAACAATATTCAGCTCTATTAAACAATATTCAACTCCATGACATGCAGTTACCATTGGTTCAACAAGGATATCAATGACAGAATCTCGTTTCCACGATATAAAGAAACAAGGAGATGGCATTAACATAGTATCAAACTTGAAGAAGGAGCTACTACCTCAGAGTTATAGTACTTGAGTTCTCTTTTATACTTGGTAGCACCTTCTAACTTCTCAATAGGATTGACAGGATTCAAGAACTCAACAGGCGGGCCCTCTGTTGAGCATAGGACAAACCCGATCAGGCCACTGCATGCCAGATAACAACAGACAGCAGGTAAGAATCATTTCATACTCTGCAACCTATTTCACCAAACCCCATTTGAATTTCCCTCATAAATTATTGAACAATGGCAAAACTGTGATGACAAAAATCAGGGAGAACATTTACTAACATTAACAAAAACCAAAATCTCAAATTCATGAGCACAAAGTGAGGTTACTCAGCATTGTGTTTTCATCTTAATCACAGCAAAGGGTGTGGTTGCAGAGCTGTATACTTCAAATGGCCATGATTAAAGCATCCATCGGTCCCACAATTGTCAGAAAAATACTTTTGAGATGAAGAATGCAAAAGCAAGTATGACAATAAATAGAGCTCATCATTACCTTGGATATGTTGGAACACTTGCCCAGGCATAATGAACAGAACCCTTAAATGTTTCACGGCAAATAGAGATCATATCCTCAATAAGATGTGTATGAAGCCACATACTTTCTGCCATGTTACAGAGGACACCACCAGGCCTTAATGCTCTAGCTATTGTCTCGAAAAATGGCTTCTCTACTAGCTCTTGAGCAGGACCTTAATCAAGAAGAGGAATACCATGAGCAACATTCCTAAATGCATTAAACCATAAAACAACGGAAGTTTCTCTGAAGATCACAGAAACCAAGTTTTCGAATAGTTCAGTTCTCAACTATAGAAGCAGATTAGGGAACTGAGAACCAAACAGTTATATCTAAAACCCAAACGATAGTTTCTAGCAAAAGTTTTCAAGCATATTGAACCAGAAACCAGAAGTCACACAAAATCCATTCATCTGCACAGTTCCGTAGTTCTGAAACATGATTCTACCTCAATCAGTCACAGGCCACACATTCCCTTCTGGTGTTATAAACTCTAAAGAAAAAGAACAATTATTCATATTCTAGAGCATACCTACAGGGTCTGAGGAATCAACAATAATAGCATCATACTTCCCTTCAGGAGTTGACCGGAGAAAATCTACAGCTGTAAAGTTTTCAGAAGCAAGATCAGCTAATATCAGTTCAATTCACTTCAATTAACCCAAGGAAAACTCATGCACAAATAATGAAGTCTTTATATAACTGGGACAAAGTGTAGAAAAAGGAACATGAAAATATTGTTTGTGCATACCATCACCCACATGAAGTCGGACCCGAGGATCCTCAAATCCAACAGCCAATTGTGGAAAAAACTTCTTAGACACCTACAGTATTTTGAAGGAGTTAGACGGAGCAGAATGGTACTTGTGATGCAAGAAGGGTTTCACCAAATCAGCACTTACATCTATAACCATCTGATCTATTTCACAAATATCAATATGTTCCACAGAACTATGGCGAGAAATTTCCCTAAGAACACCACCATCACCACCACCAACAACCAAAACCTGCATTATTAATTGCGTGAAATGAGAGTGAACCAAACATGAAAATGAAATTAATTACACAAAGTTCAAAAGACATCCAGGAACAAAATTTGAAACGACTAGATGCTGTTTCCATGCAACCAGTCAAATTTTGGCTGTGAGGTTACCAAAAGAAAGATAGATGGCAGAGAAACAAGGTATGATGACAGAAGACCTAAAACATTTCCATGAGGTTCTAAACAGGAAATACAAGAACTGAAGCCAGGTAAATTACTATTTCGAAACAACTACAATGGCATCTTATCAGGATTCATATCAGGTTAGAGGAAAGGCAATTGCATGCCATCTCATGAATTTCAGATTGAAGACTCCAGCTTATCTTAAACTCCAGTTTCATTCTACTCTCATTTTCTCACGCTTTTGCTATTTTATTTTATGATTTCAGAATGAAAGGCAACTTTATTTCTTTCTTTGGAATGGAAGTTGTAATATTTTGTTGACTGTGAGAAAAAGAGAAGTAATTGTTTCATCTTTCATTTCAAAATCTCCTCCTAAAGTTCCAACAAACAGGCACTTGGCATAAAAAAAAACATATATGTTGCAAAAATAACTACTCCGGACAGTAATTAACATACAAGAGGGTGATAGAGTAGCTTCAGCACATCTAAATCATTGAAAAGCAGAAAAAAAATAGCACTGTTTCATACAGTTTTGGGAGATGGAATCGAACAAAGGGGAAGATGGGCGATCATCTCCTGGTATGCGCATTCATCTTTCTCAGTCAATTGAACAATACCATCAAGAACAAGCACTTTCCCATATGATGTTGACTGCGAACAAACAACTCTGTATCAGCCAAATCATATAAAAACCAATGCAGCAAATCAAGGTAGACATATTAGCGCACACTCAAGGAGGGAGGGAGGCAAACAACAGAACAAGGAGATTTCATAAAATCAGTGAAGTATATAGAGTTGAGATGGCCGAACCTCAAAAACCAAGACCTCTTGATACTCTGACTTTCCCTTGTATAAAATCTCTTTCACTTCCAGTGTATGTGCTTCTCCTGCAGATGGATACCCAAAAACACAAACCATGGATACAGTGAGCAACTCAAAAAGAGACAGAGTAGCCATTTCTATTCATCGCAAGAAAATAATGAAAAGGGCAAAAATTTTTATAGATGATAAATAGTCAATATAAGGCAACATTTTCTGCAGGAGATAAAAAGAAAATATAAGTTAGCATAAAAAGAACTCTGTTGTGGGAGCTAAATGCGGCAGGTTGGACCTCTGGCATTCTCTGTTCCTAATATTTTTTTTTTCCCAAAGGTTCTCTGTTGTGCAATGTTTTAAAATTAATTTCAGCAATAAAAAGGGTCACAAAATGATATTGGGAGATTTCTATTCACATCACAAATTTCAGAATTCAATACAAAAATATGAAGTTGCAGGTGATTTACTGTCATCGGTAAAACACAACCCAAATAAGCATAGAAAAGATCAACAAGTGAAGACATTATTGCATTCAATGGACATGCATAAGAGGAGTGATACATACCAGGCCACATGGGGTTGTTGAAGTAAACCTTTTTGCTAGTTTTGCCTACAAAAAAAGAGGGTCATCAATAGCAACCAATTTAAACCAAAATATCCCCAAATAAATAACAAGAAAACAAAAAACTGGAACTGGAAAAGGAGAGAAAATAAATAAAAGATACCAGCGCAAGAATGAGATTCCGAGAACCACCCAGAAACAACAGTAGAATGGCATTTTGCGTCAAGCTCAGGGGCAGAAGCCCTAGCCTTCAGGCAACAAGAAGGAATAGCCTTCTCTGAACCATTCCCATTATTCGCCTTCCCATCCATAGTCTTCTGGCATTCCAAACCTCTTCCTGTGCCGCCCTCCATAGATTATCCTTTTCTTCTCCTGCTCCAGCCTCTAGACACCACACAGAATTCTGAAAAATCAGTAAATACAAAACACAAAGGAAAAGTAAAAAACCAAAAACAACACTAATAATAGTGGTTAATCAATGATGGCAAAATCAAAACTTAACACATAGACACCTGCAAATTCAATCATTCAAAACATGATGAGTAAAGATTACCAAAAGAACTGTATGAAACTGTATGCAGTACCAAGCAAGTAAAAAGGAGATCAATTTATATAATAATCAAAACCCATCCTCAGAAAGGAAAGCCACATTATTTTCACAAAGTAAAGATTGAAAAGGATTCTCCAAAGAAAATTTTTAAGACGATGAATATCATTAATGAATAAACACCACAATGATCACAGGACAAGAGTCATAATAATCAATAATTTCCAAATTAGTGATTGATTTAGTACCAAATAAAATACAAGAATCTATAATTAAGATTCTGATTCGGAAACAAATGCTAATTTCTCTGAATATCCGAGAAGCAATAGTTCATTTCCATTTTGAACAATATCACAGCATGCAAAGCGATACAACTTGAGAAGAAAAGGAAAAATTAAATATTACTATCTGCACAGAAATAATTTATTAAGAAAATATTAAAAAAAGAACAAGAAATGTCTAAAAGAATGAGATCATGAGTTGGGTTCTTAAAAAAATACAAAATAAAAGTCAAATTCAACTAGTACAACCTTGTTCATTAAGCACGACAGCAACAAAAAAATATAAACAAAAAAGGGTCTGTTTGGTTCCCGAGAAAAAATAAAATAAAAAAGAATAATATTAACATTTTTTTACTACCAACAGTAGTTTTCTTTATGTTCTTTTCTTTCTTTCCTGAAGAAATTAATAAAAAAGAACAAGAAATCATTTTTTTCTCGAGAAACAAACAAGAAAAGGCTAGGTTTTACTAAAAATGGCACAAGAAACAAAGCCTGTAAAGTTGCAAAAACCTTCACTAATTCACTTAGAAAAAAAAAACCCAAAAATGAAAAAACTAGAAAAAAGTCATAAAACAATACAGTAATGAATGGAAAAAAAAAACTTAAGAGAGAGAGAAAGAAAGGTTCTTGCCTGGTGTAAATGTCAGTGAGAGAAATGAGAGAGTGTATTATCGTTGCTAATAATACTATGAGGCTGAATTTGTGTTGATCAGGAAGACAAAAGTGGAAGGGAAATGACAGAGAAAGGCAGAGAGTGTCTCCCTTTCGTCTTTCTCTTCTTCTGATTCTCTCTTTTGCAGGCTTTAATGGCGTGTCGTGTTCAGCTTGCAAGCTCCTCGTACATATATAGACGGGTCTGTGAAGGGTTGAACGCACAGGACAACTAAGCCCATGGTTAATTTAACTGTGCATGACTTGGTTTGTAGCCCATCATTTGTATAAAAATTATTCAAAAAATATATAATTTGTTTTTTTTATTTTAAAAATATTTTTTTTTTTATTTTTACTTTAAACTATTTTTTTTAATTTTTTGAATTATTTTGATATATTAATATTAAAAATAAATTTTAAAAAATAAAAAATATTATTTTAATACATTTTTAAGCAAAAAATACTCTAAAAAGCAATCACTACCACAATACTAAACAAGTTTTAGTAAAAAAAATTAATTAATTAAATTGACTTGTGATCTTTTTGTCTCAATTTAAACAATATTGTTTTTACTTTTTTAATTAATTTATCTATTACATGAGTTGAAACTTGCTACACATCAAGTTAAATAACTATGCCGGGGTAACTCTAAGAGGTGTAGTTCAAGTGGTCAGACTCTAGATTTACTCCCTAGAAGTCACCAGTTTGAATCTCATAAACCTTAGGGCCACTGAAGGCTTACATTGTCGTTAACTTCAAGGCCCGTAGGATTAGTCAAGATATGCACAAACTGACTCAAACATCCACGTTAATAAAATAAATAAAAAAATTATGCCCGGGTCAATTTTTGCGCAAAAGAGAGTGTGGAAAATGCAATCTTGCTGTAGCAATCCACACAAGAAAAATATCAAGCATGCGTATGCTTTGAGCAGACAGAAAAGCTTGCACTTTAACTTGACACCAGAAGTGTGGAATCACTTTGTTAATGCTACAAGACGTAATCATATTATTATATGTGATATGGTGTTAGTCTATTAGATGATGATAAAGGAGAGTACTTTGAGGAGAACCAACAAATAAAATAAAAAAAAAAAGGAACAATTCATCATATTGTTGTCCTTTTAGCTATGATTGGAGATCGAACGATTTATTTTTTTCCCTCTTTTTTAACGACATATCTAAAGCTTTTTTGATAAGAGCATATGAACAACTCATCTTATTCTAGTCTTTTTAGAAATATATTTCTTGTTATTTTTTATAATATTTTTTTGTTTGAAAATATATTAAATTAATATTTTTTTATTTTTTTAAAATTTATTTTTGATATCAACACGTTAAAACTATCTAAAAACAATAAAAAAAAACAATTCATCATATTATTATCCTTTTATCTATAATTGGAGATCAAATGATTTATTTTTTTTCTCTCTTTTTTAACACCGTATCAAAAGCTTTTTGATAGGAGCACAAGAACAACTCATCTTATTCTAGTATTTTTAGAATGTGATTGAGAATACAACAGTAGATGTTTTTTATAGTGTTTTTTTGTTTAAAAATATATTAAAATAATATATTTTTTATTTTTTAAAAATTTATTTTTGATACCAACATATCAAAACGTTTTAGAAATAATAAAAAAATAATTTAAAAAAAATCAAGTTTTTATTTAAAACA
>Ga0307511_10002423_pt1 | contig 19495 bp, 28 predicted proteins | sample 13_EM_MG_FD_200266 | JGI IMG/M metagenome (GOLD analysis project Ga0307511, IMG submission 200266) | Populus trichocarpa ectomycorrhiza microbial communities from riparian zone in the Pacific Northwest, United States - 13_EM | ecosystem: Host-associated > Plants > Roots > Unclassified | place... | reverse complement strand
ACCGCGTGTTTTCCTGATGGGGTGGCACTTTAAATAAGTAGGCGCGACTCCTGTTTTTGAAAGGCGGTGACTTGGGCTGACTCGTCACCCGTACTGGACTGCCTGTGGACGTGTCTTTGAACGACGCTGGTTGTGGGGGCGGTGTCTGCACGTTGTGCATCGCTCTGTTCTTCAACCCGCACGTGGGGTGTTTACCATGGCCATAGGTCGATTGATTGTCGAGATACGCAAAGCACCGCTTAACTGGCACTTGGATGACCAACCCACGGGTCCTCGGCTTTTTACCTCGGGAAGAATTGGTGTAAGGAATGAAATCCATACCTCACCTGCTTCAACCGCTGAATCAGAGTCTTCCCGACTGTCAGTAGGCGGATGACTGGCTCGGAGTCTTGAGTTGAGAGCAACGTCATGTTTCAGTGGGTATGGACGTGTCCAACATAGGAGGCGACGATGGGATAGGACAGGGTGCAACCCAGGAGTGTCAAAGGTCAGCGGGTGCACGACCCACACGCCGTTTGTGGGCATCGGCCACCGTAGCGTGCCAACTGTGTCAACGATGTGGATATTGGAAAACATGGCACGTTGTCGTGCACGCGTTCGAATTACGTCAACCTCCCCGAGATCGCAATTCGCTGTTAGGCGCCAAGCCGTGACACCTCCAGACTCATGTCGAGCAACAGATCTACCATTTCACAACATATCTCGTGAATTCCCGATCTACGCATCACAAACAATGGCCCTGGGGCAGGATAACCGTCTCACTTGACGCAGGCAAATTCTGAGCCCGCCACCGTGTTGGGGAGGCAACGGTTGGGAATTGATTCCGGTGTCTCCCACTTGCAACTCCGAAGCGTTGAAATCGTGGGAAATCCCGCCCAGTAACCACGTGAGCGAAAGAACCTCTGGCCACACACCCACACACGAGCTTACCGACGCTCCCCTTGCACTAAGCGACTGACACCTCGCGGCCCCAAATGACTCCCAAACAAGCTTCGCAGGTGTGTCTCCTCATTTCCTGGTAGACGAACCGGCTCTAAGGTGTCTTTAGATGGCGCTGAAGCGCATCCACAAGGAAATAGCAGATATCAAGAAGGAGGACTTAGGAGGGATGACGATTGAACCCACGGACAACCTCTTCCTCTGGAATGCCTCAATACCTGGTCAGGAAGGCAGTCCGTACGAAGGGGGTCTCTTCCGCCTCGAGATACATCTTCCACATGATTACCCGTACGTCGCGACAGTTTCCACCGTCCTAAAACTTCTAACGTTTCGTCATGGCTCACCAGATTTTCAGCTCCCAAGATCCTCTTCTTGACACGGTACGCACCACGGCCGAATCGCCCGACCCACCCACTCAACTTCACACCTTATTCAGGATATACCACATGAACATATCTGATCGTGGTTCCGTTTGCATTGATATTCTCAAGAATCAGTGGTCACCAGCCCTCTCAATATTCAAAGTAATACTGTCCCTCTCGTCCATGCTTACGGACCCGAATCCCCGTAAGTAAGCGACCTTGATCCCACTCGCCTGCCTCCTGACCGAGGCTCCTTACCTACGTCCGATCGTTAGAGGATCCACTTGGTAAGCCACCCCGCTCGTACCCGCAACCACTCCGAGTGATCTCTGACACGCTATTTGTCATCACACCAACAGTTCCGTCAATTGCTACAGAATATGTGAGGAACAGGAAACAACACGATAATAACGCAAGACACTGGACAGAAATGTACGCACGGCCTGGCACCTCACCGCCACCGACGTCGCCCCCACCGTCTGGTGTGGGCCCAGGCCCGGTAGGACCATCCTCACGATTTTTCACCATCCCCCTCCTTGATCACCAACGTTTGTTCGACTCGGTTCAATCACGATCAGGGTCAAGAACCTCGTCCGTACCCCCCTCACAAGCATCCACACCGAGCGTCACAGACACAACGAATGACCCAATTCTCATCGAATCCGATGGTGAAGATAACTCAAACGGCGGTTCATCACAGCTGGGACCCACTACCCGTAAACGGAAGCGCGAGGAACCAGATAATGATTCAGGTAAGCAGGGGAAGCGAGGGAGGGGAGAGTCGGGATCAAATGTTGCCGGTCCGAGCTCGAACCCGAGTGACGTTATCGTCATCGAGGACGATGATTAGGAGCATTTGGAACACTCTCTCGCACTGTCCGCATTTTTGTTTGTTTTCCAATCTTACAGCATCAGATCTTATTTCCGCATGGTACCATACATCTACAATCGTTATTCGCCTCCTACACAGGTACTCTATATGAACATCGTTATTCTCACGTTGCCGCAAGAAAACAAGTGCCGACTTCGCACGGTTTCTCATGGATCCCTCACGACCAGGAAAATCTCACGCTCGAGCTTCTCAGTGACGAGAGGGGTCTGCTGAGGCGTTGTGATGTTAAAACTGGGCATTATAGTAAACCCTGTATGACAATTACCGATGAAGAATATGAACAAACAGAAAATTTACAGTACAGATAAATCCCGAGGGACATGCAAAGGGGTGACAAGCGGTACATTAAAATGGACAACAAAGGACCAACAAAAAACAGAAAAAGACTGATTTATTGGTGCTTCCAGCTGGTGATGCCGGTAACGAAGTCCATCTCGGAAGCGGGGATCCACTTGGTCTTGAACCAGAACTTGTATCCGAAGAACAAGCAGAAGAAGACTGGGAGGGGGATGTAGTTGGTGATGAAGGACGCGGTGTCCCAGTTACCCTTGAGGAAGACGCCCCAGTCGGCGAAGAGGATGATGATCGTGGTCCAGAGGATCCCCCACCAAGCGGCGTATGGCATGAGTGCGCTGTGCCATGGGAGGTTGTCGGGGCTGATACCCTGAGCCTTCAATCCGTCTCGGAATCGGAGACCAGTGAGGCAAATACCGAGCCAGTTGAACATTCCAGAGACGGCGCTCATGTTGGCGAACCAGCCGAAAACGGTGTTCGAGGACTCGGAGACGGCCATGTAGGATAACCCGGAGAGAGCGGCGCAAAGGAAGACGGCGTAAATGGGGGTTCCCTTGGCGTTGGTGCGGGTGAAGATCTTGGGGGCTTGACCGGTTTTGGCGAGACCGTACAAGGCACGGGAAGAGGTGTACAAATCGGAAGAGCCAGCAGACCAAGCGGAGGCTAGAGCGATAAGTTGTTAGGAGTCACGCATACAAGGGAAGGGAAATCGCAGATGACGTACTCAAGAAGCAGGCGTTAGCGATGCTGGGAAGGGCCTTGATTCCAGCCCTCTGAATGGCAACGACCCAGGCGGAGGATGCGGCGTTACCGGTGCCAGTGACGAGGTTGGGGTCATTGTATGGGCAGATCAAACCGAGGATGAAGACACCGATGATGTAGAACAAGAGGATACGGACCCAAACGCCACGAATGGCTTTAGGAATGTTCTTGGTCGGGTTGCGGGTTTCGGCAGCGGTCATGCCAAGAATTTCTGTCCCCAGGAAGGAGTAGGCAGCACCGATCAAGACGGACCAGAAACCGGCGAAACGACCCAAAGATCCCGGGATACCCTCGTACTGGGTGAGAGCACCGGGGTTGTGCTGTACAAATGTGAGTTACTCTCCTAGCTGGCGTCTAGAGGACAGAGCAAAGCTTACCCAGTAGCGGAAACCGAGACGGTCATGGTTGGGGGCACCGCCCAAATCGATAACGAGACCGAGGATGATGAGACCAATGATGGTGATGACTTTGATGGAGGCGAACCAGAACTCGCATTCACCGAAGGCGCGGGTTCCCAAAAAGTTGATGACGATGACAACGATACCGGTTATGGTGATCCATACGGCATTGTTGATCTTCTTGTCCCAGTCTGTGATCGCGCCATAAGCGTTATCAGCACCGGGTGGAATGCGTAGAGAAATAAGCGGGCAAGAAGATGGGGAAGACACGCACAGTTGATGAGGACGGCGGCAGCGGACAGCTCAGCAGGAAGGGTGATCACCCACGAATACCAATAGTTCCATCTAAAAATAGAACGCGGGTTAGTCCGAACTGGGTAATGAAGAATGATCGGTGGCGTACCCCATAGCAAAAGCCATCGCAGGGTCAACAAATCGTCCGGCAAGCGTCACCTGGCCACCGGGTACGGGGAGGAGAGTGGTCAACTCGCCCAAGCACAACATGACGGCGACACAGGCAGAAGAGACGATGGCATAACCGAGCAGAAGACCCAGAGGACCACCGGCAGCGAGCGACCTGGCGGTTCCCAAGAAGAGACCAGTACCGATGACACCTCCAATGCTAGTGACAGGTCAGCATACCGGAGAAAGGCGCGGGGGAAAAATGAACTCACGAGATCATCTGGGCATGACGGTTCTTCAATCCACGCTGGAGCTCGCCCTCGCCGCCTTCTTGACCAACGGCCTCCTTCTCGGTATGGTCGATGGATTTTTTCTCGTATTCTTCAGACATCTCTGGTCGAGTCGTAGAAGGGGGATAGGGGGGAGGGGGGTGTGAAAGCCGTTTCTCGGGGCAAGAGACGACTTTACGGCCGGACTGTGGCGGGGTTCTCTGAGGGGAAGAGAGGGCACAAGGGTCGACATTCAGAAGGAAGCGTCCGTTTAATAAATAGTGGTTGACGTGAAGGGAGAGCGGGAAGGATGTTACCGGAAGCCCGAATCAATCGCTCAAATTGGAGAAGATTGATATCGGGGAAGGATTCTACCGACGAAGGATCCAACCACACGACCAACTGAGACCTCCTCGTGATTCTTCAGTTGCACCAGATTTCCAGGCACAGCACTCGTCCACGCGTAACATCCAATACCCCGCTAACCGGTCCTTCTCATTGATCGCGGAGTGATCTACCGTGCGAAAATGACCAGACATTGATGCAGGGCCACACAACCGCTCCAACCACATCCCTCTTTCTTATCTTGTCATCTTCTCGCCTTCTGTCCCGCGAACAGCCTCGTCTAGCAGTAAACGCTTCTGTATTCTATCCTATTACTACCCTCTCAACTACATCACCGCAAACATCCCCTTCGCGCAGTATTAGATGAATATATCCTAGAGTTAATGTCCGAGTATAGTTGTTACAGCAACAGAAGCCTGCTGGTGGCTGTGCAGACACAGCCGGGGAAGGGTGAGATGACCAGAACGACAATTACCAACACGCCGGATATGGCGGCACACGATGAGAAAGGAAAGATAAGGCAGGTCAGATAGCCGGGGGGGAAGAAGCACTTCGATCAGACCCAATCAGGAATGCCCATAGGCGTGCGAGCGATAGCGGGACCGGAACAGTCGGAAGCAGCGGTCGGTTGAGCCCACCAGTTCCCAGTATTAGACATCAGCGCAATCCAGCGAGCTTTTTCCTGAGGAGCGGCAGCATCTTTCGTCAAAGCGCGTCGATCTCCATTACCCGTCTCGATCGCCCGGTCCTCGTCCTGCGACCTTCGAAGAGCGTCTTGTTTGTGAGCCTCTGCCAGAGTGATCAGCGGTACATGACTAAGTCCAGTCCCAGCGTGAGCGAGCATCTGAGTACGAGACTTGATAGCATCTGTAGCATCCTCTTCAAGTCGACGTGCCCGATCGCGCTTGGCAGCTTCGGTCAGGCTGACAAGCCGAACAGTTGCGATATTTCCATTCCCAGCGTTGATCTTGAGTGAATCGACGGAAGCAACGGCGGAAGGTTGTGGCGGTGACCGGGGCAGAGGAGGTCTGGGCTCGTTGACCGCATCGCGTTTGGCTTTCTCGGTCTGTCGGGCCTGGTCCAAGCTTATGAGAGGGACGATCCAGTTCGTTGGTGCCACGACAAGTCCATCTTCCCTCGCGGCCACGGCAGCAGTAAGAGATGGCTTCTCTTGCCGGTTCCGTCCTTCGAGGGCTTCCTTCTCCAAAAGGGTTTTCAGACGGGCTAGGCGTTCCTCCTCCTCGCGCTTCGCTTGTTCCTTCCTCCGGACGATCTCAGCGACCTCGCGCTTCAATCGCCTGACCTCGCGCTCGACTTGGATCTCCTCCTCCAACGCGCATCTGGCAGCGTTGTCCCTTCTCAAGGCCTCGCGTTGTTTGGCCTCTTCCAAAGATATCAAAGACACAGCTTCGAGGAGCTTCTTGGTGCTGTCGCCGCGGATGTCAACAGCGACGACGCTGTCATGCTTCTCCCGCGGACCGGAAGCAATAGAAGCAGCGGGAAGCGGAGGTGGGACGACATCAGGATCGAGACAGGTGGGGATGAGACCGCGTGGAACAGCGTCACGTTGTGATTTCCGGACGAGGTTAGAGACCGGGCCAAAGTAAAGACTGCCGCCCGTGAGCCGGTCCCCGTGAGACTTGTGATACATGCATTCAAAGCCTCGCTTGGTGATGCTTGGCGTTTGGCTTGCGACCTCGAGGGAGACGAGTTTGGGTGCCCTCGATCCCCAGTGGGTTTCGCCGAGGAAAGCAATCGATGTGACGCTCGGGTTTCCTTTTCTGTGCATCCTGTGTTTGGGGGGAACGGCCGGAGAAACTGGAGATAATGGAGCGGAGCCGGATCCGAGTGGAGGCAGGACGGAGCGGTGCTGATTGTATGCGTCGAAGGAGAGGGCCACAGGTTTGGATAAGATTCCCATGATGCGCGTGGTGGCGTGTGGTGTTACCTGCGGAAAACACCAAATGAGCATCCCGGTGGCGAACGGATATGGACAACAAAGGGCGGGAGGGCTCAATTCAAGTCGCCGAACACTGACCGGTGCAAATAAAAGAGAGGTATTAAGGTGGTGTAGTAGTATTGAAAATAGGAATGAATGGTAAGGAGCGTGTAGGATGCGTTCTGAACGCCAAAGGAGTGACTTTGATTAGATGAATAGAGATGGTTCTTTCTAGTGCCGCCTGAGCCAGTTCAAGTGAGAGAACCGAGAGAACAGCCAACGAGGAGCACAGCCGGTAGCACAGGCGAGCGAAGAAAGACGGTGGTGGTGGGACAGAGGAAACCAGGAATGGCGGAACATTCAGCCACAGACGCACCCGTCATCCGGCCTCTGGTTTGTTTTTCAACCAAGCTGCACTACGACCTGAACCTGGTCGGTTCCGCGAACTTCCAGAACCCACGGCCGTCGGAAGGAAATCTCGTAGATCTCATGGATCCACACTGGCAAAGCTTCTACCGGTGGTGCTGAGGGAAGAGCCATCCTGTGGGCTTTTGAATTCCACGGAACTGATCAGACCGAGATCAACTCGCTACCAGAAGCGGCGGTTACAATGGACCGAAGTTGCGTACCTGGATCAATACTCAAGTACTCACTAGCACAATCTCGGTGGGTTCTCTCGCCTTGCGTGGATGAGTGAAGTGTGTGCGTGGGTTTGATGAATACAAGCGGATGTATTTGCCGTTCAATCCGTTTCAAGCGATTGCTTCCCATCGGTCTTTTTGACCACGTCGAGAGCTTTTCAATTGGATCGGGTAATTTCTACTTGAGAATCCTCGTGTGCGCATAGCTCGGCCCACACATCCGGACTCTGACGACTCTGACGACGACTCCACGGGGGGGGAGCGATCCTGGAGTAACCTCTCCCCAAGTGAAGTCACCTTACCCCTCATCATGCTCCTAACCGTGGAGAGAGCTCCACCCTGGCCAGAATAAAACAAACATCGCTCGCTCTTCGCCCACTCCCCATCGAAACGAAAAACTATCATGTCTGACCACACACATCCCAAACAATCTTCCGCACGGCCCGGTGTTGGTACCAGAATCAAGTAAGTTCCTCCTTCGTGGACTCGGAAACCTGACCTAATGTATCTAAATAGAGGCGTCTTCGAGACCGCTCACGGCATCGGCGAGAATGTTCGCGGCCGAACACTTGGGGCCATCGACAGCCTGACAAAGTCTGGCTCGCCCGAGAGCACCTCTCGTAACACCTCCATGGCCGACCGTGGCCGCATGGAAGCCGAAACGGGTATGGCTCACATATACGGTTACCCTGACCCCAACGCGGAAAATGTATCCCACAACGAACCTGGTCGCCTGCCAAAATCTACTACCACCGGAACCCCCGGGAACGGTCACACGACTGGAACGGAACCCGGGACGGGTGTCACAGAGGACGATTACCGCGGACCTGGTGGCGTGAGGAAAGACACTGGGAGAGAGACCACTGGGTATGGAGCGGGTGACGGGAGTGGTTTACCTGGTGGTCATACGACTAAAACGGGACCAGGGACCGGTATCACAGAGGACGATTACCGCGGACCTGGTGGCATGGGGACTGGGAGAGGGTCCAATGGGTATGGAGCGGATGACGGGAGTGGTCGACCTGGCGGTCACACTACTGGAACGAAAATTGGTACCACGGAGGGCGATCACCACGGACCTAGTGGCGTGGGGAGAGACACTGGGAGAGAGGCCAGTGGGTACGGAGTGGGTGACGGGAGTGGGCGACCTGGCGCTCAAAACTTGGAGCAACAACCTGCGATCGACCGAAACACGGAGATGGATCCCAGCGCTGACCCCACAAGGCCTGGCCTATCTCCCAACCGTGGTCCTCCCCGAGGCGCTAGCTACGGGGCGGCAAACCCGCCGACGTCGCAGGCTGGGACACTTACTCCCGCTGAGCAGAAGGTGGAACGAGATTCCCCCCCTGAGCTGCCGCCCCGACCCGAAGCTCAAGCCGCAGATAACGACCAGCGTGGACAGATAAATCAATAGATCGTCCTACACCGTAGTCTTTCCAACGAGCCGCAAGCACCATCTGTATCCTTCCACCCTCCAAAATTACTTTGACCCATCAATATCGCACTCCTTCCAACACCCAACGGACTCGATCAGTAAGCGTCCTGATGGTCTCCAAGTGTTCCCCCTTGTGCCTTACTTGCAAATGAAATTCGTGTCTCGCTTCGTCCTGCTGCCGTCGGTGGAACGATTCAAGACAGTGTTTGACGTTTCGAATGATAGAAGCGAGCGGCGGTTGGTGGTTCCTGGACGCGAAAGGAAAAGTCGAATGAGCGCTGGATGTGGGCTCGCTACCGGAATGCGCCTCTATGGACCCCTCTAATCCATGGAGTACCATATGCCAAAACGTCGACCAGCTAGCCGGGACCGAACTAGATTAGCTTGGGCGACAGGAATAGAACGGAAGCTTCGGATCGATCTTGCGCTCACTTCCAACCTGCGTCCTTCTCGAGGACGTCCTGGACGATGTTCATCCATTCTACCTCCCACTCTTGGTTCTTGGCGTTGGAGGATAGCAGTTCTTTGACGTCTTGTAGCTCTCGTTCGACGTCAACGATCCTGCGGCAAATCGCGTCGTACATCGAGGGCAGGTTGACCGAGTTACACCAGTTGTGGTTGATCGAGATGCAAGCAGTGAGGTTCTCGACGGTGTGGTACCAACCACTGGGACTTTGGGAATGGGCCAGGGGTAAGCTTTTGCAGGAGAACTCGACTGGGGGAATGCAACATACACGAAGACGGTCTCCCCCGCCTCTTGGACCAATTCTATCCCAGGCTGCTTTCTAGCCCCGTCATCAGGCGTCCAGAAGGTCCACAGCTTTCTTCCAACGACATTCGTAGACCAAGAGTACGAGTCATAAACATCTTTATGGAAAGGCGTGGAGGTACCTCGGATCCCAAGATAAACGAATCGGAAGTCATCGTCGGTGAACGTGCAATAGTGGTAATTCAGCCAATCATCGGCGAACAGGTGTGGTGTGGTGTAGAAGGGTCGGTTCGCAGGGTCGTGGGAGACCCAACGAGCGAGGTGCCAGTCCTTCACGTACAGCAACCGTTGGTCTTTTTCATGCTCGGCGCTCAACCATCCTCGTATAACCTCGCCAAGGTTGACGTCCTCCGGACACGGGTCCGCGGGCGGGGCGCGACAATTGGTGACAGAGACGGTCTGTGCGCCATAGGCGTTGGCAAGGTAATCCCAATTGATGCCGCCCGCCTTTCCCCAAAGGTGAAACGCAGGCCAGGATTCTGTCAGATCTTTCCCGATCAATGCAGGGCGGTTTTTAATGAGATGGTCGTTGAGGAAGTGGACGTAGGTGGGAGAGTGATCAAGCCTGCCGATGACGGCGGGGGGTGTCCTGCAAAAAACATAGGTTCATTAACGAAGGCGCAGGAAGCTGCTGTTCCTGGCGACTCTGCACGTACGCGCCTTCTCGTGGCGTCATTGCCTTCAAAGCTTGTGGAAAGCTTCGAGGGCGCCAGGGTCGATCAGATTAGCCGTGCTGCGCGGCAGGGAACAGCCGAACAATTACAAGGGCGTGGAATCGCAAGCCCGACGGATCCTCGGCAAAACCAGTCGCTTGTGGTTCCCCAGTGGCTGTCAGCAGGGGAACTTGACGGACAGTTGGGCGGCACCCGCCCAATGTCCCTACTAGGGGTGCAGCCCAAAAGAGGCCAGGATGGCAACGCCAAGTGCGAATTATGTAACTCGCGCTGGAGGATTTGAAGGGACCGAGAATCCTCCCCCTCTCTCTCTTCAACCACGACCACCTCTCTTCAGCCTTCTCAGCCGCAGACTACCCACAGTCTTTTCGTTCTTTGCCTCAACACTCTCCTTTACTTTCCCCAACCATGTTCTTCCGCTACCTAGTTACCGCCGCCATTGTTTCTGGTGAGTACCAATAGTTCTCGCGCGTTGCGGGCAGCTTCCTAATTTCCCCGTTCCACAGTCGCCGCTGCTGGCACTTGCACCCGCGAATATACCACCAAAGATGGAGACTACTGTGACAAGATCTCAGCTAGTGAAGGTGTCTCCACGTAAGTTCATTTCAGTTTCGTCCTCCCCCCTCTCGGCTCCGTTCTTACGTCGGTTCCTCGCCTATCACAGATACCAGCTGGCTGTTATTAACTACGGTATCATTAACGAGGACTGCTCGAACCTCATCGTCAACCAGAAGATCTGCTTGGGATATTCGGGCGAAGACTGTACCACCGTTTACAGTACGTTCCATACTCAGTTCCTCAACCGTTCATTCGCTCACTCCACCTCCTAGCCGTGGTTGGGGGTGATACCTGCGAGGCTATCGCCACTGCTCACAAAGTGAACACCACTCTCCTCCACGAGAACAACCCCCAGATCGATACCGAATGCAGCAACATCTACATCGGTGAGGTTCTCTGCGTCGCCGACAAGGTCGTCGTTCCACCTCCTGCTGGCGACAAACCGCCCACCGTTCCTCCCACCGCCACCCTGGCCAACCCTGCTCCCTCCCCCTCCAGTAGCCCGGCCAACCCCGCCAAGACTCCGGAGCCCCACCACGACACTCCCAAACCAGAGGACCAGGATGACAATGATGATGATTTGCCTTGGTGTGATGAGCTCTAGACACCTAACTTTATATCATAGCGCATCGTGATGTTCCAGTATACCCTCCGTGAATCACATCTACGGCTCTTGCAAGGTTTATTATCAGTGGAGTGGTGAGGTGTGAATAGTGCTAGTATACAATGTCGATGCCCAAACTATCGTTTTCCGCGACCATAACCTTAGTTGCTGCTCTCTTGTCGTGGTGCCGATCCTTTGCAAATGGTTCCCTGGGCACCAGTTCTCGGTTCTGGGCCGAATCCAAGGCCGAGTCTTCCAAATCCTAACCTGAATGCTTCGTACACAGACTCGTGAGGGGCGGGGTGAATCGAATTTATGGTATGGATGAGGATGAGGCCGGTGAGGGGTGAGAAGCTGTACGTCCAGTCGACTTCCCATTCGGATTTGGCTCCACTCACCCTCGCCAGCCCGGATACACCTATTCGCATCGATAGGGACCTATCTCGGCTCTTTCGGAGTCGGTTCGAGGAGAGGGGAGAGGGCGATGGTGATGGTGGCCCTGTCCGTACGCTGAGCAAGTCGACCTGGAGGTCGGAATAGAGGGCGTTGAGCGTGTGTCGGACGAATCCTGACGATGTTATGTATAGTGGTGCACCTGGGCGACTTTGTCGGTGCAATTCCGGCGGAAATTGGTGCAATTTACTCACCCTGAATGTGTAGCGTCCTCTCGAAGCCTTTTGGGGTGTACACGAGCTGAACCTTGGAACTGTATATCGGTTCGATATCTCCATGCGTTTCCAACTCGTCGGTTATACACTCCTCCGCCGACTCCGCCCGTGATTTTCCGGTGACGAGGCTGCCTACTCCTTCTACAACGCCGAGCACTCCAGTCCCATTCAGAGCGTGATGCTTCCGAGACCGCGAGGCATCCACGATGTCGGGCAGTTTCGATTTGTCTATCGAGAGAACGAGTCCGGTGGAGAAGAAATGAGGCAGGGTCTCTGTGAGGACGCTTATGGCCCTGCCTATGAGACGGATCCTAGGAGGGTAGCTTCCTTGAGACGAAATGTGGGGAAATTTGGAAGGTGGCTCACCTGTCCGGGCCTCCCACTCTGCGTTGGATATGGCTTCTGGTTTCCTGTGTTCATGGTTGAGAGTGAAGAAACGAGAGGTGGTGAATGCTCTCTCCGACACCGGCCGGAGGCAGCATTTCCGGGCGAGCATGTGAGCGTAGATAACTCAAATGGATGGTCGATCGGATAGGGTTTAGCGACCACGGCGCGTTACGTCACGCGTCGGCTGTAGCGGCTCTTTCAAATATGCGTCGAGCGAAGGTCATCAAGAAGGAAGAATCTGAAGACCTCTCTACCCTTTTTGGCGACTTTGACTGGTCTCAGCTCTCCCAGACTCAGTTTGACGACACCCAGGTCGGCACCCAACTGGGGACTCAGCCGGAAACTCAACAGGAGACTCAGGCCGAAACACAAACCACGCTCATCGGAGGTCCCTCGCTCGCCAAATTAGCTCACAAATCGGTCTCGCCTCCGGTCCGAACTATCTCTACCGAGTCTGGAAGCAGCACCCAGACCAACGACTCAGCCAAGACTCTCGTCGTCGATGACGAGGATGTGGACCTCAGGGTATTACTAGAAGGAGCCGAGAACTTCGACTGGGACGACTGGGGAACGGACGAGGAGAACAATAGTCTCACTACCCCGAGGAAACCCAAAACACCCTCCAAAACCAAGAAGTTCACTCCTGTGAAGCCAAAGAACCTCAAGGGGATGGCAGTTGCGGGAGGTGGCGGTGGATTGGTGATCACTCCGCCACCATACACAAAACCGTGTAAGAGGTGCATAGTCGTGAAAGTCGACGACTACAGGCAATTGGGTGATGTGGCGAAGGTGAGCAGACTGCTTCATTCCTTCCCTTGGGTTTTTCCGTCTCGCAGTGGAACTTGTATGGGTTGAGCGGGGCATATCATTACCTGATGCCCGGCCAAGCGTCCGCAACCCCTCTCGAGGGCATCCTCCTGGGGTTATGTGGTTGGCTTCTACTAGAACCGTTTCCCATACGATGTCGGCCTTTTGACTGATGGGAATATCCAGAAAGTGATAGTAAAGGTGGCAGAAACGGAGGAGCACAGGATTGTTGTCCTCCGAGATACGTGGGTGAATACGGTGCTTGCAGTCGGTACGGGACCCGATTGATCAACATCCTCACCTCCCTAAATCACTCCTTTAGATGATACTGTCAATATCATCGGGGAATGGGACTATGCCATCAGCGGGACCCCTGCCATAACCATCAGCTCCAAGGAAAACCTCCTCATCCACCATCCAGACTACCTCATTTCCGCGACACATCTTTCCGACGGTGCGGTGTGCCGTCGCAAATCGCTCATGAGCAACCTTGTCCGCACTGAGACGAACACAAGACCCACTTCCGTGTGGGGTAACATCCTCCACGACGTCATGGAGGTTTGTCTGAGTGAGGATCGTTGGGATAAAACATTTATCGACGACGAGATCGACGACGCTTGTCGACGAAGGCTGCCTGACCTGTTGAGAATCCAAATGTCCGTCGAGGAGGTGGTCGAGGAGGTCAAGAATCGCGCTGGCGGGCTCGAGGTATTCTCAAAGCGGTACATGGGGAAGACCCCAAAGGTAAGGGAGGTTTCGTGTGCCTAATTTCTTGCACGTACTGAAGGACTCCCCAGCCAGACGCAGTCGTGAACGTGGTCCGGGCCAAGGACGGTGAATCATCATTGCTTGCGGTCGCAGAGGTCCTCGATGTCGAGGAGGATATCTGTTCCCCCACCTATGGCCTCAAGGGTAAAATGGATGCTTCTATCACCGCTGTCATCGAGAACCATCAAGCCCCGTACGACAATCGCGGACGGGTCAAGAAGACGACCTGTACTGGGCCGATGCCGCTCGAAATAAAAACCGGGGTTTCAACAAACAGAAACATTCAATACCGCGCGCAAACGATGCTTTACACTCTCCTCATGAGCGAGCGATACGGCTACCAGATCGACGAAGGGTTGTTGTACTACACCCAGAACGATGAACCCACCAAGGTCTTCGCCTCCAGAAACGAGATACACGCGCTCATTGTGGCAAGGAACGATATTGTCCACTGTATGGCGAAGAAGGCGGACTGCCTGACGAAGATGGCTGAATCTGGCAAGTTCGTACCTACCAGCGAGTATCTATCCGAGACTATCGACGACGACTTTGTTTGCCCAAAATGCTACGGGTTGGACGCGTGCATGGTTTATCGCAAAGTACGTTAAGAACCTGGGTGGGACATGTGGAAACGCGCAGACTGATCCTTGTCTCATTTAGGCGGTGGAACGCGTTGAAGACACCAGTTCCAATATCCACGAGCTGTACGAACGGAAAACCGGGCACCTTACCGAGTCCCAGTGCGAATTTTTCCGCAAATGGGAAGCCCTTATCTCTCTGGAGGAACACGATCTCGTCCGGTTCAAGAAGGAGCTATGGACTATGGGCGCTGAGGAACGCGAATCCCATGGGAGGTGCTTCAGTTCGATGGTCATGGACCAAACCTACCAACCCATCAGGTTGGAGTCGGACGTTCCAGGAAAGATCCACTCATTCTCGTACCGGTTCACGAAGAGGAACTTTCGCCTTCCGACACTTCCAAAATCCGGACTCCATGCACCGAACTCTTTATTGAACGGGCACATGTCCGTCGGAGACGCCATTGTCGTGTCTGTCGAGCCGGATCTTATAGCCATCACCAAAGGGTACATTACGGGACTCGCTCCAGAGGAAGTGATCATCGGGGTCGACCATAAGCTTGACCCCCAGGATATCAACGAGAGGGCACGAGCGAAGTCCGGAGGTGGGGATCTATACGGCGACACCGTGGAGTTCAGGATCGATAAGGACGAGCTGTTCACCGGGATGGGGAAGATAAGGTACAACCTTGCTTACCTGTTCTACGCACACGGCGATACCAAGCGTCTGGAGCTCGTGGTGGATCTCAGAGCACCCGTCTTCAACAAGCTGTATGACAAACTCCTCAACAACCCAAGCTACGGCCCTACCCTTCTCGAAACCGCGAAACCCCTAAATTCGAGCCAGAACCTGGCTATGGAGAAGGTCTTGAACGCGGAGGACTACGCGCTCATTCTGGGCATGCCTGGTACAGGGAAGACCACGGTTATCACTGCGCTGATTAAAGCGTTGGTTGGTTTGGGCAAGACCGTGTTCCTGACCAGCCATACTCACTCAGCTGTGGACACCATCCTGTTGAAATTGAAGGATATCGCGGACTTCGGTATTCTAAGGGTCGGGAACATGGATAAGGTGCGTTTGCATAGCGTTTGCGGTGGAATTGCAGATCTCAACGTTCGTGCGATAGATACACCCCGACGTCCATCAGTTTACTCTGTCGGCGAGGAGTACAGCTATGACAGTCGAGCAGCTCGAGTACCAAGTCATGACTCCCCCAGTTGTTGCTACGACGTGCCTCTCGATTGACCAGTAAGTGCAAGGTCGAATTTGGTTGGTTCCAAAAGACACTTGACGCAACGTGTGCTAGTGCTCTATTCTCCAGGCGCAAGTTCGACTACTGCATCGTCGACGAAGCTTCTCAGATTACCCTTCCCACCTGCCTCGGCCCACTGAGATTCGCAGACAAGTTTGTTCTCGTTGGTGATCACTACCAGCTTCCACCATTGGTCCGATGCACCGTCGCCAAAAAAGCAGGACTTGATGTCTCCTTATTCCGCCTTCTCTCTGAGAATCACTCAGAATGTCTTGTCGAACTCACCCAGCAGTACCGCATGAACGAAGATATCATGCACCTATCCAACACACTCATTTACGAAGGGAAGTTGCGGTGTGGGTCTGAAGAGGTCGCGAAGAGGTGTTTGAAGATACCGAACTATCGGTTCATCGACGATCTCCACCTAAAGACGGGCGATAAGTGTGACCGGGTTTCATGCTGGCTTGAATATTTGCTCAGCCCTAGGTATGTCCTCCTTCCGCCACTGAATCCCGTGTTGTGCAGGACTGAAGTGGGTTACAGGATCAAAGTCGTGTTCGTGGACACGGACAAGGTTCCAGGTCACGAGTCTCGCGTCGGAGACCTCTTCCAGAACGAGGTCGAAGCCGAGCTTGTGTACCAATTCACTGAGACACTCATCCATTGTGGAATCAAGGAGGAGCAAATCGGGATCCTTACTTTGTACAGACAACAGATCAAGCTGCTTTCGCACCTGTTGGTCGACCGGAAGGGGCTCGAAATCCTCACTGCAGACAGGAGTCAAGGGAGGGACAAGGATTGTATCATCATCTCGATGGTCCGGTCCAATGATGCCGCCTCGGTATGTGTATCACGATCCCCCGATTCGAAGTTGGGCTGACGAGATGCGCGGCACACAGATCGGAGAACTCATGAAGGATTGGAGACGATTAAATGTCTCGTTTACCCGTGCCCGATCGAAGCTGGTCATCATCGGTTCGCGTAAGACTCTCCAGGGGAACGAAATTCTCAAGAAATTCTTCGGTATTGTGGACGAGAAGAAATGGGTTCTGCCCCTGGAGAGAGACGCCCATCGTATCCATGGCCTCCTATCCTCGAAGAAGAAATCCAACCGACCGTTCAAACGGGGTGCGGGAGACAGATCGCCGACCAACAGCCCGGATGACTTGCCACGCACCCCCATCAGGCCCAACAAAAAGTCTAAGGTCGCGAATTTCAGCGACCAGAGCAGCCTCCTGAGAGGCCGCAATCTTTTAAGAGATCTTATGAACGATTCCAAGTGAATCGCTCTTCTTGCATGCTCGTGTACTGTCCATACCATCTTGCTTCTCATTGTCGTCCGTCGTGTTTCGTCATCGCATTTGCAATATCTCACGTTGTATCTACCACCAGATTGTAAAGTACAGTGGCCCGCTCTTCGTTTGTTACCTTATTCGCATTCTAGTTGTCGTACATTATACTTTTTTCATCCCTGCACCACCCCGGTCCTGCTCTCTACGAGATCAATGACACAGTAGCCCTTCTGAGGAACGTACTGCTTCGTTATCATCTTGATCGTCTCCTGTGCGATTACGCCTCCCATGAAGGCAGCAGTGTTTGGAACATCGGCGGTTGGGGTACGGACGCTGCGGTCCCGTTAGTCGGGCCGAGTACGAAGGAACACACCGACTTACAGTTCTCCGACGATGTTCGTGAGGGTGGTTTCCACCTCCTCTGAGATCTGGGCACCTCCTAACAACGCCTGCACCTCAGCTAGGAGCTCCTCCTGGGTTGGTGTTAGTGGACCCGAACTCTGCCCCTTCTTCGCCACGTAGGACGACAAGGCTGAGAAAGCCAGGTGAATTGCAGCAAAGTCGGGAGCCTCGGTGATGGAAGAAACTACGAAAGAAAGGGGTTAGGATACTGGACGGTGTCACACGATATTCGACCCACCCAGGGCAGCAGGGTCTTTGTCTAGTTGTCCCCACTTCGTCCCTCTCATAAGCATCAAATGGTGAGCATTCCTGACGAACAGATCCACAACCGCCTCATCTACAGGAACCCTCACGAGGCCGCGGAAGATCTTCTTGTCCTCTTCAGCCTTCACCTTATAAAGCTTCTGGAGGTGGATGTAGTTAGTTGTGTCGGCCTTCATGTCCGGTAGGGTGGACGTGAGTGGGAGGGTGTAAGGAGGCTGGAGGGTGAACTGTCTAAGAGCCTCAAGGAGGTGGTAGAACTGAGGTGAATCGAGAGAGAGTTGGGATAAAACTGGGTCGGAGAGAAGAGTGGCAACGTCTGAGGGAACGGTGGTCTCTGTCCAGCAACGGTACGCCTGGGACTCAGCTTCCTCGAAGTTCTCTTCGTCTACCTTGACCTTCATGTTTTGAACGGCCTGCTTGAAGACTTGTTTTTCCTGGTAGGTTTTCGGTACCTTGCCGTCGTGCTACAGGGGGTGTTCACATCAGCTAACAAACCGTGTAGTTTTACCTCTGACCCACCGAAGATTTCCACTCCTCCATCGCACGCACGAGGATCACGACGTAAGGGATGTGGCTGTGATCAGTGGGATCCATGCTGGCAAAGTCCAAGGACATTGCGTGTTGCAGAAGACTGGGGAACGGCTTGTCAATCCGGAGCGATGGTGAGTTTTCAGAGTGGGACTCGATGACTAGACCACAGATATAGGTAAAAATACGCGCATATACGGCCGGATGTCGGACTTACTGTGGTGTTCGTGGAACTGGATGAAGAACTCTGCCAAGAACCCGGCCGACCGAACAACAATTAAGGTGGGCAGTGATGGATCGGTCCATAGGAATTCCGCGACTTTATCGAGTAGGGTAGGATGGAGGTTATGGGCGATGACTATCGTGTAAGCGGTAAGAAACGACGGATCCGAGTTGAACCTCTGCTCAAAGTTCGATGTATCCGATATCCCCTCTACCCCATCGTTCAGCTCGCGCAAGCAAGCAACGGCTTCTTCTGCTCGCGGTTTTCCGATGCTATGGTGACCGTTGAGGAAGAAGTTGTTCCCCGCGTCCTCAGGAGTAACAGCTTTGTCGTCGATGAGCGTGAATTGACCAATCCCCGGCAGAACAAGGTTCTTCAGGATCGAAGTAGATGTTGCCGAAGCAGAGATGACCAGAACTTTTGACGATTCCAACGCTGCCTGGCCGGAAGCAGCCCACAACCTAGGACGCCGCTCAAACCGCTTACTGATCAAATCAATCACAGATCCTCGTACCTCAGCTGGCGGTCATATCGTCGCGTCTTGTTATCCGGCTGGTGGCTCCTGTAGACTATTAAGTCTCAGATACGCGATTGCACGGTACGAACATACATGACTGTGGCGGTGTTGATGTCTTGAGACCCGCTGAACGACATGGTGGCTGGGTGAAGCAGGATAGACGCCCGATCATAAATGAGATAAGCAGTAAGTACAAGTACACCGCGTGTGGTACAAGAGCCATGCTAAATACGTTTCGCTATGCCCTAAGTGTTTGCGAAGGTGACCTGCAGAGCACGCGCGGCCCGCTCCAATCGCATGTGGGACGGGCGGGTCTCCTAGACCCAGGTGGCTGACTCCTTTCCGATCTTCTCACACATGGCGAGTCCAGCCTCCATCTGTCGGTGGAGCCATGCTTACCGGAGAAAACAACCCTGATTAAGTTGGGGAGGCTTGGATCCAGCTCGTTATAGCCCTCTTGCGAATTTGATTCCATCGGGACCTCCTTGGGCTCGGACCCCTCTCAGCAGTGTACGGTCAGTTCCA
>Ga0307511_10002422_pt1 | contig 19502 bp, 10 predicted proteins | sample 13_EM_MG_FD_200266 | JGI IMG/M metagenome (GOLD analysis project Ga0307511, IMG submission 200266) | Populus trichocarpa ectomycorrhiza microbial communities from riparian zone in the Pacific Northwest, United States - 13_EM | ecosystem: Host-associated > Plants > Roots > Unclassified | place... | reverse complement strand
GCTTGCCTATCCCCGTGATGTCCTCGATCTTGTTCTCGTTTGACCCTTGGTACCCCATCGCTACCCATCTCGCCAGTTTCCTTAACAGTCTCTTTGCCTCCTCCGGTGGTTCCTGATGTAGTTCCGACCCGTAGACCAGGATCGGGATCAGCTGTCCTACCACTATCTTCCTCTTCTCCTCCGGGGGGAGCCTCGTCAACCTCCTAATCAAGTTGAATGCTGCTTCTGCCCTCCCTGTCCTGAACTTCCAGTGTTTCTTCCCGTTTATGTTCACCCCCAAGTGGACTCCGTTCTTCCAGTCCTTCGTTCTGTCCCACTGGAGGTGGAAATCCCTCGCCGCCGACTCCAGCGCTTCATCCATTCGTTCTGGTTTCCCTATCCTTACGGAGTTGACGTCGTCGATGTAGGATAACGGGATAAACTTGTCCCTCGTGCCCGTCTTCTTCGCTCCCCCCCTGGTGTCCATCTTGTGTCGCCCTTCCTCTTCTATTCTCTTCATCTCCTTCTCCGCCTTCCATACCATCGCTGACATATATGCTGTGAAGATTGTCGGCGATAGTGGAGATCCCTGTGGTGTCCCTCCCACCATGGTTCCTCCTCCGATCCTCCTTCCATCTACCCTTATCTTGAAAGTCCTCGGTCTCAGGAAGTGGTCCACGTATTCGCGTAGGTCCTCATGTCCCGCTAGTACGTCCCACATCACCCTCCTGTCCAGGGAGTTGAAAGCAGACTTGATGTCCCTGCCATACACCTCCCCTCCCGTCTCCCTCCTTAGCTCATCCATCATCATCACCGAGTCTATCGCACCCCTCCCCTTCCTCCCTGCGAACGCCCTTTCGTGGAATAGCTCCTTCTCCCTTCCCATTGTCTGGGCAATCACCTTGTCCGCCAACTTCCCCACAGTGTTCAAAAGGACTATCGGTCTCCACCCTTTGACCTTCGAGTGGTCCTTTCCCGGTTTCGGTATCATCACCATCGTCATGTCCCTCCACCCCTCTGTGGGTGGCATTTATGGGACGGCACTGGGTGTGGCTGTATACAAGGGGAATGAGGTGATTCTGAACATGCTGCTGGATCGAGGGGCAGATGTCAACACTGTGGGCGGCACATACGGTACTGCACTGGGCGTGGCTGCATATCAAGGGAATGTCTGGGTATTGAACCTACTGTTAAGCCGAGGGGCAGATATCAACGCTGTTAGTAGTACGTTTGGGACTGCACTGGGCGTGGCGGCATACGCTGGGTACGGGTGGGTTGTGGAGCTGCTTCTGGACCGAGGGGCAGATATCAACACTGTGGGTGGGAAGTATGGGACTGCACTGGGCGTGGCCGTATACAAGCGGAATGAGGTGATTCTGAACATGCTGCTGGATCGAGGGGCAGATGTCAACACTGTGGGCGGCACATACGGTACTGCACTGGGCATGGCTGTGTGCAAGGGGAAGGTGTGGATAGTGGCCCTGCTGTTGAGTCGGGGGGCAGATATCAACACAGTGGGTGGAAAATATGGTACTGCACTAGGCCTAGCTGTATACCGGGGTAAAGAGAAAATGGTGGCCCTGCTACTGGACCGAGGGGCAGATTTCATCTACGTTGGTGGCAACTATGATACTGCTCAAGGTGAGTATCCAACTGCCTTGGACGCAGCTCGGTCTGGGGGGATCGGCTCAGATCTGTTTGCGCTTGTGACCGGTGTTGTAGAAACGGAATTGGGAAGAGCCATGGGCAAAAACATGAGTATAAACCACAGCCGCAATGACGGAGTGACAAACCGGCCTCCTTTTCCAATGCCGTACACACAATCTTACCCTGGGTTTTCGGTGTACCACCGCCGCCTACAAGCCGAAGCCCCATTACCTGCCTACAGTGGCTTACACTCCGATACCGAGTTCCATACAGGGGACGCCATTACGCCGGAACAAGCCAACTTTCCGTGTGAAGAGCTCAATGAAGAATTGCTCAGTCGCTTGCTCATAGCCCTCGTCGGTATCGATATGAATAAGGCTGAGGTATCAGGTGCGAAAGGGTGGATTCGAAATGACATTCGGTATTTTGTTTCAGAGAAGTTTGACTTTGGTCTAGCATATGCCACCGCTCGAGTTGGGTGGAAGCATTTCAATGGAACGGTGGATGATACTAGTATCTCAGTGCAAAGGGGCCGGTGGCTGAAGAAAGCAAAGGAGCTTGATGAAGCGCGGACTCAGGCAATCTACACACACAGCAGTACCGGCCAGGAACTCATCAAATCACCATATTCTATCATGCCACGACGCTTATGGGATCTTAAGAGTAACCGTGTGGTGGAGTACCGAATGTTACATGCCGAAATGCAATCCATCGATGTCGTGAGCAAATTTCGACACACTCAGTCTCCACTATACCCTACCTTCTGGGCTGTAACACACAGCTGGACTGACGACATGAAGCCATTGACTAAGACACCCATTAATCAGTACCAGTGGCCTATCCCACTTCCCGAAGGCGTCGACTTGGAGCGTGACGTGCGGACAGAACTGCTCAGCTTCGGGGCAGAGTACGTATGGATAGATGTGTTATGCCTTCGACAGCATTCTGGTACTCAGAAGCCAAGTGATCACAGCACCTCCTTCGACCCAATTAAACAGGCTGAATGGAAGATAGATGTTCCTACCATTGGTAACATATATCGCGCTGCAGAGTGTGTTGTGCGTTATTTCAATGGTCTTGGGAGGTCTTTCAGTGAACACGGTTGGGACGACGAGCGGCACTGGCTTCGACGAGCGTGGACTCTGCAAGAAATCAGGGCAGAGAGTATGACCTTTAACGGAGGCTTAGGTATGTCATTTCCCCTCAATGGTACCGCACATGGGTAAGAGATTCTAAAAAAATTAAATTAGGCATGTCACGGGACAACAAGCGTATCATCCTTAATACTCGAGGTCAAGTAGGGGGCGTGAACACAACGCTGAGAGCTGCCATCCGCCCTATTCTAAACCTTGCTGCCAGCCTAGGTGACCACGGGGGCTGTAGCATGTATGACCTTACCAGAGAAATGTCCAGGCGTTGTGCATCACAGCCTACAGATAAAGTTGCTGGACTATTCTATCTCCTGCACACAACTGAACTGCCAACTTATGATGAGCTAATAAGTGATGAAACTGCATGGAGGAAATGTTTCTATGTTCTCCCATTTCGGCGGAAGTTTGAAATCCTCTTCGACTTTCCATATCGAGGGCCTGAACACTGGTATCCAAGTTGGGAGCAATTGATGATGTGGCCAGAGCGTGATGACACTTACGAACATGCCGCTGCAAAGTGGCCACATGATGATAGTGCAATCCCAGATCCAGAGTCAATTCTAGGCCTGCGCATCATTCAAGTAGAAGATGGGGCGCCACTCTTTGTCGACAAAGTCTGGGCAATCTCAAATGTTCTCCTCAGTACTGATACACGCAACCCAAATGAATACGAAGTCAGGATAGGAAGTAGGGTTTTCGGCTTCTATTGCCCTTACCGATCCCAAGAGTCAATTGATACGGTGAATCGACAATTTACGCTCGCTATTCCAAACCCAGACCACTCCTATACCACTAACTGGGTGGTATGTGAACAGCTTCCAGGAAACAGAAAGCGCAAGTTTGAAGCCATCGATGAGAAGGATGATGTGGCTGACGCGGTTGAGGCCAGGGTTCTTAGGAAGGTTGGTGTCCTCAGAACAGATTCCTGCAGCGAGCTGCGAGTTGGGAAGCGAGATGGTGGGTCTATGCTGAAGATGGTAAACTGCTTGTTCGTCTAAAATGAGATGGGAGGGTGATCACAAGGTTATAGAGTGATAAGGTAGTCAAGGTGGTGTAGTAGTGTAGTCTAAATGGTGGTGTAGTCTAAATGGTGGTGTAGTCTAAATGGTGGTGTAGTCTAAATGGTGGTGTAGTCTAAATGGTGGTGTAGTCTAGATGGTGGTGTAGCCTTTTGGAATACGGTAATCTTGCACTAGGGATATTTTTTTAATTTTTTTGTATACTCAGTACTCATATGCGGCCGCTATCATGAGCTAGCGGAAGCCCGCAGGCGCCGCCCCGGTTAATTGGGGCGTGTCGGCGACTATGTACAATAATAGTCTAACAGGAAGGAAAGGCTGTGGGCGTCAGAAAAACTAGAACTAGGGAGGAAAGGCTGAAATCTGAAAACTAGAACTAAGAACAAAGGGTCGAAATCTGTCTCTTCCGCTGATTTCCCGGTACACATACTGGAAGAAATACTCTACTGCGTCCCAACGCTAGGGATATGTCGGTCGGAGAAATAGGATCATGCAAGTTGGAGGAAATGGTTGAAGCAACGGATCATCATTGAGAATCACGGGATGTTATTCATTATTTCTCTTACATGTATCTCAACAAACCGAGTTGATGATCTCTTTAGCTGTCTTTCCTTTCAAATCAAGCAATCTACTTCTGTACTCAGCTACCTCCTTCATCTTTACAGTGAGAAGTACGCATATTCCTTATAGTCTGGATGATGGGGCTGGCCTAGCGGATTCATATATATATATATATATATATATATGATGTTACATAATCGGTATAAGTAGTCTCGTGACCAGTTAGTATGATGTTCTCCGCTTTAATTCTTATTTTATGTTTTAGTACTCTATCCATCAAGGGTATCTACTTAGAGTAAGAGTAATTGATTTTCCATATACACATGTATCGTGTCCTGTGACTCATGCGAGTAAGGTTTGTAAAAAAACCAAAAAACCTGTGGAATGCTCTGGTAGTATTGAGTCTGTAAGAAGCAAAGTACTGAGCACTGGCTTTAGGTGTAGCTCTAATTCGTTACCCTGAATTCATTCCTTAAGCCCCTTATCAACCTATCTACGGTATGGCTGCGCCAACCAGACCTCTACGAGAGGCTTAGGCCAACCAGACTAACCAGACTGATGTAACGTTATCCGAACCAGACTAACTAGAGTTCTTTTTTAGTTTTCCTTGGGTACGACTATTCAAGGCTACTTAGGATGAGATTGAGAGACTTCAATAAATCCTAACATATGCATGCGCAAAATTTGAATCCAAATTCCAATATATCACACCCAGTTCCACCAATAATTAGTCTGTATATAGTCTGTACATATTCTGTACTAGTAATACTTGTCACTTCAAATGCGAATACTGAGGCATTGATATTGTTCATGTACAAATCATATTTATATTATCCACCCACTTACACCACACCACTGGCGCATGCAGCGCCATAACATAGAGAAACCCATCAAGCTCTCCTACCAACATGTATAGCCCAACATCAGTACCCACTATTCCACCTCCTCAGTTATCTACCCACATTATGTTTTGTTCCTTTCGTAGTATGATACTATTAAGAGTTCATCATCATGCGTTTGGGGTTATTGAGTGTAGAGTGCATTAATGGACTCAAAGGTTTTGCTCCGTGGTCGACAAAAATAATCGGATTGAATTTCGTCCGCAGCTCGGAAAATTTGTTGCCCAGTCATTGGCGGTTCTCACGTATAGGGGGTTCTCTATGTTGGATCAAAAGTGAGATCTCAGGTGGTAGGTTATACTCAACAACTTCTCCCAAACTGCACCAAGGTATAATTCTCACTCTTTAGTAGTCCGATCTGGAACCGTAGGAAGTGTTACTTGGTATTTCGTCCTAGACAGCCTCTTCGATAACCTTTTTGTACAGCGATATGTAGACGTCCCTTCCGAGTATCATCCACCCATAGTTGTTTGAGCCAAGAATGTTCATTGGGAGCGCCACATTGTCATCAATCTTCACCGCACGTACGTTTTGGTACCAGCCCCAAAATTATTGCAGTTGTAGGTTGAGGAGCGGGGCTTTTGTTGAGTTTTGAATAGGCAACCTGCTTTGTACCGCTACCAGAAACTGTACCTTATCATTCTGGGTGTCGGTCCGTTTCTTCCGATGGCGGTCTGGAGAAGAACTACCACGTAAACCCTCTTGTAGGATTGTCAGCGATGTTAGATGCATAGCTTTGCAACGTCCTTCCGTCCATTTTTGCTAGTCCTTAGTCAAGAGAATATCGGCGAGGTATCCTGTGAGACTGTCTGCTCCACCTGTAGCCTAGGCTGCGTTGTTCATGAATACGATTGAGAGGCTCATCGATGACAGTTGTCCCCCCTGAAGGTAATAATAGCGAATGGCTCGATAATGAGCCTCGGTTATCGGCATACTGTTGCTTGTTTCTTGGCACATAGCGCCAAACATACCAGCGATATAAAGGTAGGCTGGCGAGTCAAGAATTATCAGTAAATACAAATGAGAATAACTGCGGCATACAAGCAGAATATGATGCTGATTTTAAGCTGCCTCGGAATTCTAGTATGCACGTAATTTTTGCAGCACCGAGAAAGCGCTTTGGTAGCAACGCCCCCAGAGAGCGTTTGTTTAGTGCTCTACCTAAGGCAAATATACAAAATTATGACCTTCATGAATGATTTCCCCCTAAAATACACCCTGAATTGAATGCAGCGTGGTTTACGAGACTAGGCTAGGCCAAGTATACCAAGCTAAGGGGAGTACTCGTCATGGCCCTCTTACAGGGCCGCACTAGTACTGAGTATCAAAAAAAAGAAAAGCTAAGGGGACTCTACTAAAGTAACAAGATATTAGGCAGCAGAGGTAAAATTATACTAGTAGTAAAGAGCCGAGGCAGTAGGAGTCTAAAACTAGATGGTAGTGGTATAGAGAGCCGTATCGGTGAACAATTTGAAGGGTGAGAAACAAAAAATCTCGTACCCTGCATAACGATGCAATGTATGTCTTACTCTTGCAGAGGTACAAAATTCACCAATATGCAGAGTTTGGGCCCTGTATGCACAGGGTACGAAATATTTTGCCACCTAGCTGTATATACACCATAACTCAGGGTAACAGAGAGCAGGGATCCCGCGCCAATCAGAGACAAGAAAAAGGAACAAGCAGGAAGCAGGCGCATTGTAAGCCGATTGCATGATCACAAGACACCCATGTGCAGTACATATAAAGATTAAAATGGAATCTAATCGAAGTGAATGACACAATGGCCTAAGAAAAACCAAAGTTGAATCGTTAGCAAATGAGGTGGATGTTGGCTTTGTCGAGTTCAGGGGTTTTTTTTTTAAAAAAAAAACTCATTACTCGTATAGGAAGCCCGATGTGGGCCATCTCCCGCGCGCGCTACCTGCTTACAAAATAAATAAATCAAAAGAGACCCCGTACTAAGGAGATTTGAGATTGTCGGTTCCAAATGAGATTCGTAGGAAGCCAAATGAGAATCTGTAGGAAGACATTAAAGTACCAAGGAGATACGTTGGATAGAAAAATTGAGATCTGCCTCCTGTGGAAGGGGTGCCGGTTCCAAAAATTACTCGCATGTGAGCACGCTTATGGAAGCCCTGGAATTCAACGCATCCTCCACTACCAGGGCCATGCAGGGCTTAGTCTCATCACTGACTGAGCCAACAGGGGAAAGCCTCCCTAGGACCAAACCCCTGTTAGGAAAGTCCTTGTGAGGGAGGCAGGCTAATGCGTTCACCAGGGTGGCTCCCAACTACACCACCCTCTCGAGTTCAGGGTAACTCGGGTGTGGTGGATGTGTGTTTCAATAGGAGATCTAGTATAGAAAATGAGCTTAAGCAAGTACAAAATTAGTGTTTGATTCATGGCGTTTCTCGCGCAAGGTATACCAAGATCTGGATTGTCTCTAGATTTCGCGACTCCGAGGTAGGTGATGGTCTGGTTGGCAAGGAAGGATTTTAGTCCAAATTTCTGGACTGTCGTATGGATTTTGTTTTTCTAGCGATGGGTCCCTGGCGTCTTTTGCATTGGGGCAGCAGCAAGCAGCGGCAAAGCCGAGGAATGGTCGGAGAAAGAGGCTACAGGGGTATTCAGAATTGGATTGGAAAGTTATACAACTGTAATTTTGTGTCGCATTAATTTGAAACTTAGCCGGGAGAAATCCCGAGTTTGATTACCGGGAAAACTGGTGAATAAGACTCCTTGTCTGCACTGAGACATTTCCAGTGCTAATACTACTCCTACATACGACAGACTGTTATGTCTGGTAAGCCAGGAGATATAGAAATACCTGCCTGCTTAAAAGACTTAATATTACTGACCTTTTTCTCTGTATGTAACCAATGCCATGCTCGAAGTATGTGGTATTAGTGCTAGAAATGTCTCAGTACACACATGGAGTCTTATTCACTAGGTATGGTATTGTGGTTGTAGTGTTTGGCTCCAAGCTTTGGTAGCGCGCAACGCCCTGGATTAGGAAGTGATATGCTATCTTTGTAAATTTCAGCTCTGCGCTAGCTACAGTGAAGCCTCGATATAAGAAACCCCTCCGGGACCAACAAGAAGTTCTTATAACGCGGGGTTTCTTATTACGAGGTATATTTTCCCGCAGAAATTCTGGCGGGGCCGGGGTCCTGTTGCTTATATCAAAAGGTTTCTTATATCGGGGTTTCTTATATCGAGACTACACTGTAGCGCATTAACCGTCACAAATATCAGCAATAAATATATCATTGGATTTTTTTCGAGATGCAGACTCCCACTTTACCACAACCACCACCACAACGTCAACTACATTCACAGATGGAACCACTGTATAATGCATCCCCCTTAACCAACTCCATGCCCTGCACCACAAAACCTCCTGCGTCAGACCAAGTAGCCAGTGACTTAACCTCAACACCAGTGGGGCGTCAATCGGACGTAATTGCTGCCCCCACATCCCTGTCACAAAGCCCTAGCTTGAAAGGTTTCGACCCGCTTTCCTCTGACCAGCAACGACAATCAGCAACCGAAGTGGCAGCCGTGATCAGTCATGAACTCGATGGCCGCTTGTACTACTTTTCCAACCTCTTGACCGACTTTATTCTTGCTGGCAGCTGGGCAATCGACGCTTCACAGGCTGAGTCCATTCTCTCGGAGGCCGCGCAGAGGGCTATGCCTCCTGGTCTAGTTTATGACGCCGTGACCCATCAATACACCTGTACTCCTCCACAGTACACTGATTTATACTTTCCCGACTGGTTTTGTCAACTTGGCAATACCATAGCAGATATTGGGGTGACAAATACGCCCACTCATGGAAAATGGGCCAGCACCACGGGGGGAGAGCTTGGCACGCGGAATGGCAACATTTGCCCTGATTTTGTTTTGTCATCAGGGACAGGTTGGCGTGCAGTTTTGGTTGTTGGGGAACATCAGTCTTCAGGTGAAGATGACAGTCCTGAACCTGGAAAGCTAAAGCTTGCGTGTTGTGCCGAGCAAGTGTTCTTCGCGCAACCGTTCCGAAATATGGTTTGGGGAATCTGGACTTCGAAATCGCGGCCGGAAATTTCATGTTGGCGTTTTGATCGAGCAGGTGGCATAGGGCTGACCATGGATTTTAGTTCCACCGAGACGGGCTTGAATGATGTTGTTCGGTGCCTCCATGCTTTCAACCATATGGACCCAGCAGCGCTCGGCATTTTCACGACAGACATATCCTGGAATATGACTGGTGGGGGATGGCATGCACTAGACGAGGCCTCCGGAATCGTGGTCCACCTCAATCGCAACGGTATCACAACTCCCGATCTACCAGAAACTCAAAGTACCATCTCGCTCCAATCACTGCTGTATGTTGCTCCCGGGATTGTTACCCGTGGCTCCCGTATTTGGAAGGGACTACTGGAAATGTCCGGGACTGAAACTGAGGTGGTGGTGAAATATGCCTGGAGAAGCCCTGGACTACTCCCTGAGGGTGAGTTAAACTTACTGGCCATGGCTCGTGGTGTGGTTGGGCTTCCACGATTATTTGCCTATGATTCCTACGGTGATATCCATCTTGGTGCTCGTGGTGGCCATATGCCAATCCACTCAAGGCCCCCGACCCATTGGACTAGCAAAGCAGTACCAAAATCCTATGCAAAATCCTATGCAACGTACAATGACTACATGGGTATATACAACAACACTTATAACCGACTCGTGTTTGGGGGCCTTGGTACGCCGATCTTAGACGAAAAGCTATCCCCATTGGCCGTTGCTCGGGCGCTTCTCGCCGCTGTGATCGGCCATGCGTCCTTATTCTTTGACGGACAGATCCTGCATAGAGACGTCACTCCCGGTAATATCATATCCTTTTCGGACCCAGTCACCATTTCCCCACCGAGCTCCGACCGCCCAGTCTGTACTCCAGGAACACAGATCTTTGGGAGTCTCATTGACCTTGACTATGCTGCCCAGACCGCAACATTGGGTCCCAGCGGCATCGCAGAATGGACAGGCGCCCTCCCATTCGTCGCCATCAATGTCCTGTTAGGGGAGGATGGATTCCAGCGCTACCGCCATGATCTGGAGAGCTTCTTCTATGTGCTGGTGTGGATATCCTGTTACTATCGATGCCCAAGCCCGATGCGCAGCAAGGTCCCCCCCAATCGGTCAAACTCCATCTGGCCGTCTGAACATCCCTTATGCGATTGGGAAGAGGAAACCATAGCAATGCTTGCCGCGCACAAGACAGCCTATATTGTTTCTAATACAGGCGCTTTCGAGGACCTCCTGACTCACTTCCAGCCGGGATTGGAGGCATTTAGGGATGCGGCGAGAAGTTTCCGTTTGGCGCTCTGGGGTGCTGGTGATGGCACCGGTGAGTGCAAGGTTTTCACCGAGGGATCCGGTTCAATGCCAGAGCCGATGGTCACAAGGCGGGGGGCGCCCATTCCACGGCCGAACAGGATTTCAGCAGATGAGGTGCGACTGGGGGTTAGTAATTGGGAGGGGTATCTCGAGGTGAGACAAATTTTGGAGGTCCTGGTTGAGGATCTATGTGAGGAACAAGGGAAGACAGGTGGGGATAACGCGGGAATACAATGACTCAAACGGAAGCAGGTAGGGTGCGTGGGGTCGGGGTTTAGGGCGAGGTTGCTGGGCGGATGAGGTTGTGTAGTTTCATCTGCATTTGTTAGTTGACAATGGATGCGTATTTGGAGTTGTTGTTTTCTCGAAACATACCGTAGAATTCGGCCGGTAAGACTGCAGTCTTAACACAGTACGGTACCAGTGAAAATATTCTGCTTTTGGAGATTTATGTTACACGTCAATTTTTATAGTAAACATTCGGAATGGTACTTACAAATGTAAAGAAGATTGTGATGTAAGACTGTAGGAGATATATATTATACTTGGGACAGTTGAAACCTGTGCTTCAATGCTGAGGGTCGGTAAGCCTTAAATGGGGGCGGGCTATAATAGTGACTCGAAACCCAACTCCAGGCTATATAACTGCGAGGGTATATACAGTCCGTCGGTGAACCTGATTTGATGCCATTGTGGCTCTATTGCAGAGTACTGACGCTGCTTTGTCTAAAACATTACGAAAGGCTGAAGGGTAACTTGATATATATTGATTTCCAAACTACAACATATAAAATATATCGATCAAAGTTGCCCTAACTATGTCAGGTAATATGACTGCTACTGCTTCCACTACCACTGGGGCTACCGCCTCTACTACTGCCTCCCACTGTGGAACAAATACGCGGTGAGGAGTTGTGAGATAATTATATTCTGTTTTCGGGGTGTACAGTTACACCACGTTGTGGCGACCCATCGGGGGGGGGCGGACAGGGAACTGGGAGTTCCTAATTTTCACTATAGAAATTTAGCATTGGAAGTTATGCAAATACGCATACCCGACAGTGAATTCGGCACCATGCGACCCTAAATTCGTACCAAGCTGGCAGCAGCGTTATGATGAAGCCGCAAATAGTCCGTATAGACTATAAACACTGCTAAATATCCGGAGGGTCGTAAGAAGCGGCAGAGCTCTCTAGTATATCAACAGAAGCCAATCCACCAAGCTGGATAACACAACCAAGGAGAGAAACGGACCCTGCTTGTCTGGATTCTCAAAAGATAAACCAATCGGCTGTTCAAAGAGTAGCCAACATATGCTGCATTATTGCGTATATGTACATGGAGCTAAATGAAGCCGATATTGCTTACAGAGAAAAGAGAAGTTGGAAGTATAATATTCTACATGAAGCTTCGTTGTATTTGATACCGAGGTCATGTGTATTTCTAATACATGATAGCAACTTACGAAGGTTATTACATGTATAATAGCCTACATATATGAGATCACTTATCTCAATTCCTTCTTATGAGATTATGTATATGCTTCTATACCTCTAAATAGAGTGAGCTCATATATCAGCGATCATCAAATCTCGAGAAACCTATCTATTGATATCTGTTCTAACTATTCTACACAATGCCTCCACATTATCCGTCAATCATTCATGCGGAAATTCCTATCTTATTGTCACAGCCTGATCTTCGAACCTATTCCCACACATTGCCAGTGAAGTATGGATTGCGAAATCGCTTATATATCAGTTTATTCTTTACCTTTGGCAATATATATGTATTTCCCCGATTCGACTTGGTGATCCCCCGGTAGCTGTACAAGGTAATCTATCCATTCGAAAGGAAGGTCATGGACTTACTCTTGATGTATCAGGTTACATAAGATTTAGTAAATAGATCTAGATATCCTTGAGGTTCTGGTGAGGACAACGAGCCCCAACTTGCTACATTACACATTATTGGAGTACATAGTAGGCAAGCTCACAGGTGACCCTTCTGTGAACTCTCGATATAAGCAACTCTTGGGGACTTGCTTCTGCCTAATGCGAGGCTTCGTATACCACAGTTCATGTGGATGGGTGCACTTGCCCAAAGGGGAATGAGCTTATCCGAACTAGTCTCGTAACCCACAAATGATACTTACTGTATGTACCCAGATGTCACGTGTTGAGTGTGGTTTACTAATGCAGGGATCTCGGCAATCATATTGACTCAAAGCTAGAAAATATATATTCCTTTCCTCTATATATACAGCAACGTGCCGACGGCGAAACTGAACATGAGTCGAAAGTTGTTCGACGCAGTACAATTCCAAGACGAATTGGATGTGCGGAGACTGCTAGACAGTGATCATACAATAGATATCAACGCTGTGGGTGGTTACGATAGCGCTAGCGATGTGTTCAGGCTTAACACGCGTACTGCACTGGGTATAGCTGCATTCCGGGGGCATACGGGGGTTGTGGCCCTACTGCTAGATCGAGGGGCAGATGTCAACACTGTAGGTGGGAAGTATGCGACTGCACTGGGTATGGCTGCATACTGGGGGTATAAGGAAATTTTGACCCTGTTGCTGGATCGAGGGGCAGATATCAACATTGTGGGTGGCACTTATGGGACTGCGCTGGGCGTGGCTGCATACGAGGGGCATAAGGGGATTGTAACCTTTCTACTGGATCGAGGGGCAGATGTCAATACTGTGGGTGGCATGTATGGGACTGCACTGGGTGTGGCTGCATGCAAGGGGGATGAGGGTATTGTGGCCCTGCTGCTGGACCGAGGGGCAGATGTAAATGTTGTGTCTTGCACTGAATATGGGACTGTACTGGGCGTGGCTGCATACTGGGGGAAGGAGGGGATTGTTTCCCTGCTGTTAGATCGAGGAGCAGATGTCAATACTGTAGGTGGCACGTATGGGACTGCAATGAGTGTGGCTGCACACCAGAGGCTAAGGCGGATTGTGGCCCTACTGCTAGACCGAGGGGCAGATATCAACGCTGTGTCTTGCACGGAATATGGGACGGCACTGGGCGTGGCTGCATACAAAGGGCATAGGGGGATTGTGACCCTTCTACTGGATCGAGGGGCAGATGTCAACACTGTGGGTGGAAAGTATGGGACTGCACTGGGCGTGGCTATATACTGGGGGAAGGAGGGGATTGTGACCCTGCTGTTGGATCGAGGGGCAGATATCAACATTATAGGTGGCACCTATGGGACTGCACTGGGTGTGGCTGTATCCCGGAGATCTGAGAGAATTATAGCGCTGCTGCTCGACCGAGGGGCAGATGTAAACGCTGTGTCTTGCACAGAATATGGGACCGCACTGGGTGTGGCTGCATACAAGGGGCATAGAGGGACTGCGACCCTTCTACTGGATCGGGGGGCAGATGTCAACACCGTGGGTGGCACATATGGGACTGCACTAGGGGCGGCTGTATTCCGGTGGTCTGAAAGGATTGTAGCCCTGCTGCTGGATCGAGGGGCTGGGGTCAACACTGTGGGTGGCAAGTACGGGACTGTGCTGGGTGTGGCTGTGTCCCAGGGGCATGAGGGGCTTGTGACTCGGCTACTGGATCAGGGGGCAGACATCAATACGGTGTGTGGCAAATATGGTACTACACTCGGCCTAGCTGTATATCAGGGTAATGAGAAAATGGTGGCCCTGCTACTGGGCGGAGGGGCAGATACCGTCCATGTTGGTGGCAACTATGAAACCGCTCAAGGGGAATATCCGACTGCCTTGGATGCAGCTCGGGCTGGAAATGCGGCGCCGGGTCTGTTTGCACTTGTGGCGCATGCTGTTGAAAAGGGATTAAGAGGCTTTAGCGCCACGGACAAAAGCATGAATGCGAATCACAGCCGTATGGACGAATTGGCACGCCAGCCTCCTTTTCCAATACCGTACACTCGATCTTACACAGAACCCTCGGTATATCCGTTGGAGATCGTGAGTCACCGCTGCCAACAAACTGAAGTACCACCACCTGCTTACTGTGGCTTATCCCCCGATACGATCTTCCATGTAGGGGACGTCATTACGCCAGAACAAGCTAACTTTCCCTGTGAGGCGCTCAATGGAGAACTGCTCGGTCGCATGCTCGTAGCCCTCATTGGTATTAATACCAATGAAGCCGAAGAGCCCAGAGCTAAATGCTTTCAAAGGTGGATTCGAAATGACATTCGGTACTTTCTATCACAGAAATTTGACTTTGGCCTAGCTTATTCCGCTGCTCGTGTCGGATGGAAGCATTTCAATGGAACCGCGGATGATACTAGTATCTCAGTGCAAAGGGCCCGGTGGCTGAAGAAAGCAAAGGAGCTTGATGAAGCACGGACTCAGGCAATCTACAAACACAGTAGCACCGGCCAAGAACTTATCAAATCACCATATTCTGTCATGCCACGACGCATCTGGGACCTTAAGAGTAACCGTGTGGTGGAGTACCGGATGTTACATTCTGAAATTCAGTCCACCGATGTCGTGAGAAATGATCCACACACCCAATCTCCGCTACATCCCCCCTTCTGGGCTATCACACACAGCTGGACTGATGGCATGAAGCCATTGGCTAAGACACCCATTAATCAATACCAGTGGCCTGTCCCCCTTCCTGAAGGCGTCGACTTGGAGCGTGACGTACGGACAGAACTTCTCAGTTTTGGGGCAGAGTATGTATGGTTGGATGTCCTATGCCTTCGACAGCATTCTGGTACCCAGAAACCAAGTGATCACAACAGTCCCTTGGACTTCACGAAACAGACCGAATGGAAGATAGATGTTCCTACCATTGGTAACATATACCGTGCTGCAGAGCGCGTTGTGCGTTATTTCAATGGTCTTGGGAAGCCGTTTAGTGAGCACGGTTGGGATGACTCCCGACACTGGCTTCGACGAGCGTGGACTCTACAGGAAATCAGCACAGAAGATATGACCTTCAACGGAGGAATAGGTATGTCACGGGTTCCTTGTCATGGGCTAGATAGATTAAATTCAAGTACTGATCTGATTAAAAAAAAAAGGCATGTCACGGGACAACAAGCGCATCATCCTTAACACAAAAGGACAAATAGGGGGCCAGACCACAACGTTGAGAGCTGCCATCCGCCCTATTCTAAAGCTGGCTGCCAGCCTAGGTTACAGTGGTGGTTGTAGCATGTATGACCTTGTCAGAGAAATGTCCAGGCGTTGTGCATCACATCCTACAGACAAAGTTGCCGGACTATTCTATCTCCTGCACACAACCCAACTACCAACTTATGATGAGCTACTAAGCGATGAAAAGGCATGGAGGAAATGTTTTTATGTTCTCCCATTTCGACGGAAGCTTGAAGTTCTCTTCGATTTTCCATATCGAGGTCCTGAACACTGGTATCCAAGTTGGGAGCAATTGATGATGTGGCCAGAACGTGATGATACTTACGAACATGCTGCTGCCGAGTGGTTACACGGTTGTGCAACCTCGGGGTTAATTCAGGCTGAGGATGAGGCTTCATTATTCGTCGACAGAATCTGGGCAATCTCAAATGTTCTTCTTAGTACTGACACACGCAACCCCGGTGAATACGAAGTCAAGATAGGAAGTAAGGATTTCGGTTTCTATTGCCCTTACCAATTTCAAAAGTCTTTTGACACGGAGAATCGACAATTCACACTCGCTATTCCAATCCCGCAGCACTCCTATAACTGGGTGGTCTGTGAAGAGATTCCACGAAACAGAAAACGCAAGTTTGAACACAACGATAAGGAGGAGAATGTGGTTGACCTGGTTGAACTCAAGAAGGTCGGTGTCCTCAGAACAGACTCCTGCAGCGAGCTGCTAGTGGGGAAGAGAGATGGTGGCTCTATGCTGAAGATGATCAATTGCTTGTTTGTCTGAAATGAAATGGGAGGTTGTGGTGGGGATGGGGGTCTGAGATGATGGGGTAGTCTGGAGGTTGGGGCTGGCAATGGCAGCTCATATATATACATAATATATACGGTGTTGCGTTTGTTGGGGGACTGCTGACATAAGTTGTTCCGCTTTAATTTCTGTTTTGAATTTATATATCTTTTGTCTTGGTTGCACACAGCAAAATATTGTGTCCCATGCGAGGAAGGTATGCAAAAAAAAAAATAACAAATTGTGAATGCTCTGGTTAAGTATAGTTTTCAGTCCAGTCGGACTACCCTGGGAGTGCTTGTATTTCCCTTTCCTTTATACTTACTTTTGTTTTAATGGTTTTCCCGAGTCTAGAGCTAAAACGATGTCTATATACGTTTACAGAGGCATTTCTGAGGATAATATTTCCAGGGCTATTGAGAGCCTCACAAATCTAATGGCCCAAGATGCGGCCAGACGTAACACACCTGAGAGAGTGATTAGTCTCTCCTTACGCATTAAGGTATTACCAACAACCTGAAACAGATCGTGGAAAATACGGCGATGGCGATAAACCATTGTAGCAGTGACCGTAGTAGACCTTAAATAAACTTAGATTCCACCGGCACCAAGCGTACACACTGGTAGGATAGTTACCCCCTACCAGAGCCAGCAATTTGGACCCACTGCACTCTGCTTTAATTCCCGAAAGTGGATCCATGATTATGCTGTTTTACAACTTATATTACATTTCTGGAGAGTATTTGTTCTCATAAGACTACCAATAGTGCCCATAGGTGTAGCTGTCTTGTTGAGTTCATATACCTATATCCTAAACTGGGAATTTTCCGAGCAGCTGAAGTGCAGCCTATAAACTTGGATTTAGGAACTTCATATTAAGCACAAACTCTATCTTAAAACCATGTAGCCTTTAAGATAGGTATAATCATGTAGGTGTCTATGAAGAGCGCTTTTGGCCATCTTGGCTGTGGCTCCGCTGTTTTACCACCATCGCTCTTTCGAAACCCCAGCGCGCAACGGATAAAAGGATACTCCCTACATGGTGTATGAATAACATGGCTAAATTTCCTTGAGATTCCTTTTGTAATGGTCGAACAAGGTGCACCATAGTAAAATGTAAGATTCCTACATTATCTCTAGCTTCACCTGCCGCTCCACCCAGTAGCTTCTAAAATAACAATCTTATGTTGTTGAATATGGGGATATATTCTTCAGATACTAAAGAACTACCCTGATCTTGCTCCGACAAATTCTCGCCAAGGGGTGTTGAGGGAAGCTTGGTCGCAAGGTGGTGGCGACAGTGGGAGCGGCGGCACTGATAACTTTTGTATGGGGCTAAGAAGATCCTATTATTAATATAAGAATATCGTCTTTTGGGGGGGGAATATTCTTATATTAAATACCTTCTGATTTCAAATGTGAGGGTAACTGCTAATCTAGTTTCCCATCAAAATGATGTGTAGAGGAAGAACTAGCTACCGAAGAATAGCGGGACCAAAAACAAAAAGGCAGAAATCTGTGCTTGCTTACCGAAACCGTTGCGATGCGTAGATTTAGTCTGTGTTTACGTCAACATTGCGTTTTGGTCTTGAAGTTCCAACCGCTTGAGTTGTGTAGGGTGGTTTCATATCGAGAAACCTTCCTATTTATTAGCTAGAAGTGCTCTCGTTATAAGAATATATTAGGAAACCTCCATAGAATAAGATCTATCGAATATATTCTTACCTTGTATGGGGTAATATAAGAATCTTACATGGAGAGTTTACTGTAAGTGATATGTGATATGACAAGTCCCGTACTAGTTTGTCCACTCTAGTTTCCGTTTCGTACTTTGGTATAGGTACCTACCAAGGGTATCTATTGTATCTACTTAGAGCAATAGGTTCACCATATGCACATGTATTGAGTGCAGGGACACGTAGCTAAGGTTTGTAAAAGTAAAAAAATTGCTAAATTCTCTGGTCAGTATTTTCTGTCCAACTAATAGTACCGTACGAGGCGGTAAATACCAAATAAAAAAAGCCGAAATAACTCCGGATTCTCCTGACTAACTCCCTGACTACCATATTCCTGAAATTCAGAACCGAAATGTACTCGCATTTCCCAACAAGAACCTAGAAGACCTAGAACTTGCAAGAAGCAAAAAAAATGCTCCCTTATGGCTTGACCCTAAGAACTTTATACAGACAAATGTAGCTCCAATTCATTTCCCTGAATTTACTCCCTCAGCTCCTCAGAGACAAGATTCAACCCTACAGACGGTCTATATAGCTACGGCTGCGACGATCACATTACACCGCGTAACGTTATCCTAACCAGATTATCTAGGTAATCGGTTTTCTGGCTTTCCTTTGGCACGACTATTTAAGGCTTAAGTACTGAGGTTCCAGCAGCGATAAATTACCCTGAACGGAAAGACTTCTATGCGAATTCAAACCAGATTCTCATATATCACACCCGGTTCCACCAACAATTGGTTCATGGTCTATACGTATTCCGTATAAGTTTGTAATATTTATAACTGACAAAGGAGTTGACTGAGTGGGTGCAAAAACCCCACAGTTTTTACTTCAGAAATATCCTCAAATCATCGTAGAAACCAATTTGCCCTTTAGGATTGGATGAATACAGTCCTTATCGGGGTAACCAGATTTGCCGAGCCGCTCTACGGACTTCTCTCTCTCAAGCCTTCTGCACTCTGGTGCTGTCGCTCTAAGGCTCAGGCGAGTCTTACCTGAGCTTGATAGTGTTATCCCCAGTGGCTGTGTCTTCAAATTTAACCTTTGAAGAACTTCGAAAGTTCACAAAACACGTATCAGACATATAGATGCTTGATAGCCTCAATATGTTTCCTTGAAAAGGCATAGGAGTCAGAGAACCATACCAGATGGGCATTCACCAGTGCAAACTAACATCGTCACATTTTCTAACGGGGTTATGGGATAGTCTTTGTATCTTGCTTGCTGAGTTTTTTTG
>Ga0307511_10002421_pt1 | contig 19509 bp, 11 predicted proteins | sample 13_EM_MG_FD_200266 | JGI IMG/M metagenome (GOLD analysis project Ga0307511, IMG submission 200266) | Populus trichocarpa ectomycorrhiza microbial communities from riparian zone in the Pacific Northwest, United States - 13_EM | ecosystem: Host-associated > Plants > Roots > Unclassified | place... | reverse complement strand
GCAGAGAATACCCCATACCAAAAACTAAAACTGCTACGACAAGCCTATTGTAGCACCATGCGGATCACGGAAAAATCCAAGAGGTGGTGGGACGAGGAATTATCGGAACAGTTAAAGATCACACGAGATGCTAGGAGAGGAAAAGGGTCGAACCGGAGCCTGTACCAAGTGGCTAGGATCAGAAGGTGGAAGACAGAGAAGGACAAGATGAGGACGTTAGTGAGGGAAAAAAAGAAAGAATGTTGGCAGGCTTTCTGCGAAGAAAATGGAGAAAAAGATCTATGGGAAATCGTCAAGTGGGCTAAAGACCCATGGCACCTCAAAGCCACAATGGAAGACCTAATAGAGACGACTGTCGCATCCCTCAAAACGGATCACGAAATGAAAAATGGCCTAGTCAGAGACCACTTTGGGTGGAGAAACGAAGGCAGAAAAGTTGATGAGATAGAGGAAGAAAGGGAAAGATAGACGGGGCTGACAGGTATCAATCAAGAGAAGATGGAAGAGTTGGTGAGGAAAGCCTTAGCTGGAACGTCCAACAGGTCAGCACCAGGACCAGACGGAATCGAGTACAAATTAATGAAACGAGTACTTGATCTTAAGCTAGGCTCGGAGCTTATTCGAGAAGTGGCGAAGAACCTGATCAACGGAAGAGTACCAAAAGAGTGGCAACACTACAAGGTAATCATGATCCCAAAACCAGGGAAGGACCACAGCAAAACAAAAGGCTGGAGACCCATCAACCTAATCAATTGCATCGGCAAATTAGGTGAAAAGTTGGTAGCAGACAGACTCCAGGAGTCGGGTCTCATACACAGACACCAATTCGGATCGGGGAAAGGCAGAACAGCCACGGAAGCAGCCCTAAGGGTGGTGACGAGGGCCCAGAGATGCATGGCGGCAGAGGGAGCAGTAGGTTGGAACTTCTACAATGTGAAGGGAGGTTTCCAAAACGTCAGGGAGGAAGATGTGATCATAGAATTGGAAAAGTCGGAAGAAGGCAAGAAGTAGGTACCGTGGGTAAAGGAGTTCTTCCGAGCAAGAGAGTTTGAGTTGGAATAGGATGGGAAAGTACGAGGAAAAGGGAAAACGAATATTGGGGCACCACAAGGATCACCTCCATCACCGGTGATCTTCCTTATCTGGATGGCCCCGATTATCACTAAAATGGAGGAAGCACTAAAAAACCGATGGCCTACATTCGATCTCCAACTCCCATCATATGTGGACGACCTACATCTAGGAGTATCAACATGGAAAAGAATCATGGCACGGGGAATAAAAATGGATGAGGTGCTGGACAAAGCGGACAAAATGGTAAACAGGATAGCAGCGGAGTATCATCTTCCCCTCGAAGACTCGAAGCATGAACGGCTAGTCCTACAAAAAAAGAGAAGGAAAAAGAACAAGGATGTGAAGTGGGTGAAATGGTTAGGAATTATTATGCATGAGAGCCTAACATGCAAGGAACATTGGAAAACCCGAATCAAGAAGGCACTAGCTATCCTCGCACAATTCAACGGGTTAGGAAATTCTCAATGGGGGATCAGCGCCACCGGTTGGAGGCAAATCTACACTGGGATGATCCGAGCAATAGCCTTGTGGGGGTCAGAGCTAGGAGGGAGAGGACAGAGGGATTGGGAAAAAGAATTTGAGCAACTGCAATACCAGGCCCTGAAGAAATGTGTCAACACGACACGTGGATCCAAGACAGAGCTGGTCAGCCAGATTGCGGGGGTGGAGTCTCCGAGGATGGCTTTGGATACGGCACAAGCCAGACTCATGGGAAAAATAATGCGGGATACCACCGGATTAGGAGATTTGATTTTTAATGATGGAACGGGAAGGAATGAGGAAACTGGGAGAGACTGGGACGATTTTGGACAAGAATACACTGTCGGTCCAGACGGATTCACCTCCGTCTTGACAGCAATCCAAAGCAAGGCAGGTGTATTGAAAGAGTAGGAACACGAGAAGATGAGCTATGGAGGAAAAGTTGAGAAGGTGGAAGTTCCGGAGGTTAAACTCAAGGCTCAAGCAGACTCTAAGGCAGAGGTATGGACGGAGGCCATTAACCAAGTCAGGGAATATTGTGATGCCACTGGAGTCTACACCGATGGAAGCATGAATGAAGATGGAATGGTGGGGGGGGGCTGGTATGTGGAAGGGCGAAAGAAACTCGGGGGAGCCACACTTGGCAAGCTGGCAACTGTGTGGGATGGAGAGGTATGCGAAGTAAGAGGGGCACTCGAGGATGCACCAGGTGAATCCAACGTATTAATCCTTTCCAACTCCCAAGCAGCAATTGCCGCAGTGAAGAAGGCAGGTCGTACTGGAAAAGCAAGGACTTGGGACCTCAAGTTTGTGATGGAAGGGATAAGGGAAAGGCAATCCAGGCTAGGCCCCAACGCAGTCTCATTCGGATGGGTCAAAGCTCATAACGACCTACACGGCAATGAAGAAGCTGACCGGCTGGCCAAGGAAGCCACAAACCTGTACCCAGAGGAACCCCAGATCACGGAAGGGAGTTTGAAACAAGCATGGAAGAGGATGAGGGAAGAAGAAAGAAGAGTGAAGGGAGTGGGAATGGGAAGAGTGGTGATGTGGAACAGGAAGGCAAGAGTCGCATACGTTCAATGTCGCACTGGAAAAGGCAACCTACAAGCCTGGCGCAACAAGATCGGAAAAGCAGATGACCATGAGTGCCGAAAATGCAGAAGATATGCAGAGACAGGCAAGCACGTAGCCTTGGTCTGTACGCATGGAGAGGACATAGGACGGAGGTGGAGTACATGGGAAGATATGGATGATAGGGCGAGGTGGGCCAAGAAAGGAAAGGATGAGAAGGGGTTTCATACGGTCGATTTGGTAGAGACGTTTTTCTCTAAAATTGATCTGCGCTAATTGTCCGGTTTGTATTGTGATTTGTCTGTTCTTTTAGGGGAGGGCCGGTAGGGGCGTGGAGGCGGAAGAATCATATATGTATGGGGAGGGCTGGAAAGGGCGCGGCGGCGGAGGCATATCTATATTGGGGACGGACCGGCAGTGGGTGTGGCGGTGGAGGGGGGTATTTCATTAGATATTTCTTTGGCTCGGAAGGCAGGACGCTTACGCAGCCCGTTTTCCCGTGGGTGTACCGAACCTTCAAAGGGGAGGGAACGGGGGCGCCGCATAGCCTTAGGCTGATCAGGCGTATAGACTCCAAAAAAAAAAAAAAAAATGCTGGAAATGCACTGACTCGGGCTATCTAATCCCTGTCATTAGAGTGGGGAACTCTTCATAGGCTTTCCAAACCTACCTGTCGGTAGATTTCAAAAGTAACTCATGCATGTTCAAATTGCAACTTGCACCCGGATTATGGTTTCAGGACCATTGGACCCTGCCAATATATGGGTGGAAGGTATTTTGCCTCTATGCAGGCCATCGGTAGCGGGCGTAATTCATACTCCGAATCCATCACCAGCTATCACGAGGCTGGCAGGAGCGCTGTTTGTATCTTCAATTGAGGTGTACGGACTCAAGAAGCACGGTATGTAGCCAGATCACAGTCACTCATACCGCCGTGCTGATTGAATCCTCGCTGAATTTTCCTCGTACCTGTCAACTGCGAACATGCACTCATGACCTGACTATGTACACCTGAAAACGGCTTGCGCTGCGTTTTGATGGGCTGTTACTTCAATTAATGCAAGACCTCAGTTCACCCACGGCTTTGTAGTGCATACAGTTTCTGTTGCAATTATGCGTTGCATGGTTTGCAAACCTCGTGTCTCTGCCCCACATTCACCTCTCATTGTACCGTGTAACACGAAGTGCACGTAGGCATCCCGGGAATGGAGTGAACTAGTTTGGTGAATAAAGGAGTGAACTCAAAGGGTGAACATGACAAGCGAATCACAGGGTGAGCATCTAGAGTTGGCATACCGCATGAGCACCCCTTGGTGAACAACGGAGTGAACAAAAAAGTACATAGAAGCCAAATGTAAGCATTTTTGGCTCACATAATGCTACTTGCATGTACGTCTGTAAATATTATTTACTGGTCCATGAGTCTACTCATGATGAGAATTTCGATTCACATGACACACTTTTCGACTCATAACTCTACTTATGACAAGAGCATTACCTCACCTAGTTCACTCGACACCTACTTCATTTGCAAACCTGTATACTAACATTGCACCATAGTGCCTCCCGGGAGTTGTGTCTTAGCTGGATAGGCTCCCCGCATTAAAAAGTAATGATGTATAAGAATGTAACCTCGAACAAGATAGGCAGAAAGCACCCACCAGATTTGCTTTGGGTATGGATCATGAATAAGAAAGTGTTATGGTAGAGCCAGAAAGTTCTAGCGCTGGTAGGGTAAACCTAGATCTCAACCTTCCGGTGTTTATACACAAACACCACCACCACCTAGGTATACGGACACCCTCTCATTGAGCACATTATGCCTCCGAAGCGACATGGTCCTACATCCGAAAACTCTGCTAAACGCCCACGCACAAGGCCCTATTCAGCACAAGCGTCGGCATATTAAGGCATTCGAGGCCTCAAGCCAGTCGACTAGTAGCGGAAGTAGTCAGCTTATAGAGTTTCCATTCGGAAATACAGGCACTGCTGTGGAAAATGATAAATTTTAGGCCTGGGCTCGAGACTTTTGGAAATCGAGCAACCGCAATTACAATCACATGATGCAGGTAAGTACTAGGAATTTGTAGAAAATGAGCGGAGAAAAGGCATCTCAGCCTTTCATTATATACAGGCTGCCACACTCTCTCACCGGCTATCACATTGTCTCACACAAATATCTGCACGGCGCAGCCAATGAAAAATTTTCACAAAAGTCTCGAGACATCTTGTCTCATGCCAAACCTAATGATAATCAAGACGTTGCATTAAGAGCAAACACAGAATTAACAAATGACAGACGCAGGTGCAATCGGAAGTGCCCATTACACAAGCAATATTCCAAGGTGTTTATACTTGCAGATTTGACATGCTGGCGAGAGCAATCTAAGCCAGCTCCTGTGGTCCGAAGAATCTGACTTTTCATTCAAACTGTGTTAAGAAAGTATGATTATGAAAGTACCTAGGATTGAGAAAGCAACCGAGGATACGATGCTAAGACTGCAGTCTTGTCTGAGAGTCTTTTCGGTATGATACAACATCTCTTCCACAGGGGATCTGACCTATTTGTTGCATAATCCCCTCCACAGAGTTTCTGTTCACATTTCAACAAGTTCAAGATATCTAATGTTGCGCAGGGGCATTCCACTGGGACACCTGCGACACAACCTGAGTAGTAACTACGTGTATCAATATCAACCTCCGTGCTGGGCTGGTATTATCGTTTAAGGGATCTCTCTACAGTGTCCAAGAGATGTTTCGAGGCACAGTTTAATTAGTAACAGGGTGCCTGTCATTCCGTCCGGAGGGATCTGAATGTACATCCGTTTACTGTTGTACTTCGATATTCTAAAAATAGCAAAGCATTTAGAGTGTGGGATTTACGATTTCTGTCTTCATGCGTTCACTAGATTGATATGAGTAAGATTTCTAGTTGCTGCTGTCAATCTATCTCCAAGACTTCCACATAGTAATATGTGGCCATATTGTCGTAGGTATGAATGTTCAGCAGCGGATTGGTGGATTAGGATTATTAGAACCCCCATTCAAACGCTAAGCTAACTCTTGCTATACGAGGAAACTAGGGGACCACTGCACCTAGCCATATGAACCCCTAAATCTGATTCCCGGGTCGCTTCTTTTTGTTCCAACGTCCAGCACCGAATTCCCTGCCGATGGTCTTGTATTTTTTCTCACCCTCATTAGTATCAATCCTAATACTCTCATCTCCACCAATACGAATTCCTATGCTATATAACCCTATATATTCCCTCATGTACTCTACTCCCCTCCTGCCACCTTCTCGTGTTTCATGTTTACCCGGCATGGGGTAATGTCATTCCGTAGATATTTTTTCCCTCGATGGCTTTGTTTGGTTTGTTAATGTCCCACAACCCCTGGGGACTTCCTTGGGATCGCTGCCAGTAAGTGTACCGAGCATAGTTGGCTCATTTGCACCATTGATATCCTAACCCCTGGTTGGGTACTGCTTTTTCGCTTGTCCATTGATTGTATATCGACTGGACGTATAGACTTCACAAAAGAGCAGGAAAAAAACAGCTTTGCTGTGCAACCCTGATTCGCTAACTTGTAGTCGATCACTGCTTACTTCCCGCCCACTTGCCAGAGCTTTGTTTCTGATCCCGCTCCAAAGGAAAATATTCCTATTAGAATTCTTAGGTTAAGCTATTAATGCTTAAGAGTAAGAAGTCTACTGTTACTAGGAGATACGTGAACTGGTTTCCTGGAATCATTAGGTTTATTGATTAAATTCCCCTAATAACACAGGATGTCCCGGTCCCGACGTTATGCTATTATAGAGGTTCGACTGTACCAACGGACGGCTGGGGACGCCTTTCACTTGCTATTCTATAGAGGTATGTACCGGTTTATATACGAGATAACTTCCTATAAAAGAACCTCCGGGCAGAGGCTGGTAGGGGCTGAATTGCTATCTAGTTTGAAAATCACCTCCCAAGGCACTACCATTGGACAGCCTCTTGTTCCGTAATATATTCTCCACGCTCATCACATATTCCATCCGCCTCCTCCGCTCCAGCCAAGAAGAGCTTTCCTCTGCTGTATTTGAATTTAGGCCTGGTTGGCGTCCATAAGCTGGAGGTAATGCTGTCGGAAATGCTCTCACCGGAGCGCTTGCGCTGCGTATCAACTGATTCCCGTCGGGATTTGATTGCATTACGGGATCTGGCAGGGTCAGCGCATCCTAATTCACTAAAGTAGAAAGTTATGTATGAGAGCGGGCAAGGAATATAAGCAGCTAATTCCGCTATTGAGATCATGTTAGATAGAGCACTGGCACGGTAGACAATGCAGTCTATATATGATCGCTATGATAGCTCCCGAATATACTCTTGTACCCACAATTTCTTCGTCCATAATCTCGTAATTCCTACAGTTGCCAACCTCGTAACACTCTATAGTTGGAGATTGCTTCGATATGGATTTCAGAGTCCTTAGAGTCATCAATAGATACGTGATTCTACACTTGCGCAACGATCGTATGAAAAGAAAATAAGCAGGGGTTAAGCGCGGACATGATCATGTAGAAGTAGGTATCTACATTCATGTCCCTATTCGCAGATGCCTCAATCCATTGAGTCCCAAGAATTTAAAAATTCTTACCCTTTTACAAGCAGGACTCCTTTCATTTATTTTTTGGTTTTTTTAATTTTCGACCGGAGACCACACTGTCTGCTCTTATCCTCCGCAGTGAACTAGCCACCACTTTTGCTTTTTATTAAAAAGAACATGCATTTTGACGCATTGAGCTAATTCCCACAGAGGCCAGCGAACCTAGGAATATTCCGAGACAGGCTGCTCGGGAATTGGGCCAGGCTTGCCCTGTTAGCAGCCTATCTTGTACAGTCAAGGGCGAAAAATGATCAGACACAGCGTCAAGGGTAGTGAAGGGCTACGGAAGGCTCAAGACCTATATGCACAACAGTGTACATATATACAGTGCCTGGGGGAAAGTTATAACGCACGTCAGATTTGCATATGCATGCCCAGGCTCAGATATGCAATAAGGGCCCTTCGTATACCTCTGCATAGCAACTATATTTCAGGTTCAATAGCCCTCAAAAGGTTTTGATATAATCCCCGTAATTTGAAGCCCTCCTCCGCAATTTAGTAGCTCCCTAAGGCTTTATTTTGGTGGGTCTATGCAATCTTATGACTTGTACATCGCTAACGCTAGCAGCTTGGCCTGAGACAAAAAAAGAAAAACATATATGAGTGCGTTATAACTCTCCCCCAGGCACTGTCGGTAATTCACCTCGATGTACGTTCATAGTTTCTGATCATATCACTGGTACTAGCCTCCAACACTGGTACCAGTTTGTAGTGTATTGCACGTTCTAATTGAAACCCAGGTACTATACCTTTCTGTTGTGCTGAGCACGCCAATGTCTGGTCACTTTTCGCCCTTTATTGCACTCCGTACACAAGTCCTGTCCTGCCGAGAGTACCTTCTTACTCTCGAAATTAATAGACGATACAATTTGTCCAAATCCAACGTTTTAGTGAAGGCAAACAATAGGGGCAGCTGACGTTTTGCGGTGGCCGACGTTGTGTGGTTAACATTTAGGTGTAGCACCATACGGCCTTTGGATGCGGCGGACCATTTGATGTAACCGATACCTATTTTCGTTAAGACGAGATTTGGATGCAGCCCAGAATTTGGTCTAGCCGATCTTCCCTATGGCCAATCTTTTGCTATATGCGGGGGAGTTCATCTAGCGAGAGCTGAAGTTTTGGTGAGCCGAGGTTGCAATATACAGTACAGTGGCAAAAAGAATCATAACCCCCCCTGCATAAAGAGGCCCCCAAACGGTGCATATTTGAGACTTTGTATTGGTTTATGTGTGTTCTGACCCATTCAGCAATACGGCCCATTGGTCAATGGGACGCTATTGCTGGTTGCGACGGCCCATTCACCAATCTGCATAATATTCTTCATAAGGAACTATAGAATAGTTAAGCCAGACATCACCAAACAAGTAGAAGTATGAAAAATATAACATAAATAAAATACTAGGAATTAAATCGCCCAGAGGTATAAAAAACTATAACATACATAAAAGACGAGAAATAGAACCGCCCAGAGGTATGAAAAATATAACAAATAAAATGCTAGAAATCAAGTCCTTTTCCGCAACACTATTGAATGCAATGTACTATCTAAATCAGAGGCCCCGGCAGAAGCTGAATGCGAAATAGAAGAAAGAGTTTCGTATGAAGTAATAATACTAGAATATTATGCAGATTGGTGAATGGGCCGTCCCAACCAGCAATAGCGTCCCATTGCTGACTGGGCCGTATTGCTGAATGGGTCAGAACATGTGTAAGACACACATTGCATCTGTATGCAGCACATGACTCCCTTTGCCACCTAGCTGTACATTGGCAGCATTTCCCACCGGCACTAGCCTTGGCTTTACTTGAGCGGCTAGTTTCTTCCTCTCCGTGATTATTGGATGCGTTCAATTTTTTACTCTCGCGCCAATGCTCCGGTATGACGTTCGTCTGTAGTGCAACCAATACTATCACTCTTTGGCATGGCAATCCTGTCACACCCGCCAGCTCGCTTTCCTAGACTTGCGCATGTAGTTAGGTTTCAAATATGGTCTAATTGCATGTACCGTCGACAACTACCTCCACGATTCTTACTTTAACTGGTTAGAAATTATACCCAATACATGGAGGATGGCATCGCCGTCTGACCGAAGCACCCTACACATGTCTATAGACATGTTCCGTATTCTAGAGCCTGGGTTCAGCCGTACGCTTAACCGTAGATCCAATCTGCTGGCGACAGAAATGTATCTCCTAGCTATGGCCGAGTAAAGATCAAGATGTTCTTTTTGTCAACGGCAGCCCAGTTGTTGAGACCGGTGAACAAAATTGGCTTCGTGCCTGACATAGTGAATGGGTTTGTACGTCTCGCTGGATAGCTCATACTTGGTCACGTGCAATGACCTACGTTACCGCAAAATGTCTAGCATCCGAGGCGCAATTACACGTGAGGGTACTGGTTGCAGGTAGAGTCGCTGTTTCATTTTTTTAAGTGAACCATTCTTTAGCAGTTAGACCACTTCGCCAACACAACCATGTCGATTTGTTAATCAGTTGACCGACCAGCCAATCGAGCGCTATTTACATTCTGCTGACTGATCCACTAATTGTGCCCACTGTTTTCAGTCGCAATAACTTCTGCATTATTAGTCAATTTCCAAGCCACTGTACACTACTTTATCCTCTTCTGTACAATCAGCCTCAGCATCCATGCAATTGCCGAAACGGGTAGGCAAAGGTCCACATGATTGCTGCGTTGGTTAGCCAACCAATCTGCCAAGGAGCATGATTGGATATTATGCCGATGGTACTATTGGCTTCAACTGGGTATGTTTAGCTGATGCGGCTGGGAATAGGAGTTTCCGCAGCTATCGCTGGCCATACATAGCTGCTGCTGCCGCTGACTTGTTTCGTGCATTGCAGTCGAGCTACACCTCGATTCGCAATGAGTGTGCGCTTTTGAGTCTCCTAGTTGTGATAGATGATACCTACTGGTAGAACCAGCGCTGGCCATCTATATCTGGCAGCAAGTGTATTGTAATGCAGAAGTGAATGTTAGTGTGGTTGAGCCACTCAGTCCTCGATAGATTCGATCGGCCAAACCACTCTTTGTGCACAATTGGTGGGTTGGTCGACTAAATTGCAAACAGGGCCCGATTGACACCAACATGATTGGCGTACCAATCAGAACACTCACTCAGGTATATAGATAAGCCTTCGGAGCCGGGCCTATGATCACAGTTTTAGATGACGTTTACAGCACAACCTCTATATTTGCATGTCTTCGGGACCGGAGAATTTTATGCGTATCGCTGGGTCACGTGAAGGTAGGTTGTGACAGGGCAATCAATATAGATATAAATACATGCATCATTATCTGTATTCACTTGAACGAAACATCTTCCTTTGTATAGTATATACAGCGTAGAAAACCTCTTGTTCTGCACCGGTCTCCATCCACTGCTTACGCAGGTTAAATAGTTAGCAGTTACTTTGGGACTAGGAAATCGCGATGCATGCAATTTAGAGACGTATGTATTACCACTATACTCCAGAGCTCGGGACAAAGGCATCCTATGCAATTTGCGAAGTTGGGCATACCTAACCTCTCAAAATGCATATCACCTCCGGCCCCGTACTTAGGACTATGGGGATAAATGAATAGTTCTATAATTGCATGCATAGCGATTTGCCGGCCCCAAACTTGGCAAGTACGAACAATTTCACCTGCATAAGTAGTGGGTAGGGGCTAGTCCCGCTGGTCGAGAAAATGCCTTCTGACATCAATAGCTGGCAGAAGAGTATTTCTACGACATGTTTGCTTCTATTTGCGATGCAGACACCCAGTTATCAACCGTGATGATGGAAGTACCAAATGATGGCGTACGCACCGGGGATGGCTCAGTGCAAGACGACCCACAACAAGTAGGAATACCTCAAACCAACCGACGGAACCCAGAGCCCACTGAACATGAACGTTACCAGCTATTCCTCTATGCAAAGTTACATCCAAAAGCTACTCAGGCTACTACAGTTAACTTTCGTTATAAGCATACACCCCACGGTCCCCCCATACAACAGGGTACTTTTTAAGCATGAATTCACCCATTCGAATATTCATGTCATTTTTTGGCTTAGTCACATACATATGCTTATAACGAAGGACGCTAGCAGGGATTCTTATCGATAAGAAATCACCGAGCGGGTCCATCAACCTACAAATTCAATATACCACCACCGGCATTTACAGCAACTCCGTACCAGTCTACTAGTTTATTCAACTCTGATCACACCAGCAGAGAATGAAGGTCCTGCATCCGAGCCAACTCCTGCACCACCGGTCCCTCATCAAGCAGTTATTGATGCTCTCGAGACAATCCTCCTGTATTCCCTGCAGTTCAGCGACCGAAACACAAGCGAGTGGGAAGAGAGGTGCCAGCGGGAAAAGCGCCGAATTCAGGGCTATCTATATCAAGAGAAGGCAAAGAAAACCCAGCGGAGGATCACGGAGTTCTTACATCGGTCCTAATACCTATTTCCTTGTGTTAATTTTCATGTATGTAATTTTCTCTCGGTATATGCATATATTCGCTATTAGCATATGCCCTCTGGTCCCGATCGTATGCTTATAGCGAGAGTTAACTGTATTGTCAAATGGTTCCGGCAGCAGTTTAATAGAGAGGTTAATCGATCAACAGTATCTCGTAGGCATTGAGTTGCATGATTGAGGGTTTTGCTAAGAGAGAAGGGGCCCCATGATTTGATTTCATGATATTGCATGTATTTATATCTTATATAGATTCCTCCTGTCACTCCTAGTACCCTCACGTGAACTAGTTCACCAACCTCAATAACTGGCCAACTGGTCAATATGCTTAAGACTCTCCGGGCCCGAGGGTATGCATTTATAGATGTTCAACTCTATATAGGGGATGTAATTATAGAGGTTGTTCTGCAAGATTAACTCGGTAAATTGTATTAAAGCGCCACGAACTCATTGCTTCCCATCACACATGCCTGTCACTACAAATACCAACTTTCACATGCGCAGCGCTGTTAGGTACACTTGCACAAATGTGGGGCGGCTGGAATCATGGGCTCCATGATATTAGAAGGTTCATCCTTACTGAATACATCTCGAGCAAGATATTCCTGAAGCAATGATAATGAAGTCCAGTCAAACTCGTGACTTTGCATCCCATGTAAGCGCATGGCAATCCCCACGAGTTTTTTTGTCAGGGCCAGTGGCAAGCCAGTGTGAAGAAAACCTGCACACCTGCACACTGCATGCATATACCCCAGTCCACCCCCAAAGCTCAGGTTACTATGCACATGTAGGTACTCCAAGAGCGGACAACTAGGCTTTAGGTTTAGAAATACCGGATATTCTTAGGGTTGGTGTCAATAGAGACTTATACGCATATACGGTAGATATTAAATCTCTGCAGAAAAATATTTATTAACATAGCCTGTAGGAAAATACTCTCGGTCGAACGCAAGGTCGATCATGGGCAGGAAACGGCAAGTTTGAAATTATGCGGGTAGAAACTAGGATGCCCGGAATGGCAAGTTTGAATTTGGGCAAGAAGGATATAAGGGACGAAAAATCGCTGGGGGATAAAGGAGTCGGCGTACTTACGCCTGGGCACGAGCCGAGCCCTAAAATATATGGTAAAAGCTCGAGCCTGCCTTGAAAAATGACGAGCCGGCTCGTGCCCAGGCATACATACAGAGGCAGGACTCAAATGGGACCGGTGCCATATACACCAACATCTGGCCCAACCGATGGCGAGTATGTACAGCTCTATCGCTATCATTTGGCTAGTAAATTTTCGAATCAACATTTGCTCGCCCTGTGGTATGAAGCCTGAAAATCCCCAAGGTTAATATATCACTGGCTGAGATATTAGTAATCTCGGACCTCAATATCAGATGCAAGAAGCAACTATATCTTGAGAAGTGGCTTGGAGCCGAGTGAGATATTTGGGTGGAGCAGGGTCGGGGTATCATGTATCTAGTTCAATATCGTCTGTTTTTCACATGTTCACTTGTACCGCATAAACCTGTCTTACTGCATCAAAAGTGCTCTGACGGACATTATGGTAAGACCGTTTCGACTGTACCTGATAATTGTCAAGCATCTGACAACTCCTAGATCCTGACAATTCAAATAGACTTACAGTCGAACCTGTCTAAATGCATGACGCCCGTCAGAACACCTTTTGATGCATTTCGGGGAGTTATGCAATTAGACCGAAAATGAAAAAGAGCCGACCTTCAACTAGATACATGGTAGCCAGAGCCCTTTTTTGCCCACACGTACCACCCCCCACCCGGCTCACCCCATTGGCTTGCCTAGCCACCGCTCAAGCTGCTTGCGCTCCCCACAACCCATTGGTAATGTAGTGAGAGCGTCCATAGGGAAGCGATTTATTGTTGATGTGCGGTATTGCGGGTGGTCAGAATGACATAGAGTTGGTAAACCTCTAATGTAAGGTGTCGGAGCTGGTCACAGTGTAAAGATTACGAGGTTATGGAGCGGAGGAATCTTGAGAGAGAGAAGTAGAGATATATTCGTCAAGGCTATATAGAGATCGCTATAGTATGAATGCTATGGTTCTACTGCCTTGTTCTCTTATTTTGCTCGATAGGAAATTCCGCCTCTTTTAGCTTTAAACGCTGAATTCCCAATTGCCTCCATTCGGACATTCTGTCTCATATCCCAATTGCCTCCATCCGTCAAGCTGCATATCTCGTGACTTATCCCTAGTTCCATACACGTGAGAGTATATTCCAACATCCTCCCCTACTCGAGCGCCCAGGTTGATAGTCCGTTTTGTTGCAGTTGATGTTCCGTCATATCTAAGATGGGGGTTTCCTCTGGGAACAGGTCGGCGATGTACTCATCCATAATTCCTTCCATGCATTCATCACCCTCATAGGTAACAACTTCATCAGGATATCGGCTGGATTGTTCTTTCCTGCTATAGTCCTTATACGCAATTTCCCGGATCGGACTTGTTGGCATAGGTAATGGTATTGGTGTTCGATATGGCGACTTCTCCGAGCAAATTTCGATACCTTGCTCAAGTTATATGCTCTTTCGCTGTCCGTATTCACCGTGGGCCTGGTCGTGATTCCTAGTTCCGCTAGGAATTGTTGCACCCAAGCTGAATCCTTCGCTCCTTCGCAATCCGCTATGTACTCCGCTTCAGTTATTGAAAGCGACACTATCTCTTGCCTCCGGCTGTACCATCCAAGCAATGGATTCCCGAGAGTCATCATCACACCGCTCTGTGACCTGGATTTCTCCCCGCCGTAGGATGCGTCCACATATATCCTTATTTCTAGGTCGTCGGCTTTCTTTAAGTGTAGCCCATCGAACTTTGTCAAGTACAAATACTTCAATACCTTGAGTGCTGTCTGGTAGTTGTTCCGATCGTGATCCTTCTTTCGTTGCTCTAGCAGATTGATATGAATTGATATTTCTGGCCGAGTCATCCTTCCTATGAAGAGTAATCCTCCTACTATTGCTTGATAATTCTGGACTTCCTCGCTTTCCTCAGGTTTTTGGTAGTGCTGACTTTCGGACGGCAGAGATGCTTTTCTGCCATTTGCGCCATCCTGGAGGTGCAGATACTTCTTTGCTATCGATTCTATTATAGTGGTCTGCGTTAGTATGACTTGTTCCTTAGACCAGTGCAGCTCCATTCCAAGCATTTTTGCCGGTTTTCCTCTTTTGTGCAATTCTACTCTCCCTTCTACCGATCGTTCCGCTTGGTCGAGCTGTGCTTCTGTAGGTGCAATTCCGAGGAGGTCATCAACATATGTTCTAACTATTACTTGTTCTTTGGTACTGACATAGGTTCCTTCATCGCCGATGCATTGTTGTATTCCGCATGCTTTCATGACATCGCATAGCATTTCGAACCATTCGTGGCCGGCTTGCTTCAACCCATATAGTGCTTTGTGAAGTTTCCAGTATTCAGTTTCTCCATCCTCGTTTATATCCATGATATAAATGTCGTGTTTTAGAAGGGCTTGAAGATAGGCCGCAACTATATCCCATTGTCGGATTGCCCAATTTCGATAAAGTGCTATGACCAGAAGTATCTTGAAGGTTTCCGTTTGCATCATCTGGGCATAGGTCTCATCATAGTTGATGCCTTCTTCTTGTGTGAATCCTCTTCCCACTTTTCTAGCCTTGAACTTTTCGATAGTAACATCTGCTTTTCGTTTGATAACGTAAACCCACTTAGTATCCACGATCCGAGTTCCTTCTGGAATATCAGATTTGCGGATCTTGGTGAAGACTTGATATTTGTGAAGTTGGTCTCGCTCCTTGATCCTGGCTACTGCCCATTCTTTCGCTTGTGGGGATGTCCTGGCTTGTTGATCATTGTGATGGTCTGGGTCTGTTCCTACTGCGAATATCTTTGGCTTCCTATCTCTGGTGGATCTACGACTTCCAACTAGACTTGTCCATTCTTCTGCAGTTCGTCGCTTCTTTTTGGGTGCGGCTGCTGGTACTAAGTCTTCAGGCGGAGGCTCTGGTTGGTCCCAATCTGATACTTCTGGAGGTGGGATTTCTTCTTCACTAGAGCTTTCTTCCGATTCGTTATCTAGTATGATTGGTATTGGGTTTTTGGCGAGTTTTGTTGCACCATCTGCCGTTCTTACCCAGTATGTCCCGAAGGTGGTAGTATGCCCGACTATCCTTCCTTCATAGCTTCTAGCTGATAGGTTCTCTTTCACTTCGTAGTCATAACAGCTTACTCTTTGTCCGAAAGGGCGCAGGTTTTTTCTTTTGTTGACAGGATCTTTGGCGAGGATTATCTCAATAGGTATTTTTCCTCCTAGTGCTTTATGAGGTAATTGGTTCTTGGTATAAGCTGCGGAATCCGAGGCTTTATCCCAAAGTCCCTTTGGTAGTCCTGCTTCTATAAGCCCTGTTCTGCTCATTTCTAGGATAGTGAAGTTGGCTCACTCGACAATGGCATTAGTTTCTGAATGTCTTGGGACGGTTTCTTTTAGGGTTATTCCTCGCTGGTTTAATTCTCTAATTAACTTGCTATTGCGGAATTCTCCTCCCTAGTCTGCCTGGATTTGACTCAGGTGTATAGGTCTTTCGTGAGCTAACGATACTGCCTTCTCCAATTTATTGATGATGACGATAAGTGCATCTCCGGCATCTCCTTTCGTAGGTATGGCATGGGTGAGCATGTACCTGCTATGATCTTCTACTATCATCATGAGGTATTTATTTTGCTTTCCCAGTGTGGGGGTATCCATGGGTCCGATTAAATCTACATGAATTCGTTCAAGTAGTTTTGTTGCTCGGTTTTGTGGTGGTTGTTTTGGGGATGGTGGCTTAGTGGCCTTTCCTTTCTCACAGGCTTCGGATCGGATCTTCTCTTTCCAATCCTTCGGGAATTCTGGTAGAGTTCGTAGGGTATCATAAGAAACATGGCCGTACCTTTCATGTAGGCTAATAGCCAATTCCTTCCCTTTCGCTGAGTTTATCCTTGCCTTGCCATTATATGCACCTGTCTCGATCCATAATCCATCTTCTCGCCTCTCAATCTTGGACAGAACTTTTCCCCTACTTGTTATTGTTGATTCTGATCCTCGAGTCTTTTGGTCTTAGTTTTGTGGCATCTGGAGTCCGCTGATGATGTTGCTATATGTGGGTTTATATAAGCATTTCTCTAGCCTCATGTTGACTCCGTTGTGCTTGATAAGTAGCATTCCCATAGTATCACATGTAGACGTCGAGTGATCATGCCCTATAATCTTCATGTTGAGGTTGTTTTGTACGTCGTTAAGGAGGTCGAGGTTGTTAGTGGTATAATGGGTTGAGGCACTGTCAAACTCGAAGTATTCTTCTCGTGCTGCGGTGGTTTTCCCTATCCTGATCATTTTAATGGTGGCTTCCTCAGTATGTGAGTTTTCTTCCTCGTCCGCTTTGGCTTTCTTTGCCTTCTTCTTTTTCCTTTTCTTAGTGAAACATTCACACTCGGTGTAGTTCCGTCCTTTCCATCCTTTGCCTATACAATAGTCACAACATTTTCCATTGTCAGGCTTTACTTTCTTTCCTTTTAACACTACTGAGTTTTCCTTAGTTCCATCGCCTGCAGTTTTTCTTCGCCCTTTCTGTCTTCATGGAACATAGGTCTTGAGGTGCGTATTGATGTCTCCACATGTCAATCCAGATTTTAGTTGGATATTCTCGACTAGGGAGTTGTAGTATGCGGGTAAAGTAGCTAGTAGGAATGTTCCCTTAGCTTGGTCGTTTTTACTGAGGTCTACCAGGAGGTTCCCGCATTCTTTCAGGTCATCTGGTATTCCTCCTCACAGAGTTGAACGCATGAAACTCTATTTATTATCGAAGTCACTAATATGTTCTTCGATTGTTTGGGTTCTGTCATCGTATGATGTTTTTATGACGTTTATCAGGAGTGCTCCTAGAGTGGAGATTGTCTTTCCTACATTTTTGGCTTGCAACTCCGAGTATGCCTCATTGGCCATCCTAGTTAACTCTATAACGTCTACAGCCTCGCTCTCACAATTTCACTTCATGGTTAAGATGGCGAAATTATTATCTCTTCTCCACTGCTTGACTTTTGCATCTACCGACTTCCCTTTAGCGTCGGAGTCTAAGTCTTTTATCTCTCTTGTCACTATTTCCCATGTCGTTTCCTCTTCATGTTCGTAACTACTTAGAGTTTGTTCGATAGATAAAATCCACTGTGGGTAGTTATTTTGGCCCACCAGTTTGGGCTCGATTTTCGGAATCGATCGTTCTTTGGACATTTTGGGAGGCGGAGGTGGTTGGGTAGTTGTGCGTGGGCTTGGGGGTCGGTCAGGGCTTGCTGGTCGAGTTGGTGTGCATGCGGGAGATGGCTATGGGTCACGTTTGGGAACTAGTTGTTCAAAGATTTGTTGTGCAGTTAGATTGCTGTCTGGACTTTCTGGACTTGGGCTTCTTGGTGCAAGTCCAGCTTTTGGGCTTGGGCTTCTCGGGAATTCTCCAGGTGCTGGTCTGCTCATTTATTGTAGCAGCGCTGGCCAGAGAATTTCTAGGTCAAAGGGTTCTTGTTCGCTTATCTTTTTGTCAAGTAGCGATAGAGCTGATGGTGGAGACTCAATGTCTATTTCTAAGCCTGCTAATTGAAGCTCTAGGTTGGCTCTGCGAAGTTGTTCGATTTCTAGCTGTTCGCTTGTTGCTAGTGTTCTTGTGGGTCCGAATCGGTCACAGGTGAGTCGGTAGTGTATATCACCGTTCCTGTTCTTTCGGTCTTTCTCTTGTCTTCTTTGTTCTTTTTCCTCTGGAGTGTCGTTATACTCGTTGCCCCACGATGTTGCTGGTCCGACTGGGAACCGGCTCTTATTTTGTTGGTTGATCTTCTTGGACCAGGATCGGTGTTTGGGCATGGATGTATATATGGCAATGGTAGAGCGGCTTCGTGCGTCTTAACAATTCAGAAGACAGTGTTACTGGGTCTAGGCCCCAGATATCTCAAGTCTTTTTTCTTAGGTGCGTTTCAGCAGAGCGCCGGGCTCATAACCTGTAAAGATTACGAGGTTATGGAGCATAGGAATCTTGAGAGAGAGAAGTAGAGATATATTCGTCAAGGCTATATAGATATCGCTATAGTATGCATGCTATGATTCTACTGCCTTGTTCTCTTATTTTGCTTGATTGGAAATTCCGCCTCTTTTATCTTTAAACGCTGAATTCCCAATTGCCTCCATTCGGACATTCTGTCTCATATCCCAATTGCCTCCATCCGTCAAGCTGCATATCCCGTAACTTATCCCTAGTTCCATACACGTGAGAGTATATTCCAAACATAGGACTTTGGTTCAGATTTGGTAGAGCGTGGTAATTTGGGCGTTGATGTATACCATTGGGTTAGATTGCATTGATTTGTTCCCTTAAGGTGGCGATACAGCTGTGTGCGCATAAATTTGCCACTCTATGCACTGGCCATCTAGTGTTGCGATCTAGCTTTCCATTGTTTGCCTGCAGATATATCTAACATTGGAATATCCACGTGATTTACCCTATTTCTCTATTAATCTGCGCTTTCGGGTCTACAGTTTAGCCTAAAGCTATACTAGAAATGCACATCCAGAGTATCAATGTTCTGACCTATTCAGTAATACGGCCCAGTCAGCAATGCCGGCCCATTGGTCAATGGGACGCTACTGCTGGTTGGGCCGGCCCATACACCAATGGCGCTAATGACCGTCCCATTGAGCAATGGGCCCAGCCCATTCGGAGTG
>Ga0307511_10002420_pt1 | contig 19514 bp, 13 predicted proteins | sample 13_EM_MG_FD_200266 | JGI IMG/M metagenome (GOLD analysis project Ga0307511, IMG submission 200266) | Populus trichocarpa ectomycorrhiza microbial communities from riparian zone in the Pacific Northwest, United States - 13_EM | ecosystem: Host-associated > Plants > Roots > Unclassified | place... | reverse complement strand
CGGCTTGTTATTGGTGGACTGGATATAGGAAATGGAAGGGGTGATCTCCAAGAGTTGACCGATGCGGGTAGTATTGGCCAGCCGCAGGTTCACCTTCGTATAGTCATTGCTGGGCACTACCCCGTTCTGATCAGTATAGGAAGCGGATAGGCGGAAGCTGGAGACCCTTTTTCCAAAATCCACGGCGATATTATGCACCTGCGAGAAGCCGGTATGGAAGAAATGGTGGTTATTGTCGAAGATCTGGGTCTTGGGATCATAGACAGGACCGAAGAAGACCGGGGTCTTGCCATAGTTGGTGGAGTAGATCCCGTTGACACCCGGGCTGAAAGTATTCAGGGTGGGGTTGAACCGGGTGATCTTTTGTCCTCCGAAACTATTGTCATAGGTGACGGCCACCCCATTGATATTGGAATGCCTGGTAGTGATCAGGATGGCGCCAGAGCTGGCCTGGCTGCCATAGAGCGCCGTAGCTTCCGGCCCTTTCAGCACGGTCATGGACTCGATATCGTTGGGGCTCAGGTCGGCGACGCGGTTAGTATAGTCATTGTTGTGATTGGCGCCATCGGAGGCCAGCCCGATGCCTGTACCACCACCAGAAGACTGTGTCAGCGTCGAGTTGTCGATGAGGACCCCATCGATCACGAAAAGAGGAGAATTGCTCAGCGACAGGGAATTGAATCCCCGAAGAACGATCTGCGAGGAGGCGCCTGCCTGCCCATTCGTAGGCGTGACGGTGGCGCCCGCTATACGACCCTGGAGGCTGTTGATGATATTGGGACGCTGGGTTTCCTTGATATCCGTACCCGATATTTTTTGTAAAGAATACCCCAGTTCCCGTGGATTGCGTTTGATATCCATTGCCGTTACCACCACTTCTCCCATGTCCCCTTCCGCCGGATCCAGCCGGACGACGTAATAGGCGCCCGTTCCCACCGTCATTTGCTGCGTCTTACGGCCGACATGGCTGATGACCAGCACATCTCCCGACCGGGCCGGGATGGAGTACTCGCCATTCATGTTGGTCTGAATGGCTTTTTTGGTTCGTTGATTAATGATCGTGGCGCCTGCCAGGGGAGCGTTGTCCTTCGGGTCCCTGACGACTCCCGTGATCGTCTGATCCTGGGAGAAAGCCAGCAAAGACCCCGATAAAGCCGCAGCACACCAGAGTAGTCGAAGCAATTTTCGCATAAGTAGTTTGGTTTTTGTCTTTTTTAAAATAGATCCCTGCGTCAGCAGGTCTTACTGATCGCTGGTGTTTAAATTAGGTTCGTTAATGGTAGTTTTCTTTGTGTATGGGGATGCAGTAATACTCAAGGGGATTAAGCATGCGTTTTGGTTACTGTTCTAACCAAAGTAAATTAAAAAACTGCAAAAAACCGCAAAAAAGAAATTAAAAATGCATGAATGGGGGAAATAAATTGCTTAAAGCAGGAAGGTTAGCTTTAAAATTGCAGGGTTTTGCGTATAAGGAATGATTTGAATATGTTTTTGCAGGAATTTGCGGGATTGGCGTTTGCCGGTAACCAGCCTTCGTTTCAGCGATCAATGTTCAGCCGCTGTTCCGGGGCCACGCAGCCGGTCTGATGCCGGATATTCATTTGAAAGTGAACCGGGCCGTAATAGCAAAAGCATCCGCTACGAAATTGATAGCAGGGCTGAGGTCCAGCTCCGGCTTCCAGTCCAGGGAAAGATTCAAAGGGGCATTCTGAAATTTATAATCCAGCCCGACAATACCTGTGGGGCCCAGCCAGGTCTTGCCGCCTTCAAATCCGGCATAACCTCCTGCGCCATAGAACCAGGTGAAGGCCGGCGTACCCCCGATAAGCTGGTGCTTCTCATACAAAGCCCCAACGCCAAATCGGTCACCATAGGATACCAGCCCTTCAATGGCATTGGTCGAATCCAGGAAATATTTGATGCTGATGGAATTGCTCAGGGTAGGAGAGGCCGAACTTAGCCGGACGCCGATCGCTACTTTATAATCCTGTGCTGATAAATGATTGCACGCACTACTGACTACCAGGAACGCCAGGCAAAAGGGGATAACTCTCATAAAAGGGATTTATCCCTTTGGAACGAAAATAGCGTCGATGTATTAGCGGGCGGGTGTTAGAGTTTTCTTAAAAAGGCGGGTTCCGCCTCACTAAGGGAGTTTTATAAAAAATGATGTTTCTTTTTTGCTGGAACCGTGGTTTTGGGGAGCAGGGATGGGTCGATCGGAAGCGGATCGACGGTGGTCGGCGGATCCGCTTTTATCGGAGCAGCAGGAGTTGGCGCGCCGTTATTGCTTTCCTTTCCGTTATTAGTCACCTTTTTATCCAATATGCTTATTATCGAATCCATATCGTCCGCGGCAGATGCCTTTTTAAATGGCTTCATCAGATCCTCTTTGCTCTTCGGCCTCAGGTCTTCATGCCATTTGAAACCACGCAGCACCATATCGTCGAAGTTCACTTTTTTAAAGGGAATAAAAGAACCTTCCACATCGTTGCGCATGACCACCCGGTTCAGCTCTCTGCCTGAACTGTCATCCTTTCTATCAAAGATCATGTCGATGATATCGGCATGCGCCTTATTCACGCCGGTATAGGCTTTATTATCGTCCTTTACATAATAAATACTTTCCGCATTGCCCTTGGCCCGCATAAAATCCACTTCGCCATTTTTGAAAAAGGCATTGATAGTGGTTCCCTTCAATTGGTTGTAAAATTGTTTTCCCACTTTATTGATGGCTATGGCATTTTCAAATACATACAGCCGGCTGGCTTTTTTATTTTTGGTATAGACATACATGGTGTCCCCGGTGACCTGGTAATCACCGCTCCCCCAGGCAATAGGATTATAGAATAACCGGAAGATGGAATCCTTGCCGGAATAATACAGGCTGTCCCCGACAGCCTGTAAGGAGTCCGAGAAGATCCTTACATGATGATAACCCCGTATAAACCGGAGACTGGTGTCCCTGATCGTAGATTCCTCCACTTTAATGGCCCGAATGCTGTCCGCCGCTCTCTTCTGCAAACTATCGTTGACATGCCGTTGCAGACTATCGACAGACCTTTTCTGCAAGCTATCGGCCCTATATCGCTGCAGGCTATCCATCCGGAGACTATCGACCCGCCGCTGCTTATTGGCCTGACGGACATTATACAGGCTATCCGCTCTTATCTGCTTCGGAGTTCTGGGTCTGCTGGCCTTGGCCACACTATCCCTGACTACCCTTGCCCGGTGCGAAATACTATCCGCAACGGCCCTGTTTTTTCTTGAAATACTATCGGCCGTTGCCTTGATTTTGTATTTTATACTGTCCGCCGTCGCCTTTTGCGCGGCTTTCTGCGCGGCCTGCTGATCGCGCTGCAATTGTTCCGCCTCCCGCTGCTTTCTTCGTTCCTCTTTGGGGGTAAGCTTCTTCTTCGAAGTATCCGCCACCTTCTTTCCAAGACTATCCAGGCCTGCTCCGGACGGGTGCCCTAAACTATCGGCTGCCCCGGACTTCCCCTGCAAGCTGTCCGCCACTGCCAGGCTATCGCCGGGCACCCGGGGCCTCCCTCTTGCAAACTTTCCTCCCAGGCTGTCACTCAGGTCTTTTATCATTATCTGGTGGCTGCTGTCCGAAGGAACGGAGAGTAAAGTATCCTGCTTATTCAGGGTGTCGGCAGCCGCCGCACGGTGCAGGCTATCTGCCGACACGCGATAGAGGCTATCGACATAGATCTTGTGCAGGCTATCCGAGATCTCCATCTTTCTGGCGGCTGCCTGCGCATCGACCAGCCTGCCGGAAATCAGGGTGTCGGCGACAATATAAATGCTATCCTTGTCCTGCTTAAGGGTCATCAGGGGATTTTCCGTCGCCAGGAAAGTATTGGTCTTCTTATTGGTGGTCATGTAATTGGCAGTCAGCACGAACCCCTGCGCCGTGTCCTTATAGACGGCATTTCCTTTGGCTATATTGACCCCTGTACTGTCATCGAACTGTACGATATCTCCCGTGATCCGCTGAGAGCCATCCGTGATCACCGGCCGTTTGCCGAAATAGGCTTTCCGGTTCTTAAGATCATAATATCCGCTGCTGGTGCGCACGGTGCGGCGGGTAGAATCTTTAAACTGGATAAAGGTCTCCGTAATAAAAGTAGATACCTGGGTCTGTGTATTGTATAAAAGAGAGTCCGCCGACAGGTCATATTGAGGATCTCTCATCACGACGTTCTTCTTAAAATGGACATCTTTGGTATCTTCAAAATAGGTGCCCTCTTCACTGGTGAGTACGGATTCCTTGTTCACGATCTTGCCTCCGTGGTCATAGACCCCCACTTTGTTCTTGAGATCATACTGCAATTCCTCCGTCGTAAGAACTCCTTTACCATCCGTCAGCTTTACATTTTTCTGGAAGTACACCATTCGCGTATCAACCTGGTACTTCATATAGTCCGAGTAGATATTGGTAGAGTCATTATCGTTGATATGAACATGCCCGAAGGATTCCAGGATATTTTCTCTGCTGTTCCGCACCATGCTGTCACAGTAAATAATGGTATTTCCTTCTTTCAACTTTACATTCCCGACCAGGAAGGTCATGCCGGTGACGGAGTCCTTTTGTTCAAACCGGTAATTGTCCGTATTCTGGATCAGCACGACTTTTATCGTATCGCTGCCCGGTGTACGGAATTCAAGACTACCTTGCGACCAGCCCTGACGGCTTAGCAACAGGGCACAAAAGGTCAGGGCGACCGCATAAACCAATATCCTTATACTCATTCCTCTTACTTATTAGCGGGTTTTGACACGGAATCAACAGGGGCCATCAGGGGACCGCTCTTATCTTTCCGGCCAAAAACGGAGATATTTACATAACGTTTGGGATGCAGACGGACATCATCCAATAATATATTCAGGCTGCGGGAAGTTCCTTCCAGGTTCTGATAGAGTTTCTTATCATTCAGCAACAGGCCCAGCGACCCATTGGGGCTATTGACCTTGGACACCACTCCCTTTAATTCTGTAACGGTGGACTGGAGGCTCTCCAGGGTCTCGGGGATCTTTGCCGCCGCCAGGTTGGCGGAGGTTTTGTCCAGGTTTTCCAGGGTCCTGGTGACATGATCATTATTTTTAGCCAGGTTGCCCGTGAACTGGTCTACGTTCTTCAGCGATTTTCCCAGTTCGCCCGACTCTGCATTCAACAGGGTCTGCAGGGAGGCCGAGGAGGTAGCCAGGTTGGCGACGATGGCGCTCAAATTATTCTTGAGCTTGGGATTGAACAGCGTCCCTACTACCTTTACCAGGGAATCCAGGGACTGCAACGTGCCGTTCAGTTGTATGATAACCGGGTTAATGCTTTGCTGCACCTGGGACATAAGATTGGGTTTCTGGACCGTTCTCAGGGTATCCCCGTCATTCAGGAATTGGGTGTCGTCACCCCGCGTGACAACGATCGTCGAGGAACTGATCAGGCCGGAATTGATGGAGCCTATCGAATTTTTGGGGATATGAACGTCTTTCTTCAGAAGGATGGTGACGACGATCCCCCTCGTCAGGTCCTTATCCGATTCATTGATGGCGGATACCGTACCGATGGTAAGCCCATTCACCTGAACCTGGTTGGAGACTTCCATGCCTTCTACATTACTAAAAACGGCATAAATTTTTTTAGTGTGTTCGAAAAGGCTGCTGCCTTTCAGGAAATTAAAGCCCAATATTAGCCCCGTGACGGCAACGACAGCCAGTACACCGATTTTAGTCTCATTAGCAATTTTCATCCGAATGGATTTAGTTTATAAAGTCTATAGGTAGCAAATGTAGGAAAATTGCCGGCTCTTGTGTTGAAGACAACGTTAAACTACTATTTCCGGGGGGAGACCAGCCTGGTGACAGGCTGTTTTGCACGCCAGGAGTTCTGCGCAAGGCCGGTGGCAGGCGATGCTGCTCGCTGAAAAGAGGAAGGCTCAGTAGCGGAATGCCCTTCCAACGCATCTTTATAACGCTTGAGCGCATCTACGATATTCCGGACGATCTCATTCTGGCCATCCTCACTGTTCAGGTACTCTTCCTCTTCTTTGTTGCTGAGGAAGCCGGTTTCGATCAGTACACTGGGCATGCCCGTGGCCTGGAGGACCTGGATGCCCTCGTCCCTTTGCATCACGCCGTCGCTGTGACGCCCGGCTTTGACGAATTCGCTCTCTACCAGGGTGGCGAAAAGGGCGCTGTTGGCAAAGAATTTTTTCTCATATAACTGTGCCCGGATCTTTGCTTCGGGGGAGGTCCTGTCGAATGCTTCAGAATCGGCCTGGGCATTGCTGCTATCCGCCAGATCTCCCTCTCCGGCCTCTTCGCGCTGGTTGATGGCAGTTCCTTTAAATTGATTACGGTCTGCCTTCCAGATATAACTTCCGGTGCCTACCCGGGTATTTTTTACATAATAAGTCTCATAGATCGGGACTTTTTTGCGGCGCCGCCCTTTTCCTACCAGTTTATGCCCGATGACCCGATGAACCGCATACGTGCCGGGACTATGACCGTCGTTGTTAGCATGAATGCATATAAAAAGGTCTCCTTTGGATTTGTTGGCCAGCTCTGCCCGGTAATGGAGGCCTCCGCTTTTTGTCGGCATATTACCCGGCATGATATCGGTGGTGCGGGTAAATACGATCTTCATATCCGGGAACTCGTCCTGTATGGCTTTGCCCAGCTTCAGGGAAATGGCCAGGGCTACATTTTTTTCCTGGGAGATCAGCCCGGTAGTGCCCGGATCAAAACCCCCATGTCCCGGATCTATAATAATGGTACGCAGGACAGACTTCTGTTTGGGATGTATATTGAATGAGGTAAGGGCACAGACAATGCCAGATAAGAATAACAAAATGGTCGACTTTTTCATCATAGTCATTTTATTTTACCGATTCCCCCCAATCTTCACAAAATCTTAATGCTGTAATGGCTATTTTTGTTCATTCACAAGCAGGATTAATGTCCCAAATTTACGACCGGACAAAGCCCGGTCAGGAGCATCCTGATTTTTTAATAGACGAATAGAATTTACACCTGATCTATTCGTTTTTTTATAAATGTATGAATATTAACGGACGCAAAATTAGCTCAAAATATTTACTGATATTGATTTTTACTGCTATATTCTTTTCAGTAACGTTCAATAGCCCTGCAAATTATTCGTCCTTTACACGTTTTTGCAAAATATTAGCTTTGGCCCAGGATACCACCAAACCCCGTACTTCCCGGCCCAAAAACACCGGCCGGAAGAACTCCGCCCTCCTTGCCAAAGACACTACCCGCCGCGACTCCCTGGGTATCGCAGGGGACACCAGCCGCCTCGATTCCCTGCACAGGACCGCCACCGACACGCTGGATTATAAGATCTCGAAGGATACCCTGGAAGCCACCATTGATTACAAGGCCTCGGATTCTGTGGTCATGAATATTCCGTCCAAAAAGATCACCCTTTATAATAAGGCCAATACCAAGTATAAGGACGCCGACCTCTCCGCTTACAAGATCGAATATGATCAGCTCAAAAATATAGTGGTCGCCACCTATATCAAGGATACGGCAGGCAATATAGTCGGGCTTCCCAAAATGGTGCAGGCAGATAATACCATGCAATCCGACTCTATTATCTATAATATCAAGACCCAGAAAGGGATCACTAAGCATACCTATACGAACTCCGGGGAAATGTTCGTCCATGCGGAGAAAATGAAAAAGATCTCCCCGAATGAGTATTACGCTTCCCGGGGGATCTTTACGACCTGTAACCTGGATACGCCCCACTTTGCTTTCCGTACCAACAAGATGAAGCTCATCAATAAGAAATTTGCGATCACCGGGCCAGTCCATCCGGAATTTGAGGGGGTGCCGATACCGATCTACATACCCTTTGGCTTCTTCCCGCTGACGCAGGGACGCCATTCCGGTCTGCTGCCTCCTCAGTTCACCGCCAGCGACCAGGCTGGTATTGGTCTGGAAGGATTAGGGTACTATAAAGTAATAAGCGATTATTTCGACGTGACGCTGCGAACCAACGTATATTCCTACGGGGGGTGGTCCGTTTTTTTCACCCCGACCTACCGAAAGCGGTACCGGTATAGCGGTCAGCTCAACTTTACCCTGCAGAATACCCGCCTGCTGAGCGATGCGGGCAAAGACGCGTATACTACCGCCCGGACCTTTAACTTTAACTGGAGCCATACTGTCGACAGCAAAGCCCGTCCGGGTACTAATTTCTCGGCTAATGTCAACGTGGCGTCCACTAAATACAACCAATACCTGCTGAATAACCCAACGGCGAATTATAACAACCAGTTGGGGTCTTCGATTTCCTATTCCAAGACCTGGAACGGCAAATACAATCTGACGGTCAGCGGTAATCACAGCCAGAACAATCTTACCCGTCAGATCAATGTCAACCTTCCCAATATCGCTTTTACAGCGCCTACCATCTACCCTTTTGCCAGTAAGATAGCTGTAGGGGAGCCCAAATGGTATGAGAAATTCGGAATAGGCCTGACCACCAATGTAACGGGCGGAGCGAACTTTTATGACTCTGCAGCCAACTTCAAAAAGATCCTCGATACTTTCCAGTGGGGCGCGCAGAACAGTATTCCTATAGCCCTGACCCTGCCACTTAAGGGTCCCGTCCAGGTCACTCCCGGTGTCAGCTTCTCGAACAGGGTGTTCTCCCGCAAACTTTTTATGGCGTATAATAAAGACAGTAACAGGGTGGACACCGTCGGAGTTCAAAAAGGTATTTGGACGGGTAATGATGTGTCTTTCAGCCTCAGCCTCAGCTCGGCGATCTTCGGTACCTTTCAGAATTTCGGGAAGAATAGTTCCCTGCTGGGTATCCGGCATGTTATCCGCCCCACGATCAGTTTCAGCTACAAGCCTGATCTGGCCGGTTCATCCTATTACAACCTGACGACGCCCTGGACGGATAGCGCCACCAAACTGACCCGCACCCAGCGGATGTCTTATTTTGCCGGAAGTTCATACGGACCCTTTGGAGAAGGGACTTTTGGCGGGATCTCCTTCGGCCTGGACAACCATTTTGAAATAAAGACCCGATCCCAAAAGGACACTTCGGATGCGGGCATCAAGAAGACTACCATCATCGATGGGATCGGATTTACAGGCAGCTATAATTACCTGGCGGATTCTTTCAAATTATCCCCCATCAGCTTTTACTTCCGCAGCACCTTGTTCCAGAATGTCAATATCACGGGCGGAGCTACGCTCAACCCTTATCAGTATGATAGCCTGGGATTCCAAAAGAAAGCGTATGCCTGGGCCAATAAGTTCTCCCTGGGCAAGATCACCAATGGCAACCTGGCCATCTCCACCAGTTTTAAGAGCAAGCCCAAGGACGCTAAACTAGCGCAGAAGGAAAAGGATCTGCAGCAGGATCAGATCCCCCTGACCATGGAAGAGCAGCAGGCGCAAATGAATTATATCCGGCAGAACCCGGCCCAGTTTGCGGATTTCAATATACCCTGGTCGCTCAACCTGGCCTTTGCTCTGAACTTTGTAAATGCGGAGAAGCCGGACTATAGCGGCTTTGCCACTACCATTACTTCGAGCATCAACTGGAGCGGGGACTTCAATCTGACGGAAAAATGGAAGGTGGGAATGAACGGGTATTATGATGTTAAATACAAACAGATACAGACCCTCACCCTGTCTATCTCCCGCGACCTGCACTGCTGGCAGATGTCTATTAACACCACCCTGGTGGGATACAACCATTCCTTCAATATTACCATCAGCCCCAAATCCGGTATTTTGCAGGATCTGAAGATCAACCGGACTAAATATTTCTATAATCAATAAATATTCTGGTTGATTCCATCGACTGATTGAGCTATATCACAGGCCCCCCTTTCCGGCGAGGGCCTAGACCTTATGCGTTACATAGTAATCCCGCATGATCGTGAACACTCTCTCTTTGAGATGCTCGACATTTTCGCCGGGTAGGGGAGCGATCGGATCCAGGAAGTGCAGACCAAGCTTGTGTGGCCGGACAAAGAATGGTTTCGCAGGAGGAAGTACGGTCTTACTGTTAAAAATAATGGCGGGAATGATAGCTTTTCCTGTGGAGAGTGCCAGGCGGAAAGCCCCGTTATGAAATGTCTTCAGGGGATTAGCGGTTTTGTTACGGGTTCCTTCAGGGTAGAGGCACATATTTAATCCCATGTCCAGCACCTCTTTCATCTTAGTAAAACTTTCCCGTCGGCTTGCTTCGCTGTTCCGGTCTACCAGTACGCTTCCGGTACGGTAGAGCATACCAAAGAGAGGAACTTTGGCAAACGAGGTCTTGGCGATCGTCTTACTGCCGCCGGGCACGCCCGGAGCAGAGATCGGCACATCCATCAGGGAGTTATGATTAAATACGACGATATAGGTCTCGCCTTTCCGGAACTTTTCTTTGCCTTTTATCCGGAGGGGGCTCCCGATGCCTGTCAGGAAAACACCCATCCACACCCGGGAATAGCTGATAAAACGCTTCGTCTTTTTCGGGTCCGCTGCAAAATAGCTGAATAAAAGGAAGGGAATTAAAAAGATCAGCATGGTGACGACGAAGAGAATGAGCGCCCACAGGGCACAGATCCGGCCCAATATTTCGGCGGGCAGGTTATCCTTTTTTGTCTTGCCGAAGTTCTTTTCGTTACCTCCGTTCTCCGCCGTTGGAAAATAATGTATTTGATTGCTGGAAAAATTCATGAATTCAGTCGGTTTATAATTTCCAATCAATGGGGTCGATCCCTTTATTCATCAGCCAGGCATTGGTCTTTGAGAAATGCCGGCAGCCAAAAAAACCGTTGTTGGCAGAAAAAGGCGAGGGGTGAGCCGCTTTCAATACCAGGTGTTTGGTCTCGTCTATCAGGACCTGTTTCTCCTGCGCGAATTTCCCCCATAAAAGGAATACCACATTCTTTTTATGCGCGGATATTTTTTCGATAACGACATTGGTGAAATCCGCCCAGCCGATCTTGGCATGGCTCATCGGCTCATTGGCCCGTACGGTCAGAGAGGCGTTTAGCAGCATTACTCCTTGTTCGGCCCAATGCGTCAGGTTGCCATGACCCGGAATGGTCAGGCCGATATCGCTCTGCAGTTCTTTGTAAATATTTATAAGGGAGGGCGGGGGAGGCACGCCGTTCTGGACAGAGAAGCTGAGTCCATGCGCCTGTCCCGGGCCGTGATAGGGATCCTGTCCTATGATGACTGCTTTTACTTTGTCGAAGGGGGTGGTATTAAAAGCGTTGAAGATGAGGCTGCCGGGAGGATAGATCGTTTTCCCGGCCATTTTTTCCGTTTTCAGAAAAGTAGCGATTTCCAGGAAATAGGTCTTGGTGAACTCCTGTTTAAGGACTTCTTTCCAGCTTTCTTCTATTTTTACGTCCATAGGTATGTAATTTTCCCCCGGGGGCCCCGAAGATAATTACAAACTGGCAATCAAAAGCCATCACACTTCCTGATGTTGGGCGGTTTTGTGATACTCGTCGATGAGTTTGCGCTGGAGGTCGAAGGGGACGGGGGAGTATTCGTAGAGCTGCATCCGGAATTTGGCCCGGCCCTGGGTGAGTGACCGGAGGGAGGAGGAATAGTCATGCATTTCTGCCTGGGGGACGCGGGCGATGACCTTTGTGAAATGTCCTTCTGTGTCCATGCCTTCGATGATGGCGCGGCGGGTCTGCAGGTCGCCGATAATAGCGCCGGTCTGGTCGTCGGGGCAGAGGACGGTCACCGTATAAATAGGTTCCAGGATCTGCGGGTCTGCCTGCTGGAATGCCTGTTTGAAAGCCATCAGCCCGGCTATTTTAAAGGAAAGGTCATTGGAGTCCACCGGGTGCATTTTCCCATCGTAGACGATCACCCGTACGTCCCGGACATAGGAGCCGGTCAGGGGGCCTTCGTGCATTTTTTCCATGACTCCTTTCAGGATCGAGGGGAGAAAACGTTGATCAATCGCCCCTCCGACAATGCAATTCAGGAAAATGAGCTTGCCTCCCCAGTCCAACATATATTCATCCCGGCCGCGCACGGAAAGGCCTTTGGGATCGGGCATGCCTTCGTACCAGGGTTCCACCTGCATGTATACTTCCCCGAACTGACCGGCGCCGCCCGATTGCTTTTTATGGCGATAGCTGGATTGTACGGGTTTGCGGATCGTCTCCCGGTAGGGGATACGGGGCTGGGTGAACTGTACGTGCAGGTTTTTGGAAATATGTTCCAGCTTCCATTTGATCACGGAGAGGTGTAGCTCTCCCTGGCAATGAATGATCGTTTGCCGCAGTTCCGGGGACACTTCCACGATCACCGTCGGATCTTCTTCCTGTACCTGGTGAAGGGCCAAGGATAGTTTTTCCTCGTCTCCTTTCTGGGTGGATTCGACGGCGGTACGCATCAATGGGGCGGGAAATTCAATAAGGGGCATTTCATAATTTTTCCCGCGGATGTGTAGCGTATTATTGATATGGGTATGCTTCAGTTTGACGGTGGCGCCAATGTCTCCGGCTACCAGTTCATTCACATTGGTGCGTTTGCTGCCTTCCACGACGAAGAGCTGGTTGAGTCTTTCGGTGACGCCGTTGGATTCGTTCACTAGTTCCATTCCCGACTTGATCGTTCCCGAGATCACCTTGAAAAAGGACATATCTCCGATATGGGCTTCCGAAATGGTCTTATAGACGAAGAGGCAGGGCGGGCCTTCCGGATCGCAGGGGAGGGATTCTCCGGAAAGGGTGGTTTGCGGGGGCATTTCGGCCGAGCTGGGACAGACATTATCGATAAACCCCATGATCCGTCCGCTGCCCATATTCTTTTTGGCGGAGAGGCAGAACAGGGGGAAAAGATCGTGGTTGATCATGGCCGATTTCAGTCCTGTCCGCATTTCATCTTCGTCGAGCTCTCCTTTATCAAAGTATTTCTCCATGAGCGACTCATCATTGCCGGCGATGGCTTCGATCAGCTCTTTATGGAGGCGATCTGCCCTTTCCCTTTCTTCTTCCGGGATGGGCAGTTTTTCCGGTCGCCCCCCTTGTGCGGGGAACCGGTATTGGGTCATCCGCAGTACATCGATGATGGCGTCAAAGCCCAATCCCTGGTTGAGCGGGTATTGGACCACGACCACATTGGGGCCAAAATGGTCTTTGGCCTGTGTGACGGTCTTGTCAAAATCAGCTTTATCCTGGTCCAGTTTATTGACGGCCAGCAGGGTGGGGGTCTTAAAGCGTTCGGTATACTCCCAGATAATGTCCGTTCCCACTTCCACGCCGAAATTGGCGTTCAGGAGCAGGATTCCGGTATCTGCCACGCGGAGGGCCGACAACAATTCCCCGGCAAAATCATCATAGCCCGGGGTGTCGAGGATATTGATCTTATAGCCCCGCCATTGGGTGTGGAGTAGTTTGGAAAAGACGGAATTGCCCCGCTGTTGCTCCAGTTCATAAAAGTCACTGACGGTATTTTTTTCTTCGACGGTGCCCCTGCGGTTGATCAGCGCGGCTTCGAAGAGCATACATTCTGCGAGGGTCGTCTTGCCGCAGCCTGCATGGCCCAGGAGGACGATGTTCTTGACGTGAGAAGAGTCAAAGTTTGCCATGGCGAGCAAGTTTGCTATTAAGTTACGGAAATATGGGGGGAAAGTGAAATTGTTTTTGAGGAGTGGGGGCGGCCGCCTATCGCCCACGATTATTCTCCCTATCAATTGAGCCTTAGCCTTATATTCCTGGTTCCCGGGACTGCATTTAGGGTTCAGAATGCCAAATCGGTTTGGCGGCTTGGCTAAATTTTTTTATTTTTGCCGCCGTTTCGGCCCGGTAGCTCAGCTGAATAGAGCACAAACCTTCTAAGTTTGGGGTCATTGGTTTGAATCCAATCCGGGTCACGAAGGGCACTTGCAAAAGTGTCCTTTTTTTGTTCAAAAGCCCACCCGGAGCGGATCTTGGCAGATTTCAAGTAACTTTCTTCATCGATTGAATTCAAACGTAACTAATTGATTTGGCGCTTAATTCGGGGCCCCTTATGGGGACCTCAACTGATAGGCCCCCATGAATTTTAGATGGCTTTCTACTTCTCTTGAATTTTATTTTTAAAACATTAAAAGTGAAACCTATGTACGTTAATCAAAGTGTATTTATTCTCTTTTACGTCAAACGCAAAAAGATGACTGCAGACGGGAAGGCACCCGTCTATGTCCGCCTGACTATTGACGGATTACAGGAAGAAATGTCCCTGGCTATCAAAATCCATCCCGATCATTGGGACAACGCCCAAAAACTCGTCCTGCCTGCGGATCCGACTTATAAGGCACTCAACAAGAAAATCGGTCAGGTCAAATCAGACCTTGAAAGGCATTTTGACCTTGTTCAGGCGCAGGAGGAAATAGCTACTCCCCAGGCGGTATTCGCCGCTTACAAAATGCCTCGCCGGGGAGTAAAGGTCAAGGAGGAAAAAGTAAGGAATTTGGCTTTTAGTGAATCCCTAGACAAGTTGATCGGGGAGTATCTGGGTTATCATAGTAAATACCTCGATGCTTATAAGTACGGACGAATCCCCGCCCAACCTAAGGAAGGAACTATTGGAACGTGAAAAAAAGCGATTAGACCAGGCAATCGAAAAAATGGCAAAAGACGCAACGTCAATTTTTGACGATAAATCCTGGACTAAAACCCTCATGCTTGCTGTGGACGAGCACCTGTTATATTTTTTACAGTTGGCGGCGGTGGGGCACCGTTCGCCTAATACACTTGAAAAAATGTTTGGCCGAAAGCGTCGATTCATCGAATTTTTAGAATATCGTTATAAGGCCATCGATATTCCTTTGCATCAACTGGAATTTCGATTTTTGGATCAATTAAAGAATTTTTGCATGGTTCAAAAAAAGGTGATTGAAAACACTGCCATGAAATTTGCCCAATGTATAAAAGAGATCATCGATAGGTGTGTGTCGAATGGCTGGATGACCGCCAATATTTTTACGTCCTTCACTTGCACATACACTGATCCTCATCACGATTGGCTAACCATGAAGGAATTGGAAAAATTGCTCGATACGGAATTTGAAAACCCAAAATTGAATGTCATCCGGGATATTTTCATTTTTAGCAGTTTCACTGGCCTTTCTTATCAAGAAATATATACCCTGGGGCCGGCTGATATTATTGCCGGGATCGATGGAAAGAAGTGGGTTAATAAAAGTAGACAGAAAACTGACGGCGACGAGACCCTTCCACTCCTGCCGCTGCCTTTAGAATTGATTGACAAATACAGAAATCACCCGGTATGTATTGCCAGGAACAAGCTTTTCCCTGTGCCGACCAATCCGGAATATAACCGCTGTCTAAAAGTTATTGCTGATTTATCGGGGATTAAGATAGTGCTGCGTACCCACAAAGCCCGCTTTTTCTTTGCCAATGAGATAGCCTATAACAATGGTGTTCCGCTTAAAACCATCGGACGGATGCTGGGTCAAAAATCTGTCAAGTCTACTGAAATATACGTTAGAGCCAATCGTACTGCTATTAGTGAAAGTATGGAGACCGTCGAAGAAAAACTCTTTAACCCGGATGGCAGTCTAAAATCCGGGAAAAAATCACATCCTGGCATGGGGAAAGTCATTGCCATGAAGTAGACCCGATACGGATGAACACTTATGGGGAGCTTATTTATGTCATATACGGCTCCCCTTTTATGCTAAAAGAAGTTGGTGAAAACCTATTTTCATTGACTATATTTAGGAGATAGCCCCCAAAGACATGAATACCAAGACAAAAATACCATTTGGCTGGGATGAAAAGGCAAAGAGGTTCAAAGATGCAAAATCTGTTCCTAATGGTGACAAATGCGGTTTAGTATGCTTCAAATGTAAAAAACCACTTCAGGCGGTCCAGGGGCAAAAAAGAGGCGATTATTTTCGGCATAAAAATAATTCGGACTGCGGAGGTGGAGGCGAATCTTTAATGCACAAGATGGCCAAGCAGATTATTCACGATAACCAATCCCTTTATGTAACTCGTAGTCTTCAGTTTGATTACAAGTTTTCAGAAATGGAAATACCCCGCTATGATAAGCAGCCGGATATATACCTCATCCATAAGACCTCCGGCAATACCTTGATTGTCGAAATATTTTATACCCACCGGATCGAAAAGCCAACTCTTGAATGTTATTGGGCTCATCAGGAAAAAGTGCTGGAAATCGATATCTCCTGTACTCGGAAACGATTTTTTACCTATGAGGAATTGACTCAACTCGTTATTCGTGATGCAGCCAGAGAATTACTGGAAGCTCCGATACCCCATTTAGAGAAGGGAAGTTCCACCAGTAATTGGAAATATTGGGTTAGCGTTATCGGTTTGGGCTCTATAGCCGTAGCCTTTCTTCTAACACTTAACAGGAATAAAAGGAGGCGCAATCACAAAGGAATTCGGAAAAAATACAAAGGGAATAGGCGTAAATTTAATCGAAGAAACTATCGGGGGTAATGATTTCCCGTTATCTGACAATGTGAATTCTTACATTGGGATGACGCTGAAAGCTATTTTTGAATTGATTTTGATCTATAATTTTTGCTTCTGGGTCATAAATTACAAATAATTTCATTTTGTCAGCCGGGTATTTTGTAATGTCAGCAGCAATTTCATCAGTAATTCGGCTTTTGGCAGTAGTTTTTTTGATATATTTAGCTTCAATAAAAAGATCGTATGCCTCAAAAGAATGGTCAGGAATAGCGGTTCCAAATGAATATTTCACAGTTGGAAATTCCCTTTCGTAATCAGGCCCCTCATTCTGTAGATGTGCATTTATAACATCATTTAAGCTGTTTTCATGGTTGGGTTTATTGCTTTTAAAGCTAGTCGGAATTACTAGCGAGAATCGTTGACAAAGCTTCTCTACAATATTTTCCGAAGGCGGTTTTAAATACATTCGATCGTCAATCAACGAATAAAGAGAATTGTCATTCTTAGGTTTAAATAAATTTTCATTTTCCCTGATTCGTTTCAATGCAGATAGCGCATTAGTCGCATTCGCTTTTAGAAGTGTATACACATTATTTGCTTTTAGCGAAGAGTTGTCCCCTGGCAAATAGTCTACAAGGTCCGTAATTGCCTCAAGGTGCTCTGTGTAGAAGGAGAGTTCGGCTGATGAATTCATTTCATGATTAAATCTTAGATAGGAGTTTAAATGGGCCTTTCCTTCCAGATCTATGATAGGGTCTTTTGATATATCGCAATTATAAATGGCGTCGAACTCTTCTAATCCTGACGCGTATGCCGAAAACCTCCGGTCTATACATTGAGAACAAGTGCCACAATGAGTTGCCTGGGAATTATTCTGAAACTTGTTAAAAGTCTTTGTACACGAGAGAGTGCTATTTATATAACTCTCCTTCTTAAATCTTTTAATAAGATCAAAAATGCCTTTCTTGGTTTTATAAATGAATGGATGGTTGATTTTAATTGGCTTTTCAGAAACAGAATTAAAAAAACGCTCTATTAAGAAAAGCGTTTTGGGATGAGTCGTTCTGCTTGCTCTTGCATTAATTAGATCCTGCCGTTTCGAAAGATTGATGGAAGTCACTCCGTTTTCAAAAACATTGACTTCCCCCTTGTTAGTATGTATTGAAATAGACAGGGCAATAGAAGTATATAGGAACAATCTTGTTCTTTGAGTCTCTTCTACAGCCCTATCACCCGTTAAGTTGCATTCAAATGGAAATAGTTTTATCCTTTTCCCATAATCTCTCCGGAGCATTTTGTAAACATCGCTCTGAATACGTTTTACGCCGGGATTATTGGAATGATGGCTGACAATGATTAAGTTGCTGGATGACGTTTCTAAAATTTGTAACGCGCCTGCCAGCGAATCAAGGCCGCCCGAAAAAAGAGCTACTTCGGAATTGTCTTTTTCGTCGAATTCTATTCCTTCAAAATCAAAAAGACTTTTCTGACCAACATCCTTTGCGCCTTTCAGGAAAGTAAATGAATAGCTTTTGTCGCCAGACATAAAACAAAGCAATTCATTTAGCTGCTCTTTAATAATGGGATTATCCCAAAAATAAAAATCACGCACTTTGATGTGAAAATGAAGATTTCTTGACCAACTATGGTATTCCAATTGATAAGGGTCTCCTCTTTTTATTAATCTATCGGCTGCATAAATATATCCCGCTATTTCAAGTAAGTCTTTAACCCGATCAGGGAAGTGACAATTAAATTTCTGTATGAAATAGGGTAGCCCAATACGTATATTTTGAGCGGTATTATTTTCATCCAGTTCTAGCCGTAAAAGATGCGAAGAAGGTATTTTCTTGAGTTTGGCTGATGATAGAGTTGCGCCACTGCACAAAATGGTATGTTGCAATGGGGAGTTCATTTTTGTTCCTCCCTTAATATTTCACTGTTCAACTTTCCAAAGGCCACAGATAAAAATCCTTGGATTTTCTTTCTACTGGGCACGGCATCCTTTACATTCTTACTATACCATCCTGCTGCAAATGATTGCGTGATCTTTGACGTTTCAAAAGCATGTTTGCTTATATCGTTTATATGCCTTTCAAGGTTTGAGTTGAATACAGAGAGGTCAAATATGTTTTGAATTCTTTGAACGGTTTCTCTTTCTAAGAAATATTTTAAATACCGTTCTGTAAATTTTGAAAAGAATACCCTGGATATTTCACAAAAACCTGTACCATTCGCTGTGGCTGACCAGACATCAATTGGCTTGCTGTTGGCGTCAAAAAAAAAGGCTTGCTGTTTTGAGTTTCGAGTGACCCAATTAGAAATGGTATCGATTAGTGCTTGGGATGCAAAAGTGGAATATTCCTTGGATTCTTGGTTGTTTTCAATATAGGATTTGGCACACTGAGCTAGTTCGATTAAGCTGAAGTCCTCCTTTATTTGAATGTTTTTATTTTTTAAATATTGCCTCCAATCTTCTTGTTTGGGTAATACACTTAAAAGAACTAAAAATTCAAACGCAGCCTGAACGCCTCCATCAGCTTCAATATTCTTGAATTTAGATCGTACATTTTTAGTTGTTTGTCTGGAGATCTCAGCAATATTATTGTTTGCCTCTGAGAATGAGGCTATTTCTTCGACGATTGAAGACCATTTCTTTGTTTTAGGTAAATAGCCTACACGCTCATGTCCCATTTACCTTTTTTAATGTTTAACAACCCATTCATATGGAATACAATTTAGGGTGTCCAATATATTTAAGTTAAATATTTAATTTATTTATCTGAAAACCAAATAAATATGAATAAATTATATCAAATGACCTATAGGTTGTTTTAAAAAAGTGGTTTTCTATCAGGCTCTTTAGCTAAAAACCTAATAATATTTTGGCTGCACCAATGCTCCATTGATGAATAATAAACCGGAATGCAGCCATTTTTACTTAATTTCTAGGATCGGTAGTTGCCTTATTTCTGACTTTAGTAGGCTCTTGTTAAGAGGAATTCCGTTTAAAATGTTTTTAGTAGTTAGTTGAAGCTGGCT
>Ga0307511_10002419_pt1 | contig 19514 bp, 14 predicted proteins | sample 13_EM_MG_FD_200266 | JGI IMG/M metagenome (GOLD analysis project Ga0307511, IMG submission 200266) | Populus trichocarpa ectomycorrhiza microbial communities from riparian zone in the Pacific Northwest, United States - 13_EM | ecosystem: Host-associated > Plants > Roots > Unclassified | place... | reverse complement strand
CGTTTTGGTCAATTGACATTTACTAAATTGAGTAATTATATTAATTGCCCGCGACCGGCATAGAGGGTATGCTGCCCGCGGGCGGCCGATGCCCGCGAGCGGCCCAGAACATATGCAATATTTTCCTCACCATGTTGGGTTACATATTACCTAGGGCATCGAAGTGGACGCGAGTATGTATCAACAAGAAGTATCCTCCGGCTTCTAGTTGAGTACACACACCTTATAACAGCCCTGCCGGCACCAGGCATACTAAACAGAAAAGGATACGGCCCGCATCTTCATTACTATTATCCGCTCATTGAAGAAAACGTGGGTGTGTAGCACCTACCTCCCACTACCTGGATAGCGCTTGGCACGCATGTCCTGATGTCGTTTCGGAGGGTCTAAGGGGAAAGTATTTCGAGGAGTTTCTGTATCATTGCTTCTGGAGTACAATTAGGTCAGTGATGAACATCTGTATTTTTTGTGTTAATTCAATTAATCAGAAGAAGCATACCTTCTGCTTTCGTAGCATAGTTGGAAATCTCAGTTGATTCATCAGCTATCATCATACTTTAAGGAGATCGGATATCCGTCCAGATAAATCCCCGGTCTCATAGGAAATCCAGACCCTCATGCTCATTACAAACAAAAACAAGCACAAGAATGAAATTTCAAGGTGCTGAAATATATAATACTGGCGTGCCTTGGCTGAAAAAACCAAGGCAGAAGCATAAAATTCGAACAGAGCTTCGTTGAAGGCTGTGTCATTTGGTCGCTAGACAGTGTGAACCCCATCTGCATTGTCTCCGCAAACGCATTGGTATAGAATTCGCCACAATCGTTTCTGTGGCAGCTACCAGAGTTTCGGTAATTTCGATATGATCCTATCAATGTAATTAATATATGAAATAGATGTTTCCCGCAAAGGAACAACAACAAAACCAAACCAAACAACCCTACCTGCAACAGAGCTCGAACAACCCCTCACATCAGGGCTGTAATCGCCGGGTTATGCTGTATTGCCGTATCCTCAATCCTCGCATAGCCGTTGATAGCTCTGAGGATTTGTCCCAATCGTCCGACAGCAGGACCTTTGCCTTGATCAATGGTTCTCTCCAAATCCCCGATAGTCCCATGAGATCAGCCACTGTTAGATCGATGGGTTCGAGCAGCGGTAACTGCTTTTCTTTCAGCTTCTCGTGAGCTATGTCAATCGACCGCTGCCAGATTCGTTTAAGTGGAAGAGCAACGGTGACGATGGGAACTGGCACATGTATCGGAGTTGCTTCGGATGGCTCCGATGGTGGTTCCGATGGCTCCGAGGAGGCAGTAAGGGGTGCGATAGGCGGTGGTCATGCGGGGGTGGAGGTGTCGGCGTCCGCGATCTCGTGGTGGGGGTGGGAGACGTGCCTCTCGGCGAGGATGGCGGGAGATGAAGACCATGGGAGTCGTAGACGACTCAAAAACCTTGATTGTTCCTTATGGTCATGGGGCCCTGAGTTGACGGATTGCTGATCGCTTGGGAAACCACCGAGAAATATTTGGCATCCTAGTGATGATCACCGTTAATAGGTGTGGGGGTTCTAAGGACCAAGTCGGGTATGTACTGTAAGATTACGAGGTTATTGAGCGGAGGAATCTTTGAGAGAGAGAAGTAGAAATGTATTTGTCAAGACTATGTAGAGATCGCTATAGTATGAATGCTATGGTTCTACTGCCTTGCTCTTCTTTTCCTTCGCCGGATTTCGCTCCTTATATCCCTTGATCCTTAATTCAGACTTGCCCTTTTGGTCATCCCAGTTCCTACTCGCATAATTCAGAGTTGCCCTTTTCTGCCCATGATCGACCTTTCCGTTCGGCCTTGCATTCATCCGAGAGTATTCCCTACATGTACCTAATGGATGAAGCTGTCCCTCTGAGGTAGAAAGTACTTACAGCCCCTCTCACCCCGCTAGCGAACTCTACCCTGCCAATATCAAAAGCTCGATGTACTGTTGGCCAGCGCCCTATAGCATTCACAGTTGACATCCATCTTGAGGGGTCCTACTTCCGGGTCAGCGACCAAGCAGATTACTAATCCACATCCTTTAACCATATCAGGGTCAAGTTCAGCGAAAGACCCAAAATAACCTTCCATATGACCTCCGTGTCCTCTTCTGCCCCCTTTCCGGAGGTCACAGAGATATCGGCTATTGAGATAGTTAGCTTGAGGGCAGTTTATATCAACCAGCCAAGTCAGCACCTGGAAATATGGTATACGGTAGGTGGATTATGTACTTTTATTACCTCACCAACTTGTGTAGCGTAACGGAGTACTCCAATCAGACTAGCAAGTAATCCTGCCCAGATATGGGTTAGACAACTGGCACCTTCCGTCGTATGTATGAAGACAGCTTTGATGCTTTGTTTGGAGAACGATGTAATATGGTACCGATAAGCCTTATCTAACATTCTCAATTTGTTCCTAGGGTAACGAACAAGCCAACCACTGACACTGGTACTCCTCTCCCCAGCTCTGGGCCGACTCTGCGCAGACTCGGAAGAAACTGCCTAGGCATTCCAGGATCTGAACTTGATGTTGATATCGAGTAGGGGATAGACATTGCAACAGTCACGATACATAGGTTGGTGTGTGTATTCCTCAACCTCGACACAAGAGCAGATTCTCGTGGGGGAAGCGATCAGAAGACAAAAGATGTACTCTGCACCTCAAACGACTCGGAGGTTACATCGGGGATGAGATGCAGCGTTTGGAGTAGTGCGCGGGGGAATGCCCTTCAAGTTAACGATCCTTTCTGCCACTAGCAGTATGGGATTCCCAGCAAACTAAGCCCCATATTTTTCTTTCCACTTGACCTACACTCCTTGTTAACCAGTCAGGCGAATATCTAGATCTTCCGTTCTTTTATATTCAATGAGGCTACCCCTCCTCCCCTCGCCACCGCCTCGCACTGTAGTACCGTGACCATAACTTAGCATGTGTGCCTGTTTATAACTTCAAAGGTTTTGGGGAATGATACGGGGATGGATGCATTCCCCATGTAGAGATAGTTATATAATTATGCACCATATAGAAGATGACAGCAAAGACGCCGGATGTGTAATGTTGTAACGTTGTGCATGTAAGAGGTATGAGTCTGAGTTGACCATCTTAGTTTCGGAGCTGGAAAACTTGGAAGATATGCATTCCAAGCTCGGGACCACTAGACTGATTGATTGCTTACGTGCTTAGTAGTGCTTAGATACCTAGGTAGATGACTCGGAAGGAACATTCGATTGTCTCGTATGGCAAATTGTATCCCCCTCGTGTGCCTCAGGGGTTTGAGTGAGTTCTCTGTCAAAACAAGCCTGATTTTTAGTGGGGGCGGAATAAAACTCGTCATGAAGAGGTAGGTAGATTTGAGGGTAGAATTTACATCTTGATGATTAGATAACTTGAAGGGTAATTGCTTTGGGGATTATATACCACTATAGGAGTGTAGAGTATACAGCGGTTGATATATCAATAGGGTAGAGTCACCAATATTGTATAAACCATAAACACATATTACTGCCCTGCGTCCAAGAACGCTCCAGTGCCCACCATCCACAAAAATTAATTAGAAAGAAGGTTTTGGAATTTGAAGGGAAGTCGAGCATTAGGGAAGAACTCAGTATAGAGTCATACAGAGCGATACCCGCAACTCGCAGTTGCTCACGCCGCTACTTGGAGTAGAGTGTGCACCCTCTCTGAGGTAAATAGGTATAGCTTCAGGGTATTTGACTCCGCCAAGGCTAGCACTAGCTATGTATTCCACAAGGTGGTAGTCTATATAAGGCTGAAGGGGTAGGTTGACAGTCTTGAATGGGAACGCAGGAACTAAAGGACAGTATCCAACCTGTAGAACCTGGGTAATAAGGTATATAACCTACGTTGGTAGCTGAAGAGGACATGTATAGATAGCCAACCATATGCATCCCATAGTATCCTAAGTGATTGGATTTCACATAAAAGTCCATTGATCAACGCTAGTAACAGTTAATTCATCTATATTGCGGCTATAGCTGCGGATAAAACAGGCATCAGCATCACCGCCCTTATGGCATCGTGTCACTTTCTCGATAGGAATGAAGCGTATGATCAATTCTACCGACAGCTGGCGGAGGATCATACCCAGACTAAGAAAGCAGTATATTTTGAGCAAAACATACATTGAGTGAGTCAATTACAGAAAGGAAAGAATATCTAGCAAAATCACATGTTCCGCACGTACTAGGGATCTGAACCCCGGCGTCGGAGGAGCTACAATTTTACATATTGTGAGAATGAAAGCTTGCTATGCTAGCAGTTACACTAATTCGAGGAATGTGAACACTTCCTAGTCTCGCTTGTATACAACACATGAGAGAACGAGGCTGTAGGGTGGCAATATTGTTACCGCCAAATCCTCCGAGTGGATCAATACCCCCATGCAAAGTCAATGTGTTGCAGCATTTCGTTCTAGCAAAGTGTAAATTAGTTCCCGAAAGAAATACGGTAGAATTTACGCTACATGCCTTGAAGTCTTCATAGCACGTCATGTCAATACCACCATTGTAAGGATTCCATGTGCATCGTAGTCACTGAAATCAATAGCGGTAAAACAGAAAAATAGAACGGAAATTTTAAAGAAACCCCAATGTTAATTAATGGGTCTCATCGAGTTTTGATTAGGTAGCATAGATTCTTATAGTATGCGCAGCGCCTTGCCCAGCTTAGCCTCCACTAAGGTCATATATATACATATTCAGGTACGATCTTACCCGCCAGTTCCACCGTACCCGACCTTACTATGTTTGCCCGCCAAAATAGAATAAGCGGATATGAAGCACTTCCAAGGAAGTGGCCATGACGCAGTGAAGTGCATGGCCTCAGAGTACAGCTGCAGGATGTGAAACATGATCAATCAAGTTGTGTGATGCATCTTAGACGTGAGGTAAGGGGTACTCAACACACGTCATAAGAAACCTCGATGTAAGAAATACAATAAAGAATCTCGGTTTAAGCATGTTTCTTAACTCTTTCCTACTGTTAGAATGCAGTGCATGTCATTCCACCCATACCTAGCTATACAGTCATTACCTTGCAACCCGCCTTGAGCCTATTCACCTAGCCTCTCACGTTGAGTTGCATGTGTTACCATATGCACATTCACCTGAATGTCCTGTTCATGTATATATAGCTCTTGTATTGCCTGCTACCTCTAGTACTTCACATCAGATCAGTTCACTCCATTACAGTAGCTAGATCAATACAAAGCTCCTACCTCTTCTCTGAAATAGCACGTCCTTCACTGGATCCACGACTCACCGCTCGCCACGTTCAAACACCTACCACATGAGCCACAGATAATACCCCGCATTGTGCGAATTGTTTCTCATTAAGCTCCCATTGAGCTCAAGTGAACAAGATCGTACATTGCCCATTTGGGTTTTTTTTGTGATTTTGGTATATTAAAGGGGATCAGAACAGATTCTGGTAAACTAATATAACCACACAGAATGTTCTTTACCTGTGTTGGAGGTACCAAATACTGACGTGCCTTGAACTGAAAAAACCAAGACGGTAACATAAACTCCAGGCAAAGCTGAACCCAAACTTTGTTGAAAATCTTGGTCATTGGACAGTACGATGGTGATGGTGCGGTTGGTGGAGGTGCCAGCCTCGGTAACCCCGTAGTGGGGGTGGGTGGCATGGCTTTCGGAGGGGATGATTTGGAGGTTGAACTGGCCACGGGAGTCGCAAACGAATTGCAGAGGTTGGCCTTACTTGATTCCGGCCTGTGGGGGGTCGGGTTTCAAGTTGACGGATTGTTGATGGCTGGAAAGGGGTTTGGAAAACCGCCCGAAAATATTGATCATCCTAGTAATGATACCTATGACTGCACTAGAAGTTAGTAAAACCTTTCCAAAGAAGACGTAGAGATTTTACAATCTGTCGGCGTGTGGGGATACTAGTTGACATTGCTTCCCTGTACAGTATTTAAAGCCCCACATACTCTGAACCACATCTATATGTATACTCTAGAATTTCCATTGGGTTTTCGTATTGCGGCTGAGAAGAGGCAATTAAGTTGAAGTTTGAGTGAGGCATTCAGTCAGTTGAAAAATCATCAATTCCCCGCGAAGACGTTATGTTGATCAGCCCAAAACCTCTCATCGATCTCTCCACTTTTTACGGATACCATACTACCTGTCCCCACGGTGGACCGAGCCCATTGTGTGCCATACCGCCTGTCCTTACAGTGGACTGAGCTACTATATAGCATGCGCGCCTTAGATACATATAAATTTGTATACATCAACTGATATATATTAAGTTATGGTGTAGTGGCTGAACTGCTATAAGCATGCGCAACATGAATAAATAAGGCTCCGCCACAGCCCCTGTTTGAATGTGGCGAGCGGTGAGTCGCGAATCCAGTGAAGGACGTGCTATATGAGAGAATAGGTAGAAGCTTTGCATTGTGTTCTAGCTACTGAGTTCTAGCTACTGAGATGAACTGAAGTGATGTGATGTGAATTATACAGAAGTAGCAGGCAATACAGGAGCTATATATACATGAACGAGACATTCAGGTGAATGTTCACATGAGTGCACATGGTAGCACATGCAGCTCAACGTGAGAGGCTAGGTGAATAGGCTCAAGGCGGGTTGCAAGGTAATGACTGTATAGCTAGGTATGGGCGGAATGACATGCACTGCATTCTAACAGCCCCCTCTGCATATCACTGTAAGGATATGATATCACAATCAGTACCGCCACCCCAATGTATTCTTTCGGAGTCAAAACAATGAGCACATGTACAACAAATACATCAGGAGTACTCCGTATCCCTTGTTCACCTGAGACATGGTTCGGAGTCGCCGCCAAATAAATTAGTGTAATCCTACTGTGGCTTGAACATGAAAGTTAGATTTATTTTTGTGGCTGGGTGACGGTTTATATGGCAAAAAGCAACGATTTGGGAGGGGCGATTCCGAAGCAGCTCTTAGGAGACCAAGGGATAACACCAACCAGGACATAGGTTACGTTAAGATCAGGCATTGAATAGGTAAGATTTGATCCTATTTAGCAGGCAGGCAGTCAATGATACATAGTTTAAATGCCAACTGTTATGATTCCTGTAAACAGAATAATATTGACCAAATCAATTCTGCCGATTTGGGAGAGGTCTCAAGTTGAGGCCTTGGGACTCCCGCCGGAATAGCAGAAGCTACCTAGTTAATCGTATTTGTTTTTTGTTTTTTTCAACGCCAACATAGGGTAGTCTACCCGCATGCACGCAGCACTACACTGCATATGACCCGCAATTCTGGTTGCCTACAAATGTCTCGGGCAAAACCACTTCTCCCTGGCCTAACACTACTGTATCTTGCACCACTATCGCCCAGCTGGTATGCATCAATACTATTGTTCAGCAAAGGACAGCTCATCATGCCAGCTCGTCCGGCATAAGCTTTGAAGTAGCCTAGGCATATTTACCAGTCGTATACGGCATTATAACAATTAAGGCATTCTGCACCCAAATAAGCTATTCAGGGTGGGGTGAGAGCAACAGTAAAAGTAAAACTCATCACTACATGGCTGGTATTGTCATTACAAAGCTGAATAATGCCAAGATTCATGTAGTACATAGACACTGCATATGTAAGCCGGAAGGAGGAAAAGACTTTTGGCCTGAGTTTGTCGGTGCTGTTGTCATTTTTGTAATTCTACAATTGAACTACGAGAGAACTGCAAATGCATCAAAAAGGTTGGATTGGACTTTAATATTAGCATCTGTGAGTGAATCCTAACCTTGAAAGGGCTTCGGAAAGGTCATGAAACACGAACTAGGTCCTTCATGAAGGCGCGTGATACCAATGTGATGCTTTTCAAGGCATAGATGTCACAAAATTATACCCAAAGCGTGCCCCCTTAATGAATGGCAGAACTCTTACATTACTGTACTGGCAGCTTCTCTGATCGGGTTGCTACAGATGAACCTGTGACATTGCATCCGGTCTAAGCGCATATTGGCGAAAGCGCATAGCAAGCCGGGGACGAAGATTTTTGTTAGGGGAAATTTACAATATGTATCCTAAAGAAAGTCTGTATACTTGTTGTATTGCATGCATCAGCCACGGCTCATTCCCAAAGCCCAGATTTAGTATGTACAGGCACTCTAATAGTGCATAACTAGTGTGTGGGATTAGGCTAAAATTGCGGAAATTTTGTAGAGCCTAGGCGTGCGTGAGAAGCTAAGATGTACGGTCAGATGCAGTTAGTTTCTGTACCTGCTAACTTATTATAAGGTGCCAGTTCCAGTGAATATCCGATTAATTTTTCTTCCACCTGATACAACCCGCATCTGCAATCTTGTGATCAAGGAATCATTGCAACCTCAAAGGCATACTGCCGGCAGTTTTACTGTCAAGGTCTTCTAACCTGGTTAGAAGCTCACCAAACCCCGGAATCCCCAGTTACTACCTCCTGGTGGCCGACAAAAAACCCTTCAATACAATCCTGATGTCCTTACTGAAATTCAAACGATTTCTGCAAGCATAGTTTAATATATCTACAGAGACAATGTCGTTGTTGGAATCAGGCACCGCTACGTTTGGAGGGTCCGGTAGAGCCCTTTCGTCTTGCAAATGGAAATCCACACTATGAGCTAGGTCAAGTCTATGAGTCTATCCGAGTCCAACTGCGTGCTATACCATCTATTCCACTTCTCAATCAACAGGACTTACAACATTTTGTAGCTCCGAGGGATGAATATATTCCAGAACGTCAAGCCATTCTCACTATTAAAGTAATTGCTGCAGCCTACGCACCTCCGGTACCATCAAACCAAGATGACCCATCCACCGCTAGCAGCCATTCTGCAAGTCTTGATGACTCCGAGCCTCGCCCGTTGATCACCAGAACCGAGCTTAACCAAGCGTTAGAGGTTCTAGAACTCTACATAATTTAGACCGCACCCCAGAGTGCCACTCCACAAGATACGGCATCCCTCATGGACTCTATCACTACTTTAACGAACCGGATGTGGGAGTTGAGTATTAAGCGCAAGCAACCATCGCACCTTGAGAAGTGGCTTGGAGTAGAGTGAGGAAGTTGGGGGTGGGCAGGTCTCGGGGTATCATGTATCTAGTTGAATATACCCTGTTTCTCACATTTTCGCCAGTACCGCATAACCTCCCTTACTGCATCAAAAGTCTCTAGACAGGCGTCATACAGTAAGATAGGTTCGACTGTAGCCATCAACCCGGAATACCTAGTGACACCCAGCTGAGACCCGAGTGTTCATCGTATTCGGGCTCTGTACATTCCCATGACACTCTGGTGTTTAAAAATTGGCCTCAGGAATGTGTAAATCATTCTTTGCTCCGCCCCAGGATAGATCCATAGATCGAAAATAGTGCCAATCGAACAATTCGCACCGTATGTAATTAAAGGATCAGAGAGCTTAATGCATCTTATATACACGAGCGCACCTTGCCTCAGAGAACCAGTAAAAGTAGTACCATGTGATTGACGGTGAAAACAGGTCGATAGGGTTACACCTACGAATATAGCCGACTACGAAACACTAGCACCGGATTAAGATTTACATGTATGGCCCGCGCGTGGAGATAATATTCCATTGTCTTTCCAGATTCCCTAGGTATTCGTGGCAGAAAGCTAGTGATGAAGGGAATATCAAATATGGCCATATACCACTTTAGATATTCAGCTCACAATTTAGTATTTGGGAGTTTTGAAAAACTCTACTGCTGATTCTTATTTATTTTTGAAGGCGTTCGTAAGATGGGTAGCATTCTGTAGTTGCGGTGAAGGTGAAGGGGTATGCGCATATGTATGACCTACGGTCAGAAGTACGAGTACGGAACAGCAATAACCGATGGTCTCCTTGCTACATGTGAATTACTTTGTGAGCTCTCAACCAATATATTCGTGGAATTAGCACTATTATTATTTGTAACGTATACCATGTAGTACAATAGTCCCATTCATTCAAAATATCCCAATACAACTCCGGTAATCCCCAGTGGACAATCATCCCCCCATCAAATAATCAAGCCATATAAGCCAGATTAGCATGCCCGTCTGCGAGCCTCCGCTGTTTCTTGTCCCTCCATTGCATAAATCTGCCCCACAAACCACAATGGCCTAGTGCAATTTGCCGTCAACCCCCCCTTAACCGTGCATATGAACCTCAATACCTCCATTTTTACGCCATGTTGCAAGCATGGCACCACAACTCGAACATTTATGGACAACGTCCTTCCACGTTTCGATCATGTATGGTATACACCCGAGGCAAAAACAAAAGCATAAAAGAGCCGCCCACAAACTAGTATCCAACGTGAACAAGTTAGCTGTGTTGAACTTCAATGAATATCGGCGGATAGCTTATTTGTTAATACTCACTGCGTTGCTTCTCCGGACTGGTAATTGATTGCTGTCAGACCAACAACCCCACAGGCGGGACAGCATACTGGTCCTGGTCCGCGATTTAATGCACCGATAGGGCCAGCGCGCACCTGAGGCCTTGCGACTGGCATTTGTTGCATTTGTATTCCTTGGGGATAAATAGCGTGCTGGGGGTGAACATTGACTTGTAATTGTGGATTTGGAATTGCTTGCGGACCTTCCGCTCCAGGATGGGCATTGGCGTATGTCTGCGGACCTTGAGGGTATACCGGCGGCGGTGACATTACACGATGGGTTCCCGAATACGACGCCATATTTTGCTGTCTATGAATGCAAGGTGTAATGTAGAAAAACGATTTATGTAGAAATCTAGAATTTGCTGCAAAAGAACTGTACAGTCGGTGGAATCCAAGATGGAGGGAAGAAGGTTCAAATCAAAGTGTTACGTCCCTAAGAACAGTTATAGTGAAATTGGGTTCAACCGGTGAGTGGAACATGGTTGCTTTTTTGGACTAGCTACCTGAATGATGAGTGCTCGGAATTCGAAGCACACAGTTGGTTCACACATCCTGATACGCCTCCTGAGCAGCCACCAGCCCATATCTATGGCTCTGCAAGGTACAAGAGAAGTTGCATCAAAGCACTTCATATATCTCGTGTACAAACATTCGGCATTGTGATGGCCATCCAATGCCTTCAACATGAGCAAACGGTAAACACCTTGTCCTCTTTGCTAGTAGGTAATTCGCCTGCTAGCTCGGCAGGCACATGTACTTAATGCATGTACCAGGAGCTTGTACGACAACAAATCAGGAATGAAACAAGGATCAGCTATCTAGGCTAATATTAATGCTGTGTTACATCAATCCTTTGCCTGTAAGAAAGCCCTCCAGTCGAATTGATGATAAATATAATTCCCTATCATGGTCCAAACACAGCGTCGACAGTAGTGATCACCTGCAACCCAATTTTGTCGTCATCCAGTTAGAAGCACCCCTACGCTACGGCTGAAGGTCGCATACCACACTCCGCACGTGGATATGAAGATCAGGAGTAGGTACAAATTCAAAGTCCAAGCTTTGCACACTTCCGTTATTAGAGTCCATACCAAATTCGAACGTTACACAGGCAGGCAGACGTCAAAGCGATAAGTACAAGGATTATCGCAATTTATACGTGGGTATATACATAGAATCTAACTACCCGATAAACTCACGATCGTTATGATGAAACCAACACCAGGGCTCCGCAAACTAGTTGATTTTGATTTCATTAGGAAGTCTACAAACTGGAGAACATGTGCCCAAGAGGACTGGGAATTTTTCGAGACAGAGAACTGCAACGGAGAAATAGTCATGGTATTCAAACTGCGTAGATGTGATCGAACGATCTCGGATTTCAGAAAGACAAAACTAGTATATGTACTCACTTCTTGTTGGAAAGACAGGGGTTCAACTAGCTAGGATATTTCAAGCATGCAACCCTGCGGCACAGTTAATTGGACGCACACGTTCGCAGAATGGAACCCATGTGACAGGTTTGCCCTCGCGACGTCCTTAGGGGGACAGATTCACAACCCTGGAACCCCCTTGGAGATGCAGATCTAACTATTCAACCAATCAACACGTCGACTCTGAGCTCAGGTCGCGTTCCCTCATCCTGAGTGGTGTGACATGGGACTTACACGATCCAACCCAAGTTGTCTGAATGTAGGTTCCGTAGGTACTTAATGAACAATACTAGGTAGTACTCCATCCCATTCAGGCACGGTTTCGTTTGTCAGAGGTACCGTACTTGGTGTATGGGTGGTGCTTGTCATGACAATGTTGTGTAACAGTACCCACATAGTGCCGAACCCAGACCAGTGGCCCCCAATCACAAACCCAGTCTACGGCTGGGTACCAGTACCACCCCAGCTGCAATATTTCAATCAGCCTAATCCACAAATTGCAATCCCGCATGGCCCTTGACCTTTTATGGTTGCTCATGCAGATAGATTTACGCTTTTGTTTGACAGGCGCTTATTTCCCAGATGTTGCAGTACGTCATTTCTTATGAGTACTATATATTTACATGAGTATCAGCAGCCGAAAGAAAGGGAGACCGCGGATGTCCGTCCCTTCAACTCACAGAAAAGGTAGCTGGAAGCGATCCATCTCTAGGATGCAATGTCTGTCTGCAGTAGCTTTAAAACTTTTCAATAACTTATTCATACACATAGGACTAGGTGGCTGAAGCTTCCTTGAATATTCGATTAGGAATTTCGCTAAATATCATGATAGAGATTGTTAGAAAATTACCGCGGATGAGCTCAACGATCGAGGATGAATTTGTGCGATATTGAGTTCAGAGTTCCAATTAATACCATGCTAGAGATAGCTAGAAAGCGAATGCAAAGTCGTAGTAATCCAATTACCTAATTATAGTCTCACAGGTACGGAGGGAAAGGAAAAAACTGCTCATAGGGATGTGCTTGGACCGGGAATTTCATTTCGATCAAACCAACCAACTAGTCGAGTAACCCGGAGGGAAAAATCCGATACCTAGGTTCTAGAGTTAGCCTAATGAGACAGTTAACCATGTTACGGCTGAGACGCCAGCTGGGAGGGTGCCACTACACGATGCTGACCCCGCTTTCCTATATATGATATACGCATCGCCTGTTACAAGTTCAACACCACACTCGCCGTGCACCGGTTAGGCCCGAGTTGGTGGTTTTTCGATAATACTATATCATAACACCCCATATCAACACCCCACAACCCAAATCGACATCAACACCCCATATCAACACACCTCTATCTGTCTACTCGCGCGTTGTTCAGTAGGGTTAGACGCACGAGGCGAAATGAATGCAGTATCAATATATGGGGTCCTCGCCACCATGTTGTGACGACTTGCGCTGGCACTATTGGAGTCATATGAGGCAATGACGTCTCGTATCACTAGGTTCCTAAATATGACCTCCTAGAACTTTACCTTGTTCTGCATGTATACCTTGATTGCAAGAACACTTGATGCTGCACGTTTTTGTTACGAATGGGGGGTTCGGTCCGGTAACTGTTTCCCATCTTTTTCCTAGTGGGAAAAGGCAAACCTGATCAGTGACACTTATATCACAACTAATTTAATGCGCTATAACTAATCGAATGTACGAGGCCAGACTAGGATCATCGGAGAATGTACCCCGCAAATATCTAGGCACCGCTGCTATGGGTCTAAAATGAATGTGCCCGCCAAACGACAGTCTTGATGATGTAGGTGCCGAATCAGCAATTGAAGTCACGGAACAGAGAAGCAATGAGCTACGGGAAAACTGGGAAATAAGACACCTTGTCGATTTTTGAGCCATCACTGTAGGATTAGTCAGAATCCCGTCAATCTGTCCACAAATACTAACGTGGCTACCATAAAAGGCAAGATCAAGATTTTCGACAAGGTGTCTTATTTCCCAGTTTTCCCTGTATTGATGTTATAATTTAGCAGATATCAGGCCTTGAATTCTCAGCCTAAGGGTCTCTTGCTCCGAAACTCACATTATACTGCTCTCGTACTGAAGATCAAGGCAAATCTTTCGACCGATATTCACAATTATGGATCTCAGCACCCCCGCCGGCCTTCTGACCCTGCTATCTTCGACGCCCTACGCTTGTACCTCGTTTGTGCCACTCACTAGTAGTCTCTTCAATATTACACTCCGTGGCACTCTAGCTGTCCTACTTAAAGGTGGCTCCACGACAGTAATCGTAAAGCATGCTGAGAGTGTCGCTGCTTTGGCTGAAGGCATCAATTGGGATGACATTAGACTGGTAAGTTCGTGCACTTTTCTATCCGACACTACCGAATCCTCGATGCCAACGTAATGCTTATCCATCCTCTGGCAGGACTATGAAAACGAGATGATGCAAGCTGTCCGGGAGGCCCTCCGAATCGAACTGCCTGACCCGGTCACCATCAATATCCCTGCAGTGTATTATTATGATGGGAAGCATAAGGTACTCGTGATGCAAGACGCAGGTGCGGGAGTAAAGGACCTAAGGGCTAGTCTTCTAGCCGGGGAAATTAATTCCAAGAAAGCGGATGTTATAGGCTGTGTGATAGCGAAGTTTGCATCAAAGATCCATGCCTGGAGCAAAACCCAACCGCAGCTGTGCGAGGACATCCGGAAGCATCGTCAGGCGACAACTGTAGCGCTGTGGGCAGCTTACGGAAGGCTAGCTATAACAATCGGCATGGTGTCGGGGGGTGCGTTGGAGGAGTATCGGGAAGCCTTTGAGCAGACCCAACTAGTGATGACCAAGGAGATGCAAGATTCCGCGAACTGTGGTATCATTCATGGTGATTATTGGACTAGGAATATTTTAGTCTCACTTGATGCAACAAACAAAGAACTCGGACTTGAGCCGTACGTCATAGACTGGGAGGTATCAAAAGTCGCGCCACCACTCTTCGACATTGGCAAAATATCCGCTGAAATATACGCCGTGAACCACTTTCGTCAAATACCTGAAGCTATTAGTCTCCTGCATTCATTCTTGAGCTCCTATGATGGATTGGACTCTGTCAGTTCCGATGCAAGATGGCAATCCACTTTGGTACAAGTTTGGTGGTGTGGCCTATCCGTGTACCAGAGTGGGGCACCCCCAAGGAGTTGGAGACATGTGCAAAATTCGGCGCAGAGTTTATTCGAAAGGGTCTGCATGGTGTGTGGAATGGCTGAAGCAGAGTGTTCTGGGGCAACTTTTCAAAAGGGCGCTCACTTAAACACCATGATCCACCCACCAGATCGAATCCGTCATGTCAGCTCTTGCTGTAGCAGAATATAAAATTCATGCGTTGCCTCCCCCACCGAAATGTGTTTTAATCTTTTCTTGAATATACGATAATGGATGTCTTGTCCCCAGACCCCATGTACTAATTCATGAACATATTACAAACAGAAAATCGCCCGGTCAGAAACCACTGTAGTTGACTTTTCAACCACCAAACCGAAGAAAGTCACTCAAAAACTGAAACCAAACTGAGGTGGCTGGTGGGATAATTTGCTTGGTAACATGCAAGTCTATGGAGGTGTGCGGATAATGTGTATTACACCGGAATTGATGGAACCTGGGACCTTCTATCCGGGAAGTAGGAACATTCTGCATCCAGGACTGTAGCTATACTTAACGCATAGAGTATGGTGTGGGGACCAGATTTTAGCGGGTATTAACGATTGGCACTCGCATGATTGTATAACCAAGCGTGACATCTTGCGATTTCAAGCCATACCTTGTACTCTGTAATTCACACCGCCACTATCTACCGGTACTGTGCATAGTTATATGCATATACAGTGCCAAGGAGAGGGTTATAACGCACTCATATTTTTTTTCTTTTTTTGTCTCAGGCCAAGCTTCTAGCGTGAAGGCATAATATTGCATAAACCCACCAAAATAAAGCTTTTGAGGGCTACTAAATTGCGGAGGAGGGCTTCATATTACGGGGACTATATCGAAACCTTTTGGGCTATTGAACCTGAAATATAGTTGCTATGCAGAGGTATACGTAGGGCCCTTATTGCATATCTGAGCCTAGGCATGCATGTCTCATGCATGTCTGAGGTGCGTTATAACTTTCTCCTAGGCACTGTATGTATTCGTGGTGGAGTTAATTGAATGTGCTTCTTATCTAGGTCGCGGTGGCAATCTCAGCCGATAAACCTTTATTGAGTATATCTGATTCTACAACCCATTTGTCAATATTTGCCAGCCCTGACACCCAATAACTGCTTCTGGCAGGCCGCTGCAGCATAGTTGCATGTAGAATCATTAAGCTATTGTTTCTTGGCTTGTGCCAACCAGACTACTTGGCTTTTTGGTTCTTCTTTCCATATTGGGAGTGGTCATGCGTCTCATCGCCTCGGTTTGCATGGGCACGGATCAGCGGCAGGTTATTTTAGCGGCAATATCCGCTTCCCAACCCCTGTTACATTAGCGTTGTGTAACTGAAATGTTTGCAACCGCTGCAAGCGTGGCTGGAGGCCGAGGTCTTACATATGTGTGATGGCCTCGGCTTGCCTTGGTGCCGCAACCATCTCCAGCAATCTTATCAGATCCGCGTACATGCTCGCATGAGCGGGTTAGGTACTAGAGTTCTCCTTATGCCAAAAGTGTTGAAGCGACAATGAAAATACAGGATCTTGTCCAACTTGTTGCTGAATCTTCAAGATCCCATTAAGCTGTTCTTGATTTGGGGGCTCAAGGCACCTGAAACTTACACTTAGCCAAGACTATCCGTAGTTATTCTCTCTATTTACATCCGGTGAAATTATCAACGTAAAATCTCTCAACTTGCATCAGATGGCTTCATCGCTTGCTTAGGATAGTACACTGCTATTTGCCGGCAGTAGGAAATACTCTCGCTCACATGGATGCAAGGGCTGGGCCGATCAATACCAATATGTAATGGCGGTTCGTGGTTGGCGCCTTGGTGGTCTGGATGACGGTCCCAAAGTGGGCAATCCCTGGTTGAACGGATAGAATATAAGCAGCAGGTTTGTCATGTTTATTTCGTTGTTAGAGAGAGAAGCAGAGCACTAGAACCATAGCGAATAAGTCTATAGCGAAACTCTGCCGAATATACTCGATGGCTCCGTAATCTTCAATTATGGTTACTGGGATCCAGATTCAGCAAACATCATGTGTAACGTAATTGCGGAGACCCCTTGCTCTGCATAGGAATACGCGTGACCTTTGCTGTAGCACATACCTAGGTACCGTAGGAGGTTAGCTCACAGGGTGGTACAGTCCAAGTATGGCTCAGAGTAATTGCTTCTTCTCAGCCGCAACACAAAGCACCCAATAAGTAGAATGAATTGCAACTCCATCCATGACTTAAAACATTAACGACCAGAATATTCCTAGTGCTCATCATGACGATGTCTAAATTTTTCCAACGGTTTTCGAAGCCCCGTTCGAGCGATCAGCAAGCCGTCAACTTGGAACCTGACGACCCCTCAGGACGGCATCAGGAACGACCGAGTCGTTTGCGACTCCCTTGGTCTTCCCGGAGCTCAACCTCCAGGTCATCCTCGTCGAGTGGTATTTCACCTACCCCAACTCCGAGGCTACAGATGCCGACACCTCAGCTGACGACACGACCACCGCCTGTCGCACCACCCCCACCTGTAATACCCCTAGCGCCTGTCACACCCTCACCATCTGAACCACCTTCTATACATGGACCAGCACCTCCCGTCATTTCAACGTCCGTTGTTCCAATTGAACGAATCTGGCAACGGTCGATTGACCTAGCTCAGGAGAAGCTCAAAGAAAAGAAATTGCCCCTTCTTGAGCTTAGTGACCCAACATGTAAATCAGTCGCTGATATCAGCAGCACTGTTGGCGAATTGAAGAGGACCATTGACCAGGGCGGCAATGGTCCCGGTGTCGGATGTTTGAGAAAAATTCTAAAAACTATCGCCAGCTATGGGAGAATTGTGGACACGGCAATACAGCACAATCCGGCGATTACGGCTCTTGTCTGGGCGGGTATTAGGGCAATATTGCAGGTACGTTAGGATTTTTTATTTATTTGAAGGAACCTACTGTTGACACTACTAGGTTGCTCTGAATCATATCGAAATCACGGAAAGCCTGGAAGCTGCCATAGCGACTATTATTGCGAAGATGGCCATATGTGAATTTTATGCTAATGTATATGTAGAGACAATGCAGATGGGACCAACTCTGTTCAGTGACCAAATGACACACAGCCTTCAGCAAAGTCTGGATTCAGCTTTGCCCGAATTTTATGCTGCCGTCCTGGTTTTTTCAGTCAAGGCACGTCACTATTTTGAACCTTCCAACACAGGTAACGGACCTCCCTCCTGGCTAGTTTAGTTTACCAGAATCCATTCTGACCTTCGCTTTCTGTACAGCAATTACAAAAATAGGCAACATGCTGCAACCCTTTGTTAATGAATTTAAACCGTTCATTGACGATATGTCCCAAATGGAGAAGCGTGTCCGGGAATGTGCAGATATCGCCACTATGGAGAGGATCAAGAGTGTGTACCGGAGCAACTTTCTATACCTAGGTCTGACTGAACTGACGGTTTAGCAGGGAACTCTGTACAACTTCAGCAGATGCACGATGTTCTCAAGCAAATTGAATCAACGGTTCTCTCATTTAGCAAATTAAATGGTTTGTATATATTTCCACATCTATTCATTAATTACGTCATGTTTGGTCTGTATTTGCACTGGGGTCCCCATTACCTAGCTATGGCCGTTGAACCCGGGAGTCTTAACGACGGCAGACTATGTCCGAACGGATATCCGCTACCCTCAATCCTGGTCTGGTTAGATCTGATAGCTGATGAACTAGCAGAGCTTGTAAACTACGCTACAAAAGCAGAAGGTATTCTTCTAGCCAATGGCTATACGTTACTATATCATAGGAAACAAACTGACCTGACCGTGCTCTAGAGGAAAGGATACAAAAGCTGCTCGAAATGCTTTCCCCTCTGGATGCTCCTAAGCGGCATCAGGATATGCGCGCCAAGCGCTATGGTGGGAGTGGGAGGTGGTTAGTAGAACATCCCCATTTTCTCCGATGGGCGGATGCAACTTGGAATGGGAGCCGTATCCTGTGCTGTTATGGGATGCCTGGTGCCGGCAAAACTATAATTAGGTATTAAACTCAAGTTGGATAGTAAAATACTTTTGCTGATTAATGTGCTTTCAGTTCCGTTGTGATCGATGATTTGTCAAACCGGCATGGTGGGGAAAACATCGCATATATGTACTGCGACTATCGAGACCAAACAAATCAGACCGTGCTCAATATCTTAGGAGGCCTCCTCATGCAGCTACTTATTTCCGCTTCCCACGTGCCAGAGGCCATTACCACCCTCCTGGAAGCCATCAAGAAGGAAAGAAAAAGAGTGGAGCTTGGCGATGTTTTACAAATGCTGAAAGTCCTTTTACCACACCTTAATCGGAGCTTCATCTGTTTGGATGCTCTTGATGAGCTGGAGCCCCGTACTCGCTTTCAGCTGCTTAAGGCACTTCATACTGATTTCGGCACTGTTCATATATTTCT
>Ga0307511_10002418_pt1 | contig 19519 bp, 22 predicted proteins | sample 13_EM_MG_FD_200266 | JGI IMG/M metagenome (GOLD analysis project Ga0307511, IMG submission 200266) | Populus trichocarpa ectomycorrhiza microbial communities from riparian zone in the Pacific Northwest, United States - 13_EM | ecosystem: Host-associated > Plants > Roots > Unclassified | place... | reverse complement strand
TTAGTTAGCAAAGGTTCCGTTTTTTTTTTGCGTTTTTTACAAAATGATAATTAGAAGTTTTACCCACTGTATCCCGCACGTCTCTGATCTTTCTTGGATGCCATTGTGCCTTTTTTTTGGGGGGGGGTCTGGATCGGATGCTTTGATGGTTGAAAGGTTGGTTTTGGTTTGTTAGGATGAAGAATGGCAACAAGGCTAGCAACTGGGAGATCATGAGACTAGCGCCAAACTTAGTAACTGAATTGTGGCCATATGCAGTTGTATGCAGGCCAGTGCAGAAAATGAGTTATGCAATACAGGTATCTGTTATGTATGTACTGTATGTAATGTACTAAAGGGCGTGCATAGTCAAGGGATATGTGGCTGTGGAAAAACCTCACGCCAGCTCCATGCCAAAGCATACTGACGTCAAGCCTAGACTTGGCTCAGAAGACCAACGATACTGGATATGGTAATTACAGACTTGTTTGCAATCGGCCGGCATATTTCGTGTTCCCTAAGCCCTACAAGAAAAAAATCCGCCTAATTCAGAATTCTATTAAAAAAGGAATACACGAGGAAAGGGAAATAGGATGGGATAGATATTTTCTTTTGACAAGCGGCCAGGAAAGCGACAGGTGAAGACAGAAAGTAGATGCCACCGAGGGAAACCTAATCCAGCCAGACTAGGTACCCTAAAATCGTAGGTCTGTCGGGGGAGAGAACAAAAACTATGCCTGCAGACCCTTATATTGATCCAATGAACTACAATTTGAGGCCCACATCACCCAACAATGAATGTCCTCCTGGCCCCGGTGCCCTATTGTTACTTTTTCGTTTTTCGGGCCTTTCGTCATATATCTTGAATATCAATCTTGATATATCGTGGGTAATTCAGCTGTTGAATTCTGTCAAGTCCCTAGCCATGACAGCAACACTGGCTCACTTTACTGCTTCGGCAAGCAGATCCTCCCTCAGTAATAGGTCCTGGCCATTAGCATCCCCGCCGTGTGCATATGTGCTGCTCAGTGGCGGAGGTTGAGTATGAGCCATCCAAGACGCAGATGATTCGGAACAAGTATCCTGGATTCTGCTGTGGCCGGCTGTCTTACGCCGACAGGGGAGGAGTTGGTGCTATTGACATTCCTTTTGGGGATGAATCAGACGGTTTGTGTGGTTTGTGCCTCGGAAGGACCCAAGGCGACCAACGAGCGCGCCGGCGACGAGGCGCTGGACGGATTCTGTGATTTTGTCATGGTCGCCGGCAGTCTGAGTGGCACGGTCGCCGGTAGTCTGGTTGGCACAAGCCCGCGGTCGCCGGGTTATGCAAGAACGTTTAGATAGGCTAGTCCGATAGACGCATCGCTGCCCAAACAAACTTCAGTAAGTAGTATATGTGACATGTGGGTCTACCTAAGTAAACTCCATACACCTAGCCTGGTTCCACATATTCCCATGACACATTCTACACCAGCGGAAACTCACCTCCTGACGGTTCAACAACTTGCTTGGCATACCACGCTTCAACTTCAACATTAAACGCGAACAATGCAATTGTAGATTGGCTGATCCCCGGGGGGAGGGAGTTGAGGGTGCTACGCACAACCTGCGGGGTAGGGCGGTGCGGGTTGTGCCGCGGGCTGTGCTGTGGGAGGGAGTTACAAGGCGCCGAGGGCTGTGCCTTGGATGAGTGCTGCGCATAGCCCGTAGAGGAGAGAGAGTTTGGTGATTCCATGGCGCAGGGAGTTGAGGGGGAGGGCCGCGTGCTGCGGAGGAAGTTGAGGGTAACCCGCGGAGGGGGAGCTACTAGCATGGCTTCCCCGCTTCTCCAATCCGGATGCGATTTCCAAGCCGCACCCCTTGGGGCTGAGTATGTGGCTGCTGTTGAACAAGTTGATGGAGAAAGGTTGATATAGCATCACGAATTGGCCTGCATCAACAAGGGTAGTTTGGGGGTGGGTTTATCTTACTACTTCTACAATACTTTACAGAATCCTTGGCGCATTAGCTTGAATTCAAAACTAGCGAGTTGGCAGTACATTATGTAAGTACCTATTGACCATATTTGCATAGTCTGGTTGGCACGACCGCTCCTGTGTATTTGCATATCATAGGGCCATTCTTTTATAGCTGGAGACCCATTCAGTTACCCAGACAACATGTGCCGACTCAGGGTAAGCAATTGGCTTATTTCTAAAAACCCAATACAGGCATCCAGTACAGAAAGTGAAGTCACCAAATAAATCGGTCTGGGGGCGGGCACGGAAACCTACTTATGGTTTTATGATTTTATAAATTTGAGTGATACAATCAACTGCTTAAGTGTCTCTTTGTTATTAGTAAGTGATCTGTGAACTTAAGCCCAAATGTCGACACTCAGACACAACTCAACTAGCAATATTCCTTTTTCATCAGCCACGACCTACCAAGCACTCAAGTGCTGTCCCGGCGCCTTCTCAGCTATCCCAGACTTTACTATCCTGTTCTCCCTAACACCTCCTCTTACTATCCCAGAACCTGGTAGTGAAGTAAGTACTTACTATAGTCACGTGCACTCATTCAGGTCCTCTATGGACCTTCTCTTTACTACTAAACCCCCTCAACTCACTGGCTCTGAATATAGGCTGAATGGGGTGCTGATCATGGAAACTCCGTCCGCAGAAGCAGAAGTTACCGACTGGATTCCATGGTTCATAAAGGCTCGATTATGGAACAAGGCCCAGATCTGGGAGACGCTACAGAACTTGAAGGATCAGAGTACAGCAAACTTAACCGATGTGAACCTCATCTGGAAAGAGCTGTTGATGCCGTAAGTGAGCTTCATACAAGCCCTATCAATATCAATTGTTCTAACCCATGAAACTATTGAGCAGACAAGATTTCCAGCCTTTATTGCGAAAGGAGTGGAGAGTTCAGATGCCACAGCATATAGGGGATTGCGCCGAGGGTCAGTGCCAGCTTGTTTGTCACCATTTAGGCTATCGAGCCGTTATAACACTGGCCGCAGACACTCGGAGCCAAACCTTCAAACCAAAGCAACGTTGTGCAAACTGCACGTTGATTTGGGCAATGTTAGCGACACTGGGGAATATCACAGCTTAGGATGCTGCGTTAAGCCCTATACCGCCACTGGCCCTGAATTGCCTCCCACTCCTGCTTGCTCCAATAATGCCTTGCTCTGGAAGGACTTGATATCCTCCGGCACATATGAATTGGTGGGGCATAATTACCTCGCTGACAATATTCTACTTTGGTTTCATATTGAGGTCGAACAAAGCAGTCAATTATATCAGAGCGAACAATATGGATGCTATGCATTTGTCGATAATCATGGAGCAGTTTTTCGATTGACGGATGATTTAGAATTTCTTCAGTTGGTGTCATATGAGCCGGCAGCGGCAGAGACAATCCTACGCGAAGGCAAAGATGAAGGGATTGGGTGCTGGCGGTATTGGGGAAATCCATATGACCCCAAGGGTCAGGATGAAAGGGATACTGCCTATGCGGAAGTCCCAGAGTTGACGGGGGTCAATATATGCGGAGATGATGAGTGGCCAAATGATGTCGTGTATGTGTTTTGCTCATAAAAATATGCTTTTGTACAGTGCCTGGGGAAAGTTATAACGCTCCCATATTTTTTCTTTTTTTGTCTCAGGCTAAGCTGCTAGCGTGAATGCTGTACAAGGCATAAGATTGCATAAACCCACCAAAATGAAGCTTTTGAGGGCTATCAAATTGCGGAGGAGGGCTTCACATTAGGGGGATTATATCGGAATCTTTTGGGGGATATCGAGCTTGAAATATAGGGCAGATGAAGCCCTTGAGAAAGTGTACAAGAAGAGAAACGCGACAAAAGATAGCTTTAAAGGGAATACTCAATGCACCTAACCCATCTTGCCAGCAACCCCGCAAAACAAAGAAGCTTGAAGTATCATGAAATGATATACGCAAGGCAATGAAAAACCTGGAAACGCTGTAATAGTCGGCGAATAAACAAATAAACAAATAATAACAGATTTATGCCTCAAATCCAGACAGAAGGGAACCCAATGTAATATAGTAATACGACCCATACTCCTCGGCCCACCAGAAACACAAGGAAAGGAAGTAATGAACGAGTAACAGAAGCAGCAGCAATAACAGCAATTCCATCCCCTCAGCCCGCCTTTCCCCTTTCTAACTTCGCGCACTTCATCTTCCTCGTCCTGAATAGCATCAAGCTCAGACTCGTATCGTTTTCGCCCATTACTGGGGTGGGGTCTTGTAGTAGTTCCCAGGACTTGACTGGATAATCCATTAATTTTCCTGCACGGGTGGCTTTTAGCCAGTCACCGGGGTAATCAACGTTGCCCAACAGATAGCCGAGTCTGGGAGGTGGGTTTTTATATCGGAGGAAGCGACGGATAGCAAGACGAGATTCTTCAGACAGATCTGAAATTGAGTAATCAGCAAGAAAGTCGTACAAAGTAGAGCAAAGGTGAACCCACCATCAACGAAACAAGTTACGACATCTATAACATGATCAAAAAGAGGCTCATCACTTTGAAGGTATTCGTTCTGTTATGGCAGTGAATATTAGTATTTTCTCAACGAGCCCATGAGGGCTTGAGCCATACCTGAAGCAAAGCACATAAGCTCACAACCATACGTGAGTGATCTGAAATGCCAACTTTAGACGTTGAAGAGAACGCCGACCGGTGCAAGATGATTATTCGAAGGAAAAGAATAAGCCAGCTCCGCAACTCCGAAATCAAAGTTTTTGATGACACGATGTCCCCTGCCTTCGGACTAGACACTTCATCCTGCTGAGGCATCACATACTGCACAAGTGTATTCAGCTTATCTACCAGGGCAGCCGAGATGAGCGATCCACCGGCTGTTGGTAAAGTCATATTAGTATTACTAGTAGTCTCTATAACCGCCAATAACGCCCTCGCAAGGTACTCGTTATTCTCATTGACTTCCAGTGGTATTGAAAATGACACTGATTGTAGAAACAACTCCTCGGCGTGCGCTCGAATTTGCCGCGCACAATTCTCATCCAAGACGGAAACAAGATCGGACCAAATTGCCGCTTTCTGTTTGAAGTCCGAAACAATGCCCCGGAAAAACGTCTGTGTGATATTCGTGTTACTGCTTGGACTGCCGCCTCGCTGGCCATCGAATATTATTCGCATCTTCAATTGACATAGACGTATTGAGAAATCATTCGCCAGGTGCAGAAGCCGAGAAACCTGGACATCGGCATCAGGATCCGTTAGGTCACTAGAATCATGATCGTCCAGGAGGTGATCGATAAGCAGCCTCAACCACTTCAACAATGCAGGCTGAGAATTCTTTGACAAGGGATCCAAAAGGTGTGTCTGTAGTAAATTTGGCTGAGAGGTCGACATACCCCGAAGGTGGTGTATTATCGGTTTCGATATTACTAGCCCTCGAATTCGGTTATCCAGCTCGAAACTTCCCTCCGCCGCACAAAGCTCGATAGATCGATGTATTATCTCAACCAGCAGCCCTGGGGCATTCCTCTCGAATGCTTGTCTTTTCCGTTTCAGCGTGTATATCTCTTGGCCTGTGAGCTGACAGTCATTAAAAGATTCTCCCACAATCAACTCCAAGACCTGAGCTGAAAGTTCTGCGGCGCTAGACCTTGAGTGCTTCACTCCAATTGACGGATCATTTAGAACTTGCAGCGCTAGTTTGACAACCATGCCCAGATCCACACATGAGCCCGCAATCAACATCGCGAAGGTGTTCAAGAGAGGTGGTCGTTTTGAAGGATGCAAGAAAAGTCGATTGACCCAGTTGCTCATCAGAATATCGAAATTACTTTGGTCTAGTTGTCGTAGTTTCATCAGGCTGGTTGCAGAGAACCGGTTGTAGGTAGCCTTCTCTCCATATAGTATCTCCATTCGAGAGACTATAGTCTCAAAAATTCTCGTTAAGGTCCCTTTGTCTATACTGGATCCATTCTGCAGTAAACGGTCCATCTCTTCATTGAAATCGGCGGTGCTGTCTTGCATCACACTGAGAAACTCATTATCACTGACAGGTGAATATGCCATAGGATGCCGTTGGTCATAAAGTGCTAAATCGTGCTGGAGTTGTTTCTGGGTATCTTCGTTGCAGACAGGGAAAGATGCAAGGTCAACGAAAGATGCTAGTACATATTTCTCAACAGTGCGGCGAAGCTGTAACTTTTCATATCGGTTGAACAGTAGCTGTAATATATCATTAACACACCCCAAAACAGAGAATATTTCAATGTTGTATGAAATGGTATCTGCAATTGAGGACAGAACACCAGAGCTATCCGAGCTAGCTGTAGCTTTGAGGACATCCGCTAGGATGCCATAATCGCTGAATTCCTCCAACACTTTCCGTACAAGGAGGAATTGTTGCAGTGTGATTGCTGTTATACCTACTTCGACAGTCAGGTCTCGCCAGTTGTTGGGGCCGACTGGAGCGCCCTCAACAACTTGCCGTTTCACGGCGCTCCTAATCCATAGAGCAATATCTGTCATTTGGCTTCGACTGAGACCACGGAGATACACCAATTCCTCATTAGTGAACATTGATGAGGGGCCAGGAGGAGGATACTTGGACAGCAATCCACCCAGTCGTGAAGCCACCAACTGCTTTGCGCTGTCTAGATACTGAGTCTCAGCAACAGTCGAGAAGCCGGCTCCATTCAGCAGTGAGTTCCTCAGGTTTCTTGCGTGATGCGACGCCCCAGCAAATGGAAGTTCCGCAAGTAGGCGAGCGTGACAAGGGTGATTCTTCTCCATACTCGTAAAGGCCCGAAGGACCCCCCTCGCAATAAGCCACCTCATATAGTTAGATAGTGAAAATTTACCCGCCCTGACAAGCTCAGAAAGTAACAGATAGACCTTTGCCTTGCTCCCGGGGACTGACGAGAAACGCTCAAGGAACGTCATGATCGGTTCCTGTAAAGGCACCCCAGCTTTTGCCTCTTGCCTCAGTATTGCGGCTGCAAGGTAGACTCGGTAGAGGCCTACTCTGAGAGAAGTAACAGACCATTCGCAGAGACATTCTATGAAATTGCTGTGATCTGGCATGACGCTGATGCAATCGCTAACTAGTTTGTCGAGGTCGAATGGTAATGACGCGGAATCTAGAATGTCAATCACTAGCCTCTGGGGAGATAAGACTGTATCGGGCTTTTTCGTCTTTGCTGCAAGGGATAGGGCATTATTTCGGTATATGATGTTCTGTAGACATGCTTCAATATTAGAATTTCTCCTGTCAACGCAAGATTCCAATGTTTTTCTGTATAGACTCCATGTATTAGGTATTATAAGGGATTCGCGATGAGAAATGAGAATCTCCTGGTTCTAGGGTTAGTCACTGCGAGTACGGACTGTATATTGACCAAATACTCACTGTTATAAAAACCGAAAGGCGCCGTAACAAGGGCAGATAGATATCCCTATCTTCGGATTGGAGGATCTAGGTTTCTACATTAACCTAGGAAAACTAGGGGGAAGAACATGATAGCTTTATACATACCATGTATGCCTTGCCTAAAAGTGCCTCAGCAAAGCGATGACCCGTCCGCCGCACCCGTAATAAATCTTTCCAATATATGCTTGAAATAAGAAGGGACAACGGTAAAAGGTCCAAGTTCGGCCTTTCTAATAGCGAAATATACCAGTGGAGGAAGGCTGTTCGGTCCAATAAATGCTCCGAGTAGAGTTGGGCAGATAATCGAACGGCATACACCATCTTCTTCTTCCATGCGGTGTCCACCGTAGTACCGCATTCTGCAGTGGCCTTTTCGATAAACTGTATCACTTGGCCTGTCCACTCTTTCATCCATTTAGCTTCATTGCCGAATGCTACTGAGCTGGCCCCCTTTCGTTTTAGTCCTCGCAGTTCATTTGCGCCAACACACCGAACGAACCAAATGGCTCGTGTAGGGGGGATATTTTTGTTTGAGCATTGATCTAACAGCATTCTGCCCCGGACCCCATGAGGTATCGTTCGAGACAACCTCCGGAGCGAGACAGCAGGGTTAGCAAGATCGCGCAGCCATGTCTCCCGCTTTGCATCTGAAAGAGTCACTCGGGGAGGAGGTTTGAAGGTGGAAAGAGTTGCGATGCGGTTGTAGTTTTGACGCTTTGCGAGGACCTCTAGAAAAAGATCGGATAAGTGTCGGATGCCGGTCTTTTGTTTTAATGTTGGCCACACTTGATTGCGCGCATATTGATGCTCATTCTGAGGAATAAAGTAAGCACAACCCACACAGTCGCCCCACTTTTGGCAGACACATACTGTCACTTTACCCAAACCAAGCGGGAATCTATCATATTGACCATTTCTCGCCTGCGCCTCCGTAACTTGATCCTCAGGGTGATTTCCTTTCCATGGGAAAAAGTCCGAGTGTTCTAGTCGACCCCACGTTAGCACATCCAACTTTCCACAGCAAGACACGATATCACCTACTTTTGCTAGGGTATATTGGCGCCATTGACGGAGTCTCCAATACGTATGGCTTTGGGCGGGTATCTCTCTTTGAAGCCGACATAACCACGGCTGGCTTTGATGTTTGCGGTTTAAACTGCCTCTGTCGGGAACCTATAGGGCCTCTAGAGGTGGTGGGCGTTGCAGGGCCTCTACTCGCGGGCTGAATAGTAGACGGCGAAACGAATGGCATAGGCGGGGCGGCTGTAGAAGCATCATGTGCTTGCCCCCCGAAACCCAGGCGCCTTTTATGGCGCGAATTCAGTACTGTGGCTCTTGCCGGAGGTGGAGGATCAAGCGGACCTTGAGCACCCGCAATGCCAGTACCTCCATCCCCACCCAAATCCCGAGCCCTAGGGTCATTGTCTCGTATTGCCGCCATGGTACCAGTGGTGGGTGCTTGCGCGGCCTGCGGTATGGAGGATGCGGTCAGGTCTATGAAGACGACATCTCCTCCGTGGGCGATTGATGGCTTCCGCGCACCTCCTGAATCCTGAGGTCGTGAAGTTAACGAAGGTGCACGCGGGCGAGTGGAGGCTCGGGCGGGGATATTGAGTTGAATATTATTATGAAGCTGTACCTGACTGCCTCGTCGAGATCCCGTTCCGTGTTGATTCTGAATGGCAGCCATCCTGCCGGGGGGGGGTGCCGCAGGGTGGTAGTACTGAGTTGCCGGGGTGAAACAACTTTGTGGATCTGCAGGTGTGCGATAGAACAGGTACCCTCCTCGAGAAAGTTGAGAATCGGGGCCTACTGGAACATGGCTGTGTTCCAGTGCCCGGGTGCTGGATTTAATCAATATTGAAGGGATGCGGTGTTTTGGGGGTTTGTGGGTTTGTTGACTTGTCAGCGAAACACCTGGAGCTACCGGTACCAGCACTACGATCGAAATAGGTAATATGGGGATATGTATACCGGTACCTATGGGTTACCCGATGCTTACTGATTAAGTATTACTTGTTTGCGCAGCCTCAGGTAGGCATCCCAGTCCACAAACGGTGGCGATGCTGCACGTGATAAAAGCATGTCAAGTTCTGAAAAATTGAAACGACTCTAAACCTGCACCACATCATCCCTTCCGTCCATATAAACAACACGCAATGGACACAATCAGCTTCATCTCCTCCCTCCGGCAGCAAGCTTTGCTCCTCGGAGACTACAATGCCTACCGGAAAATGTGTTCCCGGCGGCTCGCAAAGCTGCGCAAGAAGCTTGGACGAGTCAATGATCCGAGGAAGAAGGACCAGAAACCGGCGCCGGTGACGGCAGAGGATGTTGCGAAGGATTCTGCGTGCGTCGTTCTACCCTTAGAGAGCTCTTGGGGTGTGGGCAGCATTGGGGACTAATGTTCAAAAATCGGGGGGTTGTAGCTATACCTATCTCCTCGTCTACCCTAGCGAACGGGCATGGGCTCACGCAATGCACATGAAGTCCTTTACTGCCGACAGTCCAGGCACAGTCTCACCGGAACTAAGGGACCATATACGGTCTCGGCTTGCGAAAGCAGCATCGTACGCAACACAGCTTCGACAGCTATACTCCGCCCCCGGGTCCAACGCTAGCGATGTGGATATCATTGAGACAGCAGCGTACGCAACATCCCTCTTGGGAGCGCTGGCATTCGAAAAAGGGCATTGGGGGGATGCGTTGAGGGAGTTTGCAGTTAGTAGGGTGTGCTATGATGCGTTGCTTGTCTCTGGTGGGAAAAATGGGGAGGTGTATAAAGAGTTTTTGACGAGCACGGTGGAGCCGAGTATTAGGTATTCGGCTTACCAGAATGGCATTGCGAGGACGGTGGATATTGGGGTGTTGGCGAGGCAGTTTTTCCCGAAGGAGGCAGAGAAGGAGCTGGTTGAGAGATTGAAGAGGGTGCACTCTGGGGTGTTTGGGGAGGGAGGGGCTGCAGCAGGGGAGGCGATGGAGGGAGTGGAGCAGGCTTTGCTGGTTAATGAGGTTGACTGGAGGGGAAGGAGGGCTCCAGTTGAGGAGGCGGATATTGCGGTTGCTTTGGGCGCGGCAAAGAAGGCTGAGGAAGAGCTGGGGAAAGTGTTGGATGGGAAGAAAGCTGGCTCAGGTTCTGGGGGGAAGAGGACCGCGGAGGATTTCGATGGGGTATTGGCAGCGTGGCAGGAGTGTGTGGATGAGGCGAAGAAGGCGATTGATAAGGCTCATGGGCAGGGAGTTAGTGGGGCGGATCCGAGGCTGCAAAAGTTGCAGTTGATTTACACATATGTGAATTATGGGTTGATCGGCTGGAGGGTGGGTAGGAATAGGGTTATGGCGGAGGAGATTGAGAGGGGGCTGAGAGAGGCGGAGGAGGTACAGGGGGGGAAGGTGAGGGAGCTGGTGGTGTTGTATGATGCTATATTACAGGTAAGGAGTCACTTGGACAGTAACCCATGTGATGGGGTGGGATTGTAGCTAATAATGGGGAACTACAGAGCCTGGATCAAATCACAGAACTGCCTGGTGTAGCTGCAGATGAGGATTTCTTCCAAGAACTAGATGCAAAGCGTAGCTTCTTTGCTGCTCTTAGGTACTTCTCCACCACTCTATCACTCCTGGTTTCCCCTAGAACCTCATAGTAATATTAACTTGCTGCTAGGTGCTCTGCTATCGCCCCCTCCCACCTCACCACCAACACTCGCAACACCCTCGCACTCTACCACCGCGCCTTCACCCACATCTCCACCTCACTCCCCCGTCTCCCCTCGTCCCCTTCTTCCTATAAACTCGACATCTCCACCACCGACGCCCAGTCCCTAAAATCCCACCTACAAGCCCTCGTCACGCGGTATACAGCCCTGATCCAACTCCAGGACTACATCCAAAAGACGCAGAAGGACTCTCCGACGACCCATGCCCCGCTCATTGATACCCTAGGGACTTATAATGAAAAGATTGTTTTTGGGAATTTGGTACCAGTGAATAATGGAGTTGAGGCGGTGCCCGTCAAACCGGTGTTCTTTGATATCGCGTGGAATTTCGTGGGGTATCCAGTTAAGGGGGAGGAGAAGAAGGTGCAGAAGAAGATGGAGGAACAGGCGCCGACGAAGAAGGGGGGGTTCTTGGGGGGTTTGTTTGGGCGATAGGAGGGTCCTTGAAGTTGGAGAGAGATTGGGGGTGATATACTTGTAGAGAAAAAATATCATTACGCTTTTGGTAATTCGTGATATAATACAAGCTAAAACAACAGGGGATTGGTTTGAAATTATGCTCCCCATTAACCTCAGGGTAACCCCTTTTCCCCCCGATTTCATCGACTCTCCCCCATCTGCCTCTTGATTTTTTCCAATAACAACCCACTCTGCTTCCCTAACTTGACCTGCCCCGTCCTAGTCTTTGCATTAACAGCTTTATTCCACCTCTCCCTCTCCTGCTCTCTCCGCCGCCTCTCCGCCTCCCGCTCCTCGACCATTTTCTTGTGCGCCCCCCGCTCTGCAGCGATCTGTGCCGCCTCGGAGAGTTCCTTGTCGAATCGGCTAGGGCGGTGCTGCTTCCAGTCCCTTCCTCCTCCTCTTCCTCCTCCTCTTCCTCCTCCTCCTCCTCCTCCTTCTCCTCCTCCTCTCTCTCTCCTAGGTCGATCTTTCCTCTCCTTCTCCTCTCGCTCTTCTTTCTCATCTTCTTCCTTTCTGCGGGCTATTCGATCAGGATGCATTTCCGCCCCCTTCCGCTTCTCCCCAGCATCTCCATCTCCATCTTCATTATCACGTATCCCATCCCACTCTTCATCTTCCCCTTCTTCTTCCTCTGCCTCATTAGCATCTTGAATCTTACTCCTCCTCCTCCTCCTCCTCCTTCTCTCCGCATCTTCCTCGCCTGCTAACCGCGCAAGTTCCTCGAATCGACGTTTCCCGGCCTCCAATTCCTCTGCATTTTGGGACTTAACTTTGCGGAAGGTCTTGACGACCTTGGCTTTGTGGATGAGGGTGGCTTTGATTTTTTCGACTGTTGGGGGGTTAGTATTGGGGTTTAATTTTGGGAGGAAAGGGTGAGGAAAGGGGGGTAGGTACGTTTGCGGCGGTGAGTCCCGTCGGGGAGACTCAGGTTAGTGTATTTCTGGATGCGGGAGAAGCCGGTGGCGGAGGGTTTTTCGTGGGAGGTGGGTTTGCGGGTGGAGCGGTGGCCGGGGCCAGAGCCGGTTCGGGGCTTTTTTGTGGGGCGGTCGGACATTTGTGTGTTGAAAGGGATGATGGGAATCATAATGTGGTTTATGATGAGTTATTTCAACAGAAGTAGGTTGTAAATCTTGGCAGCCTTAGGAAAACCAGACTAAGCTTGTAAAGGCAACTGCTTAACTAGATGTATGATATACTTATATGTATGTACATAGTTACCGTACGTACATATGTAAGTACCACATTCATAAAGTACCTTGGTGGTTGTTCATGTTTATATGTATATAATAATAAAAAGAAACCACCATAACTAAAAGAACCTAGTTTGGCCAAAAAAACCCTACTTATCTGTTGGGTAGGTGGGTTTGATCAGGCCAGAGAAGAAAAAAACTTTGAAAGATAGGAGAGCGGCTTGTGCCAACCAGACTAAACGAGATACGGTACGACCTATCAATACCCGCTTCTAAACTTCCCCCTTCCGTCCATGCTATCGTTATCTCCTACAGCGGGAACCACCTGTAGCCGGCCTAATTGATTGATCTCATGAACATCAGTTCAAGATAAGCTTATCTGTGTACAGCAAATCATACCCAGAATGCAGCGGGGAAGTGCATTAGGTGCACCGCATAATTGCTCCTCAACCCGGAATAGCACAAGGTTGATGATGGCTTCAAATCCTCGACCAACTCTATATAAGCTTGTATTGACATAGAACTAGAGGACCCACCAAGATTTTTGTACTCTCTTAGATCATTTGGATATCATGAGGGTTTCCCTGTAAATTCAAAAGGGTAGTGAAGGTACTCTATATAAAAGGTCTTGGTGAAATAGCCACCAGGCTACTTCTGTGAGAAGTTCATATGCAGTATGCTGCCTCAAATAAACATCAAACAAGAATTTTGGCTTTGGGAATGTATGTAACCATTGGTGCACCTAGGATATATCAAGGCATAGCATTGCTACACCTTGGTTGGGATTAAAGCACCACTGACATCAACTTCCAAGAACTGAGCGATTGTGAGAACTCAACAACCAGGACCACCCCGACGTCGGCTTTTGACTTATTTTACTCACCGCACTCTTACGAGCAACTTGATCTACTTTATTTATCTCCATTTGTGAAACTACAAAATCCTCCAAGGGTAAAAGTTTCTGAACTTTTCCGCACAAAAGTGGGTGATTTTTCGCTAGCGAATCTACGTGGCAACCGCCCCAATTTACATTAGGCCGGTCCACCAACACCAATTCCCTATACTTCCATCAGTTTCTACGGCTCAGCCGCACTACTGCTACAATAGTTTCAACAAGCCTCTGCCCACTACATAGCAATCGTTGCTACGTAACCCAGAACCTTGCACTTTATCCCTGTCCTAATCTACCAATCACCTGCTCTCACTCTCTTAGAATAATCTTATTCTGAGATTAAGTCTCGTTGGTGAATTTCGATGTGGCACCGCACCTCAGGGGTGTTCTCTTCGGCCCAGTCAAAGACTGGGGCTAGGGTAGTACTAAACTACTACTCAAATCGGACGGAGAAGGAGATCTCAAGGTAAGACGCCAGCTTACCTTAGAGAATGTTACGAACTGGCTCGCGATACCTAAGTTCTAGGAGCTTGAAGGTGAGGTCACTCTTGCGACGGCAGTGTCTACTTCGGCCAGACAATACAAGGAATTCTCGGGTAAAGGCTCCTTCGAATTAGCAGTTACTAGTATCGAGAGGAACGGAAGAGGAGACGAAGAAACCTTCGAGGTTGTGGATGATACCACGGCAGAAAGTGCTATCAAACTCCTCAGCAAAGGGTTGGTGATCCAGGATGAAGCGGCGAATGGATCCATGGAGGGTTTAGACGTTCAATACCAAACGATGGAAACGTTGGACAAGGTATTGGAGTCTATTGTGATCAGACCATTAAAATCCTCGGGAGAGCCGGTCGACAATATGGGTTATCAACTCAATTTGTCAACTCCGAAGAGGATTATGAGGAAGGAGACAGGTACTCCAGCAGTCCAGTTAGCAAGGATCAAGGAAGCCTTAGAGAAGGACGAAGATATGGAGTCAGAGAATGAGGCAATGAGAAAAAAGTGCGCGAAGAAGAGAAAGGGGAAATTGACCAGGGAAGAGGTCACCTTTGATACGTTACAGAAGGAGATGGACATTTTCGAGGAAGCTACTAGGCCCCGAAAATTCAATGAGGTGAGATCCAACTTATTTGCGACTCACCCGCCTAGCTGGAAGCTGGAGGATAGTCAGAGGGGTTGGAGTCAGGAATCAACACAACAGTCGGTAAAGACTACAGTGGAGGTTGTTATACCAGACTCTGATAACAATATGGATTCGGATGATGAGTCCATCCCGGATGACTCCCTCACGAGGGATGAATTACTTGACAGGTATCGGAAGAAGCCACTTTTGGCCAGCTTTTCGGGAACTAAGAGTAATGGACCGATGGCGACAGCGGAAGTGGTACCCACAGTACCAGTCATCAAGATGGAGGTGGATAGGGGTGATGGGAAGGCACCAGAAGGTTTGAATGTCAGCAAGCACGCGGTTAAAAAGTTGTCATACAAAGAAGTCAAGAAGATTGCCAAAGAGATGTGGACAGGCAATGCGGGGTGCGAGGAAGATAAAGAGAAAAATAAGGAAATGGAAGGAGAGGAAGAGGAAGAGAAGGAAATCGCATGGAACTGACCCTGCGACAACAGGACTTTGACAGATTTAATTATCTGTATCATGTTGAATGGGAGGGTGATGTCGGCGATCAGTGAGTTGGAAAAGGGAAAAAAATGGTGGAAGTCAGCACAGAACTACAGGACTGCTAAGGGTCAAGTACTGGCAGCCGGGTAGATGATAGATGCGGAACTATATTCCCAAGGACTTGGAGAGGGAAAGGGTTGAAAGAAATTGAAGGAAGAAGTGAGATGCCGGCAGGAGTGAGGTAGAGGCCATCGATATGGCAGAGGCTGCGATGACCTTTCATGAGGCTGCCAAGGTCAACATCGGGGACTTCTCAAGAATTGAGTCCCAACTGGAGAAATTGACCAAGCAGGTTGCTATGCTTGCATGTCTCAGTGGAGAAGGGTCGACAGAAGATCAGGCTCAGGCTAAGAGACAGGCGTTGCAGAAGAATGTGGAGGCAGAGAAGAATGCGGAGAAAGTCAAGCAGATTAAGAAAATTGAACTTGATAAAAATGCGCAAGTGGAGAAGTTGAAGAAGGATGAGGAGGAAGATAAGAAGGCAAGAGAGTTGGCGGCACAAGTCAAATCTGTGTAGAAGAGGAGACGCGCGGCATGGGAAAGCGCCAACAATACAGTTGAGGGGTTAATAGCAAATGCAAAGCAAGCTGTAATACCCGCGGAGATTGTGTTAGTCAGGGAAAAACTGAAAGAGGCGATGTCAATGAAAGAGAAACTCGAAGCGGAAGGAAAAGTCATCCCGGAGAACAGAGTAGAGGAGAAGAGGGTAGTAGTGGGAAACAAGGTGCTGAAGGTTGCCAAGATTATCCTGGCACACATGCAGTCAATCGACGGTAGAGGGAAGGTGGAGGTGGAGGATGAGGTGAACAAAGTCAATGCCTTACTCCGAGAGAAGGCTATCACCAACAACGCCATCCCATGGCACGCCATAGTAGAGATCGGAAAAAGATCGCAAGATAATGAGTCGAGATGGACGGTAAGCAAGATTGGGGAAGACTATAGCAAACAGAAAGTCCTCACGACAATTACGGAATGTTTGATAGCTGTCTTTGGAGCCAAGGGAGATATGCTGAATGCATGGATAGAGGACGAGAAGATCATTAGGATGGTGATGCCAGCGGCACCATCAAATGTAGCGAGGGGCAGAAAAGATATTAGAAAGAAATTGAGGGAGGAAAATAAGGACATGAAGACAGGACACCGATTCCCAAAGACATCGGGAGTCACTAGGACGACCGGATTAACCTTCGATGCAGCAGACCATACGGAAGCAAAAAGGTTGGTCGAAAAGAAAGTCCTGTGGGAAGGTGTACGGAGACAGGTCCAGATGATGAACACCAACAAGATTGGAGAATTCAAATACTCCCCACCACCACAAAAGAGGGAGGAGAAGAAGGGAAAGACGGGTAAGAAAAAGACCTCTGCGCAGGTCAATACCAACACCAACGGCACTAACAACAACAACAATAAGGGTCAACAAGGTAAGCAGCAGACCCCACAGTACTGGTCCAACGTCATCTGCTATAACTGCAATGGCAAAGGATACAAGAGAGAAAGTTGTTCCTCCACCAGCAGGGCTGCGTCTGCTTGTATTTCCGGAGGCCAGAAGAGGAACTTGGAGGTAGTCGGAGCAAATAATAATGGTCAACAGACCCAGAAGAGGAAGGTTGACTCAGGAAGTGAAGACGGACAAGGACAGTTTCGAGAAGGTCAAGAGGAAGAAGGGATAGAATGTTTGGAAGAAGCCAGCCCTGAAGACAGCCGGAGGAGCCACTCTAGGCCCCTCTAATGCCAGAATCTCAGAGGTTTTGGATAATGACGTTGAGGAATGAACCACAGATCGCTTCGGTCCAAAGGCACAGAAGCCAGCAGAGAAGTCAGACTGGTCCCCGAATGAACAACCAGGACTAGGAAAACCCATATTTTAAGGGCCTTCGCGTAGCTTACCAGAACGTAGCTGTGCAGTGCAAGGGTACACATACGTTTCTGGAATGGTGTAAAAAGAGAAGGATCGATATTGTCTTTATCGGGGAAGCATGGGTGGATAAGAAAGAGACCAGGACACAATCCCACCCCTCATATATATTAGGATTGAAGGTGGAAAAGGGTAAGAGAACAATGGTATATTAGAGAAAAAAGATGGATGGGATGGTGAGGGTTATTAGAGAAGATAAGAGACTAGCCTTGGTGGAGGTGTGGGGCCACAAGCTAGGAGGAATTTACGCAGATGGGAAATTGTCGGGGGGGAAGTGGAGTGAGTAGCTGGAAGGTCTAAATGAAGCTGATTGCTTAGTAGGAGACTGGAACACTCACAACCAGACATGGAACCCACCCAATGAAGATGATACAAGAGGAAAAGAAATGGAGGAATAGATGGTGGAAAGAGGTTTTGAGATAGGGGGGGAATACGATGGACCAACCAGGGAAAGGATAGTCAATGAATGAAGACAACAAAGTCGGATCGACCTCTTCATCAGCAAAGGACTCAAGAGCTGGCAGAAGGTTAAGTCGGACAAATTCCTCTCGGACCATTGGGCCATCATGGCGGAAATTGACTGGAACGGGAAGCTGGAGGAAGTAGTAAGAGAAAAGATCGATTGGGATATCCTTGGTGGAGAACTCAATATGGCAGAAGAAGATGAAGAAAAGGGGGATTTCCACTGGTATGACGAACTAGAAGGAAAAATCCTATATGAAAAACTGAAACTACTCCGACAAGCTTGTTGCAGCACCATGCGGATCACAGAAAAATCTAAAAGGTGGTGGGACGAAGAACTATCGGAGCAGTTTAAGATCACTCGGGATGCTAGGAGGGGGAAGGGGTCAAATCGAAGTCTAGACCAAGTGGCAAGGATCAAGAGGTGGAAGACGGAAAAAGACAAGATGAGGACGCTAGTGAGGGAAAAGAAGAAGGAATGTTGGCAAGCCTTCGGCGAGGAAAATGGGGAAAAAGATCCGTAGGAAATCGTCAAGTGGGCCAAAGACCCATGGCATCTCAAAGCTACAATGGTAGACCTAACAGATACAATGGGAGTACCTCTTAAAACGGATAATGAAAAGTAAAACGGCCTGATTAGAGACCACTTCGAGTGGAGAAAGGAAGGCAGGAAAGTCGATGAGATGGAGGAAGAAAGGAAAAGATACCCGGGGCTGAATAGTATCAATCAAGAGAAGATGGAGGATTTAGTGAGGAAAGCCCTAGCAGGGACGTCCAATAAGTCTGCACCTGGACCGGACGGAATTGGGTACTAATTAATCAAACGAGTACTCGACCTCAAGCTAGGCTCGAAGCTCATCCGAGAAGTGGCGGAGAACCTGATCAAAGGAAAAATACCAAAAGAATGGCAACACTCCAAGGTAGTAATGATTCCGAAACTAGAGAAGGACCATAGCAAAACGAAAGGCTGGAGACCCATCAACCTAATCAACTGTATCGGCAAATTAGGAGAAAAGGTAGTAGCAGAAAGGCTCCAAGAATCAGGTCTTCTACATCGACACCAATTCGGATCGGTCAAAGGCAGATCGGCCATGGAAGCAGCCTTGAGAGTGGTTAAAAGAGCTCAGAAGTGTATGGTGGCAGAGGGGGCAGTAGGATGGAACTTTTGGGATATGAAGGGAGGTTTCCAGAACGTTAGGGAGGAAGACGTAATCAGAGAATTGGAAAAATCGGAAGAAGGTAAGAGGTGGATACCATGGGTAAAAGAGTTCTTCCGAGCAAGAGAGTTTGAGTTGGAATAGGATGGAAAAGTACAAGGAAAAGGAAAAATGAATATTGGAGCACCACAAGGATCACCCCTCTCACTAGTGATCTTCCTCATCTGGATGGCTCCAATAATCACAAGAATGGAAGAAGGGCTAAAAAACCGATGGCCTACATTCGATCTCGAACTCCCATCATATGTTAATGACTTGCATCTAGGAGTATTAATATGGGAAAGAATCATGGCACGGGGAATAAAAATGGACGAGGTGTTGGATGAAGCGGATAAAATAGTGAACAGGATAGCAGCGAAGAACCATCTTCTCTTTGAAGACTCGAAGCATGAACGGCTAGTCCTACAAAAAAAGAGGAGGAGAAAGAACGAGAATGTAAAGTGGGTAAAATGGCTAGGGATTATTATGGACGAGAGCCTAACGTTCAAAGAACATTGGAAAGCCCGAATTAAGAAAGCACAAGCTATTCTCGCGCAGTTTAACGGGTTAGGAAACTCTCAGTGGGGGATCAGTGCCACCAGCTGGAGAC
>Ga0307511_10002417_pt1 | contig 19523 bp, 26 predicted proteins | sample 13_EM_MG_FD_200266 | JGI IMG/M metagenome (GOLD analysis project Ga0307511, IMG submission 200266) | Populus trichocarpa ectomycorrhiza microbial communities from riparian zone in the Pacific Northwest, United States - 13_EM | ecosystem: Host-associated > Plants > Roots > Unclassified | place... | reverse complement strand
ACTGAGTTCGGATGTGGTACAGGGGCTCCGAAGACTTCTTCACCGAGGCAAGAGGACGCTTCGTATTTCGAGAGTTCAGCGGGGTACGCCGGATGAAGGTCGAGGAGAATCTGGGACTTGATCTCTTGAAATTGATATTTCGTCGTCATCCGTAACAGCGAAGAGAAGGTGGCGAAATCCGGTGTCTTATGCCTGTGGGGGAACCTACAGTCAGGAAGATTGCTGTTAGAACGGCGCGAACGGGGAGTGCATCGTATGGCAGACGTACCCAGTGGTGTAGAAAACCCTAAGGAGAGTGGCAAAGTCACCCACAGTGTCCGACAAGTGGACGCACGGGCAACCGTCGCTTAGGTGCTCCCGGTTCGAACGCGCTAACTCCAACATATCTGACAACACTTTTGAATTGTTGGAGAGGACATCGGACTGGACTCGGAACGATGTGTCTTCACAGACGAAAACGGCATCGCCGCTCCCAAAGTAAAACTTGTGGTGCTTCGGCTTGCAGAGTCTGGGTGTGACCTGTCTGGCGGGCTGTTCTTCGCTAGTATCCCAGATCGCTGTCTCGCCATCCCATTGGCCATCACCCGAACCCTTGGTCGGATGTGCCAATTCAGAGTCCCACTGAGCTGCCAGCTCCTGGTGGGAATGGCTCAGCGCGGGCGGTATCACAAGGCTTGGAAATTTACCTGTACTCTGTTCCGGGTACGAGCAGAAATTCCGTCTCCCCTCGAAGCCGAGACCATTGCTTGAATTATCATGTCGAAGGAATGCACCCCGTGGCAGTCTTCACGGAGCGATTGTCCAGTCGTCTCGAGGAGTGTACAGGCGAGCTCCAGGCCGAGGTTTGACCCTAAGCCACCCAACATCCTAGCGCAGTCGCGCAAGGCATCGGGTTGCAAAAGCCCGTCATCACAGACCTCGCCCGCGAAGACGACCAGGGCGAGGTATTCCGGCCAACTTCCCGGTTGTGCCATATCGTTTGCCGACAGCTCGCCACCAGCGGCTTGGATCTCCTCCTTCCACAACATATTGAGCAATCCCGAATACTCTCCCCCGGTCACGGTGTCGAGGATTTTACAGAAACGTCCGAGGGCCCGGTGGAGGTCTTTGTCGGGTCGCTCCATCGCCTTCTCCAGGACGAGTTCGACAGAGAGTCGCAGGAGCCCACGGAGGCGGTCATCCTGATCCTTGAACGAATCGATCCATCCGGAGACCTGCTTGGCGGTCGACTCCACAGATGCCTCGTCAAGGCCGGCGATTAGGGAACGAAGGCGACGAGCAAGGGCTTGGGAAGGTTGTGTGGATTTACCCTGGGTCATTGTTGCGAGTCGTTGTAGTTGGACGCTGAAGCTAAGACAGCCACACTTTTCGGGGAGCCGTACGGGCCGGGACTAACGCCCAGGGAATTCAGTAGGATTTTTAAAACGTGCAACAGCGACGGGGTAGACACGGGAAACAATGTGCAACGTCAGAGCTACTCATGCTTATCCAGATGCATACTAATAGTGATACACTTACGTCCTTGAGTTACCTGGTATGATAGGGATACGGCGCAGCATCTGCCCTCCCCCTCCAAATCAATACCCAGAAGCATCGGAACGGCGAACTAGACCATGAAGACGACGAAGAAGGGGTGAGTGACTTTCCGTGGCCAAGCTAGAACGGTTGAGAAATTGATAACGGGTCGCAGCCACCGCGAAACGTATTGTTTCGAGCCCCAGACAACGGTCGGGGTCCTGATAGTTCCCTTTTCCAGCCAGGATATTCGAGCTTTGGAAAGTTCAAAGGGCCATGGAAAATCACTCGCTTCCCTTGCGTTCTTGTAAGGTTTGCGGACCTGTAGTTTTCCCTTGTTGCCTAGCTATTTTGCTTATAATAAGCTTGTCTTCTCTTACCTTACCCTACGCTGGCCATGACCCTTCCAGCCTCGACTGATCAGACTTGAAATTTGTTCGTTCTATACTGTAATACACCGCCTAGACGTACAGAAAGAGAAAGTGTCTAGAAAAAAGGAAAGAGCCAGGAGAATCTGCTGGCTGCATTTTTCCACGGGGGCAAGCCGAAATACGTCGGAAGGTTCTTCCAAGTATCTTCCTTGGCCTTCGACAATTCCCGCTTGAAATGTTTCTGGCAGTAAATACAGTACCCAAGTTCCGGGGGCTCCCCCTTCTCCAGAATGCCACTTTGCGTCACCGCTTTGGGGAAAATCCAATCGAAGATTCGAGCACGGCCAGAAGATTGTTTCCCTAAGCACACGCCCCATGAGATACAGTCTTGCACGACAACCTTCCTCACGAGCTGCACCTCTTCTGCTCTCAACCGCGCCTGCCCACGAAGGGCCGCCTTGAGAGTGTCGGGTGGGAGTGCGGCCTCCGCATCGGTCGTTTCCAACGACGCGGGGTCGCCCGCTATGCACACTCTGTAGTAAGCGAAAGGTAGGGCGAAATCGACCTCAGACTTCACAAAGAGGTTCAATACTGAGTTCGGATGTGGTACAGGGGCTCCGAAGACTTCTTCACCGAGGCAAGAGGACGCTTCGTATTTCGAGAGTTCAGCGGGGTACGCCGGATGAAGGTCGAGGAGGATCTGGGACCTGAGGTCTTGGAATTGATATTTCGTCGCCATCCGTAGGAGTGAAGAGAATGTGGCGAAATCCGGTGTCTTATTCTTGTGGGGGAACCTACAATAAGGAAGACTGCTGTTAGAACGGCGCGAACGAGGAGTGCATCGTATGACACACGTACCCAGAAGTGTAGAAAACCCTAAGGAGAGTGACAAAGTCATCCACAGTGTCCGACAAGTGGATGCACGGACAACCATCACTCAGGTGCTCCCAGTTCGAAAGCGCTGACTCCAGTATATCTGACAACACTTTTGAATTGGATAGGAGGTTGGACTGGACTCGGAACGATGCGTCTTCACAGACGAAAACGGCGTCGCCGCTCCCGAAGTAAAACTTGTGGTGCTTCGGCTTGCAGAGTCTGGGTGTGACCTGTCTGGCTGGCCGCTCTTCGCAGGCGTCCCAGATCGCTGTCTCGCCATCCCATTGGACATCACCCGAACCCTTGGTCGGATGTGCCAATTCAGTGTCCCACTGAGTTGCCAACTCCTGTGGAATGGCTCAACACAAGCGGTATCACAAGGCTTGGAAACTTACCTGTACTCTGTTCCGGGTACGCGCAGAAATTCCATCTTCCCTCGAAGCCGAGACCATTGCTTGGATTATCGTGTCGAAGGAATGCTCCCCGTTGCAGTCTTCACGGAGCGATTGTCCAGTCGTCTCGAGGAGTGTACAGGCGAGCTCCAGGCCGAGGTTTGACCCTAAGCCACCCAACATCCTAGCGCAGTCGCGCAAGTCATCGGGTTGCAAAAGCCCGTCATCACAGACCTCGCCCGCGAAGACGACCAGGGCGAGGTATTCCGGCCAACTTCCCGGTTGTGCCATATCGTTTACCAACAGCTCGTCGCCAGCAGCTTGGATCTCCTCCTTCCACAACGAATTAAGTAACTCCGAATACACTCCCTCGGTCACGGTGTTGAGGATTTTGCAGAAACGTCCTAGGGCCCGGTGAAGATCTTTGTCGGGCCGCTCCATAGCCTTCTCCAGGACGAGTTCGGCAGAGAGTCGCAGGAGCCCGCGGAGGCGGTCATCCTGATCCTTGAACGAATCGATCCATCCGGAGACCTGCTTGGCGGTCGAATCTACAGCTGCCTTATCGAGATCGGCGATTAGGGAACGAAGGCGACGAGCAAGGGCTTGGGAAGGTTGTGTGGATTTGCCCTGGGTCATCGCTGTGAATTGTTATGGTTGGACACTGAAGCCAAGACAGCCACACTTTTCGAGGAGCCGCACGGGCCGGGATTAACGCCCAAATAATTGAGTGAAAATTTCTAAACCTACGGGGTGGGCGTTGGAAATAATTATGATATGTAACACCAGAGCTGCTTACTTATCCAAACGCGTAGTGATACACTTCCTAGGGTTCACTGGTACGATAAGAGTAGGACTCAGCATCGGTCCTCCCCCTCACCACGTCAACACTCAGAAGTAGCGGGACGGCGAGCCATATCATGAAGACCACAAAGAAGAACCCGTAACGTATGTTGCCCGTCAGATCGGCGATTAAGCCGACGACCAAGGGGCCAACGAATGAAGAGGACTAATGCACGTGAGATTTCGCCCGGACTGGAGGAACAACCAAACTTCCTGACCTTATCCGTGATGGAGAACAGAGCATACCACTTGGCCTCCTCCCCTTTGGGTATCAGCTCGGCGTAGAACGCCCGAGCGTATGCTTGGAAGGCGCCATACACAAACCCTGTCGTGGCCGCGATTAAGAGCACGAAGAGATACGAAAATGCGTGGCGACCCACCAAAGTACACTGCCAGACCATACATCTCATTGGGGCTGTTCAGCCCTCCAAATCCGGTGCGTCGTAAAAGTGGTAGGAAGCCCAAGCACGCATACACCGGTGCTAACGAAGCGAGAACGACGAGGATCGTGACCATCCTGAGGTTTCCAAGACGTAAACGGCGTTGGAGATACGGCCAGGCGAGCGAGCCGATGATACCGAAGGTCGGGACTATGATTCCGATGTAGATGAGCGAAGAGGCTGGCATGAACAGAACTGTTTTAGAGAAGAGAATTGCTGTCGAGGTAATAGTGGTGAAGCCTGGTAGAAAATTTGAACGAGTACTCTCGGGAGAATGCAACGAAACGACGGACCGTCGGAGAGGAGGAACCACGCCGCTAAGTACTTGAAAGTATTCCGTAGTTTCTTGATCTCCTTCCAACGGAGCATTTCCCCCAACCTCCTCCAGGAGGACAGTATTTGCCGCCAAACACCTCGTTTCTCTGGCACTTCAGCGCTCGCAGACCCGGAAGGGAGCCACACCGCCGCAGGTATGGAGAAAAATCCCCACCAGATGCCACTCATACCGATCGCAAGCCTGAGGGAAAGTGTTGATCCCTTCATCTTTGAGACGGGAATGAGAGCAATTATGAGGAGGAGGATGCCAGCGAGGTATCCGATAGCGATCCCTCTTGAAGATATGCGAGATGTTGCTATTGTAAGTGCCTCAGAATACTTGGCTTTGGCGCTCGCAAGTGCGGGAGGTGTTCCTGACACCAAAAGGCCTGCATCTTCCGAGTCCTCGGTTTCCTCCGATAGTCCTGTCGATCGTGGAACATCCGCGAGAGCGGCGGCGGCTTTGGTAACCTCTTCAGAGTTCCGAGCAAGAGATGGCAAATAGGCGTTCAGAGCGACTATTGACGCCCCGAAGCACACGTTCGAGACGATGGCCAGCAGAGAAGACATTTGCCAAATGGGCGACGATGAAGGAAGGACAAAGAATACCATGGCAGAGATGGCACCGGCGAAGGCGAAAGATAGCAGGAGTTGTTTCCTATGGCGTGCTGTATGGTACCATTCCTGAGTTCGACGCACGTTGCTTGGATGTACCCCACTCACGGTGGTCCGCGACCTCGCCCATTGAGATAACTGTCAAAGCCTGCAGCGCCACAGAAATCGAGTTGGTGTAGAGACTACCATGTGGGTCAGTATGCGAGACGTAGAGTGGGGTACTCTTGTGCACCTGAAACTAGCCGTGTCGATCCATGCCCATCCTATCTTCACCACACATCTAGCTTCCTCGGCAGTGATCACGGTGGCAGCGCAACGGGTCTTGTGGTCCGGTTCATAGTATCCATTGTCCCGAGCGAACTGCTCAAGGCATATTGGGAGGAACAAGGTCAAAGAGACCACGACGAAGACCTCACTGGTAGCATTCGGGTCAGAGAGCTGCCCATTCGGCGAAACAGGCTGACGCGACTTGCCTTGCGAACGCATAACTCAACCAACTGCGGACTTGCTTCTTATAAGGGACAGGGTTCGCATTACTTTCATCCGCCCGCCAAAGCATCGAATGCAACACTGTCGGCGGATAGTGGGTTGCCAGGAGGGACGGAGGGCAGGTACCCTAAAACGATCGGCGCGCCTGAACTTACTGGTCGTCGACCCAATGGCGGAAGCAAAGGGAAACGCGAAAACTATGACTTCCAAACCAAAATATACAGGCTATATAGATAAAATACTACCAATATATACATCCACCTTTAGGAAGTCTTTTTTGCGGCCGCCTGGAGCGCTTCCAACGCCTTCAAACGCTCGGTTAAGGTAGGGTGAGAATGGTGGTATGCAGAGTACAACCAATCGACCCAGACGGTCGATAAGTTCTCCACATGGAGAGTAATCAGAGCCCTCCCAAGTCTATCGCCCATATCCTTCATCTTCTCAGATTTCAACTTGTGCTGGAGTTCACAAGCGAACCGGTCAGCCTCAAATTCGAAACGCCTGCTGACGGCGTTCATAGCCATTCCGATAATGGCTTCCATAGGCATAAGGATCATCTGGAACAGAATGAACGACAGAATCGTCGGGGTTTGGGCCGCGACGTCTTCCGAGAAGTCGAACGCTCGGAGAAACCTTGGGGCGTGGATGAAGGCGGGGAAGAGAGCGAGGATCGAGAAGATGTGGACTTGAGAAACGACGAGGAGCTTGGTCGGGTGCATGTAGTACCAGTGACCGAGCTCGTGAGCTGGAGGGGCATCAGGGACGACAAAAACAGATCGGAAGATTTGTCCTCACCAAGGACAGCTTCCACTTCTTCGGCCTTGCTTTGTTTGATCAGGGTGTCGAAGATGACGATATGTTTGCTCTATAAAAGCATGAATGAGCGTCCTCCAGTAACAAGTAGAAGCGCGACTACCCATGGGAGGCCAAAGAAGTAGGCGTTACTGTGAGAGCTGCGCTTGGAACCATCGATCTCATACAAGTGCTTGAGGGGGAACTTTAGCTGGGAAGCCAAACTTTCAATCTTGGTCCGAAGGTTGCTCTCAGGGAGCGGTGTCAACTTGTTGAAGAGTGGCTGAATGACAGTCGGGTAGATAAGGACCATCAGGATCTGGAAGGAGAGCCTGGACACCGATGTTTCAGTTTCAGAACTATTGTTCAGACCAAACAAACTCACAAGAACGCCATCAAGAACGGGATGAAGCTGTCACCAGCCCACTTGAATATTTTCAAGAAGGCGGCAAGGAATGGAGCACCGAAGGCGAATCCGACCAACCAGCCTTTGATGGTATCGGTGACAAACAACCCCGGAGTTGTCTTGTTAAACCCGTGCTTTTCCTCGAGAACGAAGGTTTGATACACAGAGAGTGGGATGCTTGGAACGGAGGAGACGAGAAATAGTATAGCGGCGAAGAAAAGCGACTGAATGATCTACGAACGTTGAACAGGTGAGCCATCTGTATGGTGAGTGAAACATCGAGCTGACCTCGTGTTCAGAACCATAGCCAATGGCCGCGCGGGCACTGCCAGCGACACCCCACGACCACGCGTACACACCGTAGTGGAGTAACACGGAATCCAAGACTTGTTTGAATAGGCCACTATACAGGGAGAATTTCGCCTTGTCCTTGCCGTACTCTTGGGATTTCTTGAAGGTATCATCCTTGAAGTGCTCTTTGAGAACGGTAGGGGGACCCGTCTTCGAGTACAACGGGAACTGTCGGAAACTTTGGAACGCTCGTCAGAGTTCAGGATAGGCCAGATGACTTGGTGCTTACAGCAAGTAAGACTCGAATAAGCAAACACTCCATGTGAAGACTTGAACGTAAAACTTCCAGTCCACCGGCTCAGTGGAGACGAATTCTGTGAGCTTTTGCTCTAGAGTGCCTGGGGTAAACATAGTTACGGTTTGAGATCGACTGAGCGCCGGCGACTCAGACACGTATGTCGATCAAGGGCCACGTGAGGGACATGATCGAATCGGATGTCGGGTCGGTGAGCCGGGGACAAGGTATCGGGTTGAAGATGTTGGCATAGAGAGAAAGTACGACTACAAGGTGAATACGAAGAAACAGCGAAAACATGTATATGTATGTCGATAAAAGGGGATAGCAAACTGCAAAACGCAAAACATGCGAGGCTAGAGTATATATATCTTGGAACAACAGGAAGATGGTGATACACAATAATCAGGGTAACAGCTATTACTACATCAGTAAAGTGCTAGAGCGACTGGAAGGTAGGGGTACTTTGCTGCGGGGATTGGAAGGCTGGTGCAAAATCACCGGAACTCTCGGAGATGACCCGTCTGTAGCGGTCGATGTATCGTTCGCGATTGCTTCGATTTCACCCGATCGCCTCCCAGCTTCGTGATAGCGTTCAACAGATCGCTCCTCCGTAGGGGTTCTGCGGGGATATCAGAGCCCTGATGTAAATATGAAGATGTTATAAACTCACTTGTAATATGATCATCCATGCCCGCCTGCAAGCACCTTTCACGATCGCCGATCACTGGGACGATTGTGAGATTGGAAACTCCGTTATGGTGTGACGCAACGTACTGGCGTGGGCGGTCAACGCAATGATAGGGATAGGGTCCAACCCATGTTGCATCTCGTAGGCTCGGATATGTTCCGTGGCCTCCATTCCGCCCATGAACGGCATGGAAACATCCATCTGAATGGAGCCAGTGGTGTCAGCGCTCACGCCATTTGGCACCGGCGGGATGCTCACCAAAATGATGTCGAACGGCCGGTTCTTCTGAACCCTGGCTTTGAAAGCCTCAACAGCCAGAGACCCGTTCTCGGCGATTTCGACAACGTGACCGTATTTTTCGAGAATCTTCACCGCTAGTTTCTGGTTGACCAAGTTGTCCTCCGCAAGGAGGATGTCAAACGTGACATCGTTCGTAGCGGCTACAGGGCTGACGGTGCTCGACTCGAGGGCTGAAATGAGGGCAGAGGCCAAGTCTGCAGCAGACACAGGCGTTGTCACCTGCGAGCTGATGCTGTTGTCTAGGCACCACTTCACTATAACAATATCAGTAATGTACCACCCACAGTATTTCAGGCAGGCGTTTGCTCACAGTTGAGACTCGGCATGGACTGCGATAGCTATGATCAGGGCGGTGGGCAAGAGGGGGGGGAATGGGGAAACACGTACAGGAGTTAATAAAACAATCGGGATATACCGTAAATGCTCGTACTCTCGGAGGTTTTCAGTCTATCAGATGGAAGATTTCAGATGTCGTCACTGATACCGGACAAATTCAGACATACCACGTTCAGGGAATCAACCACTATGGTATCGATATGGGGACAAGCCGACTTGTCGGCAACGTGCGCTACCTCGTGTACGACGTATGGTCGGAGGCCAAGTTCCGTGATCCTGTCAACCACACCAGTGGTGTCGAGTAACGTGTCGACGAATAGGATGCAGCGGTTTGCAAATGGTGACATCTTCGCGAGCGTTTGTTCCATCGTCTGCTGGCTGAGTTGGGAGGTGATGGTGAAGTAGAACTTGCTTCCTTTGGATACTTCACTTTCCACCCACATGTTGCCTTGCATGAGGCTGACAAGGCGCTTGGAAATCGACAGCCCCAAACCGGTGCCTCCATACTCCTATCAACCCGTGGTGATATCAATAAAAATGGGATGGAGTCTCAGGGTCAGCAGACACACCCTCGTAGTGGAGCCATCGGCTTGTGCGAATGTATCGAAGATCATGGTCAGTTTGTCCTTCGCGATTCCTATTCCGGTGTCTGACACACAGAACTCCAGCGTGACCGTGGCATCTTGAATAGACACCAATCTGCACGTGAGGGCTACATGGCCTTTACGGGACATCTTCGATGGAGTGAACTTGATGGCGTTCCCAACCAAATTGGTGATGACTTGTCGGAGACGTAACGAATCACCAATGAGTTGATCAGGGATTTCAGGGTCGACGTCGTAGGTCAGGTCCAAGTTATTCTGGGACGCGCGGACGACGAGGGTCTTCAAGATGCCAAAGACCAGCTGGCGGTGAGAGTACGACACTTGTTCCATGGTCATACGACCGGCCTCAACTGAGAGATCCAAGCGTTCAGAACCAACCACGTGACGAGAATGTAACCACTTACTCTTCGAGATATCCAAGATATCATCGATGATCAACAGTAGCGATCTAGCGAGACTGTGAACTAGCAGCAAACTTTCGCGCTGAGATCGGTTCAAGTCGCTATCTAGCGTCAACTCGGTCATTCCGATGATGCCGTTCATGGGTGTGCTGTACGTCAACCACGGTCAGCAGGCGCCGTTTTTACGGAATTTTAGTCACGAACCGAATCTCGTGGGACATGTTCGCCAAAAACTCGGATTTACTTCTGTTGGCCAGCTCGGCAGCTTCCCTAGCTGCCGTGTTCTTCTGGATACTGTCTCGCAAGTTAAAAACCATCTGGTTGATCTGTGTCTTCAGAGAATCCATCTCCCCACTGGCCTCAACGGTGATGAAACGAGTGAAATCCCCGTCCATGGCCGCAGCGGAAATTTGGCCGAAGCCTCGCACTTGAGTCGTCAAGTTGCTGGCCATTGTATTGACGGACATCCTGTTGGAAGGTCAACGCAGAGACTGGATAGTGAGGGACGAAAAGCATACGTGATCTCTTGCCAAATCCCTTGAACATTTCCGACCTCAGCCTGGACACCTAGTTTCCCCTCGGTACCGACTTCTCGAGCCACCTTCTTGACTTCGGAGGCGAATATTGACAACTGGTCTATCATGCTATTGATGGTGTTGACGAGATCCAAGATTTCTCCGAACACCGGTACGCCCACGACTTTCTGAGTCAAATCTCCCCGGGCCACGGCCGTCTGCGGAACAGGTCAACAAACATCACCCGAGAACAGGGGAACCTCCTTACCGTGGCTACAGCAATCGTTCGCACTTGGACGGTCAACTATGAAACAGTCAGCACATACACACGCCCTGTCAATCAGAGATAGACGAACGTTGTCGGCCATAGTGTTGACATTATCGGTCAACGCCTAGGTGTCACAGGTGAGCACGGACATCGTGTTCTGAGGTCAGGAAGCGTGGCTCACCTTCCAAGTTCCGCTCACGTTCTCGACCTTAGCCTGACCACCCAACTTTCCCTCGGTTCCAACCTCGCGAGCGACTCGGGTTACTTCATTGGCGAACACGCTCAAACTCTCCGTCATGCCATTCACAGTTTCCTTCAAATCCAGCATCTCGCCCCGGACATCGACGGTAATGCGTTTGGAAAGATCTCCACCTGCGACAGCCTTAGTGACTTCTGCGATGGACCGCACTTGGTTCGTCAGGTTCATTGCCATGAGGTTGACTTTATCGACCAGAACCTACGGGAGTCGCATCAGGCCCTCGAGCGGGTAGCACCGTCGTTTTGACGTACCTTCCATTCACCCTGAACGTCTGGGACGAATGCTTGACCTCCCAAGATACCTTCCGTTCCGACCTCCAACGACACCCGAGAGACTTCACGCGCCAACGTGGACAATTGGCGGACCATAGAGTTTACGGTCAGCTTCAGATCAAGCATCTCTCCCTGAACGTCAACATCGACCGTTCGCGTCAAGTCGCCCAATGCGACGGCCTTAGTAACTTCCGAGATGGATCGCACTTGGTCAGTCAAGTTGTTAGCCATTTTCTGCGCAGGAAAATCTATCAGTAACCCGCCCCGCGGAGCGATAAGGATTTGTGCGCGTACGTTGACGTTCCTCGTTAGGTCAGCCCACGTTCCTTGGACCCCTTCAACCCTGGCCTGACCTCCCAAAATACCCTGAGTTCCGACTTCCAACGCAACCCGAGTGACTTCGGCCGCAAACGCTCCCAATTGTTCAACCATAGAGTTGACGGTTCCTTTCAAAGTAGCCATCTCTCCTTCGACCTCGATTTCGACTTTCTGGGTCAAGTTACCCTGGGCGACGGCGGTAGTGACGACAGCGATGGACCGCACTTGGTCTGTCAAGCTTGAGCACATACGGTTTACCTTGAATCATAGGGTATCAGCGGGTGGTTTTGTGGACAGTTGTGGTGAGAGCTGCTTACGTTTCGTGTCAATTCCAGCCAGACACCTTCGACGTCCGGAACGTTGGCTTGACCACCCAGCTTTCCTTGAGAACCGACCTCCAAAGTGACTCGTGTGACCTCTGCAGCTAGTGTTCGCAATCTGACGACCATTCCGTTGACCGTGTTCTTCAAATCCAGGATCTCGCCTCGGGCGTCAACATCGATCTGCTTAGACAAATCTCCCAATGCGACGGCTTTGGTGACCGTGGCGATACTTCGGACTTGACTAGTCAAGTTGGCGGCGAGCTTGTTGACGGTTCCCGTCAATTCGCGCCAGGTTCCTTCAACGTCGAGGACTAGAGCTTGACCGCCCAATTTACCCTCCGTCCCGACTTCTTGACTGACACGAGTGACCTCCTTGGCGAATTTGCCGAGATTCTCGACCTTAATGGGGGTCAGATATCATTACCGTTTCGGAATTCCGACTTCACATACCATCGTGTTGATTACGTCCTTCAACTGGACCATCACCACACCCTGTACAGGAACGGTGATCTTCTGTGACAAATCGCCCCGGGCGACGGCATTGCAAACGCGGGCAACATCCTGTACTTGAGCCTTTAGGAGCCGAAGTTCTTCAACAGCGCTCAAGCCGCTCTCGAAGGCGGCGGCGGCGAGAGGACCGGGAGGGACTACGAGGGGTGAACCTTCATCGCCGGTTCTATTGTAGGTGTGGAGTCGAGTGAAGATTGTGGTATCACCGAGGGATTTGCCGCACGTGGGGCAGGGAATCGAGTCGGCGTGAGAGGAGGAAGGGGCGGACCAGGATACGTTTCCTACAGAAGAGGAATATTGTCGAGAGTAGAATCTGGTAGAGTCGAGGTAGCTCAGACCATCGAGTGAGATAGACATAGGAGAACCAGACCGCTTGAAATCCTTTCCATTAAGGGTGGAATCGCTAATAGTCGTCGAAGTGGAAGTGGGGGTGCGGTCGACGATCATCTCGGTATCGCAGTCCGAGTCCGAGAACGCGGTTTCTCGAACGTCGTCACTGGGGAGGGTAGGTTGATAAAGATCGGAAAAAAATACGGATGGTCCAGGTTTGTTGTTTGTAAAGCCGTTGTAGCTGGACATGGTCGACTCGATGGACTGGAGGGTGTCAGGAATGTCGAGGCTGCGGCGTTTCTTGGTTTCGGGGCCAACGTTCTCCGCTGCCCTCACCTGAGCGAGCATATCTTCGGCGGTATAGGCCCGTCTAGCGAGTTTGGCGAGAACCTTGAGAATCCGTTCAATCCTTTCATCCTGCGGACCATTGTAGGTGGGTAAAGAGGATTGCAGGGGACCGGCTTCGTAGTGAGAAGAGACGAGATCGATATAATCAATGATGAGAGAGGGTTGGTGGTCTGGATGCTGGGCGATTGTGGTCATTTCGACCGACGCCTGGCAGAGGGTTGCGGAGGAGGGTAACCGAACGCAACACGGGTGAAGCGTCTTTTTGTTTGATAGCGATCTCCCCCAAGGTTACACACCACGTGGGAAACGCGTGCCCTCGGCAATGTGACCTATCCAGAGCGGATCAGTCGAGAGCGGCGGGAGAAGCCGTCAGAGTGGTATGCCAGTTATCCGATTAACGGCTAATATTTCTTAAACGTACATACTAATATACCTTCTTATAGCCTCTTATCCACCAAACGACCGGCACTGACCGCAAACGTGTCTCGTTTCCAGGCGGTGGAGCTTAGATGTGGAGTACCAGGAAGCGGAAACACGACGCGAGCCCCACCGCGGAGGATGTCGACGACCATCTCCTACACGTCCAAGCGTACGAGGCCGACATCCGTTGCAACCCAACCTCGGCCAAATCCCTAGAAGTCGACGGCTCCAACATCGGGGAGGCTCTCATCAAGCACCCCACTGGGGAGTTGGAAATTTGGTTTGATAGGTACGTGGGATACATTCCCTCGCTAAGGAACCCTGTCCGTTCAGTCTATCCCTCCGGAACAGTAACCGATATCCTCCTAACCTCCACCCTTGGTTTGTCGTGTGTTCCTCCTTCATACCCCCTCTTCTCTTTGCCTTGGAGGGACCCCCGCTTACTTGTAGTTCCCCAGATACGATGCACGCCTCATATTGGACTCGTTATCCACTGGCACCCGCTCGGGAGAACGGCGGTCGGAATCTCCATCCGGCTGGTCTGATCTCCCCTCGGATACAGAGGACACTTTCTTCTTCAGTCGGACAGAAGCCGAAGATTACCGTCGAGATAAGCGTCGCCGCCTCATGGAAAGCGCCCGTGAGGAAAGGTTACGAGCGCTAGAGCTGCTCGAACCATCCGATGAGCCCCAGGAAACGTGTTGGGCAAGCGACGAAGAGGTGCGTATCGGACGCAGTTAAGCTCATCGATGATTCACGGATCTCACCTGGCGCTCAACCTCAAACAGCCCGATAAAGTTCAGAAAGACCTCATGCAAAGGACAGCCCTGCACATTCAATCCTCGCCTAACCCTGCACAACTGGAGATGCGGATACTTGCGAATCACGGAGCTGATCACCGTTTCGCGTTCCTGAGAGGGCGCTGGTCAAGATTCTGGGAAGCCATGACGGACAATGCCCGGGAGACGCTGAAGCGAGATGAGCCCGCGGGCTTGGGTGGACTGGCTGGGTATGGGTCCGACGATGATTCGGACGCGGACAACGGTGAAAAGGGTTAGGGCTCCCCAAATCCCCGGGACGAGATGTGTAAATATGACATGATTCAACCTCACGCCTAGGAACAAGGGGTTCGGAAAGAAAAACGTCATCCGCCTGGATGATCTTGAGGTAAATTATATCCCGCGGAACTACCAACGGGATTCGGATCTCCGTCCATTTCGGTTTCAAACGTTGGGACTGGCGAATACCTAGTAAGTTCCACCAAGGGTGACACATGAGGAACAGGCACGCCAACCCAACTCGGCGGTCTTCAAGACACCCATTTGCTTTGTGAAAGGAACTATAAGACATCGGGTCGACAAGCGGCGGAGTTCGGGACTGTGACATTTCACATTCGGAGGTAGCTGAAGCGATGTCGCAGATACGACAACGAAGTGAAACGCGGTACTTATACACCTGCGGAGCTATGAGCAGGGGGATTAAATCGGGGACCGTGGTAGCTCGCGCGGTTGTCGGCGTGGGGTTGGGGGCTAACACCCATGGCTTTCGGTATTCCGTCGTCGGCGTTCAGGAAACGTAAAGAACCGGGAGGAGGCCACCTTACAAAATTTTGCGATTTTCGCATAGTATCACAGGTGCAGGCTCCGAGGGGTGCTTCCGGTGGGCGAATTCGAACAACGTTCCAAGAAACCTAGTTTATTGTAGGAGAAACAACCATGCGGTACTTGGTTGATTATCGGATACTACACTGCGGGCAGTGTTCTCGACTAATGTACAAGGTACAAGAAGAAACGTCACCGATGGACAATTTAGAGTACTCCCCAGTTTCAAATGTAGATGGGTAGGGTCGGGTTCAGTCCCCTCCATTCAACACCAGAAACGAACTCCTTATCGTCGATCAAGAAGTCCTGGTGAGCACACAGGTTAGCACCGATGCACTTCGGGACTATGACAGATGTCTCACAAGTGGAGCCTCAACGACGTGACCCCGTATCTCCGACAATCTATCCTTGATGCGTTGTAGGGGCATGTCAGGCACAACGTGCCCGGTCCTGACATCAGGAAGGTACGCCTAAAACGCGGTCTGCTTTCAGAAACGAAGATTGGAACCCGAGGTCGCGGATCATAACTAACCTTGTACGCAGCCTTGGACCTGACGAGGTTGGTCGGGACTGGTCTGAACAACTCTGTAAATACCTCCCTGTTCTTCTTCGCAGTGCTCTCCCATAACAGGATCGTTTCATCAGCGAGTGGGTCAGCAACCGCCCGGTCTTCCTCAAAGCGACTTTCGTCCTCGATGGGGTGAGGGGCAGGCTTCATGAAGCTCGTCACACGTCGAGTTTCGCGATCACACTGCTGGGGTTCCAAGAGACCGAGATGCTCTAAGTTCAACGTCAGCGGGTTTCCCGAACAGATTTATTCTGTGATACCTCTGTATAACCTCCGCCTGAGCGTCGCGGCGAACTTCGAAGCATTGTAGGGGCGTCCGTTCATAGTCGTCTGAAGGATCTCGTTGTCCTCGACGACGAGCGCGATTTCCGAATCGCCGTCACCCTTCTGGCTACGGTCGTTGATGTTGGCGGACCCCATCTGCAACAAGTTCGGAAAAATGATAACGAGCTTGAATCGGTACACGTACAATTACTCTTCGGTCATCGACAATCATCATCTTTGAGTGAATGTACAGCATTTCCGAGACGTAGCTGATATACAGTTGGGTCAGTTGGGAGCTGGCGGAGAGAAAAGTGGGCGCACCAGTTGCGTTCCTCTTCCTCAGTACCGAACCATCGCTCTTCCCACAAAGAGCCGGTTCCTTTCATGGCGTGGTGCCCCACATTATCCGAAACTTGGGAGCCGGCCAGAGAATCTTTTGCAGCGTTCTCGAATCGGTCGACAGTCCTCTTCGCCTCCTGGCGATCTTGGGGCAACGGGAAAGTCTTGAATTTGGCATCGCTCTTCTTTGCGTCTCCTTCCATCTGGAGGCCCCCACCGATGTTACCATTGGCCTCAAATATCTTCAGCTCTCGAGTAGAACCATCACTCCAGCCATCCCCGATCCACTCGCGAGCTTGGGCAACTTGGGCTTCTTGGAAAGTCACGCCGCTCCGTTTTTCTACATCCTTCAAGTAGGTTTCTGAAGCGTGGCATGCTATGAGAACTGCAAACAGTCCGTGGAGAGTACTTACCGTAGGGCGCGTTGAGCCTGTCATACGCCCTCAGGTGGTAGAACCGAATGAAATCCATTCTATAGCACGTCTAATCAGTTACCAGCAACGGCCAGAGAGTGGGAGAGCCAACGGTTCATATCCCTCCTTCCTAATTCCCTCGTATATGCTGTTTCCACCACGGTTGATAGTCCGGTACTGTCCAGCTAGGATTGTTCTAATAGCAGTCTCGTCCTTGATATCTCCTGAGAACCCTGGAACCTCTGGAATGAGAACGACGACCTAGGTTGGTGGTAAGTATAACGGGGAGGAAATGACCCGTGCCTGGTTCACCTTGAACTTCTCGTTACTGCGGGCGGCGCGAACGATTCTCTCCACGAGGGCTTGGGCGATAAGGTTCTGCACCGGGCCCTGCTTCTTGGTGTTGGAGATGCTAGGAAGGTGTTAGACCCCGCTTGTCACAGGGAACGGGAACGGGGAAACGGTCATACAAGAATTGGTTTTCTGGGAGACAAGGCTCAGTCCGATTTCGGGAGTGGTCGTGGGCGTACAACGTACCAATGTAGATGTAATGATTTGCCTCTTGGATCAGTTGACAGTCTAGGGAAACCTCGATGCCTCAGTGTCACCAGTCTGAATACGTGGAGGAAAAAAACGAACAAGCATTCTGAATGCTATTTTCCTTGAGTACGCCATGTGACCAGTCGGACACACTCCTCACAACCTGGACGCGACAGGTTCCAGGAGTATATACTGGAGTCGGGCCCGGTTGTGGTCGTCCGTGATCGTCAATGTGGAGTCGTTGTTTGAATTGCTGGTGCAGCTCATGCCAAGCTTCCCGATGTGGGTGACCTAGTAGTTGCGCGGGATTTTAGGCCCAAGGGCCAACTATATGGTGGCGACACTTACGAGCCACAGCTTCGTCTGGGGAGGCATCAACGTCGTGCGGAAGCACGAGCCATTCGTAATGACTGGGGGTATGCGATTGGCCCTCGTCAAGTAAAAGAAAGAATGCACCCACTCATTCCTGGTATACTGTGCGCAAGCCGCGGTGAGCGAAATGCCGGGTTTAACGGAGTATCACACACCTTCCTCTTTTTTATCTCATTCCACCTCTCCACAAAATGCTGGACCACGTCGAGTACACAGGGGCCGACGAAGGTCATGTGGGCCTAATAGTCCCTGTCAACACCCGATACACGGCACAATCGGAATCAGACTCACGTCATGCCAGGGCATTCGGGGTGTTTCCAAGATCGAGACAGTACTGCCAACATAATCCTTGACATCCTTGAAGTCCATTACACGAGCATTATTGTAATCTTGTCCAGGGAACAGTGTCCGCTCGAAACCAGTGGGATGAACGTCAGCGAGTGGATGGTTGTGCGTGTCCCAGCGACCGTAACAGAGATCGATACCGCCGACGGCGGCGACGTGGTTATCCACTACCACAACCTTTTCGTGGTGAGACCAGAACTGAACCGAATCTGTTGGGAGTACGCGACTGAGAAAGCACGCAATTGGATGGGGCCCGATGAACAGCACCTTGACTACCGATGTGATCAGGGTGCCTCATGACGACGATATTCGGGTGGAGGGGTTCCAAGGCGTGCTTCGTCCACGAGGACGACATGTTCATTGTCTGGGTGACCTGGGAGCAGAACAGGTGTCGGGAGGGGTTGACACTGCGTCAGATCACGACTTACCTCCTTATACACGATGATGTACACTTTGGCACCGGCTTCGGCCCTGCGCTTAAGGACTCGGTCAAGGCGGTATTCTTCATACAGCTCGCATGGCCGCCTAAGATATAGCTCTGGCGAGAGCCACCAGTCCTGGGAGTTGGTTCATGAGCATCGGAGCTCCGGGGGTGACAGGGTGAAGAGGCACGTACCATGATAAAAATGGACTCTCTGGCGGTGTCAAGTATCTCGGACAGGGCCCAAAGATAATCGTGTCCATCAACATGCCTTCAAACTTGGTATCAGTACTGCTAAGAAGTGGGTCATTTTGGAGGATTTTCACCATTTCACTGTGTTCTCAGCTCTCTCGCTAGCAAATGACTGGAACCTATGCCCAGCCTTGATCTCCTCCCGAATCCTGTCATGTTCCTTTTCCCATTCTTCATCGTGACGATCTATCGCACGCGATAACACGAAAGCGGATCGAGCGGATCGCGCGAGGGTTAGATAACGGGTCGTAGCCGGAGAAATGACACTCACGGTCAGGATTCACGACGCCTGTAACATAGTGCGAACGTATTAGCAAGAGCCAGAGAAAATACAGAGGATGAGGTCAGGGGTATCCACAACTAGTAATCGCCGATGGAAGAATCCACGGCAAAATCATAAAAATGAAATCACGCGACGATCTACTATTGCTAGTTGAACACCCAAACCGCCCGCTGCCGTCCAGCCCCAGCGGATGGCCGAGGATAGGACCCCCTGGTCGAAGGCGCATGGGCGGAAGAAAGGGGTGTAGACCTTATCTATCGAAGTGGCGCGTACCTTGAATGGTTGCGTGGGCGCGTTGGATACCCTCCGGGATTCTTTCCGCCCCAGATACGATTCTCTTAATCAAGGACGCCATCGCTTGAGGGTCGACAGCGTACGAGGGCGACTTGCTGGTGGAGGTTGGTTGGCAGGGGTGGTTGGATGGGAAGACACGAAAAGTCCAGACTAGATCAGGGGCAGATAATGATGTCACAATGGCTGACAACCATCGTCAACCTCAACCACGGCATCAACACGATGGTGCTCGAGGCCGAAGAATGCAAGAAGAAGACACCATATACAATATACTTAGATACGAACTGGAAGGTATGAT
>Ga0307511_10002416_pt1 | contig 19524 bp, 16 predicted proteins | sample 13_EM_MG_FD_200266 | JGI IMG/M metagenome (GOLD analysis project Ga0307511, IMG submission 200266) | Populus trichocarpa ectomycorrhiza microbial communities from riparian zone in the Pacific Northwest, United States - 13_EM | ecosystem: Host-associated > Plants > Roots > Unclassified | place... | reverse complement strand
ACCCCCCCTAACCCGGGGGGAGGGAGGTATAATAGTTTTACACTACGTAGGAGCTACTTTTCCCCTTGCCTAGGACAAACTCCCTAAGAGTTTTACTAATAGCATAAGGACGACTGGGGTCAGTTGCAATTCACATACCAGTTCCGGTCATTCGTATAACGTCGGTCTCGTCCGGGGTCGTCACAATCCTGCAAATACGAATTTCAGTCTTCCGGCGCGATAATTCTCGCCGTTCCGGACGTGCTTGGCGTTAAAAGCACCACCTTGTGATGATCACTGAAACGTTAGCGGTGAGAATACTCAGATCCAACTGGTCATTGGTTCATCGACCATCGATCAAGTTATCAAGGAGTGGGCTAATAGATTCGAAGGATTGTCGGAGGTCTATCGAGCGCCTTACACGAAAGCTACACTGGCAAACTTCCCTCTATTTAGGACTGTCGGGTTCCTGAGGAAGATGGGCATTGAAGCTCAGTATCAAGAAAAGCGAAGGATGATTGGAAAGGGATGATTTGAAGAAACCCGGTGATGGTCAGTCCCACCCTCAGTTTCTCGGGTGTACAACAGAGCCTTTAATCGTCTGACGCACTGAGGTGCCAATATCGAATTCCGTGTCACCTGTATCTTCGCCGCTCAACCGTCCGAGGCTGCCACACAGACACTTATCCCCTCATTCCCTCCCATCCCTCCACCGCTATGGCTTGTATTTTTGTACCCCTCCTCTCTATGACCCTGCTGTTTACCCGTGGACCAGAGATTCACGAAACGTTCACACGGAATAGAATTGTGATGGTTCAATTCTATTCGATCGGACTTGGCGGGCACTCGCACCGACAAACATAACCCCATGACGTCCATTAAGGTCTGGAACTCGATAGTAGACTGGTCACTGCCATGTGGATTGGATACTTTTGGGTGAAATATAACCACTTGAAGTCTGGAGCCAGTGTCACGATTTCCGCGCCCCCAGTTGTTTCGTTCGATTTGGGAGGACACTGAGTCTCATGAGATGAGAACCTCGGATGAGCGGGCGCCCACCTTTGTTGGTGGCCGCTCGAGGGTATTTAAAGGTACGCATTGGTCAGGGCACTCGCTTTCCCCACCCTCCACAATGTCCTCAATTCCAGTCGGGTCATACATCTCAATCGGAAATGACGTGTATGTCTCATGTGCTATTACGTGACCTAAGCTTAGGCACATCTTTCGCAGGATGGCAATTAGGGTATGGAGATTCGTGGCTGAATCAAAACCTTCTCCGGTGACGTTCGCCTAGTACTATACGGTAGCCCTGCAAGTACTCTACTACTACGACCATCTCTTGACGCTTCCTGATGAAGTATTGTTCACGCTATACCCTCTCATAATCTTCTCACCGTTGCGTAGATCGAGTACGCCTGGAAGGGGAGGAAAACGTGGAGTGAGCCTGTGAGCCTGTTCCGTGTGATCCGTGCTGACCGTACCAGTCTTCTGGGTCTTCATGCTTGTAAATTGGTTTGGCCCAACCCCGACTCCTTTCTGACCCGTTTCGCAGAATAGATACACTTCAATTCTATATCAAACCTGGGTGTTCTTTGGTTCGCGTCTTCGTCGCTTCTAATTCCCTGCGACTCAAATACTCACCCTTCAATGCCCCAGTCGGATTCCTCCCACAATTTACCCATCGAGTGAGCCTGCCTTTTCGTGAATGACACATGAATCTGATCGTTTCAGACGTATGAATACATCCACCTCAAACCATGTTCGGATTCTCATTTGGCACAGGTGTGACAAGACGGCGTTTATTCCGCTCTTGTTCTTCTTTTGGATCACCCTTCTTGCGCAAGTAACACTGACAACGCGGTAAGTCTTTCCTGTGGTGGGGGCGCGGACATGAGGGCTTATCCATTCGTCAGCCTATACGCACTGACCCTCGGGAAGAAGCGTGTCGTTGCTTTCTTTTCCACGATTACCCTCGCGCAGTTCATCATGGGGATGTGCACAGTCGGAATCTCTGCCAACACATCGGGTACGCAGCAGATTGTGCGATTGCTGCAGGAAATAACGATCTATCTCCTCAGCTATAGAAATGCCGCCAGTACCCCTTCCGGCCTATCACCTGTGCATCTACGACAGGTCTCCCGGCATTGGGATGGCACACATTTCGCTTTCACTGTTCTTCGGTATTTGGTCATCCACATCCTCCAGTACTTCCTTCTCAGCACGAGCCCCATTTCTAGATACCATGGCCTTTTCCGTGGTTGTTTTTGTCAGTTTCGGAACCGGGTTATCGTTCGCGAGTGGGAAGTGGCTCCCGGGTGGTCGGCCGGGTATCTTGCGAACGATCCTAGAAGACGCAACCGTCTATTTCTTGGTCATATTCAGTTCTCATCTGTTGGCGTTGGTCGTGGTGTTAGTTGCGGGGGTGAGGTTGAAAATTCATGTGGCGATCCGGGCACTTGGTAACGAGTTGACTTAGCGTTCGCTGAAACTTCTCCCCGGCCGGTAAGTATGGTCATTTACATATGCACGGGAGAACACGACCTAAATTCCCTTGAACTGCCCGCAGCGCGAATATGGTGTACGATCACGTTTTCCATTCCCTGCCTCTCATCACACTCACGATTTTTTGGAACAGACTCTTGCCACTCATGATATCGAGGTTGATGTTATCCCTCAAGAAGGCTTCGAAGGTCGGGGGAAGTGGTTGGACATCTAACGCACTGTCAAGAACGCATCCGAGGACGATCACGCAAGTCGCATTCAGGGTCCCTCCGACCGGTCCTGAAGATACTTACGGCGCTCCTGATCTCAGTGATAGGCAGGTCAGGGGAAGGAGCGGTGAGAGGACTGCGTGACGATCGCTATCGAGTTACCTTCGGGTATTAGCTGGGGGAAACGCGTTTTGGAGTTACAAACCCCTACCATCGTATCCCGGTCGATATGGAATATTGGTGTAGCTCACCGTGCGGCCAGCTTCACATTCCGACTCAACTAATCGTATAGATCTGTTCTACTCATACGCGTTCCGCAATCATGCGTTCTGTATTACCTCCAGAACGTTCTGAAACGGGAATCACGTCTCTGGTACCTGCCAAATTATTAATTAGCAACAAACCTAACAAGACATACACATATCCATCCCGTCCGTTGGTCTAACCCCAGCCTCATCCGTGGTCGTCGCGATCCTGAAAGTGTGAAGTTCAGTCCTCCGACGTGATGACTTTCGCCGTTCCAAACGCGATCGGCGTCAGTGGCCGCACCTCGTATGATCCCCTTGGCCGTTTATTTACACCTTATGATATGTAGACGAGCTCCGATTGGTGGTTAGGGTGGACATGTTGATCGTCGACCCGTACCGGAACCATCAGACCCTGACCGGGACACATCGCCGCCGTGTCCTGGCCGTGTTCTATCAAGAGAGAATCCGCTGATCAGAAGAACCATGTCTCTTCTGCAAACTACGTCGCTGTACCCAGACCGGATCGACCCTGTTGTTCGGACGGGAAGAGAAGTTCGAAGTAGACACGAGCACCTCAATAGCTCAGAGCAGTCAGCCTAGTCGGACCTGGACGGCCCCGGGATCGTCATCGCCGTGTCCGTTGAGAGGATCCGCTGATCAGAAGAACCACACCACTCCGTTGTCGTACCCGGACCAGATCGACCCTGCGGTTCGGACAGGAAGAAAAGTTCGAAACGGACACGAGCGCTTCAATAGTTCAGAGTAGTCGGGACTGATCGAGTACCCGACCAAGCCGAAAGCAAGATAGGGTTGAAGACATAGCGTTGCACCAGTGGGAGTTGTCCGTAACGGGGAGTTTCGACTGAGAGGTGAGGGAAGCGAGATTCTGGACGATTGGCAGATATTTACCATCCATCCAAATACCCCTCAGCAACCACCAATATAATTCACATCATCAAATGGCTGTGTTTGCGCAAGGCGCGTGGCAGACTGTGGCATCTATCAGGGTTTACATCTTTGTTCGCATCCTCCACCCCACATCGTATTCTCGCGACTGCCTGCACTTTGGTTCATGAATATCAAGTCCCAGCGACCGAAGGAACGGGGCAGCGGTATTCCCTCCTCGCTGAACGTGGCCATCGAGGCCATGAATCTTGCGAAGGAGGTATCGAGCATCGCCCCAGCCAAGGCGATTTTCGGCACTGTAAGCATCCTCCTCACAATGATCAGAGTGCGTCCTCTCCTCCCCTGTCATCAGATGTTCCAAGTTCACACGTGGTTAGGATTCGATGGCCAATGAGCTGGATTACATCGAGCTCGGGTTATCTTGCGCTAATATCTGTGGAGCCCTCGACCGAGGAATGAACGGGAAGCGGTTGGAAGAGCTCAGTCAGTCGGTGTGCGATGCAATTAATCAATTGACGACGTGAGTTAAATCGCCGGTACATGTTCCAAGGTATCCAACTTACCGCCCTCTCGATCCCAGGACCGTTGCAGAGATACAAAGAAAGGTCATCAAACGAAGTGGGCGGAATTCTGTCTCTCGACTCCTGCTTGCGAAGGATGACGCGAGGGTGATCGCCGCCTGGAGGTTGGACCTCAACGGGATCCTCCAAGTCTTCAACGTGTGTTCACTGTATTCTTGTCTGGTCACTGCTAATCGTCTCCTTTCCAGACCGAGCTGGCTATGAACACCCACACAATAGTCGTCGACATCCATCAGAATTTGAAAATTCGTGGGGATGCTGACAGTCGAGATCGGGGGGTGAGTAACACTCGTATTTTCTACGTTACCGAATAAGTACTTACCACCGCTCAGGTCCAAAACAGGTCGGATCTCTCAACTACCGGAGAGTCCCCACCTCCACCACCGAGGGCCTACTTTGGACGCGACGAGCTGACGGAGAAGATCGTCGGTCTGGTGGAAAACCTCACCCCGATTGCTCTCATTGGTGCCGGAGGAATTGGAAAAACGAGCACCGCCCTAACCGTCCTCCACAACGATCGCATCAAGCGACGCTTCGGTGAAAACCGTCGGTTCATCCGCTGCGACCAGTTCCCCGCCTCGCTCCCTCATTTCCTCCACCGCCTCTCCACGGCTCTCGGTGCAGGTGTCGAAAACCCGGCGGATCTGACTCCCCTCCGGCCGTTCCTATCATCAAGAGAAATCCTCATCGTCCTCGATAACGCCGAATCCGTTCTCGACCCACGAGGGATGAACGCCCAGGAGATCTACGCTGCGGTGGAGGAGCTGAGCCAGTTCGACAACATATGCCTCTGCGTCACGTCTCGAATCTCCATCGTTCCTCCTGCCTGCGAGACTATCGACGTACCGACATTGTCGATTGATGCTGCGCATGACACATTCTATTGTATCTGCAAGCATGGCGAACGGTCCAATCAAATCAGCAATATCCTGGAACAACTGGACTTTCATCCGTTGTCAGTCACCTTGCTCGCCACAGTTGCACACCACAACAAGTGGGGTGCTGACCGACTAACCAAGGAGTGGGAGAAACGACGGACAGGCGTACTTCATACGCAGCACAATAAGAGCCTGGCAGCCACTGTCGAACTTTCGCTAGAGTCACCGATGTTCCAAGAACTCGGCCCCGATGCCCGAGATCTCCTCGGAGTCGTCGCCTTCTTCCCTCAAGGTGTTGACGAAAACAACCTTGATTGGTTGTTTCCCACCCTCCCCGGCAGAGCGAGCGTCTTCGACGCCTTTTGCAATCTCTCTCTGACATACCAAAATGGTGGATTTGTCACGATGTTGGCGCCCCTTCGGGACTACCTTTACCCCAAAGACCCAAAGTTGTCCCAACTCCTTCGCGCGACCAAGGATCATTACTCCAACCGATTGACAGTCCGCATCGATCCTACTGAGTGTGGCTTCGAAGAGGCGCGATGGATTGTGTCAGAGGATGTGAATGTCGAGCACCTACTCGACGTCTTCACATCCACTGCCACAGATTCGGATCGTATATGGGATATATGTGCTTATTTCATGCAATGCCTCTATTGGCACAAACCACGGCTGGTTATCCTCGGACCAAGGATCGAAAGTCTTCCAGACAATCATCCATCCAAGCCACGATGTTTACTCGCGCTTTCACTGTTGCCCAGCAGAATTGGAAATCACACGGAGAGCAAAAGGCTCCGTAGTCACACCTTGAAGCTCTTTAGAGAGCGGGAGGATGATTTTCGGGCCGCTCAAACGTTGACGCTCCTATCTGATGTGAACAGGCTACTAGGCCACTACGAGGAAGGGATATCACAGGCGAAGGAGGCATCGGAAATTTACGAACGGTTCGGTCACAACGCAGGACAAGGGGAATCACTCCAAATGCTTGCTCAGTCATTATATGGGAGCAACCAGCTCAACGCCGCACAAGATGCCGCATCCCGAGTGCTCGATCTCTTCTCGGGTGAAGGCAATCAATGCCACTGGGTTTCCCAGTGCCACCTTCTCCTCGGTAAAATATCCCAATCCAAGGGCGAGTCAGAAATAGCCATCGACCATTTCACGACGGCCCTTGGGATCGCGTCGCGTCTTCATTTGCGCGATGTACAATTTTGGTGTCATTACTGCCTGGCACGATTGTTCTCTGATAAAGGCAGGTTCGGTGATGCGTGCGCTCGCATCAAACACTCCAAATTATGCGCGGCCAATGAGGCATACAACCTGGCTCTTGCAATGGTGGCACACGCTTATATTTTATCTAGGCAGGGTAGATTTGAAGAAGCGAAGTCTGAGATTTTGCGCGCCGTTGAAATCTTCGAGAAGCTCGGGGCTGTGGGAGATCTGGAGAGGTACAGATGGCTCCTCTGGTGTATTGGGGCGAAAATTAAAACTGCAGTTGCCACCCACGAACCGGACAGTGATGGCGAGTCGCTCGAATGGTGGTGTTTCTTACACCTATTGACTCTCAATTCTTAGGTCGGGACCCCGAATGACGGGATCGAGGCACACTTTTGCAAGCTTCACGTGTCTGTCGTCTCCTTCCACACTCTCCTGCTATGTTATTCAATATACATTTCGAATGGGGTGAGAGAGACATCAGACTCTGAGACTGAGGTGCCGATTGCCGCTGTCCGCTGTGACCTCCAAGCTTGTTACACCAGAGAAGGGTTGGATCCAACCACCCGCTTCCACTTTGCCGCCATGACGCGCCAAGGGCAATCAATCAACAACCCGCAAGCACGACAGCGTAACGTCCAGGAACGTCCTCCCCCACGAACCGAGATTGAGGAACGGAACTGGGCATAATCGAACAGGTGTTTTTGGGTACGCGGAACCCACAATTTAGAAACAAAACAGCACCGCCTGAGTGTCTCTCGCTCATCGTGCAGGAGGTCAATGGTGTGGTCGAATATTTCTCGTGGGAGATAAGACTCCGACGTCGCCTTTCCAGCTAAGAGTGCTCCCGTTTTGACGCCTTGATCTCCACTTCTCTCAACCACCATGACGCCGACCGATCGACCGCCCACCAGCCGTCCTGGATGACATGCGCCGCCTATGATTTCAAGATATTGGAAGCCAAGCCCAACTCTGGACGTTTCTCCCTTGCCGGCCGGTTCAATGCGAGGTCTCGATTCACCAGTCGCGATGAAGGGGCCCGTCACTGCCCAGAACAGGTTCGGCAAAACACGATAGTTGCGACTTGTACGTTTTCGTATTGACGAATGTGCGTCTCTTCTGCTGATACCAAAACTAGGAGGGCTCTACTGTGCTCAGACGTCGATGTGCTGTCAGCCGGCGATACACAATCTCGGACGACACGGAACTCGGATGATTCCTTTTCGCAAGGCTACACGTGTTGGGTCGCGTTGTGATTCAGAGTTGGAGCCGAATTGGGTCGCGTTTCATGGGTTTTGGGTTGGTGACCGTGTCGGTTGTTGAGCCTATGTGGTGAGCGAATTCTACCCCCATCCCCCTTCTTCATCTGTTGACCCTGACGGTATAGAGTGTTGAAAGCGGCCCCAAAGTTTGGCCGGAGAACTCGCGCACGCCTATTGCTGCGCAGGATATAGTATAACGCAGAGGAGCCTGTCCCCATGTGTAAACACGAAAGGAGCTACAGAATACACATCCATCACGGTTACCGGCGCATCCCCCTAGAATGTTAGCGCGTCCATCCACGCCGCCAAAAAGCCCCAGCACGACGCCCAACCAAATATCAGAGAAACAGATTATCATCAGCCCGACTTGTGCCCAAATTTGCTTCCTCTTCCAAGAGATTTTTCGTCGTAAGACCCAAGTTGTCCAATCGCCCCGGTCAAACGTTCTTCCCGTGACAACGACTATTGACGCGTTCTCATTCCTCCAGAACTGAATTGATCGGAGCACCTCGAAACCGTCTTGCTCGGCGGTATCGAACTAACAATGATAACAAAGACGGGTCGGTTGCATTTCACATGCCCGTTCCAGTCATTCGTATAACTTTGGTCTCGTCCGGGGTCGTCGCAGTCCTGCAAATACGAACTCCAGTGTTCCGGCGCTATAACTCTCGCTGTTCCGGACGTGCTTGGCGTTAAAAGCACCACCTTGTGATGATCGCTGAAACGGTGGCGGTGAAAATACTCAGATCCGACTGGTCCTTGGTTCATCGGCCATCGACCAAGTTATCAAGGGCGGAGTGGACTAATAGACTCAAAGGATTGTCGGAGGTCTATCGAGCGCCTTACACGAAAGCGACACCAGCAAACTTCGCTTTATTCGGGACTGCCGGGTTCTTGGGGAAGACGGGCGTTGAAGATGGCATTGAAGCTCAGCAACAAGAAGAGCCGAAGACAATGGGAAGGGGATGATCTAGAGAAACCCGGTGATGGTCAGTCCTACCCTCAGTTTCTCGGAGGTACGACCGAGCCTTTGACCGTCTGACGCACCATAGGTGCATCGGACTCCGACCCCATGTCACCTGCACCTTCGCCGCTGAACCGCCCGAGCCTGCCACGCGCACCCTAGTCAGACACTTATCTCTCCACCGCTTCGACTTGTATTTTTGTACCCCTCCTCTCCGTGGCCCTGCCGTTTACCTGTGGACAAGAGAATCACGAAAGTTGACGCGGAATAGAAACGTGATGCTTCTTCGCTGATCTATTCCGTTCGATCGTCCTTGGGGGCACTCGTACTGACCAATTTGGCCCTATGACGCCCATTAAGCTCCGGCACCGGATGGTGGACTGGCCGCTACCACGTGGATTGGATGCGTTGAGGAAGGGTACTGTATGGCTACTCGCAGTCGGGAGTCAGCGTCACGGTTTCCGCGCCTCCAGTTGTTTCGTTCGATTCGGGAGGACTTGAGCTTCATGGGATGAGAACCTCCGATGACCGCGGGGCCCCGGTTGGTGACCGCTCGAGGGTATTTAAAGGTACGCATTGGCTGTGGCCCTCGCTTTCCCCACCCCTCCGCGATGTCCTCCAGTCAACTCGAGTCATATATCTCACTCCGAAATGACGTGTATGTCTCATCCGCTAATTCGTGACCTAAGCTTAGGTACACCTTTCGCAGGATGATATTTAAGGTACGGGGATTCGTGGCTGAATCAAACAAAACTTTCCCCGGTGACGCCTTTGCCTAGTATTTTACGGGGGCCACCCGCGTGCTTTACTACTACGACTGTCTTTTGACACTTCCCGATGAAGTATTGTTCACACTCTTCCCTCTCGTAATCCTCTCACTGTTGCGTAGATCAAGTACGCCTGGAAGGGGAGGAAAACGTGGAGTAAGCCCGTGAGCCCACTTTGCGTCATCTGTGCTAACCGTACCAGTCTTCTGGGTCTTCATACTTGTAAATTGGTTTTGTTCGACTCCAAGTCCTCTCTGACCCCTTTGCAGAACAGATACACTCCGATTCTCTACCAAACCTGGCTATTCTCCGGTTTACCTCTTCCTCGCTTCTAATTCCCTGCAACTCAAGTACTCACCCTTCAATGCCCCACAGTCGGATTCCTCCCACAATTCACCGATCGAGTGAGGCTGCCTTTTCGTGAACTCAACACGAATCTGACCATTCCAGACGTATGAATACATTCCCCTCAGACCATCTCGGATTCTCACCTGGGACAGGTGTGACAAGAAGGCATTTATTCAGTCCTTATTCTTCTATTGGGTCACCCTTCTTGCGCAAGTGACACTAACAGCACGGCGAGTCTTTCCTGTGGCACGGATGCGGATGTAGTGGCTCACCACTCAACAGTATATATGCGCTGACCCTCGGGAAGAAGCGCGTCACGGCTTTCTTTTCCGTGATTACCCTCGTACAGTTCATCATGGGGGTTTACGTGGTTACAGACTCCGCTATCGCACCAGGTACGCAGTGGATCGTATGACCACTGCAGTCGATAATGGTCGGTCTCCTCAGCCGTAGGGGTGCCGCCGATACCCCTTCTGGCCTATCGCATGTGTTTCAATGCCAGGTCTCCCAACGTCGGGATGGCGCACATTGTACTTTCACTGTTCTTCGGTAATTGATCGTCCGCGACCTCCGGCGCTTCTCACTCAGCACGAGCCCCATTTCTAGATGCCATGGCCTTCTCCGTGGTCGTTTTCGTCAATTTCGGAACTGGGCTATCGCTCGCAGCTGGGGAGTGGCTGCCGGGTGGTCGGCCGAGTATCTTGCGGACGATCCTGGAAGATGCAACCGTCTATTTCTTGGTCATATTCAGTTCTCATTTGCTGGCGTTGGTTGTGATGTTAGTTGCAAGGGTGAGATTGGACATTCTTGTGGCGATCTGGGCAATTGGTAACGAGTTGACTTAGCCTTCGCTGAAAATTCTCTCTGGCCCGTAAGTTTAGTCGTTCATATATGCGCGGGAGAATACGGCCTGAAACTCCCTTGACCGATTCGCAGCGGGAACCTCGTGTACGATCATGTATTGATTCCCTGCCCCTCACCGCACTCATGATTTTTTGGAACAGGCTCACGCCACTCATGATATCAAGGTTGATGTTATCGCTCAAGAAGGCTTCGAAAGTCGGGGAAAGTGGTTGGACGCTATCGAGAACGTATCCCAGGACGATCACTCAGATCGCTTTCAGGGGCCTTCCAGCCGGTCCTGAAGATACTTACGACGATTCTGAACTCAGTGATGGGCGGGTCAGGAGAGGGAGCAGTGAAGGGACTGCGTGATGATCGCTATCGAGCTACCCTTGGATTTTAGCTGGGGGAATGACTTTCGGGGGCTTCAGGTTCTTTTAGATTGGTTATACTCATGCGTGTTCTGCAATGATATGGTTTGTAACTCCAGAACGTTCTGGAACAGGAACCGCGCCTCTGGTACCCGTTAAATCAACTGCTAACTTGGCGAAGCATGCGCGTATTCATTCCGTTTGTTTGTCTAATCTTAGCCCTGTTTGTGGTCGTCGCGATTCCGAAAATATGAATTTAACCCCCCCGACGCAACGACCTTCGCCGCTCCAGACTCAAAGCGCTGCCTTGTGATGACCGTTGACTGTCCAGATTTCCAGACCTGACCGGTCATCGCAGCACCAGAATACTGTTATTTTATTCGGAACTGCGGAGCTCTGAGGGAGATGGACGTTCCCGAAGACCGGCTCCGGGAAGAGCGGAAGATAATGGCCAGAGGATGAATCGATGACCAGGAGAAAGTCAGTGATCATGATGGTCAGCCCCACCCTCGTTCTCTCGGAAGTACGACTGTGCTTTTGGCCGCCAAACGCACCCAGATTCCGCGGCGCCGCCTGCATCTCCGCTGCTCAACTCCTCTGAGCCTCCCACACACACCGGCCAGAGGCTTCTCCCCGTTTCCCCTTACGTCCCGGACGTACACGCCGATGCTACGACTTGTACTTTTGTTCCCCCCTCCGAGTCTCCGTGAAGCATCGGATCGATTGATCGTGAGACGTTCGCGCAGAGAAAAATGGAATAGTTCATTCCTATTCGCACCAACAAATCCAGCTCTGTGACGCCCATTAAACCCTGGTACTCCCAATGGTGGACTGGTTGCTACCATGTGGATTGAATGCATTCGGGCAAGATATAGCCACTTGCAGTTTGGAGCGAGCGCCAAGATTTCCGCCCCTCCAGTTGTTTCATTCGATTCGGGAGGACTATAAGCATTACAGGGTGATGATCTCTGAAGGTCCTCGTTTCAAGTGGTAACCGCCCGAGGGTATTTAAAAGTACGCATTGGTCGGGGTACTCGCTTTCCCAACCCCTCCGCGATGTCATCCATCCCAGTCGAATCATATATCTCAATCGGGAACGACGTGTACGTCCCACCCACCATTGTGCGACCTAAGCTTAGGTACATATTTCGCAGGATGGCAATTAGGGTACGAGGATTTGTGGTCGAATCAAAACCTTCTGCAGTGACGCTTTCACCTAGTACTATACAGGCGCCATGCAAGTGCTTTACTACTACGACTATCTCTTGACACTCCCCGATGAGGTACTACTCACGCGGTACCCTTTTACAATCCTCTCACCGTTGCGTAGATCAAATACGCCTGGAAAGGGAGAAAAAAATGGAGTGAGTCCGTGAGCCCGCTTCGTACTATCCGTGCTGACCATACCAGTCTTCTGGGTCTTCATACTCGTGAATTGGTTTGGCCAGACGCCGAGTCTTGTCTGACCCATTTCGCAGAACAGATATACTCCGATTCTATATCAAACCTGGGTGTTCTTTGGTTCGCGTCTTCGTCGCTTCTAATTCCCTGCGACTCAAATACTCACCCTTCAACGCCCCAGTCGAATTCCTCCCACAATTCAGCCAACGAGTGAGCCTGCCTTTTCGTAAATGACACATGAATCTGATCGTTTCAGATGTACTAATACACTCCCCTCAAACCATGTTCGTATTCTCATCTGGTACAGGTGTGACAAGACGGCGTTTATTCCGACCTTGTTCTTCTTTTGGATTACCCTGCTTGCGCAAGTGACACTGACAGCACGGTAAGTCTTTCCTGTAGTGGGGACGCGGACATGGCGGCTTATCCATTCGTCAGTCTATACGCACTAACCCTCGGGAAGAAGCGCACCGTTGCTTTCTTTTCCGCGATTACCCTCGTACAGTTCGTCCTGGGAATGTACATTGTTGGAACCTCTGTCAACACACCGGGTACGCAGCGGATTGTGTGATCGCTGCGGGCAATAATAATCTAGCTCAGCTGTGGAAATACCACCGGTACCCCTTCCGGCCTATCGCCTGTGCATCTACAACGGGTCTCCCCGCCTGGGGATGGCACACATTTCACTTTCACTGTTCTTCGGTATTTGGTCATCCACATCATCTGGTACTTCCCCCTCAGCACGAGCCCCATTTCTAGACGCCATGGCATTTTCTGTGGTCGTCTTCGTCAGTTTCGGAACCGGGTTATCGTTCGCGACTGGGAAGTGGTTCCCGGGTGGTCGGCCTGGTATCTTGCGGACGATCCTGGAAGATTCGACCATCTATTTCTTGGTCATATTCAGTTTTCATCTGCTGGCGTTGGTCGTGGTGTTAGTTGCAAAGGTGAGATTGAAAGTTCATGTGGCAATCCGGGCAATCGGTAACGAGTTGACTTAGCCTTCGCTGAAAATTGTCCCCGGCATGTAAGTTTGGTCGTTTACATATGCACGGTAGAACACGGCCTGAAATTCCCTTAACTGCCCGCAGCGGGAATATGATGTACGATCATTTCATTCCGTCTCTCACCGCACTCACGATTTTTTGGAACAGATTCTTGCCCCTCATGATATCGAGGCTGATTCTATCGCTCAAGAAGGCTTCGAAAGTCAGGGAAAGTGGTTGGACGTCTAACGCACTCTCAAGGACGCATGCCGGGACGATCACGAAAATCGGATTCAGGGTCCCCCCGACCGGTCCCGAAGACAGTGGCGGTGCTCTCTAATCTGTCCTCACACATGTTCCTCAATAATACGCTGACCCCTGAACTCACTTCCCTTGGAAACGGGCTGAAAGGAACCGCGTAGGGAATGTGCGGCGTCTCCCCCTTCCGCACCTTTCCCTCCGGACTTAGATCTCCGTGCTGTTAGGTTAGCACCACGGCCTAGCGAGATGCACTGCGGGCATACTGACGATGTGTGCCAACCGGTGGATTTACGTGAAGGGAACGGAGTAATCGAGTCACGCAGGACGAAGGGATGAAACGGATATCAGGGAGACAGGGATACAAGTATTCATTCATGAGCGAAACGGGGTCCAGGAAGAGTGAGAACAACAGATACAGCCCAACCCAACGACGTTTATACAGTATGCGTCAGATATGGGTTGTCCCTAGAACGAGTGGACAGGTGAGACATCCTAAGGTTGAGGTCCCGGACATCGTCTATTCGAACATCAGAAAACAGAAGATACGCGTGGAAAATACCTCCCAACTTTCAGGCGACACGGGACAGATCCGAAGTATTCGGGGCGCATATCAGGCTCTGGGAGCGAACAAGGCAATGTAGATGTAGGAAACAACACACGGTAACAGTGAGACCCACTGGGCATCATTGTAAAACCTAGGGCTGATAAGGTCCGCTATTCTGATAGCTTAATTAAGAATCGACGCTTCTCTAAGAAAATCCTGAACCCACTCACCAGGGTGGAAAATCTTTCAAAACGCTATCTACGCGCGAGACGTGGTTCCGGAGTTCCGACACGTCGAGTCGGGCCTTCACGTATCCAAACCAGCTGATAATCCTAACGACCTTGAGTTTCGCCCCTCTCAACGCCCTCGCCGCTAGCCCCCTTTCAACGATCTTGATGTCAAACATCCCCTCATGCTCGATGACAAGCTCCTCCAATTCTGGACAGACCACAATCCACGGGTGGTTCAGATCTGGATGCAAGGCGTAGACGAAGTAGTGTGGGGTTTCGCATCGGGTGAGCGCGAGGATCCGTAGGCCATTCATATGGAGAAGTGCCCGGTTGAGGAGAGTTACGTATACAGTCGTGCCGCACTTTATTTCCAACCGTTCGGTCTTCCTGGTGTCAAAATAGGCGAGATATCCAAGCATCGAGGAGGCGTCGAAGGTCGGGTGAGTCACCAAGACCTCCCCATTTGGTCCCTTGAACCGCATCTGTGCCACCTCACTGTCCAACCAGACCGCGGTGAAGTCGGAAAGGTTCTTGAGATTGTCAATAAACTTGAGGGGGCGGCCCTCGGTCGGACCGGGTAGATCCACCGGCATTTTCAAACGTGCGCCAACCGGGATCAACTGGTGGTCGAACTGGTGGGAGTCAAAGTAACCGCCGCATTCCATCCACCTCAGACACGCCATTGGCACCAACCGCCCGTTTCGAACACCAGTGATTTTGGTTGTGGAGTAGATGTTAACCTCGCGGAGGTGAGGGGCGCCCTCGAAAAAGTCGAGAAACTGGCTGGCAGAGATCGGCGACGCGTGAAACAGTGTAAACGACGTGAGGTTAACCATTTTCCTCCAAGGTAACTCTGTGCAAGCGTCCTCCAGATGGAGCCTGTGCAACGGAGAGAGATCTCCGTTGAGCAATGTAGATGGGAGTACGGGGCCACGTATCGACAACTCCTCGAGGAGAGGAGTGGGGCAAGCCAGGTAAGTGCTGATAGCTTGGAGATGTTTTGACCCTCCTTTGATGTCCAGAGATTTCAGTCGCCCAGCAACGTGGGAAATGAACTCGAAGAAGGGATTTGAGAGAGAGATGCGGTGACTGTGCAACGACAGGCCGATAGGGGAGGACCTTGAGCGTTCGAGGTAGACGCGAGTTTTGTCGAGGTCCACACAGCTGAGATTGGTCCACAAAGAGGGGCAGGACGCGAAAATCTCCCTCCAAGCCTGACATACGTGGGTCAGCGTGATCACGTCCCGATCCCTGGAATGCCTTTCCCAAAAGTGCGGAACGAGAGAGAGGACTTCGGGAGGGATCCGGGTGATTGGCAGGACCCTATTCCTCCAGGATCGAATCAACCGGAGGACCTCGAAAACGTCTTGCTCGAGAACGTCGAACTAAAAAAAACGCAGCTCAGTTGAAATACACGCCATTCCGTCCGCTTGCCTAACCTCAGCCTCGTCCAGAATCGCCGCGGTGCTGCAAACACGGACTCAGTCCTCCAGTGCGACGACTTTCACCGCTCCAGACGTACTTCGCGTGGAAGGGTGCATCCTGTAGGAATTTCTTGACCGCGGATAAGTGGTAAGACATAGATGTCGATGAATCCCGACTGGCGGTGGGGGTGGACATGATCGTTGACGACGAGGAGAGGCATCAGACCCGGACCGGCCCCTATCGAGTGTTGGTGATCATGTCACCCGTCAGAAGAGGGTTTGCTGAGAACCACGCAGGCATCATCCACGAGAGGGGAACACAGTTCCGCGGAGTCCGAGGCATTCGGTAGGCAGACCTACAAATTACTGCTTTTACCGTAGACACCGCGATTGAACGTGAGCGCCGGTTTCTGTCTCGAAGTCTTCCGACCTTCTTCTGACGCACTTTGGTGATATTGAATCTCATGTTACCTGTATCTCTGCCGCTCAACTCGTCTGAGGCTGCCGGACGCGCCAAAGCTATACACTCGTTCCCTTTGTCCCATATACCACCCCTCCTCTCTGTGACCCTGTCGTTTGTCCACGCAGATGATCACGAAACGTTCATGCGGAGAACTACGATGGTTCTTCAGCGAACTATTTTGATCGGTCATGTGCCTCCAATTGTTCCGTTCGATTCTGGAGAACCGATTGCGATAACTGACGTGAACGTTCGAACCTCCGAGGACCTCCGTTTCAAGCTGTGGCTACCCGGGGATACTCAAAGGCGCGCGTTGGTTAAGGTCTTTGCTTCCACCACCCCTCCATGATGTCCTCCCTTCCAATCAAGTCGTATACTCCAATCGGATACGACGGGTACGTGCCACTCGCGCACTATTGTTCGACCCGGACTCAGCTACCACCTGTCGCAGTATGGCGGCCGAGGTACGGGATCCGTGACCGAGTCGAAACTTTCCCTGGTGACGCCTTCGCCTAGTACTATACGACGGCCATACAAATTCTCTATTATTACGATTACCTCTTGACGCTTCCCGATGAGGTACTGTTCACCCCGAACCACCTTACAGCTTTTTCACCGTTGCGTAGATCGAGTACGCCTGGAAGGGGAGAAAAACATGGAGTGAGTCCGCAGGCCCGCCTCGTACAATCTGTGCTGACCGAGCCAGTCTTCTGGGTCTTCGTCCTCGTGAATAATGTTGGCTCAACTCCAAGTCCTTTCTGACCTCTTTGTAGAATAGGTACACTCCGATTATCTATCAGACTTGGTTGTTCTTCGGTTTGTGCCCTTCTCGCTTCCAATACTCTGTGACTCACCATTCAACGGCTCGTAGTCGCGTTTCTCCCACAATCTACCCACCGAGTGAGCCCGTCTTTTCATAAATTATACACGAATCTAACCGTTCCAGACGTATGAATACCTTCCCCGTAGGCCGTCTTTGGGTTCTCATCGGGGATAGGTGTGACAGGATGGCGTTGATCCCGCCGTTGTTCTTCTTTTTGGTCACCCTTCTTGCCCAAGTAGTACTAACAGCACGGTAAGTCTTTCCCCTGGTACGTGGACGCGGTGGTTTATCTATTCATCAGCCTATATGCGCTAACCCTCGGGAAGAAGCGGATCGTTGCTTTCTTTTCGGCGATTACCGTTGTGCAATTTATCATGGGGATGTTCATGATTGGAATCTCCGCCAACGACAAAGCGGGTACGTGGTGGATCGTGTAATTGGTGCAAGCAATAGTGATCTGTCTCCTTGGCCGTAGACATGCCGCAAATGAGAATGCCGCCGATACCCCTCTCAGTCTACCGCCTGTGCATATATGCCAGTTCTCCCCACATCGGAATGGCATACATGTCGCTTTCACTGTTCTTCGGTAACTGATCACCCACATCCCTCAACACCCCTCTCTCACCACGAACCTCGTTCCTCAGATGCCATGGCATTTTCCGTGGTTGTTTTCGTCAATTTTGGAACTGGGTTGTCATTCGCAACTGGCGAGTGGCTACCAGGTGGTCGGCCTGGTATTTTGCGAACGATCTTGGAAGACGCAACTGTCTATTTCCTGGTCATATTCAGTTTTCATCTACTGACGTTGGTTGTGGTGTTAGTCACGAAGGTGAGCTTGGACATTCTTGTAGCGATCTGGGAGACTGGTAACCAATCAACTCAGCCTTCGCCGAAGGTTCACCAAGACCTGTAAGTTTGATCGTTCACGTGAACATGCGCGGGGGATACGACCTGAAATTCTCTTGACCGGCTCGCAGCGGGAATGTCGTGTACGATCACGTATTCACTCCCCGCCTCTCACCCGTATTGATGATTTTGGAATGGCTCTTGCCACTCATGATATCGAGATTAATGCTATCGCTCAAGAAGGCTTCGAGAGTTGGGGAGAGCGGTTGGACGTCTAACGCGCTGTCAAGAACGCATGTCAAGACGATCACGCAAATCGCATTCAGGACCCACAAGACCGGTCCTGAAGATGGTGGCGGCGCTGTGTCCGAAGAGGTGGAGCTCTCTGATCTCAGTGATGGGCAGGCTGGGGTATGGAGTAACGAGAGGACCGTGATGAGGGAGCTAAACGGTATCCGCATCAGCATTCCCTATCTTCAAAGCTTCCCTTGCTACCCTCCCCACGTGTCTGTGGGTGAGTTACACCTGTTTATCGATTCCATTGCGGTTCCGCGTATTCATCGGCCAAGAAGCCCCGATCCAGAGTTCAGGGAAGGGGAACACCCTCGACAGTTTTGACCGTGTCCACAACGTCCATAATAGGTTGAGCACTTTTCAGTCACCTTACATCAGGAAAAGTCTCGGTGGTTTCCATGCGCTTCCAGGATTTCCAGTGTATGCACGTGCTTCCATGGGTGAGGCCGATAGTTCCACGCGCTTCCATGAACAAAGCCAGTGATCCCACGCGCTTCCACCAAGCCAACGGCGCATGGACACCCGTCCACCGAAATGCTCGACGCCTGCACGCGTATACGTGAAATAGCAACGACCATGGAACTGTACTGACATAGTTCATCTGCCGATGAGGCTGCCTCGATGTACCCCGATAAACCGCCGTCGGGGAATACATAGATACGCGAGTGCAACGCCTAACCATACCCATAGCACTGTTTTTGGTCTTACACATTCAAAACAAGAACTCCGGAAGGATGGCAAAGATCCCGGGAGGGATCCGGTGATAGGTGCGATAGTCATCAGCAAACGTCCCGATCACTTTTTCACTTTCTTTCACTTTTCTCGAGCTTATTTTTCTGTCCATAGCTTTTTCCGCTTATTCATGCTTTTCACTTTTTCTGTACTTTTCTGTACTTATGTATGTGTTATGCTGGGTGTCTAATATCCAACATTGTCGTGTTGAAATTATCACGTGCGACCATCGGGCCAAAGCCTGTTGCCGGTCCCTACATACTCTAATATTTGAAAGCAGCTCCTCTAATAAAATAGTTCTGCAAGTCTGGCGCTCGCACATAAGTATACGTGAGCATGGAAACCCTCACGCTCACATAAACAACTGTGTGGTTACAGTGGTGCGCTCGTTGGCTGAATCTGTTGATCGATGACAACCATCTTCAACCATCCCCTTGATCACCACTTCGACCG
>Ga0307511_10002415_pt1 | contig 19526 bp, 26 predicted proteins | sample 13_EM_MG_FD_200266 | JGI IMG/M metagenome (GOLD analysis project Ga0307511, IMG submission 200266) | Populus trichocarpa ectomycorrhiza microbial communities from riparian zone in the Pacific Northwest, United States - 13_EM | ecosystem: Host-associated > Plants > Roots > Unclassified | place... | reverse complement strand
GTTCTAATCTCGGGCTTGTGTTTAGGCTCTCTCTGCCATCGGGCAGGGCCGACTGATCGCGCTTTGGGACAATCTCTTTGGGCAGTTCGATCAACGAACAGCGCAGATACTACTGACAAGGGGCGATATCTCTGATGTGCGACGCTCTCTGAGTGACCGGTATAGCCACCTTGACCGCGATTAGCGCACCAGGTATCTGAATGCTGTTAACACCCTCAAAGAGTTGTTGTCGATGGGTATTGTACCGATCGTCAACGAAAACGATACCATCTCAGTCAGCGTACGTATTCGAAAACAGCTTCATCTATATCAGCTTTCTGACTTGCTGCACAGGAAATCAAGTTCGGTGACAATGATACGCTGTCTGCGATAACGTCCTCCATGATCCATGCGGACTATCTGTTTTTGCTTACTGATGTGGACGGACTGTATACGGCGAATCCTCGAAAAGATCCAGCAGCGAGAAAAATCGATGTCGTTACGTCTGTAGCCGACATCCGAGCTCAGGGTGAGTGCTCTATGTGATCGTATAATGCTGCGACGTGACGTGGCATAGTTAGTACCTCTACGTTGGGGTCTAGTCTAGGTACAGGTGGTATGGAAACGAAACTCATCGCTGCAGAAATCGCAACAGGCGCAGGCGTCACCACTGTCATAACATCCAGTAAAATGCCATCGATGATCATCGACATCATCAACTACTATACCACTCTACGACTTTCGTCCCGGCCGTCATCAGGATACTCAAGTCCAGTTCCGAAATTGCAAAACCTCGATCTAGAACACGTGAACGCATCGCTGAGTTTAAGAAGACCTCCCCATACGGTTTTCAAGCCTTCAGCTATACCCATACGTGATCTGAAAGCGTGGACGAGCCATACACTTTACCCTGCTGGTGGCGTTATCATTGATTCTGGAGCGCATGCGGTGTTGTCCCGTAGGGAGTCTGGTGGACGGCTACTTCCAGTTGGGGTTCTCGGTGTCCGCGGATCGTTTGCGTCTGGTCAGGCTGTTCGCATACTAATTCGGTGTTCCCCCGAAGGGACCAGTATCGACCAAGGTGAAAGCAACCCATCGCAGTCATCCGATGCGCATGAAAATGCATCCACATTATCGCGGTCAAGCTCGTCGTCGTCGTTGCTCGATGACCTTGAGTCCGATACACACACCATCGTGGACGACGATGTGGGCCATGTGGTGGAGGAGAGTGATTCGTGGGAAATCAAAGAGGTTGGAAGGGGCCTTGCCAATTACAACTCAGTGCAGATATCTCGAGTGAAAGGGTTGAACAGGTATGTCATTTTCATGACGCTCCAATTTCATCCGCTGACAGTCTGCGTTGTAGTTCTCGCATTGCCCAGGTTCTTGGATATGCTGATACTGAGTATGTTGTGGAGAATATCACCATCAGGCCTCCACGGGCTGTGGCTGTGTAGATTATTGTAGTTGGTATATGATTGCCGGATTTTTTTTCGCGAGAGACCGGGCCAGTTCACCTCTTACCTCTCTGCCTCTCCAAATCTGCACCTTACTTTATGTTCTGAATCTTTTCGCATTGTAAATTATGTACCACGGAAACTCGATCAGGATCATGGCGGGTCAGCTTCTCCTAAGTAAGACTTGGGACATCCACTGACTTGACAGGCAGGCAACAGCCACCCAGAGCTCGCCCAGAGTGTAGCCGAACGGTCGGTGACACCCTGCGATGGACTTAGCTTGTTCTCTAGTGACATCTACTTTTCAGGCTCGGAGTGCCCCTCACGCCATGCATGCCCAAAAAGTTCTCGAACGGCGAGATCAACGTCAAAATCGCGGAGTCAATCCGAGAAGAAGATGTCTTCATCATCCAGTCTGGATGCAAAGACGCCAATGACAGTCTCATGGAACTTCTCATCCTCATATCCGCATGCAAAACAGCTTCTGCCCGCCGCATCACCGCCGTTATACCGTGCTTCCCCTATGCACGTATGGACAAGAAGGACAAATCGCGTGCGCCTATCACTGCGAAGCTCGTTGCCAATATGCTGGTCTGCGCCGGATGCGACCACATCATTACTATGGACCTACACGCTAGCCAAATACAAGGGTTCTTCGACATACCCGTGGACAACCTCTTCTCGGAGCCCTTGATCCTCACCTACATCAAGCGCATCGACGGATGGCAGAATAGCATTGTCGTCAGCCCAGACGCGGGTGGTGCAAAGAGGTTCGTCTGTCGACGCAACGGTTCCCCCATCTGAGCGGCCCCGTCTCCAGAGTCACTACCATTGCAGACAAGCTTGGCGTCGAGTTTGCACTGATTCATAGGAAACGGGATAGAAAGTCCGAGAATGCGCCCGAGCGGATGGAGCTATTGGTTGGTGACGTCCGAGATAAGGTATGCTTCGCTGGAAGTGCTATTTCATCATCGTTGGACCATCTACTTCGTTAGGTGGCCATTCTTGTGGACGACATGATCGATTCTGGTAATACGCTCATGCTGGCAGCACGAACGTTGCATGAAAAGGGCGCCAAGGCCATCCACGCTTTGATCTCACACGGTTCGTTATTAGATGGCCGATGCCTGGCAGATCATCTACTGACGTGCCGACAGGTTTGTTTGCTGAAGCTAACATGACCGCTTTGCAGGAACTACCCATAGAAGAGCTTGTGGTAAGTTGCCCTGAGTGGCGTCACAGCCACAATCATCGCAGACTGGCTTTACCTTCACAGGTGACGAACACCATTCCTCAAAGGGCACACAAAGAGCAGTGCCCGAAACTGAAGACCATCGATATCAGCGCTACCATTGCAGAAAGTATACGGCGTACCCATAATGGTGAAAGTATCAGTCTCCTTTTCGGTGATTGGGCAGTTGCTAGGGGTTTGGATATGGTCTAGTAAGTAAAAATACAACTGCATAGGGCATTGGATTTGCTGTACATGTATTCGGGAAATAGATGCAGTTGTGCACTGCGCCCTAGACTTTCCGGGATTAGCTGCTTGGTCATGAGGCTTAGATTTGTAGCAACACTCAAGAAGGAACCCAACTGCTGTGCGATCAGAAATTCCAGAAGCCAAGTGTCGTGCAGTGGCTACACTGATGTCATACCACCTACCGAACTCGCCCTCACGACGATCAGTTTGCACATCGGCAGACACCATTTACCGAAACGCCCAAACGATATTTGACCTTGGTCCCGCGGGAAAAAGGGCTCCGTGCTCACTGGGAGTATCCGGAACAGGGCAACTTGTCGCAGTACACCGAGGATCACAAGAGCCACCCAGGGATAGTAGCCAGACACAAAGTACGAAACCGTCCATCCAGACCTACCTCTGGAATAAAGGTATTCGTGGATGAAATATATCTGCGTGAAAAAGCTGGTTGGGAGGTACCTAGTTGCACAGTGCGTGTTACAGCTCTAGTATCTGTGACATGTGGCCCATGGTGACACGACGAAGCAAAGTTCCGCTCGCATAAACGGTACTTCATAATAGGAGTGGTCTGACATTTTGCGTACCCGGAGACCGATGATTCCATTTTCAATTAGTCAGGAGCTTTTGTCCGAAAGCCCATTAAAGCCATGTTCGACACCCTCTTCGTTGTCATGCGTAAACGGAAGGTAATATACACCGAAGGACAGCGATGATAGGACAGAAAAGGACAACGAATCAGTCAGGTGAGCTAGGATAGTGCGTTAATAACACGATCTTGCGCACTATTACAAACAACTTACTGTTGCGGTGTTCTCCAGCCTTCATCCAGGGCGTCTTCAACAAGGAAGTCGTACCAAAACTTGGCAATCGGAGCGGTGCTAAGGTGCCAAAGGGCATGGGCATCCAGGATGCGATAAACTGGCGGGAAGTCGAACAGTTCCAGCGCGGTAGCTGCGGTCGTCAACGCAACAAACACGCCTGCTTTGTATGCATATGATGGGCGGTATGATTTCGGTGCATATGGAAACCTTTTCAGGAAAGAGGCCGGTCGCGGAAGAGAATATAAAAGCCATAGCAAATTATGCATAACACCGAGAGCAAGGTTGAAAGCCATGTTATACGAATAGTCGAACCTGGGAAGGATACTCAAGTATGTGACGTGTGCTATGTACACGACAATACACAGAATGGCCCACGCCACGGAGAGACTAGGTCGCAGACCGTTGTTGAACTTGGAAGTGTTCCAGTTGGACGTTACCCGAGGGTACAAGTGGAGCATGCGGGTAACCGCGAGGTACAGTGCATACATGATTGCCAATGCTGCTGAGAAATAGTCTAGTTTCTCGGTTCGAGGTAAGTCTACGCTGGGATGTGAGACCGACGGACGACGGAAACCATACCATCGCACCTCTAGTATGAAATACAGCCGACCATATCCAGGCGTTGATGCTGACATATGCCCACGCCAAGTAATACGATCGCATGGGATGTGCTACGGGAACTCTGTGGCGAATCTGACGAGCGCCTTGGATATGAGACCACATATTCCAAAGCGAGAACACGACCGATGCGGGTTCTTGAATGCCCATGAAACGCCAAAAGGGCCATTTTCCGTAGTACTGCTGGATATCCTTGCCAGACTGGACTGCATTATCTGTCAGCATGTGCATGCAGTTGTATTTACAATCGTCGACGCATGTCCAGCGCGTGAGCCGAAGGTCGACAGGGAGTGTTGTCCAGGGGTGACAGCGGTTGCCAGCACAAGTTGAGATACAGTTTCGAAATTCGGGAGACCTGTCCCCCGACGAGGCGATTGTAAGTGTCGCCAGCAAGGCTAGAATACATGTGCGATAGACAAAAGGTCGCATTGGTGAAAGTGCGATGCAAGGAAGTTGAAAGTGGGCGTCTCGGATTATATAATTACCTGGTTAGCGCCTACAGTCAAGTCCCATCGCAGCGTCCACCCACCTCATTCAAGTTCGCTGGAGAACTCATCCTTTTGGGACCCCTTGGAGGATTTCAAGTCATAGCCTGAATACATATATATCTGTCGCCTACGTAGGCGCTTTCTCGACATGGTTCGGGCCTCTCAGGCAACCACTTTCTCAGCATCTGCTTATTTCGACGATCGAGGTGCTCATGGCACTGCACAACCCATATCAGAACATGTTCATGTAAGTTCACTTCCTGAATGACCCATTCGAAGAAGCTTGAAATGAAGGCAAGCCACATTCGCGTCCAATAGTTTCCTATTTCTTCCCGAAAGGCGTCGGGGAATTCCACTATGGAGTGGGTACAATCAACATTCCGCCTCTCGGGCGACTGTAACGTCGTATCTGTAGGAACGACATCCAATGAAGCCACATAGGCTGACGCTGACCAATGCCTTGGTAATGGGTTATGGGCTGGACAAGCAGATCCACCATATGTACAACCCACGTCCGGCAACACAGGAAGAGCTCAAAATGTATCATGACCATGATTACGTCGAGTTCCTGTCCCGGTATGTTTCTCGGTTCAGACAGCTAGAATGCCAACTACAACTACATTTCAGAGTAACACCAAACAACCAACTTGAGATGCGACACCTCATAGACACCTTCAATTGCGTGGAGGATTGTCCAGTATTCTCTGAGATGTACGAATTTTGTCGTATGTACGCGGGTGCCTCATTAGCGGGCGCACGCAAACTGTGTGCGGGTACTTGTGATACTGCGATTAACTGGTCAGGGGGGCTTCACCACGCAAAGAGAGGCGAGGCAAGTGGTTTCTGCTATGTCAACGACATCGTACTCGCAATATTGGAGTTGCTGAGGTTGGTAAATTGATTCAAATATGTTTTTCGCATTGATAAGTCAATGCTTGCAGATACCATCCACGAGTCCTTTACATCGACATTGATATACATCATGGTGATGGTGTCGAGCTTGCGTTCTATCATTCGAATCGGGTGATGACCGTCTCATTCCACAAGTACACTGGTGAATTTTTCCCAGGAACTGGGAAACTGGATGACAACGGTGCCAACCTGGGCAAACACTTTTGCTTGAATGTTCCTTTGCAGGATGGTGTTGACGACGAAATGTACCTGACAGTGTTCAAAACTGTCATCGAGGATACAGTAACTGCCTTCCGTCCAACCTCCATTGTCTTACAATGTGGTGCAGACTCCCTGGGATGTGATCGATTAGGGGCCTTCAACCTTTCCATCGCTGCGCATGGGGAGTGCGTGAACTTCGTGCGGAAGTTCAACGTTCCCCTACTGGTACTCGGTGGTGGTGGCTATACGATCAAAAACGTCAGCAGATGCTGGACCTATGAAACTGCTGTCCTTGTCGGGGCTGAGATTCCAGACGAGCTCCCGGCGACGGCGTATGACCCCTTCTTCCGCGACTCACAGTGGAAACTTCATCCGCCATTGACTGGTAGAGTCGAGAACCAAAACTCTCCTGCGTCGTTGCAGAAAATCACCATCAGCATCCGGAACAAACTCAGATATTTGCAGGGTGCTCCCAGCGTCGCCATGCAAGAAATACCACCGGATCTAGAAGGTCTTCTCGCTGACGAAGAGAAGAACCCAGAAGAGAAGGATGAAGAACGGGGTACTGCGTTCGCTGGGGAAGGCAGGATCGATAGATCCATGGCAAGGAACGAGTACTTCGACGGGGATAATGACGTTGATCAAGACGATGTTCCAACGTTGTCTTGTGCGAGGCGTTCCGTGCGTAGACCACGAGGAAGTGGCAGACGTGCACGCGGCCGGGGTAGGGGCAGAGCAAGTGGAGCAAATTTAAATGGAAGGGATGATGGTGAAGACATGGAAGAATCAGGGGTGCCTTCGACAGCGAAGCCCCCAAAGACGAGAAATAGAACGAGGTCTCGTGCAAAGCCTCGCGGCAGGGTTGCTGAGAAGGACAAGGATGTGGAGGATATGGATGTTGACAACGTTGATGGTGGTGGGGAACCTGAGTCTGGATTGGAACCCATGACACCAGTTGATGTTGATATAGTAGATCTAGCCGTGTAATGTATGCGGGGTAGCAGCTTCGTCGATCCGTTTTAGAAGCATCTGGGATGATGGGTGATCTCGCAACCAAACTAGCTTGGGGGCAGCAGTACAACTATATGCATCAACAGATTGGCAGCATCATGCTCGTTCGCTTAAGATCGACTCCCAATGTGACAAAAGATGCAATGTTCCCATACCGCTTGGACTCCAAAGCGGTGGTGTCCATACAACGTGATGTTCAGTATCATTGGCGCCAAATCGATAGGCTTCCGACAAGATCGACATTACTGCATAATTCATACAGTGGTGGATTCTGAACGTACATGAGGCAGGAGAAAACAATCTCCAGATATGTCCACTTTCCAGAGTTACCATATACGTGCGTCCCGTTGTGACCAATGCGGTTTGTAAAGTTTACAGACCATCATGAATTAATACCAACATGAGGCAGCAGTATGGGATGCCCTTCTCACGCGGTTCCTGTGTATGCCGTGTGCTGAGAATCTGCTGACACTTCGGTCAGTTGACGCCAGCCTTCCTGGAGTCGTCTTTCACGACGTACTACTGCTGAAAGACTATAGGGCGACGTATACCAAACCTAAGTACTTACCAATAGACATTGTAGCATTCGAATTTCCGGGTGTGTAGGTCCGACTAGCGCTCCGGAAAGAGGAGGCAATGTCTTCATTACTTGGCATTGTTATTTTTTGTGAACTTATGAAAAGTGAGAACATCTTGCTGAGAAAAGGACAGTGAAACATCCATTAATGCTGCAGCTTCCTTACTGGAATACCTGTTACTTACATAGTCGGAGCACTGGAAACCCCCAAAATATGGCTTACACAAATGTTTCATCATCTCATTCTTGCTAAAGGTGACAGGTAGTGGGTTGCCAGCGGTGGTAATGGTCATTGTGTTGGTTGTTGTCGTCGTTTTCATTCGTATTCAAATTCAACTGACGCTCAAGCACACCAATGGCACGCGAGTCATGATATCTACAGATGTCAGAGTGCTTTACCGACTTGGAGGTTGTACGCCTTGTAAGTTTCTTTGTTCCGATGCCGCACGACTTCCAGGTCTCATCGACCCTGGGAAAGGGAGGAGACGGCAGGATAGGCGAAGAAACAAGAACAAGATGAAGTAAGTGTATGGCTCACCACAGTGTCCAATAATTTCCCCTGGAAAGAACTGTCAAGGTAGCTTGCTCTACGATTGATAGGGGACTAAAGTCTGGTTCTCACCGATATGGCCCGGAAGTAACCCAGGAATCACAGCACATTGTAGGCTTATTCAAAATATGCATGGATGTATAGCCAGCGAAATACCTTCTGGCCCCAAAGTAGACACGCGGAGTGCTTTCTAGGGCTCTATAATTGAATTCCCATGAGAGATACCAGCTGAAAGCACAACACAAGTAGTAATTGTCCAACTAAATCCATCGTTGCGGAATGGATCGGCAATGCATACATGTCTGGGTCGAAATTTCTTGACCATAAATAGTTGGTGAGTGCATCCGCGATAAGGAGTGACACTGCCACCTGCAGGATATCAATGGACGTCGTAATCATTACAAAGTAGTGGAGCTATGGTGTGACTCACCGCACAGCAGAAAAAGAGCATCGTAAAGATAGCAAACAATATTGGTGGCTTAAACCATCCAAACGCGTGAAGGGTGGCGAGGAAGGTAATCTCTATGGGCACTGTCACGAGGAGTAGGGTAAGCATCACGAGCTTTTTGGATGGCTGTTCAGGCACGTGAATGGAATGTTTCGTCGCATGAAGCGCAGTCGACAGTCGGGAGACAAAGATGGATCCTACGCTTCCCGGAAGCCCTATGGTACATCAGCTTGGAAAGCTAAGTTAGGGGATGACGAACGCACCGCTGATCACAATGGCAAGTAGAGGAAACCCTTGATACCTAGATGCGAAGATATCAAGGATAATACCCGTGACGCTACTGATAACCATGGCACCGAACAAAGGTAGCCAACCCTGCCATATGAGGTCCTTAACGTCGCTGTTGCGCCTGACCACAAAGGTACATGAGATCGCAGACAGGATCAGGCACAAAACGAGTACAAGTGGTAATGGCGTATTGACGAATTTGATCAAAGCTGAAGAAACAGTTCCGAGTAAGAATAATGTCACCAAGTCACCCAGACACGACGCCACAGGAGGTGCAATATTATCTACAAAGATGTGGTTAGTCAGACGATGCACTAAAGGACGCAACCACATACCAGGGTCACGTCCAAAATGTCGACATAGTACAATGAGAGTGCACATGAAAGACCCTAGGAGGATACTGGATAAACAAGCTGACAGTATGGCAGACGCCGCGACCATGATGAATCTAGCATATCTTGAATCAGTACAATTCAGAATTGGTATCCACACATGCTCACTCGACCAACCCCGATTGTGGCTGTCCGGGTTTTGTAGGAAACGGTCGGAGTGCTCTGATACTAAGCAACATCGTGCTATTGGAAACCGCACCATCAAGCGACGGAGCGCCGGGTGGAGGGTCAGGAACGATGGTTCCTAGAATCATCGATACACAAGCGGCAACACTTGCAAAGACCGTTGCCTGCACCTGGAGAAGTGCCAAGTTGCCGTAAATGATTTTACGTCGAGCACTGGGATCGTCGAGATCACCCATGTTAGCGGAAGTTCCGAGTCTCGCTGAAAGATTCATCTCCAAGTTGCCTTTCAGGTTCAGAATGACTGGTATAATCATGACCAGTTCGTTGATCGCCCTCATGGCTTTCCATCGCTGTTAGAAGAGTGAAGTTACTTCATTCAGGGCCACGCAACTCAGCACCCACCGACACGTGGTTCAACAGTTCCCCGGTAAGTAAAAGGCCGACGGTGGTTAAAAGCAAGGTCGGGGCACTCTGCCTCATTTATAAGCAACGACCCCCTGATGAGAAACAAGTACCCACCTCTGCGACAATGCTGCTGACCTGCCTCCACCGATTAGAAAATTGAGTGTATTCTTTCGCCAAATCTATTCCATCGAGACTACCGTTATTTCGAAGCAGTCCGTCCTCGTCGCGACCAACGTCTTCGTCAAGGCCATATTGCGTGGTGCGAAGTTCGCCCAAGTGAGATGCTTCTAGATCTTCCAACTCGATCCCGTCGCTGTCCAGACTGGTCAAGTCGCTTCCTGAGTTATTCGAGCTTCGCTCTGTCCTGCCATTCATCACCGCGGTGCGCTGTGGTATTGGTTTGCAACTTGACAAATACCATTGTGGGAATGTGGACATTACGTAATCGACAACAAAACCACAGCGTTGACGCTCATGATACACTGCTAACTTCAGCCAGGCTAGTTCTCATCGTTTGGTTGTTGGCTATCAGACTGCTGGGCTCTGAAATCGTCGGCGGGTAGACCTGGGTACCCGGTACTGACACCGCTGGTTGCGGTTTTGCTTGTTGCAGAGAGGTTACTGACCTCCGAAGCGCCGTCATGTCGTCCAAGCTATTCCCTTATACTCCACCAACTGCAATCCGGTCACCGCTGTTCAAGAACACTCCAGATACACTGCCGCCAACCGATGACTTGGAATCGCTGCACAATGAGCTCAAGCTACTCCGGCAGAAGTCCCTGGAACGGGCGAAGAAGGCAGGCGAAGACCTCAAGACACTCGAAGAATCCATGCGCCGAATGAAGGAGAAGTTGAAGGGTAAAGCAAAGGCGATGGACAAAGTCACCCGGGAACGCGGTTGTACGTCTTTCCGTTGAAGCCGTGTATATGTGCTTATCCAATCTCCTCGGTCGCGTACGTTTATTCCATGTGGTCTCCGCGGTGTGTGTGGGACGAACTATCCGTTAAAATATCGCGAAACTATGTCTTTTATGGCCCCGCTCCTATTATCTGGTCACCAATTTTTCGTACAATATTTATCGACATGTCTTGTTACCGTGGCACGGTCACGTCTCCTGTGCATGACCCGCGATCTTGCAGTCACACCGCTCCAGGATACAGATGATCATGCATATTCCAACCCAACTGTCAACGGAACCCCGAAAGTTCGCGCCTCCTCCATAGCTTCGTCTCTTCCTCCATCTGCGAGAGCGTCTCTGGATCCTCGGCGGTCGTAAGTTAATTATAATATTCCCAGGCACAGGAAGCTCGTTAAACAACGTCATCCTTACTAGAATACAGGAGGATCTGAAAAAGAAGAAAAAGAAGCGAAAACGAGAGGATGATAGCGATTTGGAAGGTTCTGCATGAATATTCATGCTACTCAATAATAGGGACTGATAGCTTGCATGACAGACTCTAATAAATCAGTCAAGACTGTTCTAACTTCTCATCCACCACCTGCTTTACCAGGAAAGGCTTCGAAGATTCCTATACCAAATCATGCAAAGGTAAATGTGCATGCTATTCAAGCCGAATCTATCTAATGTAACTTCAGCCGACGATGGCTCCTGATTTCACCGTCCCGCCAGCAAGTCAGTTGCTCCCGCCTCGACCACCGATAGCGCCACCACCTGTTCCAGGGCCCAGTAAACCCATTGAAGTCACAGAAGATTTTAGTAAACTTAAGCAGCCGCCTCAAGTTCCTGTTAATACCTTTTACACAAGTATTGAACCGTGGATACGAGGCATCAAGGAGGAGGATATAGGTTTTCTTGAATTTGCAGGTGATGAAGTGGAACCATACGTTGTTCCTAAACTCGGCCGCCATTACTTGGAAGTGTGGGAGGAGCAGGACATTGAGATGTATGGCGCTCCGCTTCCAGGGTTTTCATCTCATCGGACAGGCGATGGCTCTGGGTCACTACCGAAATGGGACCCGTCGACGCTCTCAGAACCAGATTTGGCAACCGAGGACCGAAGCCATGGCCCGTTAACGGAACGGCTGATAAGTGCATTGCTGCCAATGCCTGATGTCACCGTGTGGAAGGGTGTCAAGGCAGCAGAAGACGCGATGGAGGGTCGACCAGGCGGTACTGGGGCTGCCGCAGCCAGACGAGAGAAGGTCAATGTCGCAGACTTGGAGGACCGAATACAGGACACGATGCGATTCCATGGCCTATTAGAAGAACCGGTAATCCGAATATCCGCATGTCACCGTATGTTACTGACAGCGCAATATTTAGCCCGATTACTCCGCTAAGGTAGACGACCCAATAGCAACAGCCCTTCGACATGCCCAGCAGGAGCTTCGCAAGGTCGTTGCTATGAACAAGGGTCGTCGGGAACGTCTGGTAGCCATTGCAAAGGACCGCCTTGCATATCAAGAATTCGTCGATCTCAGAGAATCGCTGGATAAGGCCATTCTCGCCACTTATAGCAAACTTCAGAAGAAAGATGCTCCAAAGTTGAACAAGAAGAAGAAGAAGGGTCCTGAAGGAAATGGAACACCGGGCCCTATCGACATTCCGAAGCCTCCCCCCTCAGCACTTGGCCTTGGCCCAGATGATGACCTTCACCTGGTTGTTCCCGATCAACTAAAGCAATTGGTGGAGACCAGACGACAGTGGATGAATAGTGTAGGGGGCGTCTTTGAAGAGAAAGAGAGGGAGTGTCCCGGTCGAATATGGGCACTTCCTCAGAAGAGCATTTACGAGGGCTTGGAGGAAGCCGTCAAGCGTGAATTAGACAAGCCACAGCTACCTGTCATTGAAGGCAGTCAACGGACTACACCACAGACCCAAGGAGACGAGATGGATGTCGGATGATCTCAAATCACGTGTAGGCGCTGTGTCGCATGTTCATTAATCTTATTCTTCATGTTCATGGTTTTTCTAGCACCATACCTGTACTCACCTTTACGACCTCATGCTTAATCGACACCGTACGGGTACAATCAATTCGCCATTTACTTGGAATGCGGGAACCAAACAAAAAAGTACTACTTTAATTTGTGCTTTTTGGACTTCTTGTGCGGCTCCCCTTCCACTTTGCGTTTCTTTCCTTTCGATGCCTTTTCCCCAGTCCCCTTCTCTTGGGGAACAGAAACAATGGGAATAGTGCTATCGACTTCCATGGATCCCTCGGCGGTAATCTCATTCGGTTGTGAACGAGCACCATATGGAAGGAATTGGCGCTTTAGCATGTCTTGTGGATATGATGGACGAGCCGGGTTTTGGTGGACGATGGGTTGATTTTCTGGGGGAGTAGGTAAAGGGGGTTGTGCAGAAACGATAATATGTCGTGTTATAGCTTTCGGGGCTAGAATGAGGGCATAAACATCAGGGAATAGGTGATACATAAGAACGCCAATACCTATACAGAGCTTTCCTTTCTTTTTCTTCCGTGGAAGCAAGCAAGACAGGCTACGAACGTCGTCCCCGCCCATTACATCCACGTCATCATCACCGATGGACCATACATCGTGCGTGATGTTCTTTCGTGTCAAACTCCCGACGCGTGTAGTTCGTGACGAGGCGGGCGGGGCTATTTCTAGTCCTTCTAAGTGTTTAGCTTTAATCTATTGCACGTCGAAGCTCTAGTGAACTAATAGATAAGCCAGGAACGATCACGTACCGAGTCCGGAACGCGTATAAGCCAAATCTCAAGGTCGTCATTATCCCTTATTGCATTCCATTCGAACTCCTTCGACTCGATTTTGTGATCGAGCAGCACTGCACCTGCTGGTGGGCGATATGCCCAGTGGGGATTTTCACCTTCATTCTTTCCGTGCTCCGTCACGATGACGGGTGTATGCTTTGACTTTTTCTTCGAAGATTTATCCTTCTTGCTTATACCCTTCCGACTTGTCGAGACTTCGGGAGCTGGCGACGACATTTTCGTTTGCTTCAGGCGTTCATGTCTTTTTTTGGGTTGTTTGTCAAAAGCCTTGGAAACAAACAATTACATAATGAATGATTCCAATTTCCAAGTTTGAAGTTCGGACATGTCCGAACGATTGATTGGACATGGCGAAGAGTGCAACAGCGATCCTGACCATCGCTGGCTCGGACTCGAGCGGTGGAGCGGGTATACAAGTGCGCAAATGAACTATTTGTCAATGTCGCGTGAAATGACCCCTGTCTGCAACGAAGGCAGACCTAAAAGCATTCACAGCTCTAGGATACTATGGCGCCAGTGTCATCACGGCGCTCACAGCACAAAACACGACCGGTGTCCAAGATGTTCACGGGGTACCTCCAAGCTTTGTTTCCAAACAGGTTTGGATTGTTTCGTTTCATTGATATATACGCTTCAGAATTATTTTCGCGACTTAGATCAGATCGGTGCTGGATGACATTGATATTCGAGGCATCAAAACGGGTATGCTCTTCGACTCGGATGTCATATCTGCGGTCGCCTCCACCTTAAAAGAGGAGTTCGCGAAGAAAGGCGCGATACCTTTGGTTTGCGATCCTGTCTCTGTATCTACGTCCGGTCACGTCCTGCTACGCCCGGATGCTGTAGATGCCATGATAGATGAAGTGTTCCCGTTGGCCTACCTCATCACTCCGAACAAATCTGAAGCCGAGCTGTTACTTCGAAAACGAGGGTTTTATTCCACAATCGATACCATTCAGGACATGATCACCGCTGTTCAAAATCTGTCGACTTTCGGAGCTAAGGCCGTCCTTCTTAAGGGTGGTCACGTTAACGCATTGCGGTCAGACCTAGATGCCATTGTTCCTCCTGGAGACATTGTAATTACAGTCAACCAAGACTTCTTCTTCGAGGACAACATCGACATTCTTCAGGAGCACAACAAAGGCAAGTCAGAAGCTCCCGGCCTTGTGGTCGACGTCTTATACATTCCATCTGAGGGGATAATTACCCTATACCCTCGACCTCGTCTGATATCCTCCAGCACTCATGGCACGGGCTGTACGCTCAGTGCAGCATTGACTTGTGCTCTTGGAAGCGAGGTACCATGTGAGCCCACTTCTGTAGATTCTGCTATGCCCCCTTTTGACAACTTGTAGTGGACGAGGCTACTGCACAAGCCACATCTTACACCCACCTTGGTATCGAAACTGCTGCACCAATAGGACACGGTTTCGGTCCTCTAAACCACCTCCACTCGATAACAAAGTCTTTGGTCCCACCGTAAGCTTGTCCTTTCTCTAATGAACTGTCTGAAGATGCCTACGATATCTTATTTACAGACGGACGACGAGGAGCCCCTTCCCGTTAACATACAGCCTCATCCGTAATACTTCGACGCTATGGAAGAAATATGTCCAACATGAGTTTGTTATCCAACTCGGGAAAGGGACGCTCGAGAAATCATCGTTTCTTCATTTTATCAAGTTAGTGTTTTAGTCTGGTGTTCTTGGTAGCTAACTTGCTACGTTTTCAGACAAGATTATCATTACCTGAAATATTACGCGCGAGCACATGCGTACGTACCGAGTTATACCATTTTGTATCTGACCTTTAAGTGCGGTTACAGTTTACTTGCTTCTAAATCGGAAAATTTCGCACCTCTCCTCGCCGCAACAAAAATCGTATTTCATATTGCCGAAGAGAGCTCCATGCACATAGCCTATTGTGCTCAGTGGGGTATAACCCTGGAGGAGCTGGAGTCAACCCCCGAATCTCCCACAACCACAGCCTATGGTGCTTTCCTCATAGACACCGGGCTTAAGGGTGCGAATTGCCATACAGTGATGTGAATCGCGCTGATCCTTTTTTCAGGCGACACAATGAAGCTATTGATGGTTCTGGCTGCTTGCCTTCTCGGATATGGAGAAGTTGGCTTGTGGCTCAAGAGGGAAGCACAGAAGCCGAATTCCTGGGTCAAGTGGGATGGGAATCCGTACCTGAAGTGGATGCAGGATTACTCTCGAGAGGATTATCAGAATGCAGTGAACGTCGGGCTTGGTAAGAATGTCTTTCCCTGTGTTTGACCCCGCCTGATCATGGCACCGAAGAAACTATCGAGAGTCGTGCGGAAGCAGATCCTCCTTCTATTGTTAGGTACAAGGAGTGGATGGCCGTTTGGAAGAGATGTACAGAACTTGAGAAGAGCTTCTGGGATATGGGAATGAACTTGTCATAGAGCGATTTATATGTATGGGGAATGGGTTAGATATTTATTATCGAGCGTAGAACGGCATTGCAGTGTACAAAGCGCTGTTTCAACATAGAGAAGTGTGTCATCCCTGTCCACTGTGAACGTTCTCGTGTCTTATTGGTTTTCTAAGGACGGACGTTTGCACCTACATCGCCTACTCACCACATAAGTCCACGTACCCTCAATGTTCAGCTGACCATTCAAAGCTATGCGAACATTTTTGGCATGTGTCATGAGCCCACGTTCCTATGTGATAGGGCGTGATTGCGTGATGGCCTCGGAGGTCTCACCTCAGGTCTTCAACCTTCGGGGTCGACGGTGCCGGCTCCAAAACAGATTCTTTACTTTCCAGTTGAATCTCGATCTTGGGTCCAGGGTCCGCTTCAACAGGAATAGAAGATGTAGTCTTACGGCTATGAGGTCTTGATGACTTCTTTATCTGAGCACTTGGGCACAGTCCAGCTGAGCTCAATGTGCAAGAGTCGCACTTGGGCCCAACTGGAAGGCATATCGTCTGAAGGGCTGAATAAACACCATAATATCGCGCAACGCATGTGGCAGCCCACCTGTCCGAAACCAACTAGTAGATGATTGATCTCACCGTGCAGTTCTTTAGGTAACCATGATTGTAGATTTAGCCTGGGAGTCAATATTAGGGGCTGGAATGTTCTCGTAGGTTAACCTTGGTACCTAGTCTCCTCGGGATTCTTCGTTGGTCGCCGATGCCAACCAAGCCGGTTTGTTATTCTGTGCACATGGACATCGACCCCAATGCCGAGATTTCTTGGAAATGTTAGCTAACATAATAGACATACGTCGGAGCTTACAAGTTCCAGGCTACTTGAAGTGCAAGGAACGCCATCTTCGGGCCAACGCCTGGAAGTGAACACAGTTCTTCGGCTGTCTTGGGAACATCCGAGTTAAAGTCGTCGCGCAAACGCTGGGCTGTCTGTTTTAAATACCTTGAAATGGTTAGTTCATTGTAGCGCGACATTCCTCAAAAAAAAACGTACTGTGTCTTTCGTCTCCAAAAGCCTACTTTGGCGATTGCTCCGGATATGGTCGAATCATCTGCGGCTATTAAGGCGTCTACGGAGAGTGACCCGCCCAGCGCCGTACGAAGCTTTGCCACTGCAGCATCCGTGACTTCGTCCTTCGTCTGAGATGAGAGCATTAGCGAAATAAGGGTTGCAAGGCGGCGGTTCTGCGTCCGAAGATTCGAACAGGATGTTACTTAGCATTACAATGAAACTAACCATGGCTTGCATACCTTTGGGTCCTGCTCTTTCCACTGCGCCTGGTCGCATCCCATGGTATCCACTGGCGCAGTTATTCGCGAACGCATTTCCTTGATAGAATCATATACTTCCTTCCACCGTTCCGGCGAAGGGTGGGGGACGTCCAGACTCTGGGGTATCTTTTTTGGCTTCTTCAAGGGTGACCTATGATTTACTCCTTCCACTGTCATCATGGCTTCTACTTTGGGTTCCGACCTTGCTTTCTTCGACTTGGATAGTGATAGCTCATTGGCTGTACCTTCTTCTGATGCTATGTCCTCAGGCTTTGCGCGAGTCGACCGCGTAGAGTGCCGACGCGACGTGGATGGTCCCGCATCATCTTGTGCCTCGTAGAATGTCACCGCAGCATGGTAGGGGCTGGATTTAACTGCGAGCCTTGTGACACGCCTTGTAGTGGTCTGTCTGACCACAGACATCACAGTGTAAATGACTTGTACTAGTAAGAGAACAGGTGGGAGCGAGAGGGGGGGTGCGTGGCACAGTGGGATGCGCGCGCTCTACTCTGTGGTTCGACTCCCCCCCATACATTTTGACACTTCTGGACTCGGGAAGTGCCGACTGCGTCGGCCCAAATAGTGTAGGGGGCAGAATTATTTTCGGTCGATATCTGCCGGCAGAAAGGCTGGGTGGCAATTGGCGAATTTATGGCGTAATATTAGCACATTTATTTTCGCAGCCCTACCGCCGCACCGCCACATCAATCTCGCCGTGCTCACCTTGACCGCACTGATCCCGCCGCACGCACTCCCCACCGCACTGATCTCACCGCATGCACCCTCCACCGCACTGATCTCACAAAACAAGGCAAGTCAAACATTTCTCAATAGATGGCTAACATACTATGACAAGACGAAATGTTGAGAGTCAAAGTAGTGTAGAGTAGATAGAGAAATATACTCCAAAATATTGTCATCAGTATGGATGATTCCAATTATACTCCTTGCACCAACTGCAATATCGTTCATATGCAGTATCCCAGGCACCATCCACAAGTGCACGTCTTAATATATCAGCATCTAGAAGATGCAAAGGGGGAGACCATTGCTCTACCCAATCGGATGTCACATTGTCAGTCGTCAGCTCATGGAGGACGGCCTCCTTTATGAGTTGAAGACCATGATGGAAAGCATTGTTGACATTGTCGAGATTAACTATTGGATATAGTGTCTGGCCAGGAAAAATAACATCAGCACAACATATATGATATATGTGAAGTGAAGTGATGCACCCCAGAAGCGTATCCATCACTGTTTGTTAAATCCAACTTAGCACTGTGTTGATGTACCCAAACATGTATCTCGGCCAATGACAATGAAAACCACGTATGCCCATCTACGACTATCTGGGCGAACTCCTCGCCATCCCCATAATCGTCTGACCATTTGCCGCATGACATCAACACTGATGACCGAAGCCACTGCACGACAGTAGGCTTCGAGCGTGGGTTGCGGTACCGTTTTGCTTGTTTTATAAGAATTTTCCCAACAACTAACAGGTTGGGCAGATCATGTATGTAGGCCTCCAGTTTTCGCATGACATCGCGGTCGCTTTGGGTGAAAGCGCTCTCCATGATGCAAAGCAATTGTGGCTCGCAATGACCCCTGTCGCCCTTGCCCCACATCATGATTGTTAGGTCAGGGACCCCAGATATTGAATCTTCTTGAAAATGTTTATTGGAATTGATGCAAGGCAATGCGCTTTTAGGCGCTGGGATAGTCCTCAGAGTGGTAGAAAGGTCTGCCTTGAAAGCAATTAAGATGGATTCATGAGCAGAGGACGGTGATGAGAACATCAGACGTTGGTTGTCGGGGAAAAAGGTCAAGCTAAAGTGAACACAATGATGTTAGTCACCTGGCTGCGACACCTGTTCCATGTTTTCCAATCCCCATTACTTTCTAAACGATCCATGATATAATTATAATCACACGAAGATACACCTTCATACTGCTCTCAAAGTTATATTAAACTCTTGAAATATGTTGAATACTACCAGCGTACCACAAAGTATTCTTGATCGGCCTCAGAAAGAGCCTGGAGAATTACCTTGCATTTTGCTTGACAAACAAGACATCAATTGCAAAACTAAAGTTATATATTTAGTGACCATTGTGAGTCAAAGTGTGGATTTGGGTCAGAACAATAACCCAAACACAACACCAACAAAGGACTACGAAAATGTGCGAGTGGTGGTTTACCTCCGCGGTGTCCAGAGAGGATGTGCTGAGGAGGGGGAGAGGGGATCTACACCAACAGGGTGATGCAGACAGAGGTACAGGATACTCCTGAGGTACAGGAGCAATAGA
>Ga0307511_10002414_pt1 | contig 19529 bp, 22 predicted proteins | sample 13_EM_MG_FD_200266 | JGI IMG/M metagenome (GOLD analysis project Ga0307511, IMG submission 200266) | Populus trichocarpa ectomycorrhiza microbial communities from riparian zone in the Pacific Northwest, United States - 13_EM | ecosystem: Host-associated > Plants > Roots > Unclassified | place... | reverse complement strand
CCGTAAATACAGGTGTGGGAGGTCAGGCCTCCAGTGCTCAGAAATACATGTGTGGATGCGTAATGCATCATGATAAAAGAAAAGTACATAAGGACCGGATACGCTCTAGGTAATAGTACGTAAGGTACTATACTCGAGCTATCTGGTATACATGATAGGTGCTAGGAAATGCGTACTAAGACAAATATAAGAAACGGTCTTCCGTTACAGTTGAATTCCCGACATTCTCCGAGATTTATAGCTGAGACCATGAGTTCGCAGAGTGGTAGAAGATAGTCTGGAACTTTGTTTTCTATATGAAGTGCAGCAGAAGTAACTTGCCTCATAGCAAGCCCTGCTTTTCTCCATTCCTTGAGTGCAAAGCGTGCCATCCCTTCGGGTTGAATGGTGACAGGCTTTGGCCCTGCTGGGATTAAGGCGTTCAGAGGTGTAAGTGCTGGCTTGCATAGGATCATATCCCAGCCTGCAAGGTGCGCTACATATAGTGTTCTTGTTTCCGTATATCCTCCGTAGTCCATTTGGACATCACATTCCTTTTCTATCACACCCTTTAATCCTTTGATCGCGGTGTTGAGCGACTTCTTGACGATTCCGTAGGTGGGTAGGCCATATAGGTGTACGAATTGTGCGTTGATGAGATCTCCGCCAGTCATCTGTAAATCCCCAAGGGCTAACGCAGGGTGGCCGTTAACCTTGACCCAAATCCTGCTATAGTCTAATTCTTCTGTAGACTGGGGTTTTGCCTTGTTTTTGCCCTTGTAGTTATTCTTGGCGATAACTGGGTTGCTAGTGTGTTGCAGGACTAGTACTTGCGCTACAGTGCGCATGGGTACCTTGGATATTCGTTTCTTGCATTCTTTGAAGGTGTGACCAGGTGCACGGCACCAAAGGCACTTCCGATCCCTGATCAACTTCATCTTGTCTTGTGATGTTAACGACTTGTTAACCACTTCCCAGTCTGGATCCTTGGTGAATCTTGTTTTCGTAACAGGGGTTCTTCCAGGATTAGAACTTGTTTTCTTGTTCTCTGTCTTCTGATCCCTGCAGTGATTTCGACTAGGGTTCGGAGCTGGTAGGGTAGCAGGCTGTCGAGCAGGTTTGGGTGTAGTTGAGATACGCCCATGTTGCCGTGCAGCCTCGTATGATTCCGCTTTCTTGACCAGGTCGTTGAACGTCCATGAATCAAGTATTTGTGGAACCAGGGTGGTTTCCATGTAATCCGGTAGGTGGTTAAGGAATTTCCTGCATTTGACTTCTTTCGATATGTATTGGTTTCCATCTTTGTCGATAAGCTTAATCTGAAGTTCCTCCAGCCAGTTAGCAAAGGTTTTGATACCCATGTGTCGTCCATCCTTGTGGGGTGATGCGGCCTCCCATTCCTTCCATAGGAGGTCCTTGCTAGTGGAGGGAATAAGGAATTCCCGTAGCACTAGCATGAAGCTGAAAAAGGTTACATTGTCCTTTTCCTTGAAGAGGTGGTACTTATAGTTAGTGAGTGTACTGCTTTGCAGTTTGAATTCAATAAAGTCCAACGCTTCTTTCGATTCCAATCCTATACCTTTCATACTTAACCATCTCTGTATCGCGTTCACCCAAGTGTCGAGATACTGTGAGTCTCACCATTTCTTATCTCCACTTCTGAGATTTTCTGGAGCATCAATTTTGATATCCTTCATCCGCTTGGACATTTTTGATGACGTTTCTGAAGTCACAATTCCTGTCGTCGTTTCCCATTGCTGTTGTTCTGGTGTCTTACCACGATCTGTCCGTTTCTTGATCTTCTTGACCTTCTTCTTTGGTTTGTGTATACTTCTGTGACTGTGAACTGACGATCCGCTGCTAGAGCTTACACTGCTAGAGCTACTATCGTATCCATCATCATCTCCTCCGCCTGCAGTTGTGCCCTGTCCTAAGGGAGGGGGTTGGTCCTCCTTGTCTTCTCCATTGTTAGGGTTGCCAATATTTGAGGTACGTTCCACAATGTCATCTTCTGGCACGTTGCCAGTTTGAGATCGTGTGCTGACTTCTGGTACAGAGCGTTGTTTGGTTGGCATTTCAGGAGGGTCCCTTCTGTCTTGTCCTTTCGGTCGTTTGGGTATAGGTGGGTCCTCAAATTGTCCTGGTACAACAGGTGGAAGTAGGTGCTGTCCATATAGCATGAAGGACATAATATCATCCCATTCCTTCAGAACCCAGTGAGGTTCTGTGAGCTGAGGAATATTGGGGCGTTTCAGGCGCTCTGCGAGCACCGTGGTAAGCTCCAAGTCTTTACTTTCAAATGGGATGGTTATATGCCACAGATAGTGTTTGGTTGTTGCTTCAAAAAGCAGTTGGATGTCCTTTGGATGAAAGCAGTGAAGATACCCAAGTGTTTGCGTAAAGGCGAGGATATCATGTATTTGAGCTTGTACTTTCTTCTAGTTTGCTTCTGTCATAGGAGGGGACTCAAATTCCCATGTTGTGAGGGTAGAGTCTTCTTCTGGTTTTGTGACATCGATGGTGAAGATAGTGACTGGTGGTGGTTTGACTGATTTCTCGAACGTTTGTGGTTCAGGATTGTCTCTTTTCTTTCGTGGTGTATCGGAGATTAACTTCTTAATGTCCTCAGGAATCATAGCTAATCTTCGGGACTTGTGGTAGGTGTACGGCTTGTCCGTCTTGGAGGCTATAATGTCGGTTACTCGTTCGGATATTACTAGTTATTTTTCGCCCTTGTCTATATATTGTGGGGACAAGTACGTCGCTCCGGACGTGAGTGATTTCCGATCGACTTTGGATGACTGTGGCTCGGCTGCCTGTTCGGTATGTAGGCAGGATAGTGGGAACGAGGAGAGCACGAATGCTAGTCCGTCGTTTTCTTCCGCCCCTATGATGGTAGGTACTCCTGAGTCGTGGGTAATACCAACGATGCCTAAGATGCCCTTCCCGATGGAAGGTTTTGGAGATAGTGAGGGTGGCGGCAAGAAGACTGTGAGGTGGTCTCCTTATATAGAAGAATTGGATAGCTCAAATTCCACGAGTTTTGAGCTGATGCCAACTGAAAATGGTTAAGTTGTGAAGGAGGACAGATGTGCCTCGCCTGTGAGGGATCTGGTGTTGGATGAAACAGGAAGTAGCTATGTAGTTCCTGCTGTACTTTCGTATGTTTCTTCTAATGGTGAGAAGAATGAGGGTGAGCCGTAGGATGGTGATGCGTATCTGTACGCTGCGATTATTCCTGGGACGCATGGTGCCATGATGTCTTATGCTCTCTGCTATAAGAAGATGAATGGGGATTGTAGTTGCCAGGAATGCAAGAGGTGGTGTCGATATTGGTGGGGTAGGGTGATGGAACAAGGGTGGAATTGTTTAATGGTGTATACCACTGCCCGTTAGAGCTCTGCCTTGTCTTGCACAAGGTCTTCTGTTGACTACAGGTTGAGAATATCTCTGTCTCGGTGTTGGATTGTTTTTGCTAGCTTTCGTTGAATGTAATGTGTTTTTGAATGTGTTGACGTCTGATAGAGGTGATACCTGAAAAGGTATTATAAAGATACCAACGGGTGATCAGTCCGTGGTAGTAGGTTTTAACAGTTAGATTATTTTGTGTGTTAAAAAAATGTAATGGGCGATGCCAATAGTAGCACCGTGGGCCGTTTAACAGAGTCTATACTATCACCGGAATGATTGCGTATGTCTGTTATTGGTTCCGCTAAGTCGAGGACTCAGAGGGTCTTTGAGAGCATATAGATTTCCCAAGCGGGAAGAGAATTAACATGTGTAATCTCTCTGTATTGAAGCTATCTCAGGCTTGTCTGAACTCTGTCTGAAGTGATCTGATCTGAGAATACTCCTCCAGAAGGGCGGAACAGCTCAGTACTTATACTAGCCGCCAAGCCTTCTGGAGTCTGAAAAACCTGCTTTCTGGCAGTTCCAGAAAGCACTCCTCCATGACCATTAATATAGGTGTGGGAGGTCAGGCCTCCAGTACTCAGAAATATAGGTGTGGATGCATACTGCATCATGATAAAGGTAAAGTATATAAGGACCGGATACACTCAAGGTAATAGTATATAAATTACTATGCTCGAGCCAGCTGGTAAACATGATAGGTGCTAGGAAATGCGTACTAAGGGAAATATAAGAAACGGTCTTCTGTTACAGTACCATGATGGTAGGAACATTGCAGTCGTCTTATTGCATGATGCCACTGCAGTAATATCCAACATGTGTGAGGAAGGTGGAGTGTTGTTCCAAGTCTCCTTCGATTCTGATATTGTGGTACCCATCTGCTAGGTTAATCTTGCTTCAATATTTCTGAGAAACGACTAGCTTTATGAGTTCCTTAATGTTTATAGAGGTGTAGAGTTGTAGTCAACCACATCATTCCAATCTCTAGTGTCCAGAATGCGCCGCGATTTAGTGGGATTATCTCATTTGGCTTTTATGAACAGAACTAGCATATTGGTATCATGTTCTACACAATAAATCCGGCCTGAACCTTCTTATTCAGTGAGATGTTTAGTGAGCCGTGCATAACATTTGGAGGGTGAGGGTCGCCATTTTGGTACACATATAAAGCCTAGTTTTAGGCAGATTCAGTAGTTGATAGTTCTGAGGGGTGTTAACTCATTGGGTGTGGTTGCTAGAAATAAATGGCCAAATTCAACAAAGGGGTTAAATTCCCGATTTTCTCCGAGACTCATAGCAGAGACTATGAATTCGAAGAGTGGTAGAAGATAGTCTAGTACTTCATCTTCTATGGAAAGTGCAGCAGATGTAACTTGGCCCGTAGTAAGCCCTGCTTTTCTCCATTCCTTGAGAGCAAAGCGAGCCATCCCTTCAGGTTGGATGGTAACAGGCTTTGGTCCTGCTGGGATTAAGGTGTTCAGAGCTGTAAGCGCTGGCTTACCTAGCATCATATCCCAGCCTGCGAGATATGCTACATAGAGCATGCTTGTTTGCGTATATCCCCCATAGTCCATTTGGACATCAGATGCCTTCTCTATCATACACTTATATGCTTTCATCGCGGCATTGATTGAGTTCTTATCGATACCGTATGTGGGTAGGTTAGATAGGTGCACGAATTGTGTATTGATAAGATCTCCGCCGTTGGTCTGTATATCAACAAGGGCTAGTGCAGAGTGGCCGTTAACCTTGACCTGAACCCTACTATAGTCTAATTCTATTGTAAAGGGCCGTTTTGCCTTGGTTTGGCCCTTGTAGTTATCTTGGGCAATAACTGGTTTGCTGGTGGGTTGCAGGGATAGAACTTTTGCAGCCATACCTATGGGTTGTTTGGATATTCGATTTATAAATTCCTTGAAAGTGTGACTAGGTGCACGTCTCCATAGAAATTTCCGATTCCTAATCAACTTCATCTTGTCTTGTTATGTTAACGCCTTGTTTAACACTTCCCCTTCAGGATCCTTGGTGCTTGTTGCTTTCATGGCAAGGGTCCTTCCAGGATTAGAACTTGTTTTCTTGCTATCTGTGTACCAATCCCTGGACTGATTGTCACCAGTGTTCGAAACTTGTGGGGTAGTTGGCTGTCATACAGGTTTGGAGGTAATTGAGATACATCCATGTTTTCATGCAGCCTCATATAATTCCGCCTTCATGCCTAGGTCATTGAATGTCTAAGAATCAAGTATTTAGGGAACCAGGGTGGTTTTTATATAGTCCAGTAGGTAGCTGAAGAATTTCCTGCCCTTGACTTCTTCCGAGATGCATTAGTTTCCATCCTTGTCGATGAGTTTAATCTGAAGCTCTTCTAACTAGTTGGCAAAGGTTTTGATACCCATGGGTCATCCATCCTTATGGGGTGAGGCAGCCTCCCATTCTTTCTATAGGAGGTCCTTGCCAGTGGAGGGAATGTGGAATTCCCTTAGCACTAGCATGAAGCTGAAAAAGGGTGCCTTGTCCTTTTCTTTAATTAGGTGGCAGTTATAAGTAGTGAGTGTGCTGCCTTGCAATTTGAATCTCATAAAGTCCAATGCTTCCCTCGATTGTAATATTATACCTTTAATACTTAACTATCTCTGTATCCCGTTCACTTAAGTATCAAGATACTATGAGTCTCGCCATTTATTATCTTTAATGTTGAGATTTTCTGGACCCTTAATCTTGATTCTCTTCATTCGGTGAGACCTTTTTGACAACATTTCAGGTGTTACAATTCCTGTCATCATTTCCTATTGTTGTTGTTCTGGTGTCTTACCACAATCTGTCCATTTCTTGATCTTCTTTACCTTTTTTGGTGTTCGTATACTTTGTTAACTGTGGACTGACGATCCGCTGCTAGATTCAATACTGCTAGAGCTACTATCGTCTCCATTATCATCTCCTCCACCTGCTGTTGTGCCCAGTCCTAAGGGAGGCGTTAGGTTATCATCTTCTTCTTCATTGTTTGCGTTGACAGGATCAGAGGTATGTTCCATAATGTAATCTTCTGGTACGATACCAGTTTGAGATCCTGTGCTGATTTCTTGTGTGGAACGTTGTCTGGTTGGCATCTCAGGAGAGTCCATTCTGTCTTGTCCTTTTGGTCGACTAACGATAGGTGGGTTATCAAACTGCCCTGCCACAATAGGAAAGACGAGATACTAACCACATAGTATAAAAGACGTAATATCATCTCATTCCTTCAGCACCCAGTAGTGTTCTGTCAACTGTAGAATCTTTGGGCATTTTAGGTGCTTGTTCAAGACTATAGTAAGTTCCGGATCGTGATTTTCAAATAGAATTGCCGTATTACACAGGTAGTGTTTGTTTGCTTCTTCGAGTAGCAACTAGATGTCCTCAAGATGAAAGCAGTGAATATATCCAAGCCTTTGAGTATAGGCAAGGACACTGTATATTTGCTGTTATACTTTCTTCCAGTTTGCTTCTGTCATAGGAGGACACTCGAATGTCCACATTATTAGGGGAGAGTCTTTTTCCAGTTTTGGGACATTGATAGGGAAGATGGTGAGTTCTGGTGGTTTGACGGATTCCTTGTAGGTCTCTAGTTTAGGAGTCTCTCTTTTCTTTCATAGTGTATCGGTGATTAACTTCTAGATGCCTTCAGGAATCATAGCTAATCTTCCTGACTTGTTGTAGGTGTACCCCTTGTTTGGGTTGGAGGCCATAATATCGGTTACTCGTTCTTATATTACAAGTAATTTTTGCCCCTTTTCTATATATTGTGGAGACAAGTACGTCGCTCCGGACATGCGTGATTTCTTTTCCACTTTGGATGGCTGTAGCTTGGCTGCCTGTTCGATATGTAGCCAGAATAGTAGCAACGAGGAGAGGACGGATTCTGGTTCGTCATTTGCTTCTGCTTCTATAATGGTAGATACTTCCAAGGCGTGGGTTATGCTAACGACGCCTAAGATGCCCTTCCCGATGGATGGTTATTGAGATAGTGAGGGTGGCCGCAAAAAGTTTGTGAAGTAGTCTCCTTATATGGAAGAATTGGATAGCTCTAACTCCTCCAGTTTTGAGTGGATGCCAACTGAAAATGGTTCAGTTGGGAAGGAGGGTAGATGTACCTCGCCTGTGAAGGATCTGGTATTAGATGGAACAGGAAGTAGCTATGTAGTTACTGCTGTACTTTTGACTGTCTCTTCTAACGGTAAGAAGAATGAGGGTGAGCCTTGCGATGGTGATCAGTATTTATACACTGGGATTATTCCTGGGACATTTGGTGGTGGGATGTCTTATGCTCTCTAGTATAAGAAGATGAATGGAGATTATAGTTGCCAGTAATGCAAAAAGTAGTGTCGATATTGGTGGGGTAAGATGATAGAACAAGGGTAGAATTGTTTCATGGTGTATACTATTGCCCATTAAACCTCTGCCTTGTCTTGCACAAGGTTTTCTGTTCACTGCAGGTTGTGAATACATCTGCGAGAAAAGTGGGTTGTGTCCCATGGATCAGGCGCACAGGATATACAGGAGCAAAACCGCCGAACTGGATACTATGCTGATGCAAGCTAGCCTCTGGACACTACCACTGCAGCTACTTCGTCCGTGTCTAGCATACATGTCATACACCCCCCTGATGCCATTGTGTCCGCGACCGATGTCCTTGAGCCTCTCCTGCTCTTGTAGCAACTCATAAATGTCTCTCCTCTGCTTACTTCTATCCTTGCTGGTGATCCGATTCCTCGCTTCCTCTCCTACTTTACCTGCTTGGCTTCTCCGTCATGGTCTATCTGTTTTGACTTGCCTGCATTTGCAGTGCCGTGGTATAGAGACCCTCATCCGCTTTTCATGATGAAACCAAGTCATGATGTCTTACGTTGCGACGCTGATACACTTGGTCCTGTCGTTCTATAGGAGAAGCGGCTCCTCTGCAACTCCATAACTTTGGCGGTGTTTATCCCTGAAGTCAACAACCGATGTACCTCATCCTGAATTCCCCTTCCCACACGACATTCTCCAGGTACCCAATCTCTCATCATACTTACAGAGCAATATGATTCTTTAATTTCAAGTATTCATATTAATCAAATTTTTCCTAATCTAATCTAACTGCTATCTCACTCTTACTACATTATTCTCCCAATGCTTCTCGTCCTAATGCTTAATCCTCTACTTTGCGTTTGTATGAGTGCTTTACCCGTTGGATATATTTTCCTCCTCTTCTTTTGCTGCTTCCCTATTTGACGTGTCCTCATCTTCATCTTCCTCACTCAAAATTGTAGCCTATCCATCCGCGTCCTCCCGTTCATTTGCAATGTCAGCTTCCCTCCTCTGTTCGTCACAGAGATGACCATGACTCAACTTAGAAGCCGATGTCGCTGCTTGAAGCTCTTGCATCAGTTCTGCCTCATAACGAGAAATATCCCCCACCTGAAGTGGTTGGTTGGTTTCGAGGTCCACATTTGGTTTGATATCAGCAATACACACACGTATATCAGCTTTAATCATGGACAGTAATAGCTTGAGGATTCGAGGTACGTGTGTATCCCAAGTTGCGAGGAATCTTTTGTATGTTCCTGAATTCGTCAGACTTTGGCTCTCTTGCCTCGGATGTATGATACTTACTTGCTGTCGTCTCATACTTGAAGTCTGCATTTCTCTCAAGTTCAACATAGACTCCAGTTGACAATGCCTTGAGTTAATGACACATGGCAGTGGTGACCGGAAAAATGAATACTTCATTTATAGAATCGAAAAAGATATCGTCAAAATGACCCCTCATCTTGACTCTAGCAAAATATTTACTATAGTTGATTTCCGTAATTTCTGTTGCAAGGAAGTGTCATTCGTTTTTCTAAGCTCGTATTAGACTTATAGTGTATACTAGCCGACACAGGAAGTATTAGATAACCTCTGGTCCATCTCTACAACAGTAAATTCTGTCGTCACGCAACAAGTATTCTACCTTATCTGCTATATCCTCTTGAGCCAGCATGTTAAAACCGATAACTTCCATGATGCTCTGTTTGCACTTGTAAACCAGATGTGCTTGGGTTCTGGAATATATACTTTGTAGCTAATATGTCTTAGCCTACATTATCCAACGCGAGGTGGAGGGAATATCATTCTCATAGGCATCTACCACCTTGATGCATTCCAGGGTCTGCCACCATTCTTTTTGGGTATCAGCTCAGGATTCTATCAAAAGTTGAGCGATCTCATTGGCATTCAAAATGGGATTTTCAAAGAAAGTGTAGTGTCTGACATGTATAGCGGCGTGAGTTATCTTGTCTTTATACTTGTTTAGAACGTGGAAAAAAGATATAGACCTGGGTCCGATATGAGATAGCCTCTCCATGATGGCGTTAGTCTCCTGGTGCCCTTCATCTATTCTACCAAGGTCAGAGTCCAGGCATGAAGGGTTATGCTATGTGTTTGGTAGATTCGGAGGTGAAGTGGACTTAGAGATACTTATTAGCCATGTAAATCATAAATTTAGTTTGAAAATACCTATCTGAAGCTTTGAGCTACCCATACTATTATCGTAGTCATACTGAACATGAACCTTACTCGCCGGACGTCTGCCATCCGACACCGGATGTCTCTTGGTAGACTCTGCTAGGTCGGGTGGTAGGGGAAAATTGACATCCTAGTCATCGTCTTCCTGCGACAATACAGGTACAGCATGCATGGGTTGGCTTCTTGGAAGACTGGGAATAGAATTTGGTTTTATGGTTCTTCCTGAAAACCCTGAACTTGCGTGTGCGGGTGTCATTTAGATATTAAGAAATTGTTATAAAATTACGTTTGGAGAGGAATTATGTTGGTAGAGGAATTATGTTTACAGAGGAATTTTGATTGCGGAAAATGGTTATTCAACATGAGGAGTGGGAGAATATTTTAATTCTATTAGATTCCATATTCGGAATCACAACGAAATACCTAAGGAAACAATAACTAAGGAAACAACTAGCAAAAGGTAAGTAAAAAAACTACAGAAAAAAAGACTATAGAATCGTTTAGCAAAAAAAAAAAATACCACCTCGTCTGCTGTCTACTATAAACGGAAAACTGAAGAGATTTGTTAGGCGATCACCACATTCAAGCTGCTATCAGTTAGCCTCTCTTGCTTGTCTGCACTTGCGAGGCCGCTTACCCCTGTTTGCACATGGTGGTGGGATATTCTGCAGTGCTAGTAGTACAATATTAGCCTATAGTGGTAATGGAACATTAGCTGATAGGGCTGGTGGCGCTGGTCCTGGATGTCCAGGCACCCATAGTTACACATTGTCCCACCTGAATTGTGCTGCTCTGAGCGATCTGGCTTGCGATGTAATCTCACCCATGCCCATTCCACGATTGAGTGCTAACGTCCGACATGCGAAATGTACGACCTGATATGCCAGGAGTCTAGCTCGACCAGAATTCCCTTCTGCCCAACTTAAATGCTTCATATACACGAAGATCTCATCCTCGGAATGAATTGCGGTGGAGTACTTTTGTTTGTTCTAACCTTTGATATACTTCTTCATATTTGCCTGCCGCTTCTCCCTATAGCGCAGCTTGTAGTTGAGCTACTCGAACGTATAGTCTGCATTCAGTAGTCGTTGCTGATGTATACTAGCAGCATTCCACACTACGACGTCGGAATCTCTATCGAGTTTATCATATATGACTGGCAGATCAAATCTGTCTAGGCTAAAATACTTGGGAGCTATATTGGCTTGCCCCCCTTCATGCAGCACGATCAACAGCCGAATTGGCTTAACAGTTGTTAACCACAGGAATACCAACACTCCTCCATTGGCACCCAGACTGGTGGCGTCGGCTAGTAACGGTGGGTTGCCGGGGTCCAAGTCTACTAGAGGACCCTAGAATTCTCGCACTTTTCTCCTAGTAGGGACATAGGCCTCCACTATATCCCAGATCCCGTCTAGTGTGTTGTGGACAATTATGCCCAATTTTTTTCAATCTCTTATATCCCATACCCATCCCACGTTGTTATCTTTATGAGCTTGGTCGTTCGAGTCACATACCTAGAAAACTACAGCTGTATTCTCCTCTTTACCTCAGCTTCCTCCCCATTCTCATTGGCCTCGTCCTCTCAGGGCGAGGCCTCTTTAATGCTTTCTTCACACCTAAATTTTTAGCACTTTCATATCGCTTTTTCACACAGTCCTGCAACAAGTCCTCTAAAGCTTTTTTATGGAAGTCAGACCACGACACCAGATGTACTCTAATGGCTGGCTTAAACCCGGTGAAGCTGGGAGCCACCTCCACAAGTGCCGCCTTCTCGCCATCACTTGCACCACTCCAGCTCTTGATTTAGTTACGGGTGCAGTAGTCTTTGACTGCATTACGCCACGTTGTATAATCCCCATCACGAGTTTCCAACCCCAAATTGGCCTTCGAATTCTTGCACAAATTCTTTGGAGTCACCATTGTATCTAGATCTGGATAGTATTAGACAGAGGGTGTCAGATGCCAGGTCTCTGTCAGGAACCTTACTGTTTACAGAATTACTTAAAGAGGAAATACTATGTAGTTGCAGTCCATACAATGATATGTGAAGGTGTAGAGTGAGATGTGAACACTGAATATAAATTGGAAACTGGGCTCTTACGTAGGGATAGATACCTTTCTATCCATCTTGTACTTGTGTCAAGTACTGTTTGACTTCAAATATTATAGATGAGAGCAAAAAGTGTTTCCAGTCTGATTGAAAATACTAGTAACCCGACGTGGCGAGCAGGAACAAATACTTCACGGAAGATATCACAGTCGTGAATTTTGTTTCTAATTCCAGAACAAATCCGTCTCGAAACATTGATTTAGAGGCCATTATATATTTCAAAATGACTCGATACGGTACAATTACATTCCATTGTTTCAAGGCCCATAACGTTCTACAGTATGCCGTATTTTAGGCTACAAGACTTAATTTTGAACAAGGGGCATATAGTCTGGTTGGGGCATATTAGATGAATCCAATTGGGTTAAGTGTAGTTTGCTCTAAAGCCCAAGGGGATAGGCAGCATATGTGTTATCGAAAGATATTCCCAGTCGGGAATTTTGTTTCTAGTTCCAGAAGAACATTATTTTGATAGATTGCTTGCAGGATATTATATATCTCCAGTTATCTTGACACGGTATCGAAGGCCATGATGTTCCAAGCCAATAATGTTCCATACTATGAAAGCCATAATTCAAGTTAGTGCCTCAAAAATTCTAATGTGTATACTAGACTGACTCCATTCAGGTTAGGACCAGGTGGTTTGAAATCCAGACGTGACCAGTCGGCTTAAGACAAAGTTCTAACTTATGATATGTTTAGCACTTTCATACATCAAAATACTTGCAGTATCTATCAAAGACTACAATAAACTCCCACCAAACATGCTGCTGTTGGTGCAATAACATATACACTTCAGAGGGAGCTTATTTAAATCATATTGAGAAAAAGCATCTGGAACATGCTCAGCGGACGTTTTCTCCTCTTGTACATCGACCACCCTACACAACAGGCATTCCACCTGAACCCAAGGAACAAAATACAGCAAAGGAATCCACAAGTACCCCAATTCAAGACCTAGAACTCAAATATTCGGACCTCAGCGAAGCCGCTATTGAGGTAGCAGAGCTCACTGGAATCCAAGAACTCTACCTCTACTGGCTTCCCACAAACAATGATATAGAAGCGGAATGTGATTACACTATGGAACCTATAGCATAAATCTCCGCTTCCACAAACCATGAATATGACTTAAAGTGCTACACTTCTGATATCAAACAGCGACTTCCTGCTAGATATTGAGTAGGACAGCCTCTTTGAGATTATGCATTCTCAAACAAATGATCTCCGAAATACAATCATCTTCATCACTTACGCAATGCCTAAGGTTACAGGCTCGTATGAATTTTCACCTTGTGCAAAGTGCCAAAAACTCGTATTAATGATTTTGTTAAGGACAACTTATTGCCTCCCTCCCAAAACGACCATCTGATGTCTGATGTATTATTCAAATCAGGTTATACATTCTATAAACAAAGGGATAAAATGCTTGATAATCCTTTGTGACATACTTGCGAAGTCCAATATGCCTTATGTACCAAATCAGAGTTCAGATACCGCAATCTCTTGGAATGTATGAAATATCTACTGCGGCAGCAAGCCTTTATTTACCACATGTTATGGGAACTCATGAAGATATTTAATACTGATAATGAGAGAATTTTGCCGACATGAATACAGGAACATGGTGGTGGGATCAGCAAGTATGCTCCCTACAACACATTTTTTTCATATCCGTTTGTGCACATTGCACAGACCCAGATTCCAATCGGATCCATGCTTGTCCCCGTCTTGTTAGCGCCAGATCAAACACACCTGACCAATTCCTCTGGAGAGAAGAAATTGTGGCCTGTATACATGAGCATCGGTAATATACAGTCAACTGTGCATACCAAACCTACAATGAATGCCTAGATACCTATCGCTCTGCTTTCAATTCCCTCAAAATGAATGGACAAAATGCTCACTTACCCACCAGAGGCTCAAGAATTGGATGCCTTACAGAGCACACATGAGATCCTAAGTTCCATTTTGAGTTCGTTAACTAATGCCAAAAGTCAGGAAGGTATCGAACTAGTTTCTAGTAATAAAAACATACGGAAATTCGTCCCTAAGTTATCCGCATGGTTAGCAGACCACTTGGAGTATGTTATGATCTACTGGATAATCTCCAACCGCTGCACTATCTGCATCGCCCCCCCTGATGAATTTGTAGAACTCCCAGATCCTCTTAACGATACCTGACCGCACCCCAGGTATGCTGCTACATATCATATTTCTAAAGTTGAACAACTGGAATCTGATGGAGTCAAAAATGTCCACAATGCACCCTGGCATATCTCTCATTGGGAAGCCCATAAAATAGTATAAGCGGACACCCCCCATACCCTCCTCCTCTGTATCCTTATCCATTTCATGAAATAGATGCATGAATTCCTGGAATACATCAGCCGCATGACCATTTTCGACCACATATGGTCCAGACTACCCCCCTTCCACAAATTTACCATGCCCAACAAAGTATACCGTTCTGTCACATAGTGGCAAGGGAAAGAATTGCCCAATCTCCTACAGTTGTTACTTAGGGTCTTTCCCACTGCACTTAGTCAGACAACTGACACTGATCTAATTGCTCCCCGACACAAGCCACTCTGTCACAAGATCATTCTATGTGTTCAGTATATAACAGACTATATCCTAATCTCACAAGACTAAGTCCACACCCCTGGAACCATCCAATCCATGAGGGATTCTCAAGAGGACTTCCATAAATACAAGGAAGAATTCCTCAGGTTTCGTTCAATGAAGTCAGTTAAGAATGCGGCCAAGTAGGCATCGAAAGACTTGCGTGAGGAGCATCAAAGACTGCTGGTGTCGGATTACCTATGTCAACAAATGCCCACCAAATAGTAGAAACTCCAACAAGATTTGCAACTAGAAAATGAGGAATTGGTCCACAACTCCCTGACAACAGGTGCACATTACAACTTCCCTAAAATGTATTTTATTTCCTACTTCGCAGACCAAATCATAAGATATAGGTCACTACTACAATATTCTACAGAAATTTGTGAAGCCTCTCACAGGCCTCTAAAAGACGCCTACTATCGGAGTAATCATATCAATGCCGTGGCCCAAATAATCCGAACCTATATACGGGCCCACAGTTTTGTGATGCCGAAATGGAATATTCAAAAATGGCTAAGTAAACTTGACCACATCCCCAAACAGATGTGCGTTGTCATTCAATCGACGCGCCTTAGCACGCATCTTCTCCGAAATGTCGGCAGGGTTCTTACAAGGGGTAAGAATCAAGGGGATATGTGTAATAAGACTATACACAATATCCAGACTTTGCAGATGGTTTACGAACTCCCGAACCTAGAAACGCGGACAGGTACCTATCTCCGGCGCAACCAACTTGAACGCTACTATCATCTGAACAGCTGGATTCCGACGTCACACATCTTATGGATGCCCCGCTCGAAGCATTTAATACTCTTCAAGTCGCAGTACTCACATTTAATGACAATGGGTACAACCTACCCCGTATGAGATGTACTAGACAAAATCTATTCCGAAAGCAATACAGGTGACATAGCTGCATGTTTGTCTGACGCCGCAAGGCCAATACTGCCACAAAGGTCCCCGAAGGACTCGATGGGATGATTCCGGCAATGCTAAATATATTGTTCAAATTTAGAGATATCGATTCCTACAAGACTTACAGGCTTACCTACATTTCTCTACTTAGTATTATTGGATCCCCGATGCCAGATTGGATACAAGGTATGGTATGTGTCGGAATCTCGATGAAGAACTATGTGGTAAATATAGGAGACATCGAGAGTTTGGCGCACTTAAACTCCATCAACTCACATAATTTGTATCTTGTAAATAATCGCATTGATGTATATACCAGGAATGAGATACATGATAGGAATTAAATAGAATGTAATTGGAAATTTGAATATGATCAATGGGATACTTGTTTGAAAGTAGAACAATACAAACATCAAGCAATTTAATCTAAGGTGTAAAGAAAAACTATCTTAAATGTCCAGCAATGCATGTGGAACGTCAGAGAAGGAGATGCAAGGGCTAGGTGTATCACAAGGGAGAACATGCAGGGGAGGGAACGTGACGCAGTGAGAGGGACAGACGGCGTCGGAATTAAGCCAAAATATGCTGAGTGACCCGATGCAGGTAAGGCAGGGGACACAGGCCAGGTTCTGAGTGCTAAGTATAGACGTCGGGACCCCAATTTTTTTTTGCTGATATATCTCTATCTTGTTGATGGATTCTTGTTGCTAGCTTTATTGAATGTAATGTGGTTGTTGAATCTGTTGACCTCTGATATAGGTGATACCTGAAAAGATATTATAAAGATACTAACGGGTGATCAGTCTGTTGTGGTAGTTTTAACAGTTGGATTATTTTGTGTATTAAAAAAACAGTAATAGACGATGCCAATAGTCGCACCGCAGGCCGTTTAACAGAGTCTATACTATTACTGGAGTAATAGTGTATGTCTGTTATTAGTTATCCTAAGTTGAGGACTCAGAGGATCTTTGAGAGCATACAAATTTCCCAAGTGGGAAGGGATATTAACAGGTGTAATCTCTCTGTATTAAAGCTATCTGAAGCTTGTCAGAACTCTGTCTGAAGTGATCTGATGTAAGAATCCTTCTCCAGAAGGGTGGAACAGCTCAGTACTTATACTAGCCGCCATGCCTTCTGAAGTCTGAAAAACCTGTTTTCAGACCTTTCCAGAATACCTGCTTTCAGGCCGTTCCAGAAAGCACCCCTCTATAACCATAAATACAGATGTGGGAGGCAAAGCCTCTAGTACTTAGAAATACAGGTGTGGATACGTAATGCATCATGATAAAGGAAAAACCCATAAAGACCAGATACGCTTAAGGCAATGGTACTTAAAGTACTATGCCCAAGCTATCTAATATACATGATAAGTGCTAGGAAATGCGTACTAAGACAATTATAAGAAACGGTCTTCCATTACAAAAATTGAGCTTGATAAGAAGGCACAGGCAGAGAGGCTAAAGAAGTACTAAGAGGAGAAAAAGAAAGAATAGGAGTTGGCTGCTCAAGTAGACTCTGCATGTAAAGGGAGAAGAGCAGCTTGGGAAAGTATCAACAACATGGTTGACGAGCTAACAGCAAAGGCGAAGCAAGCTGCAATATAAATAGAGATAGTGTCAGTGAAGTAATAACTGAAAGAGGCGATATTGATGAAAGATAAGCTGCACTCTATGGGAAGAATCATTCCACAAAACAAGGTGGGGAAAAAGAGAGTAGCAGTAGGAAACAGGGTATTAAAGGTGGCCAAATTCATTTTGGCACACATACAGCCAACCAATAGAAGAGGAAAAGCAGAAATGAAGGATAGGGTCAACAAGGTTACTGCTCTACTTGGAGAAAGAGTTATCACCAACAACTCCATTTCCTGGTATATTATAGCAGAGATCAGGAAGAGATCACAAGACAATGAATGAGAGTGGACGGTGAATATGATCAGTAAGGATACCACCAAGGAAGAAGTTTTAACCACTATAACCAAATCCTTGACTGCGGTATTTGGCACAAAACAAGATATGCTCAATGCATGGATGGATAATGACAAGAAGATGAGGATGCTGATTCCAGCAGTGCCATCAAAGGTAGTATGCAGAAGGAAGAATATTGGAAAGAAACAAATGGAGGAAAACAAACAGATGAGGATGGGATATAGATTCCCAAAGACATGGGGTGGTGCTAGGACCACTGGACTAACTTCCAACACAACAGATCACTCGAAGCCAAAAAGGTTAGTTGAAAAGGAAGTCATGTGGAAAGGAGTTCAGAGACATGTCCAGATGATGGATATGAACAAGATAGGAGAATTTAAACACTCCTCACTACTATAAAAAAAGAAGGAGAAAAAGGCAAAGGCCAGTAAGAAAAAGACCTCCACGCAGTCCAACATCACTATCGACATAAAGGTTAACAGCAACAGGAGTCAACAAGGGCAGAAGACCCAACATTACTTCTTTAATATAGTATGTTACAACTACGACAGAGTAGGACACACAAGGGAGAGCTGTTCATCCGCGAGTAGAGCACAGTCTGCTAACCTCTCGGGGGGACAAAAGAGAAACCTAGAGTTTGTTGGGGCAAATCAGAACAGGCATCATACCTAAAAAAGAAAGGTTGAAGAGTTGAGGAAGGATAGAGACGAATTTGAAAAGGTTGAGAAGAAGAAGAGATGGAATGTCTGGAGGAAGCCAACCCTAAAGACTATTAGAGGAGGTAACCCAAGACACTCCAGTGCACGCATCACGGAGGTTTTGGATGATGATGTCGAAGTTTGGAAGCTTGATAGATTCAGACCAAATGCACAAAGACCCTTAATAATGTCATACTAGTTCCCGAATGAACAACCAGGACTAGATAAACAACTATTCTAATAGCCTCCGTGTGGCTTACTAGGATATAGCAGGGCAGTGTGAGGGCACTTATATATTCTTGAAATGCTGCAAAAAGAGTAGGATTGATATTGGTTTTGTCGAAGAAGCGTAGGTGGATAAAAAAGGGACTGGGAAACAATTCCACTCCTCATTTACAATAGAGCGAACATGGAAAAGGGGAAGAAAACAATGGTATATTGGAGGAAGCAGTTGAATGGAGTGGTAAAAGTAATCAGGGAAGACAAGACACTAGCCCAGGTGGAGGTATGGAGCCACAAGCTGAGAGAAATTTACGCAGATGGAAAGTTGTCTGGAGGAAAGTAGAGGGAGTGGCTCGAAAGTCCAAATAAAGCTGTTTGCCTAATGCAGGACTGTAACCGGCACAACCAAGCATGGGACCCCCTGAACGAGAATAAGACAAGACAGAAAGAGATGGAAGAGTGGATAGTAGAGAAATGGTTCGAAATTGGGGGGGAATATGATGGACCAACCTGGGAAAGGATAGTCAACGGATGGAAACAATAAAGCCGGACTGATCTCTTTATTAGCAGAGGACTCAAGAACTGGCAGAAGGTCAAGTCGAACAAATTTCTCTCAGACCACCAAGCTATTATGGCAGAAATGGACTAGAAGGGGAAGCTAGAAGAAGTAGTTAGGGAAAAGATTAATTGGGATATTCTTGGAGTGGAGCTGGAAATAACAAAAGAAGATGAGGAAAAAGGAGATTTCCACTGGTATGAAGAACTAGAGGGAAACACCCCATACCAAAAACTGAAATTGCTTTGACAAGCCTGAGGTAGCACTATACGAATCACTGAAAAATCCAAAAGGTGGTGAGAGGAGGAACTGTCAGATTAATTAAAGATCACTCTAGATATGAGGAGAGAGAAATGGTAAAATGGGAGTTTAGACCAAGTATCAAGCATCAAATGGTGGAAGACCAAGAGAGACAAGATGAGGATCTTAGTAAGGGAGAAGAAGAAGCAATGTTGGCAAGCCTTTTGTGAAGAAAATGGAGAAAAAGATCCGTGGGAAATAGTCAAGTAGGGTAGAGACCCATGGCACCTCAAAGCCACAATGGGGGACCTTACAGACAC
>Ga0307511_10002413_pt1 | contig 19530 bp, 14 predicted proteins | sample 13_EM_MG_FD_200266 | JGI IMG/M metagenome (GOLD analysis project Ga0307511, IMG submission 200266) | Populus trichocarpa ectomycorrhiza microbial communities from riparian zone in the Pacific Northwest, United States - 13_EM | ecosystem: Host-associated > Plants > Roots > Unclassified | place... | reverse complement strand
CGAAAGGGTCATGGTAGCTGAGATAATTGACGGCGGAAGAGGATAGCTTTGTGTCGATGGCAGCATCAGTTTTTCCCACCCAGAGTTTAGAAGTTCCTGTTCACCTCTATGTCGTGTCATGTGAAGGTACTTGGGTACCCTAAAATCACGAGCCGGCTCGAGCCTCTTTGTAAAACCACGAGCCGGCTCGAGCCTACCCCCCAGGCTCGGCTCGAGCCGGCTCGTGCCCAGGCCTAGCTTTACCTAGCCAGAGGCAAGACGACCCAGAGCAGGATACGCCAAGACCTTCAGTTCGTTGAGTACAGTTACCCCTTGTTCCTTCGGTCCATTCTACTCATCTATACCTATTGTTTTTTCCTTTCTTTGCCCTCCATCTATCGGTGTATTAGAGAGTTACATTCCGAGAGCAGCAGCCATTCAAGCCATCGCAAGTGGGATCTCTACTGTATCTACCAATCTACAGACAGAAGGCTCAATTCTTAACACCAAGGAAAAGGGAGAAGACGAGGAGGACGAACAAGGAGTATCAGTGAGCCATTAGTAAGGATATGGGAGCATCACAAGATCCAGGTAGTGGAGAAGACTCAGATGACGGGAAACATGGTCCGGTAATCAGAGTTAGAGTACGAGAATCTGCTGATATACCTTCAAGTGCTCTACCTCCACTACAAACAAATCCTCCAGCACCACCACCACCAAGTCCATCACCATACGTACAAACTCTACAAGCGAGAATCACTACTACATTTCCTCGAGATATAACGCTCAAAGAGCTTAAGCCATTTAACGGAACTCCGGCAGAATTAGACAGTTTTGATAACGGAATAAAGCTCGAGCTCCTTCGCCAAAAGCTCCCATTACATTAGGGTGGGAATGTTAGCGGAGAGATCCGGAGAGTGAATACGCTTATATGTCTCTTGAGGAAAGAGGTGGCAAGTCAATCTACATTATGGTGAAACGGTTATGTACGGGATTAGCTACTAAGCTAGAAGGAGATGCAAAGAAGTGGTGGGGAGACCACGATTCTCAATATTAGGAGAGCCCAAACTGTTGGAATGAAAACAGTAATATGAGGAGGCCGGTGGTTAATGACCATGGTGAGATTGAAGAGATATCGTTTCTCGAGTTGTTGAGAAAACAGTTCAGCGGTGAGGTTGATGCCGGGACGGCAGAGATCGAGTTGTGCAAATATAAATGGGAGCCGTTCAAGAAAAGCAACCAAACCCAATCAGTATCCGCAGTCCGAACCCATTAAGAGACTCATGAAGAGAGCACAAAAGACAGATGCATTTACGGGAATGAGGATTATACGTAATGCTCTACAAAATAACATTAAAGAGAAGACTGAGACTGGAGATTCCGAGGATTAGTTGTGGAGATGCATGAGAAGCATACATATCACAATGAAGGTAGATGAGCTAGGTAAGGGTATGGTAGGACTAGGCGGAGAAAAATGCAAGCAGTGGGGAAAGCAGGGGGATAGTGAGGATGTCTGCCGAAAGAAGCAGCAAGGCATATCTACTGATCTATGGATAAGGAGAAGAATGATGCCACATGCGCACGGTGTGGTCGCCTAGGGCATGCGATTGACATATGCTACTCCAAGAAACATAAGGATGGATCTATCTTGCCTGAATCCACTCAGCGAAGCAATCGGTGCCGACTGAACAGAGGCCAGCACAACAACCTAATAGGCAGTGCAACGCAATATTCGGATCAAGATACAGGGCAGTCTGGTACAACACCAGGATCTAAGATATGTTACCGTTGTGGACAGAAAGGACATATATCGAAGAATTGTGCAGCTGCACCAACGATACCTCAGGCTCATATTTATACCAATATTCTGAATACCAATATTCTGAATACCAATATTCTGGCTAGTTTTTCCATTCCAAGTACCAAGTCCGAGTCAGAGAATTCTCCATATTCTTCTAGTTCTGTGTTTTCTTCGTCAAAGGCGGAGAGGTTTGTTAAAGATAGTATCTATGAGAAGACAGTTCCTTTGCTCCATTTTTTAGCTCAATCATATGTTGCAAACGAGGTCTTCACTATACCTAACATACCACCGGAGGAAGGCCCTCACGCAAGCGACTGGAGGTTTGTGGGCAATGTCAGACAATTCGAGGCCAGCAGCTGCTTACTGAGCGGGATACGGGAGCAGTTGTCTGTGTAGCCCCTATGATTACTATAACTCAAACTCAGACTAAGTGGAAGGGAGGATCAGCTCTTCAGTTTGTACTTGTAGATGGAATGTTTACCAGTCCCATATTGATGGCGGAGAGATATGTGTTTCGTTTACATGATAAGGCCTTTGCAGTCCCAGTTCATATGTTGAGAAGACTAATTGTCAGTTGTGATTAGGGACTGAGTTTATAGTGGCTACTGGTGCAGCTTTGTTTCCTTGGGTCGTGCCTTCTCTGTCTCCCCGTGTATCTTCCGGGAAAACAAATCTAAAACAGCATCTACAACCTCCACTACTACACCAACGGCATATCTTTAAACAAAAAAATTATAACTCTACAGTGTGGCAATGACTAACATGCTAAACAATATTTTCTGCTGTTCTTTAACTGTAGAACCAACTGGGTTGATGTCCTAAACTCTATTGCATACGAACTTCACAACTGGGCATTCAGTATAATAGTGAACACCCCCAGTGCTTCCCCTAGCCTTTGGGAAAACCTCCGGATGCGCTCCAGAACTCAAAAAAAACGCAAAGATGTATCACAAGGATGTGCTCATTGGAATCAGGCGTTGTGGATGTGTTTCCTACACATAGATGGCAAGGTACGGGGTTCCAATGGCCTATTTCTGTAATCTGACGTTGAATGAGATCAATAGAAGCGCGTTGTTATATGAAACAAAGAAATAAAATAACCGATAACCCTATCATAAATATTCTAGGGTCTTGCTGCAGTTCAATATAATCCTGATATTGCCGAATAGGTTCCCGCAGATGCTGTAGTCAAGCCGCGTCACACCAACATGCACCGTCGCAACCCGTCCAAGGTCTGCTCGTCAATTGTGGTAGTTAATGTCTACTCGGTACAGAGTATATCTCCGATAGCATTCCAGGGCTCCATTGTAGGGTATACAGCCTGCATTGTCGTAGCAATGGTTGCGGAAGGAAGCTTTCTTCTCTACGTATGTGTTTAGAGGAAGTAATCTGGAGTAGCTAGCCGGAATGACGGTAGTCTATTAGTGGAGCCTTGAGCTAGATACCGCCGACGCCAAAACGGTTTTTTTTTATACATATTCATAATCATATGCGATCCCGGCGGGGGACTATGATGAGCCTCCCGGAACCCCGGGAGGAATCAAGGGGCATTTCAAGTTATCCTAACTCCCCTGCGCTGCTATGTACAAATGAATAACTTGAACTCAACCCAGCCTAGACCAACCTTTCCTGGGGAGATACCGAGTAAATGTGATCGAAGAAATCCTCGACCGTGTCCCAGTGGCTATCTTCACCTTCGGCTTTCCTCCAGTTCAGTGCGTCCAACTCTTTTCATGTTGTGCTTTGACCTAATCTGTCCTTTCTATCGCTCTCCAGCCTGGGGCAAGTAGAAACAATGTGGTCGCCATCTTGCGAGGAGTGGCCGCACGGGCACCCTGCATTCTCCGCCTTGCCTATGTGATGAAATCAGCCCCTCCGTGGGCCCCTGTTCGTCCTCATCCAGGTAAATGCCGATAAGGCATGTCTGTGCCAGTCTGTCCTCTTTTTCCAGTACCCTTTCGTAAACCTCCACTCCGCGCGGACTGCCTTTGCTGCCTCTCTGACTCCCCCTTCCGTTGCGGTCTGGGTCGCGCTTTGGAGCTCTCCGAGGATGGACGTGAAGGCTGCGAGCCTGTCAGCTTGCTCGTTGCCTAGATGTTCGGTCCTTCCAAATGGAGATAAGCCTTGTTCCAACAACGACATATTGTCTCCTCCGATACCTTAGACCAGGCTTGTAAAACCATTTGAATTGCAGTAAGAATATTTAGATTGTAGCCCAGGGTCTTTTGTCGACCAGTGGAGGTTGTAATACTGTGGGATTCAGGTGTTTGATGAAGTTCCAGCCAATTGAGAAGACCTTGACAATACAACTGTCGAGAGTATGCCTTTAACGTTGCAATAATTCCTTGGTCGCATGGTTGTAAGTGGGAGGTAGTATTCGGAGGCAGGCAGACGAGTATGAAGTAGACGCGTGCTAAACCACTTCAGCCACTCAAGGAATAATATCATCGTCACACAAGCCTTTTCATTACTGCGATATTAGATGCGCAAATGATGAAGATTGACTCCATTGAAGCATCGTGGATGTGCAGCCTTCCCAATAATCTAGGGGAGGACTTTATCTGATCTGTCTGCACTTGCACAAACCATTATTGTCAGACGGTTCTTGTCTTTCTTGAATCCGTCATATCTTCCGTAGAAAGACTGCGATCTGGCTGTTGTTTCCGAAAGTATCCTAAAGACAGTGAAAATACATATATCAGCACACTTAATTAGAATATACCTGTTTCATCCATATTGTAGATATCCTCATACTCATGAGATGCAAGAATCTTGGCAATCTCCGGTCGTTGTTCAATTGCTTTTACATCAGCACCTCCAAGCTCTCCATTGGCTTGTATTCCAGAATCTCATATCTTGCTTGAGAACTACCTAGCCATCCATTGGAGAACTTCAGGAGTGGTACCTCATCCATTGGATACATAAGATCAAATAATTTCCTTGCTTTTCTCGAAGAAGCTCTCCACTTATTAGGGCATCTTTTTCATATTGTAAGAACCACTCCAATAGTGCAGATTCCAATTCCGGACGAACGGCTTCGCTCTTCCGATTATTGGGCCTTTGTGTAGTCTCTGCTAAAAGAAGCATATCGGGATCTTCATTGAATTTTCGCAGGATGCGGGAAACGGTACTTTGGTTGATGGATCGGTCAAAAGATCACTCAAACCTATTACATATATTAGAGGTTGTATACAGAAGGAACTCACTACATACCATTGAGCTAGCTCTCGTTGATTCAGAAACTTATTTGCTAGTTGGTATCTGTAGAGCTGAACAAAACAACTCGTCGGCCGGTCGTGATGTATTTCACCAGATATGTGCTTAGAGGGGATGCATTTATAGAAGTTCGACTGTACCCTTCTTCGTCCACGTAGCAAGCTTTGTTGTCCGTTCTTATATTAAGGTAGGCTTTCAAACTAGCCCCTGGTATCGGGATTGGCAGGGGGCTGTTCAGGACCTTCAGGGATTCCGTCTGGACCGCGAACTGGTGTGGTGTGGGCTTGTTGTGGCATCCGAATCTGTTCTTGTGTCTGGTGAGCCATTTGGCCGGCTGCGCTTTCATTTTCAGTTCTAGTTTGCGGCACATATTCTCTGCTACCTCCTAGGCCTTCAAGCTGCCTTGAGGCTCCACGTTCGGGATTACCAGCTCTGTGCTGTTCCTCGCCAGACTCACTCTCGGGTGCCTGCCCGGCTGGTTATTGCCGCTCGGTAGGACTATTTACCGAAGTTCGCTGATTGTCCTAATGAGGTCTGCCCCCAACACTCCAGCCCTATGTGTGACTGTCAGGTTTAACTCAGTAGGATACAAGCGATACTATCGGTCCTGGTTACTCATATTTCCTTGCCAAACTCCGATTCAGCTGCCTTCTGGTTGAAGGCGTCCGCCAAGTCCTCTTTCCAATGATCTATCCTTCTGGGAGAGGGAGGGCAACCGTTTATCACGCCTTGTGTCCGGCTGACGTTTGTTTCTACCTCGTCGGTGCCCTCTTCCAGTTGGTTGGTGTGTATTATGTCTTTTAACCCAAAAACGCTTATACTGGGCCCTTTCGGAACCTTTGGTGCCCTTGGTGCCGTTTCTTTTGGCGCGGTGATCTCCTCGTGGCTCTGGATCGGGTTATTCTTGGGTGGCTGCCCTGCGACCTCCCTTCCCAACCTCTCACTGTCCGCTTGTAGTAAGGTGTAGTGCTTTGCTGGAACCCTGTGCGGGGGGGGTGGTCCCCATATTGTAGCAGGCCATGTCGTTCTTCATGTTTCTGTCCCATGTGACGAAAGCCGGCTTGCCTTCCATGTAATCGCCGCTGTCGCCGCTGCCGCCGACGTCTGCCTCTGCCCACTTGGATGCCCTATCCTTATCGTTGTTCAGGTTGAGCCAGACTGCGGGGTCGGCGCAATCCTTGCGTTTCGCTTTCTCGTAACTTGTAGGTGTTACCTCTTGGGTCTAGAGTGTTGTGACTTCTAAACCACTCCTCTTGTCTCGTTCTTCTCTTCTTCCTTTTGTGTCCCTTCCGTGCACCTCAGGTGTAGCAGTTGTCTATCCGCTTGATCGTCTGCCTTTTTGAGTTCCGCCTCCAGCTCCTGTAGTAGCTGTCGCGCTGCTTGCTCGGCTTCCTGCCTCCCTCTGAACTGCGACTTCTCCATTCTCTTTCTTATTCTAGTGGCTTCTTCGGCGTTACGAACCTTGCTTGCTAATTCCACTAGGGCTTCTGGACTTAGAGGGGGGAAGAGATCTGCTGAGATCTTCCCTGGCTTCACTTTGTTCGGGCCGCTAAGGGGAGCTATGTGTTGGGGGTTCGGTAGCATTTCGGGACTTTTCGTCTGCCTCTCTCCGGTTCCTGGTCAGATGAGCCCATTCAATCTCTCTGTACTTACAATACCAAAAGAAGGGTCCTTGGTAACCTGTGCCCCGCGTGGCATGCCTTCGTCTTGATGTTGACCTTCTGGGGGGTGCTCTGGTCCTGTATCCGGTAAGCCCCCATGGATTGGGATTGGTGCTTGCGGTGGATGGGTCGTGTGGGTCTGAAATGCAGGAGCGCTTATGCTTGGGGTCCCCGTGCTCTACGCTGATTGCGGAGGCGCCTCTGCTCCTTTTTGGGTTGCTACCTTCCTTGGTGTGGGTTTGGGGGTGACCGGGGTGGCGCCTATCGCACCTGGTACATCTAGTCTTGTCTCTCGGATGACCTCCACGGCACTGATCGTCTCCGGAGTTTCTCTGGTGACTCCCTCCGGCTCCCAGCCCGGTCTGATTCGTCCCCCCTTTGGATTTGCACTGACTCTCCATGTAGGCTGCAGGCGGATTGAGCATTGCGGTGCCAACCTCTGGTTCCAGTGAAATGCCTGTTGCCAGCGTTATGTGGTGGGTCTCCTGTTGTGGGAAAGGTTCTGGTGAGGCTGTTGTCGAACTGACAGCTATGAAGGCGTCGCTCGAGTTCTTTGGGGGATTCTGTTTGGCCCTCTGGGGAGGGAATGGGTTCTTGGCTGAAGTTGGCAAGAGTGTCCTTCTTGTGACCTTGACCGAGAATCGGCTTTGTAGCGTTGGTTAGGGGGAGATGGGCGCACTGGGAACCATGGGTGGTTTTGTGGGTGGGTTCAGCATCCATCCTGTCTGTGGGCGCCGGAGTCGTTTTCATCATGGCCATAAGGATATTGGATGCAGATTTGGTTTCGGTTGACGGGGTGGAGGAGCCTAAAGTATCTCGTGGTGGCGGGGGAGAGTTAGGGTAGGGCGGCTCAGATAGTGCACCCGAGGGGCTTGAGAACGAGGTGCCTGAGGACTGGTCTGTGTTTGGGGACACTGACGGACCTCACAGTAGTTCGTGAAGTGGGGTTCTAATATCCTTTTTTATATGTCCATTTCTCACAATTCTACATCCCCCTGTCCTTTTAAGATCTGAATTACCTACTCTTTGATGGCGTGGGACTCTGCACCGTGGTTTGACATCTATAACCTCGCCACTTAAAGTTCCTCCTGAATGATCTTGTAGTTGAAGGTTGTGTTCGCGTGTTGTTGATTTTGTCCCTTGACGACTTTCGCGATTTCCTCGTTCCTGAAGTCCACTCTGTCTCCGAGGCTCTTCGCCATCTTGTCCAAGTGCCCGCGCAAATAAAGTTCAAGCTGGCCGAACCTATCTCCTTCGGGGTCCTCGATCGTGTCCGCTCTCGAACAATCGTGGTGATGTTGATCGTTAATGTTGCTTGGGGGAGCACCGCTTGACGGGTCTCCGGGGTGGGATGAATTCTACTGAAATGATCGGGTCTGTGGGAGGGAGCAACTCACCGTCGTGATGACGCTAGAGTCCTCGCTGTCCAAGTCGTAGATAGCGGAGCACTCGTTCAGCTCCCTTGAATCCTCCGAGTCCGACACCTGATCCTCCGCTCCTGAGGAAGGGCACCCTTCCCCGCATTGTGGACTGCAAGGGATTAGGTGGCTGTGGGGGCAGACTCTGTTTTTGCCCGCGTCTTGTTCGCTCTCTTGGGTGGGACTCACGATGATCGTTTCCTCGTCCTCTAAATAAATCTCCGAATGCCGATCTGTTTCTTCAGTTAGGTCTGTCAACTCAATTTCTGGGTCTTTTTCTAGCTGTTGGACTCCCCTAGCGGCTGTTCGATTAGCCACCTCTGCCGTATCGGATCTGACTTCCCAATTGGATGTCTCGAGTTTGCGATATTTGTGTTTTCCTATGACGACCAGTTTCTGGCCTTGCCTGCAGTGTCGCACTGAATAGTACTGTGGCCCTTTGGGTGGAATCCTGAACTCGTTATGAGAAGTTCTTGTCGTATGGCGTGTACCGGTGGTGGTGTGGGAGTTACGAGTGCCCTGTTTGGGCCTATCCCTAGCGGTCTGTCGTATTCGAAATCCGAATGGTGTGTGAAATACTGATTGCTCGGATTTGTGGTGTGAATCGCGGGTCTAACTGGACGAGGTGAGGTGTGGGAGTTTCGGGTCTGTTCGTTTGGTAGATATGCTGTGATATTCCTGAGCTGGCAAATTCATCAGGTAACTGGATGTGCGGGAAGTCGTGCTGGTTATCGCGACCTTTCAAAACTTCAACGGAGGGGGAAGGGGTCTGAAAGTTGGGGAAACTTGTAGTTAAAGGCGGGCTTTTGAAGGCCTCGCTCTGGGGATTCTTGTGGTATTGTCTGTTTCCCTGTATGTGTTCTGGTTGCTGAGTTATTCGCTTTCGTGCTGTTGTGGGTGAGGACTTTTGGATGCCATGTCACAGCCATGCCGCTGCAAAAACGGGTTGAGGTGGACCTCCAACTGCAAGACAAGAGGCATACATTCTGGCTGCTGGCTGTCATCGGAAATTGTGTTGTAGCGAATCAAAAATATTGATTGTTCATATGTTTCACGCTGTGTCGTCAAGATAGGTTAAACAAGCTTAGTCAACCAGAATTCAGCCTTTGGTCGAATTACCGTTTTGAGTAGTGGCAACCCATTGGGTTCCCCACTGACATTATTCCGGACTCCCTTGTTTTATGCGAGTCCCAATTTCTGCAAACAAGTCAGTTTATGCATTTTCACGGCGACTCAGTCGCCGCATTCATATTACGCAACTAGGTAGCGAATCCCCCAGTGGATGCTCGGCCAGATTACCCTGCCCCTGGGTCTGTCCTCTCCCTGTATCTATGTACAAGACCTCATACCCCCGAAGAATCAATTCTAACTATACTCTGTCTGATGAACCACCTCCCTGGGCTTCTGCGCTTACAATAAAGCAGTCTAAACAATGCAATGGCAGTCCCAACTCATTAGGCCATGGATAAAACAAGTTCTAGCTGTAGAGCATGAGGTGATCTAAGATGAGAGTCTGGAGATAATCCAAACTGTTCTTGGTGGTTCAGTAAGTCTCCCTAGCTAATAAGATTTCTGGGTTCTGGTCATGATGCTAACGGATAATGCAGTGTGGATTTCTAGCGTATCTACGGTGTGGAATAATTTAAATGCATTCCGAGGCAGTGCAGGATCTAATTTTGTGTCTGAACTGTGTGGACTTTACTAGAGGAATTCCTGTTGGCCACAAGTTACAGCCGGTTCACACATACCTAGCGAAGAGCCGGAAGGCGAAGATTCCGGTCAAGGGACAAGAATAGAGAGGCCAAAACGTTGACATTTAAGTGAAGCAGAGTAACTTGTGAATTGTGACGTGCGTGGTCGTTACGACATTTCCCCTTCCAATACCACCTCATACATGCTATACTGTCTGTTTGCAGCGGAACATTGGCAGTACCATTAGCCACAAGCTAACGTGTAAGTATTACCCCCTACGATGATAGTCCGCTGCGTTTTGCATCGTCTTCAAACTTGAACTCGTATGCTGAGGATGTAGGATGTATCCGCCCAAGGCTAGAGGGTTCTCAGGGCTACGTACTTGTGAAAGTTTCCGCGAAACAAACAGCCCTTGGCTGCTCTGCAGGATGTCGGGAAGTGAGGCCGGAAAGTGAACATATATATAGGTACAGAAATTAAGGTGGTGATATCCCCATTGACCACAATATCGACTCCGTGGGATCGCTTGGCTAATATATTGGGGCGGGGATTGATCCCCCTGACCATGATCTGCTAACAATCACGAAAGGGGGCAATGACTGGATGGTAATGGCGCTGAGTGGGTGATTCGCAAGGTGAGATCTGTGCTCTTTTTGTGGATCACTTCCCAATTTCTATCTACTTGATGACGGGTTATCCATAGACGATGATTTAGACAGGTGTGTTGAGTTCAATTACCGGTAGTCGTACCTACAATATTTGACGAGTGTGACCTGGGGTCCACAACCATTTCCTCTTCCACTGTACCAGCCTATTGTATTAATAGGGAAAAAATATCCACTATGGGCAAGCTGCTGGCCTTCATATCAATCAAAACGGGACGCTGCACTTGCATAATCTATAATCATCCTACGAGAGGTGAGGGTGAGGCCTACATTATGCAACAATAGTGCCAGGATCCTTTCCGCATCTAGGCCTAGGGACGTAGACCTTTGTGAGAGTTTTTCATTGGCTGCGCCATGCAGTTAATTGTGTGAGACAGCCGTTGAAACAGTGTCACAGCCAGTGAGACGCTATGGTAATCCGTATATAATTAAGGACATAGGTTTTCAATGCCACGGCGACAGGGGTTTAATTTCTGCAATACCACAGCGACCACAGCCCAAATAAACAACGCTACACCAACCAAAACTACGAATCTGCAAGACCACAACAATGTTAGTACAGTGGCGTAAGTTCAGCACCAACACCGTAACGCAAGCACAACGCATATGAGTAAGGTGTGTCCGATGATAATATATAACAGAAAGTACATTATTCTACTACTATGTATTTGTCGAGCATATTGTTTTCATTTAAAAGCCTATTTTACCACAAAGCTTACTCACTCTAGCAGATCTATTTTGCGATACTTACGTTACGGTGTTAGTGCTGTGCTTACATAAGTTATTGTAGTATTGTTGATTCGTGGTTTGGTTGCCGTGGTATCGTAGATTTACGCTGTGGTCGCTGTGGTAATATAAATGTTTAACCACTGTGCTGTGGGATTGAAAACCTTCTTCCTATAATTAAAGCTGAGATACCTTTTCCCCGCTCATTTTCTACAAATTCCTAATACCTACATCATTTGATTGTGATTGAGGTTACTCGATACCAAAAAGTCTCGACACCACAACCATAGAGTCTCCAGACTAGGCGCCGTCTCACCTCAAGGCGTCTCGAGCCCAGGCTTATCGGCATCAACTCTAGCTCCCCCAGCGAGCAATGGTTAATGGGCACAGGGAAAAGACACACACAGCCAGAGCCCTATCTCCATCTCCTTCTCCCTCACCATCTCCGCCCCCCTCACCCTCTCCTCCCAAGGTATCATTCAACTCTTCAATATTATCTAACTGCAATATTATCTAACCCTTCTACATAATACACCATTTCAACCTTATTGGGCCCTTTAAAACTATCAATACTGATCTATCATGAAGAAATATAGCAAAAACCTTGGGATGATCGTCATCGAACCCGATGACTGAGCTTGGAAGAGATTAGCAGGAAAGCTCATCCCAGGAACTCTTTCAGGGCTACGGCTTGATGACTGCTCTAAGAAAATGAACTATTTTTGGTCGTTACTGGGAATTCTAAAGAAGATGGGGAACAAAAGTTATTTAAGTTCATTGATGATGTAGGGAAGAAGCATAAAATCTGGTATGAAATGTCTTTCCACTTCCTCTGCACTCTAGACTAACTTGTGCCTGTAGGTAAAGCACATGAGGGCATAGAAGTTGGAGCTGTAGGCCAGCAGTAGACCCAAGATGAAAGCCTGGCGATAATCGCGGGTCTCCTTAGTGCTTCAGTGAGGTTCTATAGCTAATATAAACTCTGGATTCTGGTCATGATGCTGACGGATAATGCACTTCATTCCGTTGGTCGGAAGCTCTTCGAACATATCCCTAGCCAGTGCAGGAGCTAATTTCGGGTTTGATCCCAAGCGGCCTCTCACTTGAGGTATCTTGCCAGTACCTTCCCTTCGACTGTCTGGTCTCAGTTATTTCGGACCAACTTCACATGCTCACCCTATCTGTAGCCCTATGTACCACGGAAGAGGTAAACCGGAGCCTACTTCAAAACATCCTACATGTGAGGTAGGCTCAAGTTTGTGTTTCAATCCAATTTTTAGAGAAATATAAAGAGTCCTCCTCACACTCAAGCGACCCTCTCTTGTCTACAGCAGACTTGCAGATTGGCAAATGTTTCTTCAGATGCACACTTTAGGAGAGTAGGAATGAGAATGAAGGAGGTCAGGAGCTTGAAGAAGTACGCTAAAAATATCGTTCTTTCAACATTCACTATCAAGTCTGAGACTTTAAGGAAGACAGGAAATCTGAAGAAGTTGGAAGAGGAGAAGCAGGAACGAGGTGAGGTGATTTTCCCGCTGAGGCGGAAGCTAAAGCAGATGAAGGTGGACTCAGTCCAGGCTGACTATAGAACAATGCCCACCAAAGGTGGAGAAGGAGACCGAGAGGGAAGTGACGGAAAAGGATATGGAAATGAACGGGGCGGACCGGTATTCCCCCTGTAAGCAACCGACCGAGTACTAGGTGGGAAGAGGCGGAGCATTGGGTAGCTTCCCACCTACTCAAAAACCGAGGAACAATTCGGCAGGCAAACCCCAGACTCCCAAACACAATAAACACTCCAAGGCAGTCGCTACGTATACCATCCTTCACCGGGTAGTGCATCATCAATTAGCCCCCACGCTATACCTATCTCGGCTATGTTATCACGCATGCGGGGTAAATATCAACCAGATCCCCAGTGCAACAGGTATTAGGTCAAATACAACCCAGAGAACGCAATAGAACTCACGGTAGGCAAATTCTAGCCATAAACAATCCAAGTTAATACTAATAAAGCACTAGTAGTCACAATGGGCAAGCTAAAGCCACGCCGACTTCAGGTAGCCAAAGCAGAGGCCGATTGAGAGAAAGCAATCAAGAACGCATGCTATAGAGTACAACAAGGACGGTTTACATCAATTCGAAAGGCAGGGGAGGTTTATGGAGTGCATTATTCTACTGTGCGAAGGCGCTTAAAAGGAGCTAAACCTCGGAGGATAGTATATGTGAAGGAGGTAATTGTGCTATTGAAGTACCCAGAGCTTGGTTAGGAGGAGGAAGCCATTAAGGCATATTTTGAAAAAACGCTTGGAAGAAATTATTTAACTCGCTTCCTAGATCAACATGCTGAGCTAGTACCCAAGCTCAGTAGCAACTTTGATAAGCGGCGTCTCAAACAAAGCGATCCAGCAGGCATCCAATGTCATTTTACAAAGGTTCAGCAAATACGGAAGAAATATTCCCTTACCGGGGGAAATACCTTCAATATGGACGAAAAAGGATTCCGGCAAGGGATATCTGATACGGCTAAGTAATATGCCAACATCGGGAACGTGGTATGACTGGGGAGATGGCAACTGATGGTACACGGGAATTAATTACAGTAGTAGAAACATTCTCTGGAGATAGAAGAGTTCTTCGACCATTGATTAGTTAAAAGGGTGTAGCACATTACATGAGGTGGTATCAGCACTTGGATTGATTAATAGATATCTACAAGAATTGGAAGTTCACTTATAGTAAGACTGAATCGAATAATAGCTTTCTGAGTGTTGTGTGGCTGAAGCATTTTGAAAAGCACGATTGGTCTCACAACAACAATACCGATTTCTTATACTTGATGGTTGTAGGATTCACATTCATATTTATTTCATTTAATATGGTATTTTTCATCGGATTGTAACTGTAACATATTGTCTTCCTTCTCATACTACGCATCTTTTTCAGCCATTGGATGTTGGTATATTTTCTCCACTACAGAAGGCATATGGGAAAGAGATCGATCGTCTAACCCGTTTTAATAACGTGGGCATCAATAAGGGAAATTTCTGCCACTCTTGGCAAAGGCTCGAGTTCAAGCTTATACAAAGGACAATATTTTGGGTGCATGGAGGAGTAGTGGACTAATTCCACCTAATCAATGAAAGGTTCTAACCAAATTACAAACCTATCGAGATCCGAAGAAGAATCAAAACCGGTTACCCCACCACTAGTACCTCCTACTCCTCGAAATTCTGCTGCATTACTACGCAAAGCCAGACATGTCAAGCTGTTACTTCAATGAAAGGATCACTATATTGATCGGGTTGATATAGCTGGGTTAATTGACTCCTTGGAGAGGTTCACTCTCAAGGCCGATAAGGACTTACAACTCCTTGAAGCAAAAGGGGAAAGATCTCATGAGACAACGGGAGGTGACTGGGAAGAAGGAGGAGGAAGGAAGGCTCGAGAAAGTGACCGGAGCGGCGAGGGGAGAAGGAGGAAGAACAGGACAAGAGGAGGAGAAGAGGATCAAGGGGCTGTGTGATCTCTGCAAGGAAAGCGAAGGGACTGGAAGAGGAGAAGACAGCAGAGGGAAAGCGATAGAGAGGTCGGACTGGGGCGAGGAGGGGTGAAGGGAGGCAGGCATTCGAGTGGCAGCAGAAGAGGGGGGGGGGGAGGGCAAGGTTTCGATCCAGATGCCAGGACAGAAGGCCGGGGACAAGGCGAGAGACGGGGAAAAGAGGAAAGAGGACTCAATCCTGATCAATGCCCCGAAAGGGCCGAAACGACTGCCCCGTTTCTGCAGCCTATGCAAGCTCTACGGACACAGCGATCTCACCTGCCACCGGCAGGGCCACGCCCCCACCCCAGGCCCTTCGAGCTACCAGAAACCATTCAAGTACGTCCACCAACGCACTCCGAGAAGAGGCCTAGGGGCTTCTCGAGGGACAGACAACGAGCAAGGAAAGAGAGAAGGACCAGGGCTAGAGGCACCCCCAAGAAACCGGAAGATAGCTTTGGAGAAGGGCAGGGAGAATGGAGGCTCCCCGGAGGTAGAGATGGACTCAGGATTGGGACCGCACCTGGAGGCAGACCTGAAGCCGGACACAGAACTGAAACTAGGGAAGGAGACGGAGAAGAAGGGGCTGGAGACGATGGCAGAGAAAGAAGAGGAAAAAGGGAAAGGAAAGGGGAAGGCGACCGAAAAAGACATGATCAGGATACACCTGGGCAACTGTAGGGCTCCACGAACCGGAGATGGAGGGCAGTGGAAGAGGTCCTACAGAGCCGGGATAGAAAAAGCATTGAGGAAGGTGGCCCCAGCGGCAACGGTGTCGGTGTTGGGGACATCGTACCATTTCAGCCGAAGGAACGAGAAAGTGGTGACGGTAGAGGTCGAGAACTGGCCCCCCAGGAACCAGGTTCTAGGGGTGGTTTTGGGGGTGGTCAGTAAGATGGAACAGAATTGGACGATCACGGTGAACGGAGATGGCTGGGTGGTGCGAAGTGATTGTAGAAGATGTGGACGGAAGGGAGAAAGGGGCCCTAGCGAAGAAGAGAGCAGAGGAAATTGCACCAGCGAATGGATGGAAGCTAGCCCCAAGGGCCCCACAATGGGCTGGCCAGGGGCGGAATTTCGACACTTTCGAGGGAGCGCCAACCGGCCTAATCATGACAATAATCAGAAGGGAGGGGCATCCACCAGCGAGGGACTGTGTGGACAGCACTTTTATGTCCTTTGGAAAAAGAGTGGTAAGGAAGCTAAAGGTCTTCCCACTGACAAGGGATGGCATTCACAACTTCTACGTGAACGAGGAAGGCTACAAAGTGTCATCAAGGACGTCGGAACATGGACCATACGTCCCACCTCAATGGTCACCTTACAAGGGGAGGGACAGTTGTGCGGATTGCGGGGATTGGATACACAGAAGATGTGGACAGAACAGGAGGCTCCTCGCGTGCAACATCTGCAACGGACTACACCTAGATAGAGAATGCCCGAGGGGGAGGGAGAGCCTAGCCGACTTGAAGAAGAGAAGGGAGGAGGTGGAGAGGTTGGTAGAGGAAGAGGAGAGACGACTGGGCAGGTTCAAGTCGGTAGAGGAGGAAATGGACAACAGATACCCAAAGGGGAGGTGGCAAAACCCGAAGATGCATCACGACCAGAAAGGATTGATCTCGGGACCAGGAGGGGAAGAAAAAGATGCAAAAGCCGTAGGTAAATCCTACCACAAGACAATCAATGAATAGGATCCTATATCTGAATGGGAGGAGGGGAAGGCTACAGGCGGACTTGGGGCTACAGTTAGGAGCGGAGCTGGGGGCAGACGTGGTTGTGATAGCGGAGGCAGTGGCAGATAGAGTGAAAAGGAAATAACATGCAGCATATGACCTGAAGGTGAACATGAAGCACCTGGGAGTGTATGTGAGAAGAGAGAGGGACATAAGGTGCAAGAAAAAGGGAAGTGGAGAATAGGTGGAGATAGGGGGGAATGTCGGAGCGGGGTACTTTCCGCCCCACTGGGACCATCACCGGGTAGGCAGAACACTAAGAGGCATGTTGGGAGAGGTGGACATAGTCCTCGGGGATTTCAACTGTCCCGAAGGATCCAAGAAGTTGACCCTGGAAGACATAATAGCAGAGCTTGAGCTAGATGATGTTTGCACAACACAGCACACACACGAGTGGGGACAACATAAGTGCAGGATCGACAGGGTGCTAACGAAGGGCGAGGGGAGGCCGTGGGCGATCAAGGAAGGATGGGGGTGCTTGAGCGACCACGTGGCGATAGGCGTGAGGGTGAAACTGAGTGACGGGCAAAAGCTAACGCTAACAAAGACGGACTGGAGAAAGGTGGAGAGGTACGTAGAAAATGAAAGAAAGAAGAGGGAAAAAAAGGTGGGAATACGGAAACATGAATACGAATACGCAGGGCAGGCGGTAGAGGAGTTGGTGAGGATACTCAGGGAGGAGTGGACTAGGACGGTGAACATCTGCACGAGGTCGAAGCGATGGTAGAGGCAGGAATTTAAACAGATGAGGAAGGAAGCGGCGAAGGATAAGGGAAAGAGGAAGCTATTTAGGAAAAAGATAAAGGAGGCCAAGAAGGAACAGTGGAGGAAGTTCGTTGAGGAGGGGGGGGATGTGTGGAAAATCGCAAGGATAGCAAGGAACCCCTTCAACTTAAAAGAAAGGTGCGGGAGGCTACAGGGAGAGGATAGTGAGGAGGTGGAGGAGGATGATGACAAGGGGAAGTGCAGGGTTTTCCTGAAACACAACATAATCTGCGGACTGGCGGCTCCGGAAGCGACACCGAGACCGTGCAAAAAGAATTCCCCCCCAAGCGACGAAACCTGGGACAGGGTATTGAGAGCGCTATCAAAGACGAGAAATAATTCAGCACCAGGCCCAGACGGGATCACGTGGCGATTACTGAAAGCGACCAAGGATACGAGGCTGGGGAGGGCTGTTTTAGATGACTTGGGACAGATGGCAGAGCTAGGGAAAGGATACTATGGGGAGGAGGGGTGGAGTAGCATGACGATGGTGATGATAGTCAAGCCAGGACAGGACCACGCGAAAGTCAAGGGCTGGAGACCAATAGTCCTCCTGAACATGGTAGGCAAGTTGGCAGACAAGGTTATAGCTCAACGGTTGGGAGAAAGGGGGGAGCTTTTTCACGAAAGACCTTTTGCAGGAAGGAGGGGGAGAGGGGCGATAGATTCGGTAATGCTGATGGACGAGCTGAGGAGAGAAATAGGGGGGGAGGTATACGGCAGAGACATCAAGTCCGCTTTCAACTTCCTAGATAGTGAGGTTGTGAGAGAGGTTTTAGCGGAATATGGGGATTTGTGGGAATACGTAGACCATTTCCTGAGGCCAAGGGAGTTTGAGGTGGGGGTAGATGGAAGGAAGATCGGGAAAGGGACCATGGTAGGGGGTACCCCTCAGGGTTCCCCGTTATCACCGGCACTTTTTACAATATATATGTCAGCGATGGTGTGGAAAGCGGAGAAGAAACTGAGGGAGACAGAGGAAGAGAGACGGCACAAAATGGAGACTCGGGGGAAGAAACAGGAGAGGGAGAGGACGTTTATTCCTCTATCTTACATCGACGATGTGAATTCGGTGAGGGTAGGAGGACCGAGAAAAATGGATGAGGCACTGGAGTCGGCAGCGAAGGAGTACCGACTACAATGGTTTAGGTCCAAAGACTGGAAGAACGGGGTCCACCTGGGAGTGAACATAAACGCGAAGAAACATTGGAAGTTTAGGGTAGGAAGAGCAGAAGCGGCGTTTAATGCGATTAGGAGGCTGAGCAGGCTCCCCTCAGAAGAGAAGAGAATGGTTGTGGTGGGACAATTGATACCGATCCTGACATATGGATCGCATTTACACCAAGAACTATCGGAAGAGGCGAAAAGATTAGCGAGGAGGTTCGCGAGATGGGTCGCGATGGGGTATAAGGGGTCAAGCGAAAACAAGATTGAGGACATAACGGGGATAGGCAAGCTGGAAGTGCTGACACGCATAAAGAGAGTGAGGTGGGCGGCAAGTGTATATGCGAGAAACGAGCCAGAGCTGAGACCACGCGCAGAAAGGATCCTCAGAGAAGAGCTAGGCGGAGAAGAAGATGTAACCTTGATATGGATCGGCGATAAGGAGGGGGGTCCGGAGGTTCTGAGAGGGGAAGCCTGCCAGCCAAAAGGGACAGGGTACACAGACGGCTCGAGGATAAACGGACAAGCGGCGGCAGCAATGGCGGAAGACTCCATATTCTTAGGGTCCCTAGCGACAGTGATGGACGCGGAGCTACTGGCGAAAGCGGGTGCCTGGGAAGAAGGATACACAAAGGTGAAGTCAGATAGCCAAGCGGCAATCAAGAGATGCCAGAATCTAGCATCCGGGGCGCAGGAGATAAGGTCATAGATCGATGAGAGGGTGGTGAGAGCTAGGAGCCGGAGGGGGGGTCTAAATGTAGAATGGGTTAAGGGACATAGCGGGGTTGAGGGAAATGAACAGGCAGACAAGAGAGCAAAGGAGGGGGTAGACAGAGGGGTATGGAGGTCGGATCCGAGCCTAGCAACACCAGCGGGCATCAGACAGGCATACCAGCTCTACCAGAGAAAGAAACACATGAAATGGGACAGGGACGAGGTGAGAGGCCTCACATATTTACACACGGACAGGGGGCCGATGAGGCAGTGGCTCCATAGGATAGGGAGAGCGGAACACCCAAGATGCGGGTGCGGAGAGGCGCAAAACGCGGCACATTTGTTAACCTCGGGGTGCGTGGGGGGCCAGAAGAGGAGGTGGGAGGAGATCTGGGATGACAGAGACTTTTGCGGGGAGGTAACAAAATTTTTGAGGAACCAGGAGGAAGGGGAGA
>Ga0307511_10002412_pt1 | contig 19531 bp, 17 predicted proteins | sample 13_EM_MG_FD_200266 | JGI IMG/M metagenome (GOLD analysis project Ga0307511, IMG submission 200266) | Populus trichocarpa ectomycorrhiza microbial communities from riparian zone in the Pacific Northwest, United States - 13_EM | ecosystem: Host-associated > Plants > Roots > Unclassified | place... | reverse complement strand
GTATGGGTTATGGTATTATGTATTGCTTGGATGGGGGTTATTAGGGGGGCGCAAGGGTAGGTGTGGATTTGAAATAGGAGAAAGCATCAGCAGCAAGTACCGGTGATATTCACCCGTAACATGCACTGATAGGAACGCATGACAAGAACCCGTGAGTGAACCTGTGAGAGAAACTCAAGGGCAAAACAGGGACAAGAACCAGTGACAGAAACCTCATGGTAGATGCAGTTGTGGGCTGGATGGTATAATCCCTCGAGTAAACGGGGAAGGAATGGGGGACTAAGCGAGTACCCAGCAGGGTGAGAATATATCCTGTGAAGAGCCCGTGACATGAGCCTATGACATAAGCCTATCACATGAGCCCGTGCCATAAGCCCGTAAAATAAGCCCGTGACATGAGACTATGACATGAGCCAATGACATGTGCCTGTGACATGAGCCCGTGATGTGAACCCGTGACGGAATGAATAACGGAACCCGAGAGTAGAGATGTCCATTTATCAATAGGTGTGCTTGGTGCATATTTACCAAATATTCGGGAAAAGGCAAATATTTGAAATATACCAAAGCAATCCGAGTAGGGTGACCGTAGGAATAACCCAAAATGAGCCGGGGCCGAGGACTCAAAATTCGTCGGGCGAAGCGAATATTGCCAGTCCAAAGAGGCAAAAATTCGCCCCGTGGAGCCTGCTAACTATAGTAACTTATATTAAGTAGAAGAGGTACAGACTCATAATACACAATAATAAAGCTTTACTAGTTGTCTATAACCATAGGGTCTGTCTTGTATTAAAAAAATGTAAAGTAATACATTGTTGCGTGGATAGAGTTACTACCCTGTGCTATAGACTGTAAACCTGAGAATCCGCTGATAGTAATAAATCATTTTCCTAGTAACTATAGCACTGTAATGGCAGACCGTTTATTATAATTGTCTTAGTATGCATTTCCTAGCACCTATCATATATATTAGATAGGTCGGGCATAGTACCTTATGTACTACTGGCTTGAGTGTATCCTGTCCTTATGTACTTACTCTTTATCATGATGCATGACGTATCTACATCTGTATTTCTGAGTACTGGAGGCCTGACCTCCTACACCTGTATTTATGCTCATGGAGGGGTGCTTTCTGGAATGACAAGAAAGCAGGTTTTCTGGAAAGGCCAGAAAACAGGTTTTTCAGACTGCAGAAGGCTTGACGGCTAGTATTAGTACTGTGCTGATCCACCCTTCTGGAGAAGGATTCTCAAATTAGATCACTTCAGAACGAGTTTAGTCAAGCCTTAGATAGCTTCAATACAGAGAGATTACACCTGTTAATTCTCTTCCTGCTTAGGAAATCTGTATGCTCTCAAAGACCCTCTGAGTTCTAGAATTAGCAGAACCAGTAACAGACATACACTATCACTCAGGTAATAGTATAGACTTTGTTAAACGGCCTGCGGTGCTACTATTGGCATTGTACATTACAAGCATGCTGCTATAGTTATTGCTTGTTAATAGGTGGCCCTACCCACTAGGGACTTGAATTAATAGTTATGACCCTCAGGTCTCATATATTCTTAAACTGTGTCTAGTTACACTTTCGGGAGCTCTGCTGCCACCAATACTGATAGCTGACCAAAAGCTCTTTTATATTTTGCACCAAAGGAAATAGTCAATCAGTAGGAAGGCTGTATGCCAGGCTCTGACTCATACATGAAATGAAATCTATCTCTGACTCATAACTATGTGACTCACCAATAAGTCACGTCCTCAATTCTATAACTGAAATACACGAGTCATAATTCTGTTTGGTGGCTATACGTTCGCATGAGTCACCCTCTGAGTAATAATCCACCAACTACTTGTGAGTATCCACTGGTTCCTACTAGTTGTGGAAGGTGATTATATTATGCCCTACATATATAGAACTTCCTTACACTTAGATTATATTTTTAAGGTATTTATATTATTTTAAGCTGTAATGGGTGATGGCAATAGTAGCACCGTAGGCCGTTTAACAAAGTCTATACTATTACTAAAGTGATAGAGTATGTCTGTTATTGGTTCTGCCAAGTCGAGGACTTAGAGGGTTTTTGAGAACCTATAGATTTTCCAAGCGGGAAGAGAATTAACATGTGTAATCTCTCTGTATTGAAACTATCTAAGGCTTGTCTAAACTCTATCTGAACTATTCTGATCTGAGAATCCTCCTTCAGAAAGATGGAACGGCTCAGTACTTATACTAGCCGCCAAGCCTTTTGAAGTCTGAAAAACCTGTTTTCTGGCCTTTCTAGAAAACGTACTTTCTGGCAGTTCTAGAAAGCACTACTCTATGACCATAAATACAGGTGTGGGAGGTCAGGCTTCCCGTACTCAAAAATACAAGTGTGGATTCGTAATGCATCATAATAAAGGAAAAATACATAAGGACTGGATATGTACAAGACAATAGTATGTAAGAATCTATGTCAGAACTATCTGGTATGCATGATAGGTACTAGGAAATCTATACAAAGACAATTATAAGAAACAGTCTTCCATTACACTTCCCTACTTAAAAGGATTTCCTACTCTTGTTATCTTGCTCAAGCGGGAGGTAGTCGGAAATAACAGGTGCAAGAACAACAGTTATGAAAATCACATTCTTCGCAATGAACAGTAGGAGACCAATTTAACTTTCAAATTATCCATAGCAAACAGTCATGACATAAGAAAAAATGAAACCACCCGATAGATACCTTGTTGGCTATTCCCTCCTCCATTGTTAATCCAGAACAACAATTTAAACAACAGGAAGGAACATGGGATTGCCAGGTTAATTCAACCGATGCGAATCAGTACTCTAGGAAAACATTAAAGATATCTTCTGTAAGGCTGGTAGCAGCAGAGGTGATGTCTTGAATATCAAGACTGAGGGTGAGAACTCTGCCTTGTTCAGTTTGAACAATTGACTTAGGAGTTTCTCAAGTGTGACGCTTCTTGTGTTTCTTGAAGGATCTTTGTTGCTTGAAGATGTTGGAATAGTTTCCACTTGTCTAAAAGTCTTGAACTATTTCAAGACTGATATCTCCAAGGTTGATCTACTCATCGTCATCACTTCCGTATACTTTCCAACATACTAGGTTTTCCATTTACCAGTATGAGGAGCAGTACGAAATTTGAGTACTTGTTCGACTTCCCATCTTCCTTCCGTTACTTCACCAGGTTGTTCATCGTGACAACTTGGGAAGTTGGTAAAGTCATTTTTGATGTAAGGTTTGATCTTGCTGATATGGAAAGAATTGTGGATAAGGGAAAGTCACCTGTCTATTAACAGGTCGAGTGTATAGTTGTTCCGCTTCTTGTTGATGTGTTGGATACAGAATGGGCTGACCCACTAGGTTTGAATTTCCTAGATGTGTTCAAGAGGTTGATGTTCTCTGTGGAGAGAAGAACGTTTTGGCCGGCTGAAAGAAGCAGTTGAACGAACTGCTTCTTGTTGGCTTATTTTGCCTGCTTGGCTTTGGAGGAGTATAGGTTGCATGAGGTATCAAGATGACAGTCCTCTGCAGGAGTATAAGAAGTGATCAGGTAGAGGAATGGAGAAAGACCTAGCTTTGCTTGAAAGCCTAGCAGTGAAAAGAATAGACTGTGTTGTCTTGGAGTGTTGTCTCGAGAGTTCAGCTATAGCTAGATCATAGAAAGTTTGTTTAGCCATTCCTTTCCTTCTACCTTACACTCTCATATGGCTTAGAGGATTACCTTGTTGGCAATTTCTGACTGACCGTCTATTTGAGGGTGGTATGCATTGGATGGTTCCAACTTGATTTCCTTTCTTGCTACCTAATCTTTGAAATGGTCTGACATAAAGAGACTGTCTCAATCAAAAACAATATAATAGAGTCAACTCATAACAGAAGCAATATGTGTATCAAAGGTATCAGTGCACTTCTCCACAGTGAGGTTATCAGAAACTGGAATGAGAAATATAAATCCTGATTGTCTACAGACCATCAACCAAAGTTTCAAAAAGCAAATCATATAATCATCTTTCAAAGAAATGTTGGAGTATAAGGTGGAGCAGTAAGTGAAAACAGGAAACATTTTATGAAAATCCATTGTGATATCCATCCAGGCTATTGCAGGAATATGTAATATGGTTACTTGCCCTAGTGGTGGCTTGTTGCTATACTTCGTTCATTGACAGGTATCACAACTTGCCACATATTCCTTAACGAGCTTTGAAAATGACTGGCAAATAATTTATCAGTCAATCACTTTAATGTTTTCTCAACTCCGCCATATGGCATAGCTCCATGAGCTTCCTTAATTGCACCTACAAGGTAGTTCTTACCATTCATGTTGAACGTGCTTGGTAGAACCAGCCTCCATTCTCCCTTTTCATTCTTTTTGTATAAGAACCCATTGTCCTTGCTTACTCCTTTCTTCCCTTGTGGAGCGTTGTGGAGCTGGCCTCACATGGGGCATATCCTGATATATGTAATGTAGGTATCCCTCATCCTATCATCATTGTTAATGTGAGCAGCGAGATAGAAGTCAGAGTCTTCTTTGGGGCCATCTTCGAGATCGAGGTATATTTTGGCCATATTGGTCACTGCCACTATTCTATACCAGAGGCCTGCATCTGCCTTGGAAATTCCCTCTCTTGTTGATGCATAGTATCCTTCGCTTGAGTAAAAGTTGCAATGATGAGTGGTAGTAGGTGCAAGAGGAATTGACGTCTTCTCTTGTATTTGAGGATCGTGAACATGGTTGTTCTCATTATTGGTTGTGTGATATTGTTGGTGCATAAATCTACTCCTTGCACTTATCTCATAGGATTAGTAGAGGATAAGAGGGTGTTATGACCTTGATTAGATCCACTAGCTTCTGTTAAAGCTCCATTGCATTGTGATCTGGTAGTGACTGTGGCAGAGAGAAAGGGGGGTCTTTCCTCATCTGGTACAATCTTGATTTTATAGTCCCATTGGTTGTTTCATTCAGGTTGCTAATCCCATGGGTCGTGGCAAGCAATAGGAGCATTCCTAATTGCTCATTCTTCTGTAGTACAGCTATGCCTGCGGTTTGGAGCTTCTTTGATATTAAGCTCTGGCATATCAATATCGGGAGTCTCAGAGGTGTTGTTAGGAGAGATAGTGGTAGCTTTCAATATCTAAGAGTCTTGCTGACTCGACTGGAATTTCTTCTCCTTCTAATAAACTGCCTTCACTAGAGTGCAGTCTAAGTATCCATGGCCGTAGGTTCGGCAAACTGAGCATCTGGTAGTGGGAAAGTTGTGGTTCCCATTCTGATACGAGTTGCCATATGAGCGGCAGTAGTAATCATAAGATTCCATATTATGTTGCTTTCTGCATTGCTTGTAGTATTCCCAGGCGTTATTGACACTGTCTGTAATAAAGGAGGGAATATTATCGCCATTCTGGACGAAGTAGGTATCATCTGTAGGATCGCTGATGTGATAATAATTATTTAATTGATATTGTTCAACAACATGGGGATGAGGATTGAACTCATACGTGTCAAAGACTTCTTCGGGGATGGTGGAGAGGGTATCTTCATCTGATTGTATTTCTTCCTACTTGATGTCATCATAGTCTTCGTAGTCTCCGTTATTCTCGTTATCGAGATAAGAGCAAGATAGGTGGTGACTGAGGCTTTTGTCATGTCCTGTGCACTTGTTGTAGTCTCAGTCATTGTTCTTGAAGTTGATACAGCCCTAGGAAAACAGTAGGAGTTATTCTAGAATGGGAGAGGAAAATAGGTTGTTAGTTGTAATAGAAGTATCCTTAGGTTCGGTATTGTCTCCTGTGGAATCGATTCTCTAAGGAATAAAGTCTTGTTCATCCGTGGGATTGAGGGAGTATTTATACTTCCTAGATAGTACGTCTGCCTACAGATTTTCTTTCCCAGCCGTATGTACGCTAACCAAGTCGAATTCTCGTATGTCAGCTTGCCAGTAAGTTAGCTTCTGTGATGTTTGTCATGACTAGAGGAAAAAGAGTAGTGGTTGATGATCCGTGAGAACCATGAATTTAAGATCTTAGAGCTGAGAATCAAAAAACTTCAGGAATTTATCAATAGCGACTAACTACTTTTGGTAGGTAGCATACTTCAGCTGTTTGGGGTGGAATTTCCAAGAGTGAAATCGGCAAGGACATATTGATCCTAGTTTACCTTGTGCTGTCCTTGATCCTAGTTCAATATCACAAGCATCGCATACTAGGTATTTTGGCCCTTTCAAAAAGAGGTTCTAGGGTTTAAGAATCTGAGGGGAGAATTCACAAGTTCCTTGATTTTCTCAAGTGCCATCGTATAGGTGTCCGTCTATCTCCAGTGTATGTTTTCGCCTTGTAGTTCTGACATGGTGCTTGACTAGGATGCCAATTCTGAGCAGAACTTGCTTAAGTACATAATACCACTAAGTATACCTTGTAATTCCTGCTGGTTGCTAAGAACCTTGAAGTGCAATACTTTCTTGCCCTTCTTAGGATTCATAGGTAAACCATCTGGAGTCAATATAAGTCCTAAGATGGCTAGAAGTTTAGGGAAGAACTGGCACTTGCTAGCCTTAAACTAACACTTCTTATTTGGGAGCCGTTGTAGAACCTTTTGGAAGGTAGCTATATGTTCGTCATAGAGATCTGATGAGATAATAATATTATCGATATAAATGACAAGGTCCTTTAAGACCATTTCCTTAAAGACTTCTTACATGGCTCGTACCATGGTGGCAGGAGCATTGTGGTCGCCTTGGTACATGATGCAACTATGGTAATATTCTATTTGGGTAAGGAAGGTGAAGTATTATTCCAAGACTTCTTCGATTCTGATATTATAGTACTCATCTGCTAGATTAATCTTGTTTCAATACTTTTGGGTAGCGACTAGCACTATGAGTTCCTCGATACTTGGTAGGGGTGTATGGTTGGAGTGAACCAATTCATTTCAATCCCTGATGTCCAAAATACGCTAAGGTATGGCGGGATCATTTCGTTGGGCTTGTACAAACAGAACTACTGCATTAGTATCACTTTCTGTGCGATAAATCTGGCCTGAGGCTTCTTTCTTAGTGAGCTCTTTAGTAAGTTCTGTATAGAATTTGTAGGGTAAGGATCGTCATTTTGGTACCAATATATAGCCGGAATTTAGGCAGATTCGGTAGTTGGTAGTTCTGAGGAGTGGGCACTTGTTGGATGTAGTTGCCAGAATTAACTGGGTGAATTCAATAAAGGGGCTGAATTCCTGATTTTCTGCAAGATTCATAGCTGAGACCATCAATTCAAAAACTGGTGGAAGGTAGTCTGGAACTTCATCTTCTATGGAGAGAGCAGCAGAATTGACTTGTCCTGTAACAAGCCCTACTTTTATCTATTCCTTGTGAGCAAAGTATATCATCACTTCGGGTTGGATAGTAATGGGCTTTGGTACTGCTGGGATTAAAGTGTTTAGTGCTGTAAGCACTGGCTTGCCTAAGACCATATCCCAGCCTGCAAGATCTGCTATATGTAGTGTTCTCGTTTCCGTATATCCTCCGCAGTGCATTTAGACATCACATGCTTTTTCTATCATACCCTTCAATCTCTTGATCACAGGGTTTAGTAACTTCTTGTCGATACTCTAGTTGGTAAGGCTGTATCATTGTACGAATTATGTATTGATGAGATCTCTGCCAGTGGTCTATAAATCTACAAGGGCTAGTGCAGGTTGGCAATTAGCCTTGACCTGAACTCTGCCATAGTCTAACTCTTCAGTAGAATAGGGTTTTGCCTTAGTTTTGTCCTTGTAGTTATTCTTGGCGATAACTGGATTGCTGGTGTGTTGCAGGAATAGAACTTGTGTGGCGGTACACATGGGTAGTTTGGAAATTCACTTCTTGCATTCCTTGAAGGTGTAGCCAGCTGCACGGTACCATAGACATTTCTATTCCCTGATTAACTTTTTCTTGTCTTGTGATATTAACGTCTTGTTAACCACTTCCCAGTCAGGATCCTTGGGACTTGTAGTTTTGGTAGCCAGAGTCCTTCCAGGATTACAAGTTGTTTTCTTGTTGTCTATGTTCTGATCCCTGCGGATATTGCGACTGGGGTTCAGAGCCAGTTAGGTATTTTGTTGGCATGCAAGTTTAGGTGTGGTTGATATAGGCCCATGTTTTCATGCAGCCTCGCATTATTCTGCCTTCTTGACTAGGTTGTTGTATATCCAACAATCAAGTATATGGGGAACTAGTGTAGTTTCTATGTATTCCAGTAAGTGGTTCAGGAATTTCCTGCATTTGACTTTTTCCGAGATGCATTAGTTTCTATCCTTATTGATAAGTTTAATCTGAAGCTCTTGCAACCAGTTGGCAAAAGATTTGATACTAATGTGTTATCTATTCTTATAGTGTAAGGCAGCCACCCATTCTTTCCATAGGAGGTCTTTACTAGTGGAGTGAATGAGAATTTCCCGTAGCACTAGTATGAAGCTGAAAAAGGATGCCTTGTTCTTTTCCTTAATGAGGTGGTGGTTATAGGTAATGAGTGCGCTACCTTGCAGTTTGGATCCAATGAACTCTAATGCTTCCTTCGATTCTAATCTTATACCTTTAATACTTAACTATCTCTATATCGCGTTGATCCATGTGTCAAGTTATGGTAAGTCTCCCTATTTCTTGTCTCCACTATTGAGATTTTCCGAAGTATCAATCTTGATACCCTACATCGATTTGGATATTTTTGATGACGTTTCAGGTATCACAACTCCTGTCATCATTTCCCATTATTGTTGTTCTAGTCTCTTACCATGATCTGTCTGTTTCTTGATCTTCTTAACCTTCTTGGTTTTGCGTATACATCTTTGACTGTGGACTGACGATCCGCTATTATAGTCACCACTGCTAGAGCTACTATCGTCTTCATCATCATCTCCTCCATCTGCTGTTGTGCCTCTTTCTAAGGGAGGGGTTAGGTCATTATTGTCTTCTACATTGTTTGCATTGCTAGGATTAGAGGTATGTTCCACAATGTGATCTACTGGCACGATACCAGTGTGAGATTCTGTACTGACTTCTAGTGCAGAACATTGTCTGGTTGGCGTCTCGATAGGTTGCCTTCTGGGTTGTCCTTTTGGTCGTTTGGCTATAGGTAGGTCCTCCAATCATCCTAGTACAACAGGTAGAAGGAGGTGCTGACTGAATAACATGAAGGACATAATATTATCCCATTCCTTCAGAACCCAGTGAGGTTAGTTGAGTTGTGGAATCTTAGGGCGTTTTAGGTGCTCCACAAGGACTGTGGTAAGCTTCAAGTACTTACTTTTGAATGGAATAGTCATGTCCTAAAGGAAATGTTTAGTTGTTACTTCCAATAGCAGTTGGATGTCTTTTGGATGCAATCAGTGAATGTATCCAAGCATTTATGTAAAGGCAAGGATACCATGTATGTGTGGTTGTACTGTCTTCCCCTTTGCTTCTGTCATAGGAGGTGACTCAAATATCCACTTTGTAAGGCAAGAGTCTTCTTCTGGTTTCAGGACATCAACGGTGTAGATGGTGAGTGGCAGTGGTTTGACTGATTCCTCAAACATTTCTGGTTCAGAAGTATCTCTTTTCTTTTGTAGTGTATCAGAGATTAACTTCTTGATATCTTCGGGAATCATACCTAATCTTCATGACTTTTTGTAGTGGTACGACTTATTCGTCTTGGAGGCCATAATGTCGGTTATTGGTTTGGATATACCGAGTTATTTTTCCCCATTGTTGGTATATTGTGAGGACAAGTACATTACGTCGGACGTGAGTGATTTCTGATACACTTTGGATCACTGTGGCTCGGCTGCATGTTCGATATGTAAGCAGGATAATGGGAACGAGGAGAGCACAGATGCTGGCTTATCGTCTTCTTCTGCTTCTACAATGGTTGGTACTCCTGAGGCGTGGATTATACTGACGACACCTCATATGCCCTTCCTGATGTAAGGTTTTGGAGATAGTGAGGGTGGCGGTAAGAAAACTATGAGGTGGTCTTCTTATATGGAAGAGTAGGACAGCTCAAACTCCTCCAGTTTTGAGCTGATGCCAACTGAAAGTGGTTCAGATGGGAAGGAGGGTAGATGTTCTTTGCCTATGAGGGATTTGGTGTTGGATGAAATAGGAAGTAGCTATGTAGTTCCTGCTGAACTTTCCTATGTCTCATCTAGTACGAAGAAGAATAAGGGTGAGCATTGTGATGGTGATATGTATTTGTATGCTATGATTATTCCTGGAACGTATAGTGCTGCGATATCTTATGCTCTCTAGTATAAGAAGATGAATAGTGATTGTAGTTGCCAGGAATGCAGGAGGTGGTGTCAATATTAGTGGGGTAAGGTGATGGAATAGGGGTGGAATTGGTTAATGGTATATACCACTGCCTATGAGAACTCTGCCTTGTCTTGCACAAGGTCTTCTGTTGACTGCAGGTTGAGAATATCTCTATCTTAGTGGTAGTTCCTTGTTACTAGCTTACGTTTAATGTAATTTGTTTGTGGAATGTGTTGACATCCGATATAGGTGATACTTGAAAAGGCATTATAAAGATACTAATGGGTGATCAGTCCATGGTAGTAGTTTTAACAGTTAGATCATTTTGTGTATTAAAAAAAATGTAATAGACCATACCAATAGTAGCAGCGAGAGCCATTTAACAAAGTCTATACTATTACTGGAGTGATAGGGTATATCTGTTATTGGTTCCCCTAAGTTAAGGACTCAAAGGGTCTTTGAGAGCATGCTATAAATGGGGACCTAAAGTATTTAGGGTAGAATATTACCCTTTAGTAATATTCTAGAACTGCTAAGTACTTTAAAGGGTAAGTATTTGATTTCTAGTATTAGATTACTAAGTTCTGAGTAAGAGTCCTCATGGGACTAGAATTAACTAGTAGAACTCTTATATTTGTTGTATCTAACTATTCTGTATCTTCCTTCTTCAGGTCTGATCCCCTTCTCTGGATACAGACCTACAGCCCTTAAGTATTACATGCCAAGACTAGCTGTGACTTACTATTGTGGCTATGCCATGGTAGTAAGTCATACATGATTTGAAATCCATCTCTGACTCATTAAGTGAGTCATAAACTTAGAGTCATACATGAGTCATAGGAAATTGTTGCATCATAGGTGACTCATAGTTAACATGTGATAATAAAGAAATTACATGTGATTCTTCCAACATAATTAACCAGGCAGGTTAGTAAAACTTATATAGAAATTACATAGTAGATGTTGTTTCAGGGTAAGTGGTGAGGTAGTGATAAATTATCATACTGAGAATATCACTTCCTTACACATATAGATTTCCTAAGCAGGAAGAGAATTAACAAGTGTAATCTCTCTGTATTGAAGCTGTTTAAGGCTTGTCTGAACTCTGTATAAAGGATCTAATCTGAGAATCCACCTTCAAAAAGGCCGAACGGCTCAGTACTTATACTAGCTGCCAAGCCTTCTGAAGTTTGAAAAACCTGTATTCTGGCCTTTCTAGAAAACCTGCTTTCTGGCTGTTTCAGAAAGCACTCCTCCATAACCTTAAATATAGGTGTGGGAGGTCAGGCTTCCAGTAATCAGAAATACATGTATAGATGTGTAATGTATTACGATAAAGGAAAAATACATAAAGACCAGATACGCCCAAGAAAATAGTATGTAAGGTACTATGCTTGTGCCATCTGGTATACATGATAGGTACTAGGAAATACATACTGAGACAATTATAAGAAAAAGTCTTCCATTAAATAGCTGGTTTATAATTTTATACTACTTGTTTATTTTTACTATGGATAGTACTTCCTCTATCTCAAATATTGTATATACTTCTTCCTTTAATTTATCTAAACACTAATGATAATATATACAATACCTATACTATTACTTAATATAAAGAAGAAATCAAGAAAAATATTTCTAATATTAGAGATGGATAAAGTAACTTACTTTAAAGACTGTATTATAATATCTTCAAACCACTTTCCCCTTTGAGAATTTCCAAAAGTGTTACAGATAGAAAAGCCTCTCTACTATTATATATTAGAAGATTAACTACTAGTTCCTACTACCTATGAAAAGACAAAAAATATATACCTTCCTTATATATACATACTCTACTTACTTCTAACCCCTAACAACTACATATACTTCCCCCTGAAGTATAATTACTTATATTTTAGAAGATAGTAGCTCTAAGAAAAGTAAGTCAGCTATAATTTCTACAAACCTTTACCTTCTCATTTCAATAATAGACTATAGCCAATATCTTAAACCTTATATCTACTATTACTCTAAGCACTATTATAATCTACATTGATACTACTAACAACTTCTGAAGCTATACTTAACTAGTACTATCCAATACTACTTAACTGAGGTAGACAGGATCAACTCATGTGCTACCATCTCCTACCAGGATTGAATTAACCTTTTGATCAATAGCATTAACCTTAAATTCCACAAAGCTATGATAAACTATAAATACTTCTGCTACAACCTGATACAATTGAGGGGCGGATTAGTAAAAATAGAAATCTACATCACCAAATTTAGAATAAGAGATAGATATTAAGAAGAGGTTAAGAATAGAGACTATATATAATAGAAGACCATTTCTTATAATTGTCTTAGTATGCATTTACTAGCACCTGTCATATATAGTAGATAGCTTCAGTAGAGTACCTTACATACTACTGTTCTTAGAAGAGAGTACTTGTTAAGTAAGGAGAAATAAGAACAACAATTTAGACAGGCCTTTGGAAGTAAAGAGAAACTAAATTAGAGTACTTGATAGTAATGATTAGGAGATCTTAAAATCATACAGTAATGATTAGAAGATAAGTAGTGTAGCTAGACTAATATGGTATAAGTAGATAGAGATGACAATAGTTTTACTAATACATGTACCAAACTTTGTGGATTTAGAGTTGGTGGAAATAGCTATAGACATGAAGAAAATTGACCTAATATTTTAAATTCTCAGAGACAATAGGAGTGTAGATAGGTAAGACTAACACTAGATAGCTAATAAATACATGAAACTTGAGTTGTAGTTGAAGAAGTTCTACTAAGTATAAGATTATGTAGAGGATAAATGGGAGACATAAAATAGTATAATAGGGAAGCTCTAGAATAATTAGAATAGTTTTTGAATAAGAGAAATTCTTCTGAATTGGAAAAGCAGTGAGCAGGCCAAATCTACTCAATAGACATTTTTATAGAGAATAGAGTGTTGTTACAAGAGCAGTTAAAGGCTATCAAATAGAAGGTAAGGAAGGCAGAGTAGAAGAAAGAGGAGAAGTGGAGAGTAAGGGTAGTGAAGAAGGTACGGGTGAAGGTAGAATAGGTATTATTAGTAGAACAGAAGAAAGAGTACATAAAGGAAAATTTACTACTAGTTAAGATAGTTATTACAACTACCCAGCCTAACTATATTCTAAAATTCACATTAATATTGAGGTATGACAGGACAGAGATAGAAGTAGTAATGGAAGACTTAGAGAAAACAATAGAGAGAAAAAGAGAGAGAAAGAGGAAAAAGAGAGTTTAGGACAATTAGGATATAGTAATGGAGTACAGTTGCACAAATTTAATAGGTATCAAAAGATATACAAAGACCTAATTAGGTATAAGAATAAGGGCCAGGCTTAAGTAATGGCCTTTTAGACTACTAACGAAATAAAGGTGCTTTTACATTCAATTGCAAGACTAGTTGAGAAGTAATTTTAACTAGCTAAAATACCTATTTAGTGTAATTCTCCTGATGACAATAGAATATTAGTCAAGGCAAAAGTGATCTATTGGGTCCCCTACTAGAGACCCATAGCAGATATGATATAAGATATAGGAGTTAAAGGAATAATAGTAGCATGCCAGTTCTTGGAAGCAATATGGTAATTGGGTAATGCCACTAACTTAACTATAGTTTTTGTTAATAGAAAGCTGGCCTTTAGGTACTACCTAAAGATAAAAGGACACCAGCTACTAAATGAAGCCTACAACTTTGACAGAGAAAGAAAAAAGGGCAATATAGTAATTAGTGATATAACGTGATTGGTATTACCTCATATTATATCTTTATTACTTTAACTACTTTTTATCTTTTATATGTAGTGAATTCAGCTTATATACATTTTGTATATAGTTATTCTTTTCAGGAATCTTCTATATCCACTAAAGCCAATATTAAAAGCACTAGACTACTATCTAGTACAAGATTAATTAGGTGTATAGAGTGGAAAAAAAAAATCTCAAAGTCAGATAGGAAGATAAATGAACTCACTAAGAAGGAAAATATATTATTAATTCAATCTTCTATGTTGTTTTTGAAGGATTTCTGCTAAATAGAGTAATATTAAATATAAAGGTATTGGCTATTGGAAAACAAAATATTATTTTAGGTCTGTTTTAGTTGGAGAAAGGTGGATTTTGTTTTAATATATATGCTAGAGACATTAGAAAGGATTTTTGAGGTTTGGTTATTACTTGTTCCATCAGGTGGAGTCCCTGTATCTCTAGTTTGAATTTGGATCTTTAGGAACTAGAAGATAGTAAGATAGTATTGATTGTAGATACAAATAAATAATATTTTTGTTACATATACTATTTCACCACTAAGTAAATGTAAATGGGGACCCAAAGTATTTAGAGTGGAATATTACTTTGTAGTAATATTCCAGAACTACTAAGTACTTTAAAGGCTAAGTGTTTGGTTTCTGGTATTAGATTACTAAGTTCTGAGTAAGAGTCCTCATGGGAGTAGAATTAACTAGTGGAACTCTTATATTTGTTGTATCTAACTATTCTGTGTCTGTCTTCTCCAGGTCTGTCCCTCTCTTTGAATGTAGACCTATAGCTCTTAAGTATTACATGTCAAGACTAGCTGTAGCTCACTATTATGGCTATGCTATGGTAGTAAGTTATACATGATTTGAAATCCATCTCCTACTTATTGAGTGAGTCATAACTTTAGAGACATAGGAAATTGTTGAGTCAAAGGTTACTCATAATTAACATGTGATGATAAAGAAATTACATGTGATAATTTTAACATAATTAACCAAACAGGTTAGTTCATCTTAGTAAGAAATACATAGTAGATATTGGTTCAGGGTGAGTGGTTAGGAGGTATTAAATCAGTATATTGAGAATATCACTTCCTTATAGTAAGGAGCTAGACTTCTTAAAATGAAAAGTTAAGATAAAACAATACTTCTTTAAGACTCTAGAGAAAAGAAACTTACTAAAGCTATCTACAAGACTATATGGAAGGAAGATGAAGCTCTTCTAATATATATATGAGAAAACTTATAAATAAATATAGTTCATCAATTACATGCTCTTATAGACACATTAATCCTACTTGTTAGGAAAACCTACTAATACTTTATACTTTATATTAACTACACAGCTTTCAACCCCCTTATAAACTCTAATAAGTACTCTCTAGTTCTCATTAATAAGTTGTATGATAAAATTCAAGGGAATAAATACTTTACTAGACTTAAGGTTATAAAGAGATACAACTCTATTAGAATAGTAAAGGAGATAAGTAGAAGACAGCCTTTTGAACCAAAAAAGAATTATTCGAGTATGCAGTTAGACCATTTGGGTTAACTAATGCCTCTACCATATTGTAAGAAATGATAAATATAATCTTTAAAGATATAGAGAAATACATTTCTTAACTTGATAATATTCTCATCTATAGATTAAATACCATAGAAGAATATTAATTACTAGATGAATAAGTTCTTCAACAATACATTACATATAGGTTAGGTATTAACCTTATTGCATCCAAGTTCCATATGCAAAATGTACTTTTCTTTACATACATTATTAATAGTCAATAGGTTCAAATAAATTCCAACAAACTTGAAGCTATATCTAATTGGCTTGTGCCTATAAAGAATAATAAAGTACAGGCACTTTTAGGGTTTACTAACTACTATCGTTGATATATTGTTAATTACATTAGTAAAGTAAGGTTATTAAAAGACCTAATCTAAGATATAGCCAAATAATATCTTTAATGCCTAACATAGTATAGGCCATATTCTACATAACGCTAGATATATCTTATATGGGATATGAATAAAATGAATACAAAAGTAGCAACTAACAGCAAATAAAGAGAAACCAATTTTTCTATGAAAACATATTGCATATGAAATCTAAAAAAACCTCTATCGTGTCACTATCAGTATTGTTTTCCTTGTCCTTTCTCCAATGAGGGTTATCTAGGGCCTCTTAACTCTTCTGTTTGATTAGGAGGTCCTTTCTCTCCTTCAGTTACCCATATGGTATCTAGTTTATATAGAGTTGTGGCACTACCAACTTATGTCTTCTACTTTTCCTATGTATGCTAGTTGGCTTCTTTGTTACTCTCTATTATGGAAGCTACAAAGATTAGGCATAGAGAAGGAACTGACTCCACACTCTATTCCAGGGTTGATAATAATAAATAAGTATCTAAACAAGTCAGCTTGTGCATATCCTTTACAAAAAGAAGAGGGTCTGCTGGAGGGTTGTGTTAGAAATGATGGAAGTAGTACTAGAAGCATATAAGTTAAAGGAACTGTGCTTTCATACTACAGATAGGGACCTGTAGCCTAATAGAAGTAGCCAAGACTTAAGTATTTCCTCTTTCGGGTATCGAACCTTTCCTTTATGACCTTTATATAGCCTCTATAAAACCAAACCACCCTAGCTTTTAAAGTAGTATTGTAAGTATAGTGATGGTAGCTGACTACTGAAGTACAATAGAGTCAAAAGAAGTCTACTAATGTTAGAGCGAACATTATACTTAAGAACCTAGTATATAACACATTCAATGCTCTAGAGCCAAGAACTATATGAGACCTTCAAGATCTTCACAACAAGGTAGATAATTAAGTTAAAGTTACTAAGGTGCTATTAAAGAGCTGCTCCCTTATCTCCTAAATATAAGAGACAGATGTAAGAGCTTTTAGATGAGCTCAACCAGGCTGCAAAAGATTTAGATTTCTGATATGACATACAAGCAAAGACTACTAGCAACATAGCATTTTACTCTAATAAGATTAGTCTAACATTCTCATATAGAGTAGGCCTACCAAAGAAAGACTTGGTAGCGTAAGTTGGCAAGCTGAGGAAGATGGTTTTCTCAAAAGATAACCCCTCACCTAATAAATTCCTAAGAGTCAAGTTCGAATATGACACAATAGTAATAGTGGTCCAAAATGTGGACTCTTAAGGAGACTTCTATTATACCAAGTAGAGAAAAACATTTTTATATAGATTAAACTCATATTAGCTATAAGACCAGCAACCTGGCCAACCAAATACCAGAACTGAGGGAGCTACTAAAACAAGCTATATTTGTCTAGGATCTTGATACAGATCTAGTTACTAAAAAACTTTGAAGTACTACTCTCAATCCAGACCCTGTATATCAAAGTCAAGATCTTCATCTATACAAAGATTAATGATAAAGCCTTTCATATAGACAGAGTAGACTATATAGTCTCAAATATAAGACCTTTCTGTTTTCTAGAACCTATAAAGAGATATATATACTATACCTAATACAACAAGGTGGAATATGAGGAAGTAGAGTGTTATACTAAGAACCATGATTTTTAGTTCAAGTGGGAAACTGCTAGAACTAATGTTTAGCTCATGAAGGGAGAAAGAAAGAAGAAAAAAGTGTTTGAAAGATAGTGAGAGGCATGAAACCGAGAAAAGGAAGAGAAAAGGAGAAGCTACAAATAGTGAAATAATAGAAGAAAAAGTAACACCATGATACTCATATTATCTAGAAACACAACAACAACAACAACAACAATAACAACAACAATAACAACAACAACAACAACAACAACAATAACAACAACAATAACAATAATACCAACACCTCTACTACATATAAAAGCACCAACAAAAAAATAACATACTGAGGGTCAGCTACATCAACATTAATAGATTGGAACTGACTATGTAGGCTACTTCTAAGACATTCAATAGAGTAAATATCCTGTAGATCTAGGAACTTAGATTATATATATTAATGAAAGGTAGACTATGGAGTTCTACTCATTACCTATTTTGGTGGAGGCTAACACTATTTAACAACAATATGAAACTCATAGAGTATATTAACAACAGATATAGGTCAGAATAAGGAATAATTAATAGATTGGATATAGTAGATACTATAACTCTAGCCTTAGCAAGTATTATAGAGGTCAATCTCTTAAGGAAAGTCTTGCTAGAGGACTAAATTGAAGACCTAGGAGCTATTCCCTAAGCAGAGAGAATGGTTATTCTTGGAGACTTCTATATATACTTAATAGCATGGGGAGCTTTAGAAGACACTACAAGAGAAGTTACCAATAGTAATTGGGCTTTAGTATACAATTAGATATAGTACATAGATATACCCACATAGTAAAGAACAGAAATGGAATTCACCCTATATCTACTATCTATAAACACTCTTACTAGCTTCACCCAAAACCTCAATCTCAATCACAAAAGTATGGGCTTAAACTATGATTTGCTATTTTGAAGTATAATAGCCAAGTTACTTAGCAACTATATATATTAATTATAGCATTGGTATTTCTTTTCTTGCTATATGGAAAATAAAGTCATATTTGAATCCATTAATATAATGACCTATATTTTTTCTCATTTAGTAATATATTCTATTAGTCAATGGAATGCTATAGCTACTTGGGACAACTTATTCACCAATTGCACTATTAACTAGCCCATTCGCCTATTTGCATAATATTCTAGTATTATTACTTTATATAAAACTCATTTTTCTAATTCATATTTAGCTTTTGCCATAGCCTCTGATTTAGATAATATATTGTATTCTATGGTGTTGCAGAAAAGGACTTGATTTCTAGCATTTTATTTGTTATATTTTATTTGTTATATTTTTCATATCCCTGGGCGGTTCTATTTCTCATATTTTATTTGTTATATTTTTTTATACCTCTGGGCGATTTAATTCCTAATATTTTATTTATGTTATATTTTTCATACTTCTACTTGTTTGGTGATGTCTGGCTTAATTATTTATAGTTTCGTAAGAAGAATATTATTCAGATTGGGCAATATGTAGTGTCCCATTGCTGACTGGGCCGTATTGCTGAATGGGTCAGAACACCCATATGAATAAGGAACTCCGCAGGCTGCTAGTACTTCCCAGCAAGGGCAAGACCATCAAGGCGAGGAGCAAGCAGTGGTGGGATGAAGAACTCACCACACAACTAAGTAAGGTACGCCGTGCCACCCCAGCGGATTACACGCAAGAGGCAAAGAGCTTCAAGAACATGGTCAAAAGGAAGAAGGAATGCTGGTATAAGTTCTGTATGCAATGGGGGAACAGGGACCCATGGGAGGTAGTTCGTATAGCAAAAGACCCGTTCAGGATCAGGGGGGCCTTGGGGAGATCAAGACCAAGACGGCGTCCCTATTGGCTCCCAACAACTTACGATAGCTATTGGGACACGACTGAAGTGTTTTTTGATTTGATCTTTACCGAGT